>ERZ780198.3251-NODE-3251-length-11262-cov-13.029357_pt1 | contig 11262 bp, 10 predicted proteins | sample MGYA00510979_ERZ780198 | MGnify/ENA primary metagenome ERZ780198 (study PRJEB29588, sample SAMEA2158039) | human gut metagenome | biome: human gut; feature: human-associated habitat; material: faeces | place: Denmark | collected 2008/2010 ...
AAAAAGCGATGACCTTCACAGGCTACCGCTCCAAATCTTCAATAGGTATTAGTTTTCCTTAAGGTAAAAAGATTGTTTTCAGGATAACTGCTGCAAAGGTATACATTTTTTTTAATATTACCAAATTATTTGAGCAGTATTTTATAAAGGGATGTGGAGTGTGGGGACACAATAATGTTTATTAAAATTCTTTAACTAAAAACTGATAAAAGATAATAAAAAAAGGCCGAAACATCACGTCCCAGCCCAGTTGTTGTACTCTCTAAAAATCATTTCGCTAGATGTAAAGAGAATACGGAAAAAATCCTTTTATTTCTGTTTCTTAATCTTTTCTACGTAAGCATCGATCACTGCTACTGCAGTAATGTTAACGATGTCCTGAACGCTGCTCTCAGAATCGGTGAAGTGGATAGGCTTGTTAAGACCCATTTGGATAGGACCGATGATTTCAGCCTCAGGATTCAATGCCTGGAGGAGCTTGTAAGCACCGTTGGCACTGCTCAGGTTAGGGAATACCAATGTGTTGACATCCTTGCCCTTGAGACGAGAGAATGGATACTTCTCATCGCGGAGATCCTTGTTGAGAGCGTAGTTCACCTGCATCTCACCGTCAATGGCAAGTTCAGGGAATTCCTTCTGCATTTCAGCAACAGCCTTCTTTACCTTGACAGGAGAACCTACGTTGTCGGTACCGAAGTTAGAGTAGCTTAACATGGCCATGATAGGCTCCTCGTTGAAGAACTTCACTGTTCCGGCAGACAACTTGGCGATGTCGGTCAGGACATCCTCGTCAGGGTGACGGTTAATCAATGTATCTGCAATGTAGTATACGCCCTTCTGGGTGTTGAGGATGTGCATGGTACCGAATGTCTTGTATTCGTCACGGATACCGATAACGTCCTTAGCCACCTTGATGGTATTGCTGTATTTAGTATAGAGACCTGTGATGAAAGCATCAGCATCACCCTGCTCAACCATAGACATACCGAAGTAGTTGCGCTCATACATCTTGTCGTAAGCCTCTTCGAAGCTGTAGCCCTCACGAGCACGCTTCTCAGCCAGGTGCTTGGCGAACTTGGCACGGCGACCCTGCTCTTTGTCTGCACGCATATCTACGATTTCGATGTCAGAGAGGTCGAGCTTCAGGCGGTTAGCCACACGGTTCAGACGATCTGGGTTACCCAACAGGATAGGCTGGCAGATACCCTCGCTCTTAGCCTGCACGGCAGCCTTCAGCATGGTAGGGTTACCGCCCTCTGCGAATACTACGCGCTGTGGGTGAAGGCGAGCTGTGTCGTGGAGCTTGCGGGTAAGCTTGGTCTCCTGACCGAGCAACTGGCGCAACTGCTGCTTGTACTGCTCCCAGTCTGTGATAGGAGTACGTGCAACGCCACTGTCCATAGCAGCCTTGGCTACTGCTGCAGAAACCTCAGTAATCAAACGTGGGTCAACTGGCTTTGGAATGAAGTACTTAGGACCGAATGAAAGGTCGTTTACGTGGTAAACATCATTCACTACATCAGGTACAGGCTGCTTTGCCAAATCAGCGATAGCATGAACGGCAGCCATCTTCATCTCTTCGTTGATGGCGCGTGCGTGAACGTCGAGCGCACCACGGAAGATGTATGGGAAACCAATTACATTATTAATCTGGTTAGGATAGTCTGAACGGCCGGTAGACATCAGTACGTCTGGGCGGCTAGCCATGGCATCCTCGTAGCTGATTTCAGGAACAGGGTTAGCCAAGGCGAATACTACAGGACTGTCAGCCATAGAGCGAACCATATCCTGAGTCAGTACATTGCCCTTGCTCAATCCAACGAATACGTCAGCACCCTTTACAGCCTCTTCCAGGGTATGGATGTCGCGGCGGTCGGTAGCAAACATCTTCTTCTGCTCGGTCAGGTTCTCACGGTCGCTTGTGATAACGCCCTTAGAGTCGAGCATCACGATGTTCTTGATCTGTGCACCGAGAGCAACATAGAGTTTTGTACAGCTGATAGCAGCAGCACCTGCACCGTTTACGACGATCTTTACGTTCTTGATGTCCTTGCCGGCCACTTCGAGAGCGTTCTTCAAACCGGCAGCAGAGATGATTGCAGTACCGTGCTGGTCATCGTGCATGACAGGGATGTCAAGGTTCTTCTTCAGGCGCTCCTCGATATAGAAGCACTGAGGTGCCTTGATGTCCTCCAGGTTGATACCACCAAATGTAGGAGCAATACGTTCTACGGTTTCGCAGAATTTCTCAGGGTCTTTTTCAGCCACTTCGATATCGAAAACGTCGATGCCGCCATAAATCTTGAAAAGCAATCCCTTGCCTTCCATAACTGGCTTTCCGCTCATGGCGCCAATGTCGCCAAGACCGAGCACGGCAGTTCCGTTACTAATTACTGCTACCAAGTTACCCTTGTCAGTATACTTGTATGCGTCATCTGGGTTTTGCTGAATCTCGAGGCAAGGGAATGCTACGCCTGGAGAGTAAGCAAGGCTCAGGTCTGTCTGTGTGTGGTAAGGTTTTGTTGGCTTTACCTCAATCTTACCAGGACGGCCATTCTCATGATACAGAAGAGCCGCCTCTTTTGTGATTTTTACCATAATAATATATTGGTTTGAAGTTTTATTTTCTTACAGATTCGTGCTTTTAAGCAGCGATTTCTAAAAGTTTGTGCAAAGGTAATAAAAAACTTAGTAAAAACGAATGGTTTTTTATTTTTTTTTGTATCTTTGCACAAAAATAAGTCCACAAAGCATATAAATTGACATATAGATATGGCAGAAATTAATCAATACAGACAAGAGCTGAGAAATAAAATCATAGACTATGCCATGGCTGAGTTTTACAAACGAGGCGTAAAAGCGGTTAAGATGGATGAAATCTCTCGCGGACTTCATGTATCTAAGCGCACTGTTTATGAAATATTCGGTGACAAGGAGGAGCTTCTTCTTGCCGGCATGAAGATGCAGCAGGCGAAAGAACTGCAGTCGCTGGAAGAGTTTGCCAATACGCAAGCCCGCAATGTGATTGATATCATCAGTTATGTGTATAAGCTGCAGATGCGTCGCAATGAGCAGGTGGGAGTGGTTTTCTATGAGGAGATCCATAAGATTCCCCGTGTTGTGGAATTCATGCGCGAGTATCATTCTAAGGAGTGTGAGGAGAGAAGCAAGTTTTTTGCTGCAGGTGTGAAGGAGGGACTGTTCCGCCCTAATCTCAATTATGAGGTGTTGTCTGAAGTGGGGCATGTTACCATGGAAGAAATCATGCACCGTCAGCTTTATCGCACTTATTCAATGCAGGAACTTTTTGATAATTATGTGCTTACGGTTATCAGGGGCTTCTGTACCGAGCGTGGACTCATGGCGCTGGATAGGGCTTTGGCTGGTCTGTAAAGCTGCAGCCCCTCTAGGGGCTTCCTCTAACTTCCCTTAACTTCCCCCTATGCGAAAGCCCAGTCTATTACTGTTTGTAAATCCAATATAAAATTTTGTTGATGATTCGGGTATAGAATCTGAACCATCTGTAGCTTGTTACGGGTTTGCCACCGAAGTTGAGGAGGAATTCCCTGTATAGATTCTGCTTCCAGGGTAAACCCGCATCCATGAAGCGGAAATGGGCGTAGCCGTGCTCATGGGCATACTTCAGGGCATACCAGATGGTCATGGCTTCTGGATGCAGATGGAGGCGGCTCTTGCGCTTGCCCACTGCATAAAGAAGGTAGGCATTGCCCTGGAAGAAGACGCAGGCACAGCCTCCTATCACTTTCCCCTTGTATGTGGTAACGAAGATTCTGCTCTCGGGGTTTCCTGCAAAGTGCATGAAAAACTCCTTAGCTGGGACGAATCTTCTCAGCTTTAACCGATAGAAATTCTTGAGCATCCGGTAGAAGAGGGCGATGTCCTGAGCCGATGTGGCTTCGTGGTTTTCCACTCCCTTTGCCGTCATGCGCTCTACTATGTTTGCCATCTTGGCAGAGAGTCTGCTTTCCGGTGCCTTGCTGTGGAGCGAATGGTGTATTTCCTGCCAGGCGATAGGGAAGTAGCCCAGTCTGCGGAAGAAGCGATAGCCGAACATTTTCTTCTTCATGTCCGAAAATTCGATGTAGAAGCAGAGGCGGTGGCGAAGCTTCAGGGTGATGGCCTTCAGCAGCAGTGGAAAGAGGGTTTCTGTCTCTGTCTCGTCCGCATAGCATCCTTCCCCATGCGCATGTGCGTGCGTATATAAATAAGGTGGAAAGAGCGAACCTCGTCTGCGTACGATGACGAGCAGCTGTCCTCTTACTTCGCCGTCTCTGGTTGCTACGGCCATGTAAGGGGTGTCTTTGGGTGTCTGTTCCTCTATCAGGAACAGTGTTTTGCTGTGAAAGAAGTTGCCTTCCAGGAGTTCGGGCAACTCATTGCTTTCTGTATATATCCTGATGCTGAAATCATTCATATCTTTCTCTTTCTGCTGTTTTATGCAAAAATAATAAATTAATCATAAAAATGCAAGTCTTTTATCAAAAGTATGACTTATTTTTAGTATTTTTGCACATTATGAAGATAATTATGATAGGTGCTGGCAATTTAGCCACCAGTTTGGCTGTGGCTTTAACCGATGCCGGTCACGATATTTTACAGGTTTATAGTAGGACGATGCAATCGGCGCAGACTTTGGCAACGATTGCAGGCGGGGTTGCTGTCACCGATATTTCCCAGGTGAGAGCCGATGCTGATGTCTATATACTTTCCGTGAAGGACGATGCGCTTCCAGTGCTTATTCCTCAGCTTTGCAGGGGCAGGGAAGACAAGCTGTTCCTTCATACCGCAGGTTCTGTTTCCATAGATGTTTTCCAGGGTATGGCCCGCCATTACGGTGTGTTTTATCCTATGCAGACGTTCTCCAGGCAGAAGCGTGTCTCCTTCGAAGAGATTCCTTGTTTTATAGAGGGTTCGGGCGAAGAGGAGACAGATGCCATCGAGGCGTTGGCTTCTCAGTTGAGCCATCGGGTTTACCGTTTGTCGAGTGAGGCTCGCAAGTATCTGCATCTCTCTGCCGTCTTTGCCTGCAATTTTGTGAATCATTGTTATGCCATCAGTGCCGAGCTTCTTGAGAAGCATGGTATTCCGTTCGATGTGATGCTTCCGCTGATTGACGAGACGGCAGCCAAGGTGCATCAGATGTTACCGAAGGATGCGCAGACCGGTCCGGCGGTAAGATATGATGAGAATGTAATCAGGGCGCAGAGTCAGCTTCTCAAGAATAATCCGCTGGTGAAGGATATCTATGACAGAATGAGCATGAATATCCACCGTTTAAGTGAAGAGTTCTATAGCTTTACTAATCATAAAGTTCCAAGTTCAAAGTATGATAAATTACGATTTAGATAAGATAAAGGCCGTTATTTTTGATGTGGATGGCGTGTTGTCTAGACAGACCATTACGCTGGCCAGTTCTGGCGAACCGCTTCGCACGGTTAACATCAAGGACGGCTATGCCATTCAGTTGGCACAGAAGATGGGATTGCGCATAGCCATTCTCACGGGTGGTACCACCGAGGCGATACGCAAGCGTTATGAAGGTTTGGGCTTAGAGGATATTTTCATGGGATGTGCCGTGAAGATTCATACCTACGATGAGTTCCTGGCGAAGTATCAGCTTTCGGATGAGGAGATTATCTATGTAGGAGATGATATTCCTGATTATGAGGTCATGCGCCGTTGCGGATGTCCATGTTGTCCTGCTGATGCCTGTTCGGATATCAAGTCTATTTCCCGCTACATCTCTTCAGCCAATGGTGGCGAAGGAGTGGGCAGGGATATTGTAGAGCAGGTGCTTCGTGCCAAGGGCCATTGGCTTTCCAGCGCCAAGGCCTTTGGGTGGTAATGTAAGTGAAGAGGGAATTTAAGTGAAGAAACAACGTTCGGCGGCCGAAAGGGAAAGCCAATTCAATAGCTTTACTAATCATAAAGTTCCAAGTTCAAAGTTCCAAGTTCAAAGTTCCAAGTTCAAAGTTCCAAGTTCAAAGTAAGATGAATTATAAGATCATTTTGGCGAGTAATTCGCCACGCCGCAGGGAACTGCTGGCCGGATTGGATATTCCTTTCGAGGTAAAGGTTATCAAGGGCATTGATGAGAGCTATCCTGAATCTCTTGATGCCTATGAGGTGGCAGAATATATTTCCAGTAAGAAGGCAGAGGCTTATCGGAGCCTTCTGGATGAAGAACCTTCTGGAGAAGCTTCAGAAGAACAGGGTGAGGATGCAGCCCAGACGCTCATTCTTACTTCTGATACCGTTGTGATTGCCCCAACTGCTGACGAGCAGAACGATCAGGAGGGAAAGGGCGTAATTCTCGGAAAACCGAAGGATGAGGAGGATGCCGTGCGCATGCTACGGATGCTGAGCGGCAAGACCCATCATGTGGTAACGGGCGTATGTCTGACTACCCGCAGTCAGCAGCGCCATTTCTCGGTTACTACCGAGGTAACGTTCAAGCAGCTCAGTGATGCAGAAATCAGATATTACATCTCGCATTACAAGCCTTTCGACAAGGCAGGAGCCTATGGCATTCAGGAATGGATTGGCTATATCGGATGCACTGGATTGAAGGGCAGCTATTTCAATGTAATGGGCCTTCCCGTACAGCGCATCTATGAAGAAATAGCCAGGATGTAATACGTATGATTGTAAGCGGATTTGTCGCTGAAATCGCCGGAATGAAAGCTGAAAAGGCGCAAAAGTGAAAGAATGTACGGCAATTTAGATTTTTTAAAATTTGATTTTTCCTCATATCATAAATTATGACTATCTTTGTGCGTTTTATGTAACTAACGAAGAAATATGAGTGAAAAAATGAAAGCCCAGGCAAGAGAAATCCTGGACCAGTATCTGGAGTCAAACCTGCATCGTAAGACCCCGGAAAGATATGCCATCCTTGATGCTGTCTTCAGCATGAGAGGACATTTTACATTAGAGGAGCTGGGTGCTGCTCTGGAAAGGAAGAATTTCAGAGTGAGCAGAGCCACGCTCTATAATACCATCCATCTCTTCCTGGAGTTGAGATTGGTGGTGAGACATAGTCTGGTGGATGGAACCAAGTACGAGGCCAGTTCCAGCAACGAGAACCACGTGCATCAGGTATGCACCGTATGCGGAAGAGTTACTGAGGTGCAGGCACCCCTGGTGACGGCAGCCATCAACGAGACCAGATTGCAGCGGTTCCGCAAGGACGCCTTCGTGCTCTACATCTATGGTGTATGCAGCATCTGTCAGGCAAAGATTACGCGACTCCGCAACAACAAGAACGAAAAGTCTAAATAATTTTATATTAAAATAAAATGAACACAGGTAAAGTAGATGTCCTACTGGGTTTGCAGTGGGGCGATGAAGGTAAAGGTAAGGTGGTTGACGTGTTGACCCCTAAGTATGATGTCATTGCTCGTTTCCAGGGTGGTCCTAACGCAGGTCATACCCTCGAGTTCGAAGGCGAGAAGTATGTGCTCCGCTCTATCCCTTCTGGTATTTTCCAGGGTGGTAAGGTGAACATCATTGGTAATGGCGTAGTCTTGGCTCCAGACCTCTTCATGGGTGAAGCTAAGGATTTGGAGAAGAGCGGTCACGACCTCAAGAGTCGTCTCTTCATCTCGAAGAAGGCTCATCTCATCATGCCTACTCATCGTGTGCTCGATGCTGCTATCGAGGCTTCTAAGGGTAAGAACAAGGTGGGTACTACCGGTAAGGGTATCGGTCCTACTTATACAGATAAGGTGAGCCGTACCGGTCTCCGTGTAGGCGATATCCTCGACAATTTCGAGGAGAAGTATGCTGCTCATAAGGCTGCTCATCTCAAGACCATCGCAAGCCTCGGTTATACCGACTTCGATATCACAGAGGTTGAGAAGACCTGGATGGAGGGCATTGAATACTTGAAGCAGTTCAAGCTCATCGATAGCGAGGTGGAAATCAACAAGGTGCTTCGTTCCGGCAAGGATATCCTCTGCGAGGGTGCTCAGGGTACTATGCTCGATGTTGACTTCGGTTCTTATCCTTTCGTTACTTCTTCCAATACCATCTGTGCTGGTGCCTGCATCGGTCTGGGTGTCGGTCCTAACCGCATCGGCAATGTCTATGGTATCATGAAGGCTTACTGTACTCGTGTTGGTGCAGGTCCATTCCCTACAGAGCTCTTCGACGAGACAGGTGCCAAGATCCGTGACCTCGGTCATGAGTATGGTGCTGTTACCGGACGTGAGCGTCGTTGCGGCTGGTGCGACCTCGTACAGCTCAAGTATTCTGTGATGGTGAACGGTGTTACCGAGCTCATCATGATGAAGAGCGACGTGCTCGATGGCTTCGATACTATCAAGGCCTGCGTGGCATATAAGTTGAAGGACGGTTCTGTTACCACCGATTTCCCATACGAAATCGATGATGTAGAGCCTGTATACAAGGAGTTCAAGGGCTGGAAGACAGATATGACCCAGTTCACTTCTGAGAATCAGTTCCCACAGGAGTTCAAGGACTACATTGCATTCGTAGAGGAGTTCCTCGAGACCAAGATTGGCATCATCTCAATCGGTCCAGACCGTGCTCAGACTATTGTACGTAAATAATCAAGATTTAAAAATAAAAGAATAAGAATTAAGAATGGATTCATGTTTCAGACCATGAATTTCATTCTTAATTCTTAATTATACATTATTAATTAATACAACATGGCTCAGAAACCAAGTATACCAAAGGGCACGAGAGATTTTGGTCCTGTAGAGATGGCGAAGCGCAATTACATCTTCAATACCATCAAGGACGTATATGCCCTTTACGGATTCCAGCAGATTGAGACTCCTGCCATGGAGACCCTTCAGACATTGATGGGAAAATATGGCGAGGAGGGCGACAAGCTGCTCTTTAAGATTTTGAATTCAGGAGACTATATGAATAAGGTGAGCGATGAGGACATTCATTCGCTCGGATCGCTCAAGTTGGCTGCCAAGCTCTGCGAAAAGGGACTTCGTTACGACTTGACTGTACCTTTTGCCCGTTACGTAGTCCAGCATCGTGAAGAACTCCAGATGCCTTTCAAGCGCTATCAGATTCAGCCTGTATGGCGTGCTGACCGCCCTCAGAAGGGTCGTTACCGTGAGTTCTATCAGTGTGATGCCGATGTGGTTGGCTCTGATTCTCTTCTCAACGAGGTAGAGCTGATGCAGATTGTGGATACCGTCTTCACCAAGTTTGGCGTGCGCGTATGCATCAAGATCAACAACCGCAAGATTCTGACTGGTATCGCTGAGGTTATCGGCGAGGCAGAGAAGATTGTAGACATCACCGTGGCTATCGACAAGCTCGACAAGATTGGTCTCGACAATGTAAACGAGGAACTTCGTCAGGATGGTATCTCTGAAGAAGCGATAGAGAAGTTGCAGCCAATCATCTCTCTGTCAGGCACAAACGATGAGAAGCTTGAAGTAATTTCTAAGGTTCTCGAAGGCTCGGAGGTGGGCTTGAAGGGAGTAGAGGAAACCAAGTTTATCCTCGATACCTTGAAGGCTGTAGGTCTGAAGAACGAGATAGAACTCGACCTTACCCTGGCTCGTGGCTTGAACTATTATACTGGAGCCATCTTCGAGGTGAAGGCGCTCGATACTCCTATGGGCAGTATCACCGGTGGTGGCCGTTATGACAACCTTACCGGCATCTTCGGTCTTCCAGGCTTGAGTGGTGTAGGTATCAGTTTCGGTGCCGACCGCATCTATGATGTGCTGAATGCCCTCGATCTCTATCCTAAGGAGGCGGTGAATACCACCCAGGTGCTCTTCATCAATTTCGGTGAGAAGGAGACTGCCTACTGCCTGCCTGTCATCAGTGCAGCCCGTGCAGCCGGTATCCGTACAGAGATTTTCCCTGATAAGGCGAAGATGAAGAAGCAGATGAGCTATGCCAATGCCAAGAACATTCCGTTTGTGGTGCTTGCAGGCGAAAACGAGATGGCTCAGGGCAAGGTTACATTGAAGAATATGGAAAGCGGTGAACAGACCCTGGTTTCTACCGAGGAGCTGATTGCTGCTGTAAAGAAATAAGAATTTAGTTGTTTATATATAGGTCTCGTCCTCTCATGCTGATGTATGTGAATATATGGTATGGCAGGGCGAGTTTTTTTATTCTGTAATGACAAATTCTTAAACTACAAAAACAATGAAGAAAATAAAGGCTATTTTATGTGTCTTCCTGTTGGCTTTGTTGATGACATCCAGCACGAAGACCACCACCATCTTTGTGATTGGTGATTCTACCGCAGCCGAGAAGGGCAATTACAAGACGAGTCCTGAGCGTGGCTGGGGTATGGTTTTGCAGGGTTGTTTCGATGACAGGATCATCGTAGACAATCATGCCGTCAACGGTCGCTCTTCCCTGAGCTTCCTCAACGAGGGCCGCTGGCAGAAGGTATTGGACAAGATCAAGCCGGGCGATTATGTCTTCATCCAGTTCGGACATAACGACGAAAAGCCGAAGCCAGACCGTCATACCGATCCGGGTTCCACCTTTGATGCCAATCTCGCCAAGTACGTGAACGAGACCCGTGCCAAGGGCGGCATTCCGGTACTTTTCAATGCCGTAGTACGCCGTTGCTATTATTCTGAGGAACTGAAGAATGATGATGATGAGAAACTGCGCAACAAGAAGTATGACGGCAAGGAGCTCATCAACAGCGATACCCTGATAGATACGCATGGCGCCTATGTGGTAGCGCCTCGTCATGTGGCAAAGGCATTGAATGTTCCTTTCGTTGATGCTACCAAGGTTACCCACGACATCGAGACCAGCATGGGCATCGAGGGCAGCCGCAAGCTTCACATGTGGTTCTTGCCAGGCGTGAACCCGCAGGTTCCCGCTGGCAAGAAAGACAATACACATTATAATATCTATGGAGCTCGCATCGTAGCCAACGCTTTGGCTGATGAAATAGGCAAGCAGGTTCCGGCACTCAAGAAACACGTCCGTCATTTCGACCATGTGGTATCCCAGGAGGGTAGAGGTGATTTCTTTACGCTTCAGGAAGCGGTAGATGCCATTCCGGTAGGCAAGAAGACTACCATCCTCATTCTGGGTGGTGACTGGAAAAAGCCAGTCCGCATGGATGGAAAGAAGATTAAGTTCGTAAAGTATTTCGGTGCAACCATCAGATAATGGATTCCTGCGCCAGCCATGCCTTGACGTCGAAGCAAGGTATCAATATCAACGAGGCCAATACCCATGATTTCGAGACCATGTTTAACAGAC
>ERZ780198.3257-NODE-3257-length-11255-cov-8.118571_pt1 | contig 11255 bp, 10 predicted proteins | sample MGYA00510979_ERZ780198 | MGnify/ENA primary metagenome ERZ780198 (study PRJEB29588, sample SAMEA2158039) | human gut metagenome | biome: human gut; feature: human-associated habitat; material: faeces | place: Denmark | collected 2008/2010 ...
CGTTCACAGCGCCCTGCAGTACCACGCTGCCGATGGCCGTGATGCTGCACTGCAGGCCCATGGGGATGCCCATATTGCACAGCTTTGCGCAGTGGGTCAGGCTGAAACGGCCTTCTTCCCTGCTCCAGCGCAGTTCCGGGTAGTGGCGCAGGATGTACAGCAGGCTGCCGATGCCCGCCACCGCCTGACTGAACACGGTGGCAAAGGCCGCGCCGAAGGCCCCCATCTTGAACACGATGATGCACAACAGGTCGAGCCCGATGTTCAGAAAGCTTGCCACCAGCAGGAAGTACAGCGGGCGCTTGCTGTCGCCCAGGGCGCGCATCAGGGCGCTCGTCACATTATAAAGAAGGGTGAACGGGATGCCCCAGAAAATGGTGCGGATGTAGATATCCGCTAGGTCGATGATGTTTGCCGGGGTGTTGGTCCACACCAGCACCGGGCGGGTGAGCGCCACGGTGACGATGGTCAGCACCGCCGCAAAAAAGACGGACAGCCACACGGTGTTGGCGGTGTAGCGGCGCATCTCGGCGTAATCCTTCGCGCCGAAGGTCCACGAAATGGGGATGGAAAAGCCGCAGGCGATGCCGTTCACAAAGCCCAGCACCAGATAGTTCAAGCCGCCCACGCTGCCCACGGCCGCCAGCGCTTCCACGCCCACGAAACGGCCCACGATGATGGTATCGGCCAGATTGTAGAACTGCTGGAACAGGCTGCCCAGCATCAGCGGCACCGCGAAGGCAAGGATCAGCTTGAGCGGGCTGCCTTGGGTCATATCCTTTGTCATAGTGTAAAGTCCTCCTACCCGCCGGGAAACGGGGATTCCATTCGCATTCAAAAAGCGTATCTTCGTGATTTTGACCGTGAAAAACGCCCTGCCGGAAGGGGCAGGACGTTGCGTACATTCATGAATGATATTATAGCGGACCGACGCCGGATTTACAAGATTTGCATTGCATCAACATTTCTGAATTTTTGCCGCAAGAATTGGTGATTTTGCGAAGAAAGGTCAGCCGGTCTTTGTTTCCTGCCAGGACATCGTAAGGCGGCGCTTATTATTCACGCAATCCTTCAGATACAAATTGATGAGCGTCTGATACGGAATGCCCACCGCTTCCGACTGTGCCTTGAAATAATCGATCGTACTGCTATCGATATTGATGGTGATCTGCTTTTTCAGTGCTTTTGCATAGGGGTTCTTTTTGGCGTGGGAGAAATCATATTCGTTCAGCATTATAACGCCCTCCTTACTCTCCATAGTATTTCGATTCGGTTTTGGTCGCCTTTCTGGCCGAGATAATACGGATAACGGTATCTGACGCACGGTAACAGTGACACACAACGAGCAGATTTGCCTGATTGCTCAAGCCAAGAATGATGAATCTGTCCTCCTGTTCAGAATGCTCCGGGTCATCGATCACCAGTGCTTCTTCGTCATAGAACACCGTTTTTGCTTCCTGGAACGAGATGCCATGCTTGCGCTGGTTGATCTGGTTCTTGTTTTCGTCCCATTCAAATTGTATCGTTTCCATAATTATATTATAATTATTTTACCAGCATTGTCAAGTTTTTTCGATACAGCGAAAAACTCCCCCAGAAAACTCTGAGGGAGCTATGCTTATTCCGAATAATGCGCCAGGAACTGCTTTGTGCGCTCCTCCTGCGGGTGCTCAATGAGCTGCTTGGCGGGGCCTTCTTCCACCACCACGCCGCCGTCCATGAACAGGATGCGGTCGGCCACGTCACGGGCAAAGTTCATCTCGTGGGTCACGATGATCATGGTGGTCTTGCGGTCGGCCAGGTCCCGCAGAACGCGCAGCACCTCGCCGGTCAGCTCCGGGTCCAGCGCGCTGGTAGGCTCGTCGAAGCAGAGGATATCCGGGTGCAGGGCCAGGGCGCGGGCAATGGCCACGCGCTGCTGCTGGCCGCCGGACAGCTGATGCGGGTAGTGGCCCGCCCGTTCCGACAAGCCCATCTGGGCCAGAAGTTCCCGGGCCTGCTGCTCCAGCTGCTGATGGATGGCTTTTTTGTTGACCTTGTAGTCCGGGCGCTCCTTGGCCAGCAGCTCCCCGGCCAGCATCACGTTCTGCAATGCCGTATACTGCGGGAACAGGTTGAAGTTCTGGAACACCAGACCGAAGTGCAGGCGCTTTTTGCGCACCTCGCTCTCCCGCTGGGTGGCGGGGTCGGCGGCGTCCCACATGGTCTCGCCGTTCACCTTGATGACACCGGTGTCCGGCCGCTCCAGAAAGTTCAGGCACCGCAGCAGGGTGGTCTTGCCGGAACCGGACGAACCGATGATGGCCAGCGCCTCGCCCTGTTCCAGGGTCAGCGAGATATCCTTTAAAACGTGTGTCTCTCCGAAATCCTTCCCGATGCCGGAGGCTTCCAATAATGCCATGATTCAAAACCTCCTCAGCAGCGGAAATAATCCAGCTTTTTCTCAAGCCAGCCAAACAGCAGGGTGAGAGCCCCCACGAACACCAGGAAGAAGATCGCCGTAGAGAACAGCGGCCAGATCAGGCCCTTTGCGCTGTACTCCTTGGCCATCATGATGATCTCCTTGTTGGCGATGGTGTTGGCCAGCGAGGTGTCCTTGACCAGGGTGATGATCTCGTTGCCCATGGGCGGCAGGATGCGCTTGATCACCTGCAGCAGCGTCACCTTGAAGAAGATCTGGGGCTTGGTCATGCCCAGCACCTGCCCGGCCTCGGTCTGGCCCTTGGGCACTGCCTCGATGCCGCCGCGGTAGATCTCGGAGAAGTAGCAGGCATAGTTGATGGCAAAGGCCACCACCGCCGCCACCATGCGGCCGCCGGAGCCGGAGGGCCAGGGGTTCGCCATGCCCAGCAGGCCGGGGCCCAGATAGATGACGATGATCTGCAGCATGAGCGGCGTGCCGCGGATGACCCACACAAAGGTCTTGACCGCGCCGGACAGCACCCTGCAGCGGCTCATGGAGCCAAAGGCCACCACAAGCCCCAGCGGCAGGGCAAACAGCAGGGTCAGGGCAAACAGCTCACAATTGAGCAGGAACGCGCCGGAAAGGCGCCCAAGGATCACAGACACAACAACACACCCATTCCGTCAGATTTTGCGGTTTCACTCGGCCAGGGCCAGATCGTACTTGTCGGCCAGGGCCTGCATGGTGCCGTCCGCCTTCAGCTCGTCAAAGGCGGCATCCACGGCGGCGGCCGCGTCGCTGCCCTTGCGGAAGGCCACGCCGTACTCTTCGGCGTTCAGCTCGTCCACGATCTTCAGGCTGGCGTAGTCGGTGCCCGCGCCGATCATGGCATTGGCCAGGGTCAGGTCCAGCACAGCGGCATCGGCAGTGCCTGCGGCAACTTCCATCAGGCAGTCGGTCTGCACGCTCTTGGAGACGTAATCGGCCTGGGCCAGATTCTCGTCGCCCTCAATGGCGGCCTCACCGGCGGAACCGGCTTCGGCGACGACAGTCTTGCCCACCAGATCGGCGGTGGAAGCGTAGTCGGTGCCGTCCTTCACCACGACGACCTGTGCGTTCTTGGCGTAGGCCTTGGTGGTGGCGGTGTTGGCCATGATATCATCGGTCAGGGTCATGCCGTTCCAGATGCAGTCGATGCTCTTGGCATCCAGCTCAACCACCTTGGTGTCCCAGTTGATCTCTACAAACTCCGGCTCGACCCCCAGCTTTTCGCACACAGCCGTTGCCAGCTCGGTGTCAAAGCCGGTGAAGTTGCCGTCTGCATCGGTGTAGTTCATGGGTTCGTAGACGGTGTAGCCAATGACCATCTTGCCCTTTTCCTTGATGTAATCCAGATCACTGGCAGCGGTTTCGGCAGCAGAAGCAGCTGCGCTGCCGGACGCGGCAGAAGATGCCACGGTGGAAGTGGATGCGGCACCGCCGCAGGCGGCAAGGCTCAGTGCCATGGCACCGGCCAGAAAAGCGGAGACTAAACGTTTCATAACAGGTTTCCTCCCTCGTTATTTCCCAAAAGATGTTCCCTCTCGGTTTAGCGTTTTATCATGCTAAAGTGTTAAACCGTGACTATAGAATAGCGCGTTTGAGGGCATTTGGCAAGAGGAAATATAAAAGTTAGTGCATATTGCCCTTTATTTTTTTCTTTTCGTTTCGTCTCTTGTTGAATTGCACAAGTAAAAGAGGAAAGACGCAGTGTCTTTCCCCTTTCCGATTGCTTATTCTTCTGCGAACGCTGCCAGTGCCGCCTTTTGCAGCTCAGTCACTGAAATAGTACATACCGCCGCAAGGTCGGCATCCGAGCCGTCATCCGGGATGGACGCCACCTCTGCGCGGGTCCGGCCCTTGAGGTAGTCGCACCAGCCCTCGCTGTGCTCATACCATTCTTTGTCCAGAGCGGATGCACTGCGCATCCCGTACTGATCACCCTGCTCCAGCTTGGTTTTCACCAGCTCCGGTGCCGATACGGTGCCGTCCGCGCTCACTGTCAGGGCAGGCTCCGTCACGTCAGCGATGGCACCAGTCACGCGGTCGTCGGCATCCAACGTCAGAGCTGTCACCGTAATATCCACCTGCGCAGTCACATCGTGGTCGTCGGCGGCGGTCAGATCTTTGGTATCATTGCGCACCGACACGCCCAGCACAGCACGGTCGCCGCGGGCCGAACCCACCGCCTTTGCGTTCTCACAGGCGCGCACCACTGCATCCCGATAGCCGTCCACTGCAATGGTACAGCCGGAAAGCAGGTCGGCATCCTTGGGCTTGCCGTCATCGTCGGTGGCAAGCTTTTTCACCTCGTCCGGCGTCTTACCTGTGAGAAAATCGCCAAAGGCATCTGCCTGTTCTGCCCAGCCTTTTTTCAGCGAGGACACCGCAGCCAGCGGGTAGTCCTCCCCTTTCTGGCGCTTGGTAAGAGTTTCGCCGGGCATCGTCACCTTGCCGGTGCCGTCCCCCGTTACAGAAAGTTCCACCTCATCCAGCATCACATCGGCCACTTTCCCCTCAGCATCCAGCAAAACGGCGGCAGCAATCGTGTTGATCTTCCCGGCACGCTCCTCTCCGTCCGCTTCCGTCAAGATGCCAAGGCCGGTGCGCCATGCGGCGTTCTGCGTGGTCTGGGACGAGCTGCCGCCCATGCCTGTGCTCATGCTTCCGGAAGAACCGGAGCCGCTCCCACCGCAGGCGGTGAGTGTCAGCGCCGCCGCCAGCGTGCAGCCCAAAACCGTGCAGGATATCTTTTTCGTTATCATCGAAACGCTCCCTTTCCTGCCCCATCGTAAAGGGGCTTTTGGGCTAGTTTGCCCGGAAAGCAGCGGTTTTATTTCGCGTCTACCGCGGTCTGTCGTTTCTTTTACATTAAAGGGCTCAGCAGCCGCAGCACGCTGTCCAGCACAGTGCCCAGCAGACCGGTATGGCAGTCCGATACCTGTACCTCCCGGCATTTGAGCAGTGTATCCCGCACGTCATCCCGCAGGACGGTCACCTGACTGTTGTTCTGCAGCAGCACGCCGCACTCGAAGTGCAGGAACAGGCTGCGGTAATCCATGTTGATGCTGCCCACCACAGCGGTGCTGTCGTCGCTCACCCAGCACTTGGCGTGCAGGAAGCCGGGGGTGAACTCGTAAATGCGTACACCCGCCCGCAAAAGCGGCAGATAGTACGACCGGCTCAACCGGAATACCAGCTTCTTGTCCGGGATGCCCGGCAGCACCAGACGGACATCCACCCCGCGCTTGGCGGCGTTTTTCAGCGCATCCAGCATTTCCTCGCCGATCGCAAGGTAGGGTGTATAGATGTAGACATACTGTTTTGCCTGCGCAAGGATATTCAGATAAACGGTTTCTGCCATGGGCTCCTCGTCCAGCGGACTGTCTGCATAGGGCTGCACCACGCCGTCCGGCACCAGCGGCACCCGCGGCATGGGGCGAAACGCATCATAATCCGTCTCGCTGGGGCGAAAAGCATTCCAGAAGTTGAGGAACATCACCGTAAAGTTCCACGCGGCGTCTCCTTCCACACGCAGGGCTGCATCCTTCCAGTAACCGAAGCGCTGCTCTGCGTTGATATACTCATCTGCCAGATTCACGCCGCCGGTGTAGGCCACCGTACCGTCAATGACTACGATCTTGCGGTGGTCGCGGTGGTTCATCACCAGCGAGATCAGGGGCACCACCGGGTTGAACGGGATGCAGCGGATGTGCGCCCGCTCCATCCGCACGATAAAATCGGCAGGCAGGCCCAGCAGACTGCCAAAATCATCGTAGATCAGACGCACATCCACGCCCTGTGCCGCCTTGCGGCGCAGGACCTTCTCGATGCCATTCCACATGCAGCCATGGCTCACGATGAAAAATTCCAGAAAGATGCTCTTTTGGGCCTTTTCCAGATCGGCCAGCAGCTGCGGATACATCGCTTCGCCGCTGGCAAAATACTGCGCACGGGTGTTCTGCCATGCCGGATAGGGGCCATACTTTGCCACATAACGGCTCTGGCCCTGCCCGCCGGCATCCAGACTGTCCAGTACGCCCGGCTGCTGCTGCAGGTCTTTTTTATGTGCGATGTCCACAGCATGCATTTTCAGGCTCAGGCGCTTGCTCGGGCGTTTGTTGCCAAAGGCCAGATACAGTGCACCGCCCAGCAGCGGCAGGATGCCGATCAATGCGATCCAGCCCACCTTATAGGCGCTGTTCTCGTCCTTGCGCACAAGGTACAGGATAATGAGCAGGCTCAGGGCGTTGAGCAGACCGTTCACCCATACACGGCCTGTACCGGTGGTAATGGAATAGAACACCCAGCACAGCCACAGCAGCTGCAGCGCTACCAGCACCACCGTGATGGTGACGCGGTTCAGGATGCGGTTGAAAAAGCGCACGATCGGCGAACGAAAAAACATCGGCCTGCCCTCCTCCTTTATTATAATATGTGTAAGTATAGCGCGGTTTTGCAGCTTTTTCAAGATTTGCGTTGTTTCCTGATGCGCCCCGCAAAAAGCCGACCGGAAAAATCCGCAGATTTTTCCGGTCGGCAAACAAAGAAATGATTTTTTCGTCAAAGAGACAGCTATTGCAGTTCCCGCGCAAATGCGGAGCCATTGAAAGCCGCTTTATGCTTCGGCTTCGCCGTCCTCAAAGCCCACCATCAGGCCGCCCTGCTCAGCGTAGTAGCTGCACAGGCCGCCGCACTCGGTGACATCCACCTGTGCGCCTGCAAACACCGCATGGATCATCAGCTTCAGGCGCTTGGCAGCTTCCGGATTATCACAGTGGGCAATGTGCACTTTGCCATCGGTAAAGCCGTGATTCTTCAATTCCAGCACGATGCGCTCCAGTGCGCCGTGCTCGCCACGGGTCTTGCACAGCACCTCCAGCTCACCACTCTCGCTGGCCTGACCAATGACCCGGATGCCCAGCATCCGTGCCACGGCGGCAACGGCGGGCTTCACACGGCCGTTGCGGGCCAGATTTGCCAGCGATTCCAGCGAAAACACCAGATGCGTGTGCTTGTGGTAAGCCAGGATCGCCTCACAGATCTCGTCAAACTCCATCCCGATCCGGACGAGGTCCCGCAGACGCTCCGCCAGTAGACGCAGCTCCGGCCCGGCAGACAGGCTGTCCAGCACAAAAATACGGGCCTCCGGATGTGTTTCCTTGTATTCTTCCGCTGCCAGCAGTGCAGCATTGTAGCTGCCAGACAGTGTGCCCGTGATGGTGGCAACAAAGATCTGCTCTGCACCCTCATAAGCAGCCAGCCAGTCTGCCACATTGGGGCAGGAGGTGCTGGTCTTGCCCTTGTAAGTACGCAGAGACCGGGCCATACCCACGGCATCCAGAGTGCCATCATCCAGATATTCCTGTTCATCCGTGACGATCTTCAACGGCACACAGGCAAAATCCACGCCCGGCAGGGCATACAGGCTGGACGAAGAATCCACAACGATCTTGGTTTTCATAAAATGCACGCTCCAAATCTATTTTGTGATAGCAGGTCATTTTTGTATTTTCCGTGCCTTACACGCACTTCTGCCTGCATGGTTTTTTCGGTTCACTGCAGACATCATAGCAGTTTTTTAAAAACCTGTCAAGGGATTTTATGCATTCTTTCAAAAGTTTTAAAAATCCGTTGACCAAAGTACAGATTTGCGCTATAATACCGCCATAAAACCATTTTCTGTATCCCGCGCAGCCCAGCTGCGCCAACCTTAGAGAACTGCTTACGATATGAAAACTGAAACCAAATGCCGCGTTGCGGCCTGCGCCGCCGGGTTTGCCCTGCCCCGGTACGCCGATCTCCCGCAGATGGGGCTTTACCTTGACCAGACCGTGCAGTACGTCAACAGCTATTTCCGCACCTTCTGCGGCATGGAGCTCACCTCTTCCATGGTCAGCAACTACGTCAAAAAGGGCATTTTGTCCCACCCGGTGCGCAAGAAGTATGCCCGCGATCAGATCGCATCCCTGATGTACATTGCAGTCTCCAAGACCGTTCTTTCGATGGAAAACATCGATGCCCTGTTTAAAATGCAGCGGGCGCACTGTTCCGCCGGGGCAGCTTACGACTACTTCTGCGACGAGATGGAGAACTGCCTGCCGTTCGTATTCGGCTGCACCAGGGAGATCCGCGACCTTGCCGTGGATGCCGCAGATGAAAAGCTGCTTCTGCGCAGCACGATCCTTGCAGCGGCAAACAAAATGTATCTGGACTGCTGCTTCAACGCCCTGCGGCAGGAGGAAAACCTCTGGGACACCATTCTGCCCGATCTGGCATAAGAACACAAAAAAAGCCGTGCCTCCACAAAAGGAAGCACGGCTTTTGCATTTTATACGTTCAAGATCAGGTATCCTGCAGTTCCCCGCGGCTTGCAGCCTTGAGGTATGCAAAGATGAAACCGTCCAGATCGCCGTCCATCACGGCGTCCACATTGCCGGTCTCGTAGTTGGTGCGGTGATCCTTGACCATGGTGTAGGGCATGAACACATAGCTGCGGATCTGGTGACCCCATGCGATCTCGTTCTGCACGCCCTTGATGTCGTCGATCTTATCCATGTGCTGCTGTTTGGCGATCTGGTAGAGCTTGGCCTTCAGCATTTCCATGGCGTAGTCACGGTTCTGGAACTGGCTGCGCTGGGTCTGGCAGTTGACCACGATGCCGGTGGGCTTGTGGATCAGACGGACAGCGGAAGAAGTCTTGTTGATGTGCTGGCCGCCTGCACCGGAGGAGCGGTACACCTGCATCTCGATGTCCTCGGGGCGGATGTCCACCTGAATGGTGTTGTCCAGCTCGGGCATGACTTCCAGCGAAGCAAAGCTGGTCTGGCGGCGGGCGTTGGCGTCAAAGGGAGAAACACGCACCAGGCGGTGCACGCCGTTCTCGCTCTTGAGCAGGCCGTAGGCGTTGGCGCCCTTCACCATCATGGAAGCGCTCTTCAGACCGGCCTCGTCGCCGTCCTGGTAATCCAGCACTTCCACGGTCATGCCGTGGGCAGCGGCCCACTTGTTGTACATGCGGTACAGCATCTCGGCCCAGTCCTGTGCCTCGGTGCCGCCGGTACCGGCGTGGAAGGTGAGGATGGCGTTGCTGTGGTCATATTCGCCGTTCAGCATGGTCATCAGCTGCAGCTCGTCCACCGCCTTGCCCACAGCGTTCACGGATTCCTCAGCTTCGGGGATCATGGCGGGGTCGTATTCCTCGTCCAGCATTTCCAGCATGGTCTCGGCGTCGTCGTACAGACCCTGCAGCTTTTCAAAGCGGCTCAGCTTGCCCTTCAGGTCGCCCACTTCGTCAAAGACCTTTTTGCTCAGGTCCGCATCGTCGTAGAAGCCGGGGCGGCTCATGGTGTGCTCCAGCTCCTGTACGCGCTTGCGGGAAGCGTCGATGGCCAGAGCTTCCTCCAGATCCTTGACCGCCTTGCCGTAGTCTGCAAGCTGCACCTTCAGTTCGTCAATCGTGATCATTCTTTAAGTTCCTCTCGAAATGATAATAAGGTAAAGTCTTTCATTCTTAAAAGACACAGTTTATACACAGATACTTCACTAGTATACCGAGAATCTATGTTAAAGTAAAGAGGTAAAACTATTATCCTGCTGGAATTTTGAAGATTTTTACCTTTTCTTTTCTTTCCTGGGGGAGTATAATACCAGTATGAACCAAAAAACAGGAGGATACCATGCCGAAATATTATGGCTGTCCCTGTGAGGGCTGCGCAAAGCCGCTCACCCTCAAAGACGATATCGTCGTCTGCCCCGACTGCGGTGCGCCCTACCACCGCGACTGTTACGAAAAGCTGGGCCGCTGCATCCACACCCCCGCCCACGGCGCGGGCTATGAGTGGAAGTTCCCCTACCAGGACGCCGCGCTGCGCACCTGCCCGAGCTGCGGCGAACGCACCCTGCGCAGTGAGCCGAACTGCCGCTGCTGCGGGGCCGCCCTGCCGCCGGAATCTGCCGCCGAGCCCAACGACCGCCGGGCTGCCCAGAACGAGCAGAACGAGACCTTTGACTACGACAGCTTCTACCGCCAGAATGTGGTGGAGCCCACCCATCAGAATGTGCGCACCGCCTTCGGGCAGGAGGAGCTGATCGACGGCATCCCGTCCAGCGATTGGAGCGATTATATCGGCAAGGCGGCCCCCGCCTACCTGAACGATTACAGCCGGATGCAGCTGCAGCACACCAAAATCTCCATGAGCTTCTCGGCGCTGCTGTTCGGCCCGTTCTACTTTTTCTACCGCAAGGCCTGGAAGCCCGCCTTCGCCTTTCTGGCGGCGGAGCTGGTGCTGGCGCTGCCCACCCTGCTGGACATGATGCGGGTGACCAACAGCCCGCTGACTGCCGGGCTGAGCACCACGACGCTGGTCATCCTCAGCCGGGTGATGTCCATCCTGAGCTTCGTGCTGGTGATGGTGCGCACCCTGTTCGCCAAGTGGCTCTACCGCAAGAGCGCGGCCAGCCACATCAAGCGCATCCGCAGCGAGTTCCCGGACGAGGTGCAGCGCCGTGCCGTGCTGAACGCACAGGGCGGCGTGAGCTGGGCCGCCGTCGTGGGGGCCTTTGTGCTGCTGATGGTGCTGGGTGCCTGCTTCACCCTGCTGATGGGCCCCGATCTGAGCGCCCTGACCGGCCTTGTCGGCTGAGTTTTTCCGGCTGCACACCGGTGCGAGTTGTTAAGAATAGGAGAGTTGAACCATGAAGAAGGTCACAAAGGCCGTTATCCCCGCTGCAGGTCTGGGCACCCGTGTGCTGCCCGCCACCAAAGCCATGCCCAAGGGCATGCTGCCCATCGTGGACAAGCCCGCCATCC
>ERZ780198.3270-NODE-3270-length-11214-cov-2.197330_pt1 | contig 11214 bp, 7 predicted proteins | sample MGYA00510979_ERZ780198 | MGnify/ENA primary metagenome ERZ780198 (study PRJEB29588, sample SAMEA2158039) | human gut metagenome | biome: human gut; feature: human-associated habitat; material: faeces | place: Denmark | collected 2008/2010 ...
TCCGAAGAGAATTTCTTAAAAAATTCCCCCTGGTTATCTTTCTTGAAAATCCGTGCCGGATGGGGAAAAACAGGTAATGGTTGGGTTGGTGAATACGGATGGAGAACCCTGTATTCTTCTACCGATTACCAGAATATGCCGGCAACAATACCGAGCCAAATCGGGAATAATGAATTAAAATGGGAGTCGACCCAACAATATGACCTAGGATTAGATTTCAGCTTTTTGAAGAACCAAAGAATAAGAGGTTCTTTAGGCTTCTACAAGAAAACCACGAAAGGTCTGTTATATCCTTTCACCATGGCTTTGAGCACCGGAATGGAGTCGACCAGCGTGAATTTCGCTAACATCGAGAACAAGGGGGTAGAGTTTGACATCTCTACCACAATCATCCAGAACAAAAATTGGAACTGGTCTCTCGGCTTCAATATCGGGAAAAACAAAAACAAAATTACCGGACTTGACGCAGAATATATCTCTTCCCCCGGACAAACCTACCTAAGCAACACGGTTATCCGAGAAGGAGAGTCGCTGGGATTGATCTACGGATTTGAAACGGACGGGGTGTTCCGTTCCCAAGCAGAAATTGATTACTATGAATCCCTAAACCCGGATTATCAATACCAAGAACAGTATTCTTACCGAAAGACCATTCCCGGAGACTTGAAGTTTGTTGATCAAGATGGTGACGGTCGAGTAAATAAAGTGTACGGGAACCATGAAGACAAAATCGTGCTAGGATGCTCCCGCCCCGATTTTGAAGGAGGATTCAACACCCGTTTAAGCTGGAAAGGGCTCACCCTAAGCGTGCAGGGGACATTCAGTTACGGGGCACAAAAAGCATGGACAGCAGAGGCCAACCAATTCTGTTTTGCCTCCACGGGAACGGCAAACGTGCTGGACGTTGCTCTGAAACGCTGGACTCCGGAAAATCCAACTAGCAATTACCCATGCGTGCGCTTGGATTTCTACAACAATGATTTCACCGACTTCTCGGTGTATAATGCCTCGTATCTCAAAATACAAAATGTAAACTTAGAGTACAGGTTTCCCAAACATATCGTGGAGAAAACAAAGATATTCGAAAATATCAGCATTTTCGCTTCCGCAAATAACGTATGTACTTTCACGTCTTACCCCGGCCCTTCGCCCGAATCGTGGAGCAGTGATGCCATTCGAGGAGCCTCAATCGACACGGAAGCTTATCCCAAGACCAGAACATTCAATTTCGGAGTGAAAGTAACCATTAAATGATTATAATTATGAACAAGATATTTTTATATAGCCTATTGTTTCTTCTTTCAATAACAGGATGTGACAGCATGTTCGATGACGAACTTCCCCCTCATGATCTGGTCGGGGAAAATGCGATCACGAACGAGACCTCCGCAGAAACAGCGTTAAATGGCATCTTCTCGAATTTACAGGGATACGGAACGATGAGCGCATATTACATCTGTGACAACGAGTACCGCACGGGACTGTTAAACGGAACTTACCGGGGTACATTCGAAACGGACGGTTTGTTAGGTTTCAAATTGAACGAAGAATATTCATACGTTGCCGATCCTTGGAAATTAGCTTACAAAATGGTAAACGCCGCGAATAATTTCATCTATTACGTGGAAAAATTATCCGAAAGCCTATTCGGAGAGAACCGGAAAACAGAAATGCTGGCAGAAGCCAAATTCGCCCGTGCGTTCGGACACGCATTCCTACTAAGGAAATACGGATACTTCTGGGATATAAACAGTCCTCTCGGCCCGATCATTCGTCTGGAACCTTCATCCATCTCGAATAATAGCATGGGACGTAGTTCCGTGAAAGAGAGTTATGAAAAAATATTCGAGGACCTAGATTATGCGATACAGTACGGTCCCCATTTTTATTCCAAATACCGTTCCTGCGCGACAACTGCCAAAGCTTTTAAAGCAGATATCTTAATGAATCGAGGAGAAGAAGGAGACTACACGGAAGCGATTCGATTGGCAAATGAAGTGATTGCCAGTGATGAATTCGGATTGGAAGACAAGTATGAAGATATTTTTAACAAGGGATACTCTTCAAAAGAATTGATGTTTACACGACACATCAAGACACCTCCTACAATGGATGATAACGTGGGTAGCCTGTTCAAGATGTTCGGTGGTGCAACCTATAAACCGACAGAGATGTATTTCGAGATTCTGACCCCAGACGATAAACGTTACGAAGCTACTTTCGACTCCGTGATGCTTGGCAACGGAACGGCAGCACGAAAAACACAGGTGTGGAAGAAACATTACGTCACATCCGGTGATTGCCCGATGTATTATATGCGCGTGGCCCAGATGTACCTGATCAAGGCTGAGGCTATGGCTCGCACGAATGCCACTATAAAGGATTGTCTGGATGTGCTGAATGTTCTACGCCTTCGTTCTGGTAACACGACTTTTGATGTTGCCGATTACAGTACCCTGTCGGACGTGCTGGAAGAGGTTTTCCGGGAGAATGTACGAGAAATAGGGATGGAAAACGGAGCTATATTCTATCTCTCCGTGAGATATACCGAGGGGAACCGCCGAAAATTAAAAGATATGAACCCGAATTTCGAGAAAGACGACCAACTATGTTTCCCTATTCCCAAAGCCGAATTGGAACATAATTTCGTAGTAGAGCAAAAACCTTTATAATACCAGACCATATGATGAAAATGAATATATTGAAAAACGGATTCCAAGCATTAATTATTGTATCATTGATGGCTGCTTGTTCACTCGGTGACGTGCTGGAACCTTCCGATGGCGTGAATATGGCGTTAATGGAAACGGTTGACACCGTTGTTGCCATACCGGGAGACACGATAAGTTTCAAGTTTATAGCGTCAACCAACGGGGCAACTTTACGTCGTATTGAAATCGTGGAAAAAAGCCATGATTTCAATGAATTGAAGGACTCCATCCGATTCGCATTAGTAGATGAAACACTGGAACTGACAGTAGACGAAGAGGGGTATTTATCCCGTCCCGTCTCGACAGTGATGATGATTTATCCCGTTATCGTACCTAACGACAAAGCCATCGTGGGCGAAATACTCAGCATGACCTTCAAAGCGTATAACGACAAGGGAAAATCCGGAAGTATAAAATCCTCGTTCAAGATCGTGAACTATGTTCGAAACACGAGTTGGTTATGGCTGTATAAACTTGCCGGAAAAATACAAGGAAGTATGTTTTTTAATCCCGCAAAATACAAGGTCTATTCAAATAGCAGTTTCGAGACTCATAAAGATGAAATAGACGTGGCGGCTTACACGGCAAGTGACGGGAAGCACTATTTTATGAATCCGGCCGACAAGGAAACACAAACCCTGTTCGTGGCAGATGGCATGGAGTATGACGCCTCAACCATGAGAACTACAAAATTTATTCCATTGGATCATGTCAATTTTGACCTTGCCGGGGATACGGAACTGGAACAGATGGACTTCTCGAAAGCCGTGAACAAAATCGAAGTGATCACCGGAAGCGTCATCGGTTTCGAGAACCAAGACGGACGACGGGGAATAATGAACGTGAAAATATCATCGTCCATCTACCCGACAATCCAGTGTAAATTTCAAGCGGTAGCTAAACAACAATAATGGTTTAAATGAAAAGAAGGGAAACTGTTTAACAAATCTATTTTTAACGACTACCTCCCCTAACCCTTCCTTACACAGGAGGGGAAACCTCTTGGCAATCACCCCTCCCCCTATGCAAGAGGGAATTGGAGGGGGTAGTTTGTTGATGTCGGATAAGACCTGTTAGACAGTCTCTCTTTTTTGTACAATTCCCTTCAAATCTCGAAAAACTTCAACAGTTTATATAAACACCACTCGTACGTGTTCAAAATTCGTATAAACAGCCTGGTTTGTATAAAACGGAGATATCGCTTTACTGTTTAATTTTCCTAATAGTAATCCTAAAATGATTAAGAGATATAATTTCATTACTTTCATTTTCAACTTAAATTAATGATTGTTTCCTAAAAGATAAAAATAGTAACAAAAAGTATCATTTTGTGATATTTTATATAATTTTGTGACGATAATTGTTTCTCTTGCAAAGAGAGTTGTTTAAAGGTTTGATTTATGCATGTCGAAAGATATTGTACAATATTGATTTTCTTGCTGTTTTATACGAACATAGCACGTTCACAAAAGCAACGCACGGAAATTAGCATTAATTTCCGCACGAACAGCATAGTGATTGATTCCACCTACTCTGATAACGCCGCCCGTATGCGGGGAATCATAACAACCCTGCAGAATATCAAGCAGGATAGTACGGTAAACATCGTTGAGGTTTCTTTCTGCGGGGCAGCCTCCCCGGAAGGTAGTTACGAGCTTAACCGCAAACTGGCACGAGGACGTCTCACGTCTCTCGAAAAATTTGTACGCCGAGATATCGACATACCCGACAGCATCATCACCCGAAACGACAGCTATATTCCTTGGGACTACTTGAAATCACAGGTAGAAAATTCAGACCTGCAAAACAAAGATGAGATAATCTTCATACTGGAAGAAGAGGCCCGATTAGTAGATTACCATCATACGGGGACGAACATTGACAACCGTATTGTCAAACTGAAACAACTGGACAACGGCAAGGTGTGGCAACAGATGAACAAACTCTTTTTCGGGCAGATGCGGAACGCTTACGTGGTAATTATCACTTACAAAAAAAAGATGTCGCCCGTTCAAGAACCGGGAAACCTACCCGACACGACGATTGTCGAACCAGAACCGGTCGTTGATATCGTAGAAGTCGTGCCTGACACCGTAATGACAGTGGAACCCATCACTCCCGAAGCGGAGGAATGGACGCATCACCTACATTTGAAAACCAACGCGCTCGGTTGGGGACTGGCTACCGCCAATGTTGCCGTAGAAGTGGACTTGGCAAAGCATTGGTCGTTCTCGTTCCCCGTCTATTACTCGACATGGAACTATTTCAAGTCCACCATCAAATTTCGCACATTCGCTATTCAGCCGGAGTTCCGTTACTGGCTGTCGATGCATAACGACGGTCTCTTTACCGGAGCACATCTCGGATTGATGTACTACAACTTCGCTACCAACGGTAATTACCGTTATCAGGACCATAACCGCAGAAGTCCTGCCATCGGTGGCGGCGTAAGCGTCGGTTATCGACTGCCGATCAGCAGGAACAACCGCTGGCGGATGGAGTTCTCGCTCGGAGTCGGTGTGTATTCGCTACATTACGACAAATTCCACAACACCCCGCGCACGAAAGACGGACTGTTGGTGGAGAGCGTGAAGAAAACCTACTGGGGTATCGACCAAGCGGCGGTGTCGTTCTCGTACGCGTTTGATCTGAAAAGGAAAGGAGGCAGATAATGAGAAAATTGTTATACCATATATGGATGCCGTTGGTATTTCTGATCGCTTGTAACGTACACGAATGGCCCGACACACCCGAAAATGTTACGTTCCGTTTGAAACTGAGCTATGAAAAAAACATGACCGTATGGGAACACCTGTACGATGGCACGGATGTAACCGAACAGGGATTAGGCGACACTTACGACAACAGCCGGGAACACGGAAAAATACGCTACATCATACGTGCCTATCCCGTTTCGGAAAAACAACGCGCCACGCAGGAATACACGCGGGAGTTCGTGATCACAAAAGACATCACGGAGGGTTACGACCACGAGGTAATGCTTGACCTCACTCCGGGCGACTATCATATCATGGTATGGTCGGATTTATTGGAAGACGAAAATAAATACCCGCACCACGCTGCCGACGACTTCGCCAGCATCACGCTTCAAGGCAACCATGAGGGAAACAACGATTACCTTGACGGTTTTCGTGGAACAGGCCAAATCTCCTTGGCTGCAAATATCGCGGAAGATATTCCCAATACGCTCGAAATCCCGATGCAACGTCCGCTTGCCAAATTCGAGGTCATCACAAACGATCTCGCGGAATTCATTGAAAAAGAGGTTTCCCGTGCCACAGCAAAAAGTAACGGTACGAAATCCGTACCGGAGAACCCGGCTTCGAGAGTGAATCACGAAGACTATAGAATCGTGTTCCATTATGTCGGTTTCATGCCCAACACTTACAGTATATTCACGGACAAACCGGTGGATTCTTCCACGGGGGTGATGTTCTCATCGGCATTGAAGGTGTTGAACAACAGGGAAGCCTCCCTGGGATTCGATTATGTATTCGTGAACGGCAAAGAATCGGCGGTGACCATACGGCTCGGGATTTACGACAAGGAAGGCACGCAACTCTCCCTTACCCAACCGATAGAGGTGCCGTTAAAAAGAAACCACCACACCATTCTGCGGGGTAAGTTTCTGATGTCGGAAGCCTCGGGAGGCGTGATCATCAATCCAGACTTCGACGGGGATTATAACTTGGTTTTTCCATAATAAAAAATACTGACCATGGAAAAAGTAAAACACACGGGAAAGCGGGAACAACTCCAAGCTTTCATCCTGCAATTGACAAGAAATAACTTAATTTTTTAATCAACAAAAAAATACAAACATGAGAAATTTATTATTAATGTTCACGATGGTAGGCATGTTGTTAGCGACATCGTGTTCGAATGACGATTTGGATACAGTCCAGTCCGGGGATGAGCCCCAAGTGACATTCTCGCTCAGCCTTGAAAAGAAAATCGCAACCCGTGCCATCAGCGACGGTTCACAAGCCGACAAGCTGGTGTATGCCGTGTTTGATGAAAACGGAGACCGTATTTCTACCATCCAAAAGGTTGAAAAAACAGACGTTATCTTTCCCGCAACAGAAACCCTAACTTTGGCCAAGGGACAAACTTACAAGGTTGCATTCTGGGCTCAGGATGCGGACTGCGAGGCGTATACCATAGATGATAACATGAATGTTACCGTAAGTTACGAGAACGCATCGAACAACGACGAGACCCGCGACGCTTTCTTCAAGACCGAGACATTCACCGTCACCGGTTCCACTTCAATTCATGTCGAGTTGAAACGTCCTTTCGCGCAGATCAATGTCGGTGTGACCGAGGAGGATTGGGTGGCCGCTGTTGCATCCGGCATCGAAATCAAAAACTCGAAAGTTGTAATCAAGGATGCTGCTACCAAGCTCAACCTGCTCACCGGTGCTGTAAGCGAACCCACCACGGTAGGGGTAACCTATGACCTCGCAACTATCCCGGCAGAAAATCTGATGGTCGATGTGGATAACGATGGAACGAAAGAAACCTACCACTGGCTTTCCATGAGTTATATACTTGTAAATGACGGAAGCGACGCAACTCCGTCTGTAGATGGTGCCGCAAAAACCACGTTGGAAAACCTGGAGTTCACGTTCAAGCCCGAATCTGGTAACGAGATTACCCTAAAAAACGGTTTGACCAGCGTACCCGTGCAGCGCAACTGGAGAACCAATATCCTCGGCAAACTCTTGACTAGCGATATTACCTTTAATATCTCCATCGACCCGATTTACGACGGTGATTACATCTATCCCGACGGAAGCGCACAGGAACTGGCCATGGCTGCTGCTTACGGCGGTACAATTACCTTGCAGGAGGATGTTGATTTGCAAGAGCCGCTTAAAATCGCCGATGGCAAAAGCGTTGTAATCAATTTGAACGGGAAACGCATCACCCCCCCGACCGGAGCAGATCGTACCATACAAGTTTTCGATGGAGCTGAACTTGTAATTAACGGGAATGGAACGATCGGTAATCTTTCCAGCGAGGCTTTGGCTGTTTGTGTATTGGGCGGGAAACTTACGATTAATGGCGGTACTTACTACGGAGGTTCCGAATGCTCGTGCATATACTTGTTTAACTCGGCCAGATATGATGGTATTCAGAACAAAGGAAGTATAGAAATCAACGGAGGTACTTTCAAGGTAAAAGCTCCCTGGAACAACTTCTATTATGTACTGAACCAACAGAATGGGGCGGAAGGCACGATTACGGTCAAGGGTGGTACTTTCGAGAATTATGACCCGAGCAAGGGTGACAACCATGACCAACCGACCAATTTCGTGGCCGAGGGGTACGCTTCAGTAAAAACAAAAAATACAACACCGTATGGCACTTATCAGGTAGTTAAAATTGCGGAAAATGCGGACGAAGCGAAAGCTGCTATCGGTAAGCCCAACGGAATCGTAGTCGTAGCTTCGAATATGACGGCCAGTTCATGGAGTATTGCTAAAGGTTCATCAAAGTTGATTCTCAATAACAATGCTGTATTGAGCGGAGATACCAAATCTCCACAAAGTATCCTTCTTGGTCCCAACAAAACATTGACAATAGACGGAGAGGGAACTATTGTAGGTCCAAAATATGATAAACCGACAGGCAATAGAGCTACATTATGGCTCAATGGAGGGAGTGTTGCCATCAACGGAAATGTTTTCGTCAAAAACGGAGGTGGAAACCCAGGCAATACTGTAGATGCGGGGATAATGGTATTTAAAGGGAAAGTAAATATTTATAGCGGTTACTTTTACGCAGCAAATGATGCAACCGGAGCCCCTAATCCCTGTATCCATCTTGCCGGCGACAGCTATAACGGAACATGTGTCCTCAATGTTTACGGAGGAGTTTTCGAATCGGAAACAGAAACGAACAACTACCTCATAAATGTGCAAGATAGTAAATCTGCTGCAACTTGGAATAAAATTGCAATCTATGGCGGAATTTTTGTTGGTTTCAATCCAGCGAATGGCGATTCGGGTACGAACATCTCAACTTTTGTTGCCGATGGGTATGAATCTGTACAAACGACCTACAACGGCAAAACCGCTTGGGAAGTTAAGAAAATAGGAGAATAATCCTATTATTCCGAAACACTATAAATGGGCAGCCCTTGAAAGACAAAAGGGCTGCCTATTTTTTAACTACCGAAATGACCAGCATTTTATTCTTCTTTCCGCATCCTCACCACGTCTGATATGTCCCATCGGTGGTCAGTTCCTCCTCTCCTGGACTAACGCATCGGCTTTCTCTTTATCGGAAGTTTCGGGAAAAGCTTTCTAAAACGTACTAAATAAGTTGTGACATTACTTCCCGCAACAATAATCGTCACGGCAAAAACAATCATCATGATTCCACATCCCACTCTCACGGTCAACGACTCCCCAAAGACAGTCACCCCGAAAAATACCGCTGTCAAAGGCTCCAAAGCCCCTAAAATAGCTGTCGGGGTAGAACCGATATACTGGATGGCTTGAGTGGTACAAAGAAACGATATGGCTGTCGGAAACACGGCCAAGGCAAGCAGATTTCCCCACAGATACCACGTATCGACCACGTGTAAGCTGGCCCCAAAATCAACACGGACTAGGAACAAAGAGAATCCGAACACTAAAACATAGAATGTCAGTTTCAGTGTCGCGATCTCCCGCAACAAGGGTCGATTGGCTGCAACAATATAAATAGCATACGACAAAGCAGAAACAATAACCAGAAGAACTCCGAGCAAGCTTAACGTCGATCCGTCCTCCCCTTTATAAAGCAAGGCAATCCCTCCCAAGGCCAAAATAATACACAAAATCGTTTGTAACGTCAACTTCTCTTTAAAAAGAAAGGCCATGATCAACGCCACCATGATCGGGTAAACAAACAACAACGTCGATGCAATACCAGCCGCCATGTAATTATAGCTCTGGAACAAGGTAAGAGACGAAAGAGCCATCAGCAATCCCATAATAATTAACGGGAACACCTCTTTTCGCTTCAACTTGAAATCTCTTCCCCGCAACTTAATCATCGCCCCCAACACCGGGATAGCAAACAAATATCTGAAAAAAAGAACTGACTCCGGATTCATCCCCGCCTCGTACAGAGGAAGAGCAAACAAGGGATTCATCCCATAGGTTGCTGCCGCAATAACCCCTAATGCGTATCCTTTAGCTTTTACATTCATAACTGCAAATAATTACATTAAATTGGCGACAAAGATAGAATTTTGTTTATCATTATGAACCTCCATCTCGACAAATTATTTTCTTTTTAAATGCAACATTGCAAGACTTTAAGACAAATATAGATACTTTTAACAAAAAAGTATTATCTTTAGACTCAAAACCTCAAACCACATACAAAATGAAAAAACTATTCTCCACGCTTACCTGTTGTTTAATCTGTTCTACAGCTTTCATGCAAGTGAAACCGGAATGGCAAGACGAGACCATACCCTTCATTGGGAAAGAATATCCCCGGACAGCATTCATGACCTATAGTGACGCGGACAAAGCCCGGAGCAACGATTTCAACACATCGTTCGATTACCAATCGCTCAACGGGAAATGGAAATTCAACTGGGTTCCCTCCTACAAAAAGCGTCCGGTGGACTTCTACAAAACAGATTTTGACGATTCCGCGTGGGGAGAAATCGACGTCCCGGCAAACTGGGAACTAAATGGTTACGGCGATGCTCTTTACACGAATCATCCTTACGAATTCTGTCCCCGGAACCCGCAACCGCCTCTTCTGCCGGAAGAGAATCCCGTGGGATCTTACCGGAAATATATCGAAATTCCCGAACAGTGGAACGGGAAAGAAATATTCCTACACATCGGTGCGGTAAAATCAGGATGCTACCTATACGTGAACGGCACCAAGGTGGGATATAGTGAGGATTCCAAAGATGCCGTAGAATACAACATTACCCGCTATCTAAAACCGGGACTCAACCTTGTTGCCCTTGAGGTATACAGATGGTCAACGGGAAGCTACCTGGAATGCCAGGACTTCTGGAGAATTAGCGGAATCGAACGGGACGTTTACTTGTTCGCCCAATCCCCCGTGCATCTTCGAGATTTCTCGATCCGTCAAGATCTGGACAGCACGTACAAGAACGGCCTTTTCGAACTAGATTTATTCATGGCAAACGCCAATCCCCGGCAACCGAGACAGGTCTCCGTGTCTTATCAACTGGAAAACACCTCGGGAACGCGAGTGGCAGAAGGGAGGCAGACGATCAAAATAGATTCTGCCACAACGGTGCATTTCGAGGCAAAAATTCCACAAGTCATCCCGTGGACAGCAGAGACCCCCAACCTATACCAGTTATTTATCCGAATCGAACAACCGGAGAAAAATACAGAAGTCATCCCTTTCCGGGTTGGTTTCCGGAAACTGGAGATTCGGGGCAATCAATTCCTGGTAAACGGTCGTGCCATACTAATCAAGGGCGTGAACT
>ERZ780198.3271-NODE-3271-length-11211-cov-3.205988_pt1 | contig 11211 bp, 7 predicted proteins | sample MGYA00510979_ERZ780198 | MGnify/ENA primary metagenome ERZ780198 (study PRJEB29588, sample SAMEA2158039) | human gut metagenome | biome: human gut; feature: human-associated habitat; material: faeces | place: Denmark | collected 2008/2010 ...
TCATCGGCGGCCAGGGACTGGACCTGGAAGGAGAGCACAAGAAGCTTTCCGAGCCGGAAGTGCGCGCCGTATATGAAGGCAAGACGGCGGCCCTGGTGACCACCGCCCTCCGCTTCGGCGCCATGTCCGCCGATGCCACGGAAGCCCAGCTGGAAGCCGTCACGGACTTCGGCTACAACCTGGGCCTGGCTTTCCAGGTGATCGACGACATTCTGGACCTGACCGCCTCCACGGAAAAGCTCGGCAAAACCGCGGGCAAGGACGTGAATTCCCAGAAATCCACCTGCCCCGCCCTGATAGGCCTGGAAGGAGCCCGTTCCGAAGCCAAGTGCCGCACCCAGGCCGCTCTGGACGCCCTGATGATCTTCCCGGAAGAACGCCGCACGCGCCTGGTGGAAATAGCCAATTACCTGCTCAACCGCGAATATTAAGCCACTTTTCCCGTTCATGCCCGCAGAAAACGTATCCGACAACGTCGCCGCGCTAATTGACATGGCGCTGGCCGAAGACTTCGGCCCCGGCGACGTGACTTCCACCTATTTCGTACCCGAACACCTGACGGCCAGGGCCATCCTGACGCCCCGCAAGAAGGGCGTTCTGTCCGGTGTCAACGTGGCGGCGGAAGTATTCCGCAAGGTGGACCCCGGTCTGAAGGTGGAAGTGTACCTGCACGACGGGGAGGCCGTGGCGCCCGGCGCCGTGGTCATGCTCATCGAAGGGTCCGCCCGCTCCATTCTGGGTGCGGAACGCACGGCCCTGAACTTCATCCAGCGCCTTTCCGGCGTGGCTTCCCTCACCCGGAAGTACGTAAAGGCCGTTTCCCACACCAGCGCCCGCATTCTGGACACCCGCAAGACCACTCCCGGCTACCGCCTTCTGGAAAAGGCCGCGTGGCCCACGGCGGGGGCACCAACCACCGCATGGGACTTTACGACCGCGCCATGGTGAAGGACAACCACCTGATGACGGACGGCAATACGGAACATCTCCAAAAGTGCATCAACACCCTCCGCGCGGAAAAGCCCGGCGTGGAAATCCAACTGGAGGCGGATACCCTGGAACAGGTGGAATCCTTCCTCAAGCTGGAAGGCGTGGACCACATTCTGCTGGACAACATGACGCCGGAAACGCTCAGGAAAGCCGTCGCCCTGCGCGGGGACCGCTCCACCCCCCTGCTGGAAGCCAGCGGCGGCGTCAACCTGGACACGGTGGCGGCCATTGCGGAATCCGGCGTGGATTTCGTCTCCGTGGGCTATGTCACCCACTCCGCTCCGTCCCTGGACCTGGGGCTGGATTTCAGCGTGGAATAAAACCATCACTTTTCCCATATCATGGACCTGTCCAATTTCAGAGAAGAATACCTCAAGGGCCAGCTGCACAGGAAGGATCTGGCGGCCAATCCCTTTGAACAATTCCAAACCTGGTTTGACCAGGCTCTGAAAGCGGGCATTCCTGAACCCAACGCCTTTTCCCTGGCCACGGCCAACGCCCAGGCGCGCCCTTCCCTGCGTACGGTGCTGCTCAAGTATTTTGACGAAACCGGTTTCGTGTTCTTCACCAACTACGGCAGCCACAAGGCCCGCGATATTGAGGAAAACCCCCAGGTCTGCATGATGCTCCCCTGGGTCATGCTGGAACGTCAGGTCATCATTTACGGAAAAGCCGTCAAGGTTTCCCGCACGGAATCCCTGAAATACTTCCTTTCCCGCCCCAAGGATTCACAGCTGGGAGCATGGGTTTCCCAGCAAAGCTCCGTCATTTCCGGAAGAAAACTGCTGGAAATGAAGCTCATGGAACTGAAAAACAAATTCTCCAAGGGAGAAATTCCCCTGCCCTCCTTCTGGGGCGGCTTCAGAATCATTCCGGAAGCATTCGAATTCTGGCAGGGCGGCCCCGGCCGCGTTCACGACCGCTTCATGTACACGCGGCAGGAAGACGGGTCATGGACGATTGAACGACTGCAGCCATGATTTCCGAACGCGTTACAGACCAGGGGCTGACCTTCCTGGACGTGGAAACGCCGTTCTGTACGGCATCCCTCTGCATGCAGGGAGCCCACCTCGTTTCCTGGAAGCCTGCGGGCCAGCAGGAATGCCTGTTTCTTTCCCCAAAGGCGGTCTTTTCCCGCGGAAAAGCCATTCGTGGCGGTATTCCCGTCTGCTGGCCCTGGTTCGGAGCAGCGGAAAACGGCCCTGCCCACGGCATTGCCCGCACCTCCGAGTGGCGCCTCCATCATCAGGAAACGGATATGCGGGGCAATCTTCTTCTTTCCCTGGCCCTGTATCCGGATGACGCTGGACAGCCCGCCGCCATTCTGCGCCTGACGCTGGGTTCATCCCTGGCCATGAAGCTGGAAACCACCGTCCGCAGGCTCCCCTGCAAGCTCACGGAAGCCTTCCACAACTATTTTGCCGTCGGCAACCTGACCAAATGCCGCGTTCTGGGCCTGGAAAATATTTCCTTCCGGGAATATGCCGCCCAGCCCATGAAACACGGGGAACGCCCCCTGGCGCCTCTGGGCTGCCTGGACCGCGTGTACGACTGTCCGGACCACACGGGAAAAATCATTCTGGAAGATCCGGTCATGAACCGTTCCATCACGGTGGAGAGGGAACATGCCTCTTCCGTCATCGTCTGGAACCCTGGCCAACAGGGCGCGGCGGACATGGCGGACCTGGGAGCGGATTCCTGGAACAAATTCCTTTGTGTGGAAACGGGGAATGCCTCACCCTGTGCCCTTCATCTTGCTCCGGGACAGTCCCATACCGTGTGCCAGAAGATTTCAGTAGCTCCTCTCGCTTGATCAAATAATTTCCGGAAACTATTCCAGAAGGCTTCCGAGTCTGTATTTATCTGGCAGTTTTTCCCGGCGGCACTCTGTTTTAAACGTTTATTTTAATAAACTTACCTTATCAGGAAAAAGGAACTGCGAATTTCTAATCCGGAGTCAATCCATATTTTTAAGGGGAAAGCGTTTGGATTGAAATCCCTTTTCATTTAATTGGAAAATGCTGCCGGGAAACTGAAGCCACCCGGCTTTCGCGGTTAAATCATTTCCGAAGCACGGAAAGAGGGGGAATCTTTCCTGCTCCTCATCTTTTCAGGACTTTGAAAAAGCCAAAAAACACTTACCTCCTTCATATTGTATCATCATCTCAAACTGGGAAGAACTTGTTAACTCTCAGGAATAAGAAGTTCTGATCCAACTGCAAAAAAGCTGCGCCGTTACCCAAACAGGATACTCCGGATTAGAAATCCGCATAAAGTATCATTATCATGAGAATTAAACTTCCCCTGACTCTGCTGGCCTATATTTTTGCAACTCTTCCCTCTATTGCCAATGAAGCCGCTGCTCCGGCGGATGGGGGAAATATCTCCATCACGGAAAGTGTCCGTTACATACTTGATACCGACATGGAGTATAACACAACCGTATTCCAGGCAGATCCTTCCACTCCCCAGGCACAATTTGGAGTCTCGTTTGAAGGGGACGGCCAGCAGAGTCTTACTCTGGACAAGAAAGATACCACAGAAAAAACCGCCCAATTCCTTTTCCGTCCGGAAAACACTGATCCCCGTATTGACACGTTCACCCTGTCCATTTCGCAATTGGACAACCTTCATCTCGGCGGGACATATGGAGCCGTTGAATTAAGCAACAATCAGGGAGATTCCGTATTTTCCATCACCGATATCGGTGGAAACGTGTCTCTGGATAACAACACGATTGAACGCAGCGGAAACGCGGCGGATGCCCTGGTGTCCCTGCACTCTTCCGGGAACAATACCATTTTCATTGACGACATCGGAGGCACCTTGTCCATCAGCAATAACACAAAAACTTCCGGAGCGACACAATCCGGACTGGGATTGCTTATTTACAGCTATAACAAGACGGAAAACAGTTCCAATAGTTTGATCCAAATCACCAATGTGCGGGGAGGGATTGATGTCCGGAACAATACTTTTGCAGGCGGCCAGGGCGTCATCAGTATTTTCAATGATGTGAAAACCGGACAAGCCACCATCATCATGAACAACATCGCCGGCGGCATTCGCTTCGTGAACAACGATGCCGGGGATAATGCCTTCGGCGCCTGCCTGACAGCAGGCTGCAAAGTCAACTGGGGCGACGAATTATTCAGCGGACATGCAGCTATTCAGCTTTCCAACATTCAGGGAGACATCCTTTTCCATAACAACAGTTCCTATGCCGGATCCGCCATTTTTGTCAATGGCACGGAAAGCATGCTTTCCATTTCCGGTGTGAAGGGCAATGTATCATTCACCGGAAATCGCGCGGATACTTTCGGCGGCGCCATCTATTTTGAAACGGGTTCCGTCTCTGAAAATAATGTATTATCCATTCAGCACGTGCAGGGAGATGTCCTGTTTGAAAACAATTCGGCAACATATTTTGGAGGCGCCATCTGCAGTTCCGCCCCCACAGAGGATGAATATGGTCGCCCCACCGATCCTGCGAATGCCCGGATCATGTTATTGGCTGATGGAGGCGATATAACTTTCCAGAACAACGTCATGTATGCAGGCGGGACAGACCCCATCGCCAACGCCATCCTCACGGATGGAAAACACACCATGGAACTGGGCGCCGCGGCCGGACGCACCATTGCCTTTTACGACCCCATCGTCATGCAGGATGAGCAGGATAACGCTTCCTCCCTCCATCTCAACCAGGGGGAGGACTGCCAGGGGGAAATCCTCTTCTCCGGCAGGGATTATGCAGACTCGGACAATGCCGCCAATTACACCTCCACCCTCACCGGGGACGCCTTCCAGTACAACGGCACTGTCCGCCTGGACCAGAGGGCCGCTCTGCAACTGGTCAACTACGTCCAGGAAGGCGGAACGCTGGCCATGGGACGCCAAACCTCCCTCACCGCTTCCGGCAACGTTTCCCTGAAAACCCTGACGCTTGATCTCAGTCTGAGCGGAGAACCCGCCTCCATCACCGCCGCTGGTTCCGTCTCCGCCAATCAAGTGACTGTCTATGCACCTTCTTCCGCTGTGGCCCCGGGAGAAACCGTTCTGACCATCACAGCGGACTCTTTCGGAGGCATTCTTCAAGAAATCGGAGACCACAGGGTTGCCATGCGGGATGACCAGGGCATGAACTTCCTTCTGGAAATGAACTGGGAGCTCAACGACGAAGGCTCCCTTGTCTTTACCACCGGCAATATCCTTCAGGAAGGCGTCATTGCGGAGCTTCAGGGCAGCAACATCGCCAACTCCATGCTTTCCTCCGCCGCCACCCTGCGCTCCTTCACCGGTACGGGACTGGAACACCTGGATACGGCGCGTTTCCTCTCACCCCTCAAGAGCAATGTCTGGACCAGCGGACTGGGCGATTTCCAGATGCAGAGAACCAAGGGCGGCATTGAAGGGTTCGACTACCAGGGCGGCGGCTTTGCCGTGGGGGGAGACTACAGGCTCGGCCAACATTGGCTGGGCGGTATTGCCTACGGCTATACTTCCGGCAAAAACATCAGCCGGGAATACCGGGCCACCAACCGGCAGAACACCAATATGGGCCTTATCTACACCGGCTGGAGACTCCCCATGAACAAGGGGCAGGCTCTGACCATCACTGCCGCCGCCGGCTTCAGCAGCAGCGACAACCGCCTTTCCTCCGTGACCTCCGGCGGCCAGAACTCGTCGGGTTCATGGACCAACCGGGCATGGGAGGGTACAGTGAGGGCCGCCTGGGATTTGCCCGTGGGCAGGAACCTGGTTCTCACGCCCCATATCGGCGTGGAATACACGGATGTGGTGCAGGAGGCGTTTACGGAAAGCGGAGAGATGGCGCGTCGGTTTGACCGTGGTCATTACCGCAATCTGGCTCTTCCCGTGGGCCTTTCCCTGACTCAGGGGCTGACGCTGGGCGGCATGCCCTGGAGCCATACGGTTAGCGTGGAGTATCTCCCGGACGTGTACCGGAGCAATGCGGGAACCTATGCACGCCTGGTCGGCAACGGCTATGGGTGGGGAGTGGAGGGTAGCAAGCCGGCGCGGCAGGGAATGAGGGCGGGGATTTCCGGGCGGCTGCAGGTAACGGCCAATTGGAGTGCGTATGGCAGTTATCAGGTGGAGGCGCGCGACAGTTTGGTAAACCAGCGTGTGATGCTGGGGGTAGGTTATTCGTTCTAATCAACAAGAGCGGATGCAGACGCAGCCGGGCTTCCTTGAAAAGGGGAGCCCGGTTTTTTATGTGCCGGATGCAACCCCGAATTGTCGGAAGGAAAGTCCCGGAAACAACGTTCGCAACAGGTGGAAATCATCCCGCGGAGAAAAGACGGTCTGCTGCGCCCCTGTGTCGGGAACAAGCGATTGGCCCTGCTTCCGGAAAAAAGACGGCTTTGGAATCCGGCATCAATGATAATTTTTGGTATTAAAAGCGTTTGTAATAAAAATGCCTGCATCATCGGAAACACAGATGTAAAAAACAAACCTCTTCAAATAGCAATATCATGATGATTTATAATTACATACATTTATTTTAAAATATGATTTTTATCAAACGGATTCCAAATTCGCTATATTCACGAAGGTAGGCGGGCGGCCATTTTTCATGCTGCTTCCTCCCAATTCACAATGGATATGTGACGAGAAGGATCGGGCTTCCAATTCATTGGGAGCCCGATCTGATTCATCCCGAACAGGAAAAGAGGCAGGAGGAAAAACGGTTTTCCGCCGCCGTGAAAGGCATTCCCGGTGAAAATAACGGACTGGCAGGATTCGGCTTGCAAAAAACGCTCTTTTAAGGTTTGGTAGATTTCGAGCCTTTTGGCGCGTTCCCTACCAAGATGCACACAAACACACCTTCCGATGTTGGCAACGCCGCAACCTTTATTGCGGAAATCTACGGCCAGGACGTCTTCAACATGGAGACCATGCGCGGCTACCTACCCCGCCCCGTTTACAAGAAATTGCTGGCGACAATCCGCAAGGATGAAAAGCTGGACCCGGATATTGCCAATGAAGTGGCCCAGGCCATGATGACCTGGGCCCTGGAAAAGGGCGCCAGCCATTACACGCACTGGTTCCAGCCCCTCAACGGCAGTACGGCTGAAAAGCACGATTCCTTTGTGGAAGTGGACCCGGAAGGCAACCTGGAACTCAAATTCTCCGGCAAAAGCCTGGTCCAGGGGGAACCGGACGCCTCCAGCTTCCCCTCCGGCGGTCTCCGCGCCACGTTTGAGGCCCGCGGCTACACGGCATGGGACCCCACCAGCCCCGCTTTCATCAAGCGCACGGACAATGGAGCCACCCTGTGCATCCCCACCGCCTTCTGTTCCTACAAGGGGCAGGCACTGGACAAAAAGACTCCCCTGCTGCGCTCCATGACCGCCGTCTGCCGCCAGGCCCAGCGCCTTCTGGCCTGCTTCGGCGGTCCGGAAAATATCCGCGTCACCGCCAACCTGGGCGCGGAACAGGAATACTTCCTGGTGGACAAGCAGCTTTATGCCCTGCGCCCGGACCTGATGATGTGCGGCCGCACTCTCTTCGGCAATGTGCCGCCCAAGCACCAGCAGATGGAAGACCATTACTTCGGCTCCATCAAGGACCGCGTGCTGGAATTCATGGTTGACGTGGACGAAGCCCTGTGGAAGCTCGGCATCCCCTCCAAGACGCGCCATAACGAGGTGGCTCCCGGACAGTTTGAAATCGCGCCCATTTTCGAGAGCCAGAACCTGGCCGTGGACCACAACATGCTGGTCATGGAAGTGCTCCGAAAAACCGCCAATAAGCACGACCTGGTCTGCCTGCTCCATGAAAAGCCCTTCGCGGGAATGAACGGCTCCGGCAAGCACAACAACTGGTCCCTTTCCGCCCCCGGCTACGGCAGCCTTCTCAATCCCGGCTCCAGCCCGCAGGAAAACGCCATCTTCCTCACCCTGCTCTGCGCCACGATCAAGGCCGTGGACGAACACGCAGACCTGCTGCGCGCCTCCGTCGCCAAATCCGGCAACGAACACCGCCTGGGAGCCCATGAAGCTCCTCCGGCCATCATTTCCATTTTCCTGGGGGACCTGCTGGACGAAATCATTGAGCAGATTGAAAAAGGCGGCACCAAGAAGGCATGCACGGTGAAAACCATGAGCATCGGCGTAGATACGCTGCCGATGTTCCCGCTGGACACTTCCGACCGGAACCGCACCAGCCCCTTCGCCTTCACCGGCAACAAGTTTGAATTCCGGGCCGTGGGTTCTTCCCAAACCTGCGCGTGGCCAATGACGGTGCTCAACACCATCGTCGCGGAAAGCCTGGATGAAATCTGCACCATCCTGGAACCCGTCAAGGACAAGCCGGAGGAATTCCACACGACGCTCAACAAGCTGCTTCAAGACATCATCAAGAAGCACAAGCGCATCCTCTTCAAGGGCAACGGTTATGACGAGGCATGGATCGCAGAGGCGGAGCGCCGCGGTCTGCTGAACCTGCGCACGACGCCGGAGGCACTGCCGTATTACCTTGCCGACAAGAACGTGGCGCTGTTCACCAAGCACCGTGTCTACACCCGCACCGAGATGGAGGCCCGCTACGAGATCCACCTCGAAAACTACAGCAAGATCCTCAACATCGAGGCGCTGACGATGCTCGAGATGGCGCGGCGCGACATCATGCCCGCCGTCAGCAGCTATCTACGCGAGCTGTCCGAGACCGCCACGGCGATCCACGCCGTGTCCGTCACGGCCGACTGCTCGTATGAGGAGAGCATCATCCCCGAAATGTCCGCGCTGCTGGGCGATGCCTACCGCAAGGTCCGCAGTCTGGATGAGGCGCTCATGGGCGCCAAGACCGTCGAGGGCAGCCAGGCGCTGGCCAACTACTACCGCGACAAGGTCTTTTCCGCCATGGCGGAGCTGCGCATCACGATCGACCAGCTCGAGACCATGACGCCGTCCGATAAGTGGCCGGTCCCGTCCTACGGTGATCTGCTGTTCAGCGTGCGGTAAAAAAACGCTTTCTCTTTCTTTTTTCTCTCTTCTTTCATTTTCATACTTCTGTCAAAAGCATTGACGGAGAAAAGTAGCACGGGCGATCATTCCCAGCGAGTGCGGGACGGTGCGAGCCGCATAACAGAGCCTGTGTGAAGAACACTCCCGAGCTGCAATCTGAACGGGCGAGAGCCTCAGTAGGTGCGCCGTCAAAGCCGGACGTTATCCCGGTGCGGTTTGTTAGAACCCGTGAGAAGTAAAATAGGTGGCACCACGATACGCAGCTACTCGTCCTATTGTTGGATGGTAGCTGCGTATTTTTTTGATGTATTCAGGAGGAAAAAATCATGTGTTCCATCATCGGTTATCTCGGCTCGTCCATCTCTGCGCAGGATCTGCGCGCCGGCTTTGACAAGACCATTTCCCGCGGCCCGGACGATACGCGCATGCTCCACATCGGCGCGGCGACGCTCGGCTTCCACCGTCTGGCCATCATGGGCCTGCACCCGGAGGGCATGCAGCCGTTCACGCGAGATGGCAGCGCGCTCGTGTGCAACGGCGAGATCTATGGCTTCCGGCCCATCCGCGAGCGGCTCATCGCCGAGGGCGAGACGTTCGAGAGCGAGTCCGACTGTGAGATCCTGCTCCCGCTCTATGAGCGCGAGGGGCTGGACATGTTCCGCGCCCTCGACGCGGAGTTTGCCATGGTCATTTATGATGCCAAGCGCGGCGGCCTCGTCGCGGCGCGCGACCCCATCGGCATCCGCCCGCTGTACTACGGCTATGACGCCGAGGGCGCGATCGTCTTTGCCAGCGAGGCGAAAAACCTCGTCGGCCTCGTGCACGATGTGATGCCGTTTCCTCCCGGACACTATTATGCCGATGGCAAGTTCACCTGCTACCGCGACATGACGCAGGTCGATGCCGTCTGCGAGGACGATCTCGAGACCGTCTGCGCCCACATCCGTGAAAAGCTCATCGCCGGTGTGGAGAAGCGGCTCGATGCCGATGCGCCGCTCGGCTTCCTGCTCTCTGGCGGTCTGGACAGCAGCCTCGTGTGCGCCATCTCGGCAAAGCTGCTCAAAAAGCCCATCCGCACGTTCGCCATCGGCATGCGCGCCGATGCCATCGACCTCAAGTACGCCCGCGAGGTGGCGGAGTATCTGCACGCCGACCACACCGAGGTCATCATCACGCCCGAGGATGTCATTCAGGCACTCCCGGAGGTCGTGGCGCTGCTCGGCACCTATGACATCACGACCATCCGCGCGAGCATCGGCATGTACCTTGTCTGCAAGGCCATCCACGAGCAGACCGACCTGCGCGTGCTGCTCACGGGCGAGATCTCCGATGAGCTCTTCGGCTACAAATACACCGACTTCGCGCCCAGTCCGGCGGCATTTCAGGAGGAATCCGCCAAGCGCATCCGCGAGCTGCATATGTACGATGTCCTGCGTGCCGACCGCTGCATCTCCGTCAACAGTCTGGAGGCCCGCGTGCCGTTCGGCGATCTGGACTTCGTGCAGTATGTCATGTCCATTGACCCGGCCAAGAAGTGCAACGTCTACGGCAAGGGCAAGTATCTGCTGCGCCACGCCTTTGAGGGCGACTGGCTGCCGCACGATATCCTCATGCGCGAGAAGGCCGCCTTCAGCGACGCGGTCGGCCACTCCATGGTCGACGATCTCAAGGCCTATGCCGAGCAGAAGTACACGGACGAGGAATTCGAGACTCTGCGCCGGAAGTACGACTTTGCGCAGCCGTTCACCAAGGAATCGCTGCTCTACCGTGAGCTGTTCGAGCAGTATTACCCCGGTCAGGCGCACATGATCGCCGATTTCTGGATGCCGAACAAGTCGTGGGCCGGCTGCGACGTGGACGATCCGTCCGCGCGCGTGCTCGCAAACTACGGCGACAGCGGAAAGTGAGGAGAACATGGACGACAATGCGCTGCGCATCCGCGCTGCGCGCCTGAGCGACGCGCCTGCGCTGCGCGCGATCTACGCGCCATATGTGGAAAAGACGGCCATCACATTCGAGTACACCGTGCCGGATGTCGAGGAATTTGCCGCGCGCATGCGCGCCACGCTCCGCCGGTATCCGTATCTGGTCGCGGAGCGCGGCGGCGAGCTCGTCGGTTACGCTTACGCCGGGCCGTTCGGCACCCGCGCCGCCTATGACTGGGCGGTGGAGATGAGCATCTACCTGCGCGAGGATCAACGGCATCAGGGCATCGGCAGGCGGCTGTATG
>ERZ780198.3274-NODE-3274-length-11201-cov-2.586937_pt1 | contig 11201 bp, 9 predicted proteins | sample MGYA00510979_ERZ780198 | MGnify/ENA primary metagenome ERZ780198 (study PRJEB29588, sample SAMEA2158039) | human gut metagenome | biome: human gut; feature: human-associated habitat; material: faeces | place: Denmark | collected 2008/2010 ...
GTATGATTTTCAGTAGTTTTTTCCGTTTCATCGGTTTGAGCAATATGCGGGAAACCACCAAGCTCTTTTAAATGATTCACCATATAGCAAAATAATTCTGCCGTACGTTCGGTATCATATAGTGCCGAGTGTGCTTGTTTACCATCAAAAGGAATTTTTGCTGCTTGGCACGCTTTGACGAGTACGGTTTGGCCAAACATAAAACCGGCAAGCGTTGCGGTATCAAACATCCCAAAAGGGTGGAATGGATTGCGTTTTACGCCCGTACGTTCAGCAGCAGCCATCACGAAGCTTTGGTCAAAAGCAGCATTGTGCGCCACGATGATAGAACGCTGACATTCAGCATCTTTTTGTCCACGACGCACCATTTGGAACAATCCTGTGATGGCATCTAATTCAGATACGGCACCACGCAATGGATTGTGAATATCAATCCCGTTAAATTTGAGTGATTCGGGATTAATATTCGCACCTTCAAATGGTTCAATATGGAAATGGCATTTTTGATCAGGGTGTAAATTGCCATTTTCATCCATTTTTAAGGTAATTGCCGCAAGCTCTAAAAGTGCATCTTTTTTCGCATCAAATCCAGCTGTTTCCACATCAATAATGACAGGGAAATAGCCACGGAACCGATTTTTTAATTGGTGGTGATAAGGAATTTCAGGTGTATCTGACACAATGTATTCCTTAATTCCCTAAAGCTGATTTTGCACTTTTGTTTTCGATAAACTCGATCTTATAACCATCTGGATCTTCAACGAATGCAATCACAGTTGTGCCACCTTTAACAGGGCCCGCTTCGCGAGTCACTTTACCACCATGAGCACGCACTGCTTCACAAGTTGCGTAAATGTCATCTACACCAATCGCAATATGACCGTAAGCATTACCAAGATCATATTCAGTCACGCCCCAGTTGTATGTTAATTCAATTTCTGCAGCGCTTTCGCCATCTTCGTAACCTAAAAAAGCAAGCGTGTATTTATATTCTGGGTTTTCACTCGTACGCAATAAACGCATACCTAAAACATCTTGATAAAATTTAATAGAACGGTCTAAATCACCTACTCGAAGCATTGTATGTAAAATTTGCATTTTGTTTTCCTCTTTTCTATTTGGGTGTTGGGGGATTATAGCATAGAAATTTTTAAATAGACTTAGAACGTAATTTGTTCCAGAAATTGGTGCTGTTGAATGATGTAAATGAACTAATCATTTGAAGTGATCGGAGCTCTGTTTTGTATTCGGTTTTGGTAATCTGTTTTTTGTTGTAATGGTCTAGCTATTGCAACGATATGACAAGTTATAAATTATTATAGGAGAACAAAGATGTTTTCATTCTTAAAAGCATCTCCTCCAGCACCAAGAATTGAAAGTTCTAGAACAGATGCCGAGTATAAAAAATTACGTTGGCAGGTGTTTGCTGGAGTATTTATCGGGTATGCGGCTTATTATCTTATCCGCAAAAACTTTTCTTTAGCCATTCCTTATCTTATTGATGAATATGGCTTTACTAAAGCTGATTTAGGTACAGTTGGGGTAGCGTTATCACTGGCTTACGGTTTTAGTAAGTTCATTATGGGGAATATTTCTGACCGAAGTAATCCTAAATATTTTATTACTATTGGTTTATTAGGTTCTGCATTAGTGAGCTTAATTTTCGGTTTAGTGCCAGGCGTACTATCCTCTATTCCATTGATGATTGTGTTAGCTGCATTAAATGGCTGGTTCCAAGGAATGGGATACCCGCCAGGTGCAAAAACAATGACCAACTGGTTCTCAGTTTCTGAACGTGGTGTGTGGTGGAGCTGGTGGAACGTATCACATAACTTAGGTGGTGGTTTAATCGGCCCATTAGCGCTCCTCGGTTTATCGATTTTCGGCGTATGGCAATCTTTATTCTATTTACCCGCCTTAATCGCCATTGTATTAGCATTCATTATGTTCTATTTAATGCGCGATACTCCAGAATCACAAGGGTTACCACCGGTAGATGAATGGAAAGGTGAAAAAATCGTAGAGAAAGTTGAATCAGCTCACACGCTTTCTTCTAAAGATATTTTTATGAAATACATCATTAATAATAAGTTTTTATGGGCGATTGCACTTGCGAACGTATTTGTGTATTTCATTCGTTACGGCATTATTGACTGGGCACCAACGTATCTAAAAGAAGTGAAACATTTCTCTGTAGATAAACAAAGTTGGGCGTATTTCCTTTACGAATATGCAGGTATCTTTGGTATGCTTGCTAGCGGTTATTTAAGTGATAAAGTGTTCAAAGGCCACCGTGCACCGCCGATGTTATTATTCCTAACCGGTGTATTAATCGCGATTATTGTTTATTGGAAAAATCCAGAAGGAAATCCACTCGTAGATAATATTTGTCTTGTTGCTATCGGTTTCTTAATTTATGGTCCAGTAATGATGATCGGGCTTCAAGCAGCAGACCTTGTGCCACGTGTTGCAACAGGTACAGCGACAGGTCTAACCGGGCTATTCGGTTACTTATTAGGTTCTGCGAGTGCAGGCTATGTAATGGGTAAATTGGTCGACTTATTTGGCTGGGATGGTGGTTTTTATGCCTTGATCGTTTCTTGCTTCTTAGGATTTGGTTTCATTGCTTTTACCTTACTCCATAAGCCGAATGCAGCGTAATAAGTATTATTTTACCTAAATTAAAATGTGGCTAAATTGTATTATTTAGCCACATTTTTTTGTTATTTATTTACCTTACTATTATGCTAAGATAATACTGATCTTTTTATAAAAAGGAAAAAATGAATGAATACAACTGGCCTTTTTAATCTTTCTTGGCAACGTTATTTAAATTTACTGTTTTTATTATTAACCGTCGGATTTTTAACGAGTGGAGTAGTCACGTTAATTGCAGCTAATTTAGATTATTTTTCTGATTTAGCCAAAATTTATGGCTTACAAACATTGCTTGTGGTGACAGTAGTATTAGGTATTTATTGCTTTATTCGAGAGAGTCGTCGACAAGCCAAAGAAAAATTAAAGTGGAAGACATATAGTATCTTTGTTGTTGTTTCTGTCTTGATTGGCGCTTTATTTGCCTTAGTCGGCCAAACCTATCAAACGGGGGCTGATGTATGGCAGTTATTTGCTGTTTGGACACTTTGCCAACTTCCATTTTTATTATTATTTCCGAATGTGGCTTCTGCATTATTATTTGCCGCCACTGCTAATGTTGCGTTTTATTTATTTAATGAACAAAACTCGCATAACTCAATGTGTTATGCCGTGCTGATTAATGCTGGATTACTTGTGATATCGGAATTATTCAGCAAAACTTTTCATGATCAACATTGGCGTATTTTACCTAAAGTATTTTTAGCACTGACTTTTATGAGCCTATTTGGTTTAGCGGTCTTTAATGGTGTGTTTTTTTATTCTACTTGGGCTGAATTTGGTCGTTCATTACTTAGTTCTTTGATAATTGCTATTCCTGCTTTGATCGCATTTTATGTATATCACAAATATCGCTTTGATTTTATTAATTTAATTATTTCAGTCATAGCCTTGCTTGGCGCTTATTGCTTTTTGGCATCTCTTTTTATTCGCTGTGTAGAAGAGGGGGTGGTTTTAGGATTGATTGGCTTTGTTTTCACTGTCATGGCAATCAAGTGGTTAGTGAAACTCTATAAACAAGAATATCCAAATAATAAGAAATTCCATTGGGCGATTTCAATACTATGGATGATAGCTTTATTGATAGCTTTCGTGACTATAGGTGTTTGGTTATTTTTATTTTTAGGTTTAGATGAGTCTAGTACATTAATCATTGGTATTATTTTATTTGGCATAGCTTGGTCACTTACCTTAAATAAAGATAAAAATGAATACACTACAATTTTAGCAGGTTTATTTTTTCTAATCGCAAACAGTTTTTTAGGATTCTATTTGCTTGTTAAATTTGATGATTTTTTTCTTTTATTAGGAAATGAATTTAGCAAAGATTCAAATCTCGGTATCTTTATTTCCACACTGATTTTTACCGTCATTATTATTGTTAGCTACAAATTGATGCCGAATTCTTTAGTAAGGAGGAGCAAGGCCATGTGTTGCGCAATAGGATTGTGGAGAATGGGGTTGAGGATGTGATTTACGTGGATAAAACCAAAAGTTTGGAGAGTTTTTATTTTTACGAAAGAGTGGGTGAAGGGAGTTTTTTTGTTGGTGCGGATATAAATTGTGAGGAAAAGTTAGACTATTATTATTTTTCTCTGACGGATAAGAAGGCAAGCAAACTATTATCAGCGGAGCAGATGGAGCAATTTCATATAGATCGGTATTCCATGCGATTACTTGATGGAGAGAAGCAATTGTTGTATCGCCAACAAGAAGGAAAGGTCGTGAGATCTGATGTGCAAGATGAAAAGGATGAAAGTTTTCAATTGGAGCTTTGGAGCTGGAATGATCTTGTGATTCCTTCCGAACAGGCTAAAAGCGGTCTTCGGCGATCCCGGTATCTACCGACTTTGTATTTGCTTGATCTGGATAGTAAGGAATGCCATAAAGTGTGTGAGGAAAATCACTCCGAATTGTATATAGCGGAAGGGGAGCATCCTGTTTTCGCATACGAGAAAGACGAGCGTCCTTATTCGCATCAGCGGGATTGGATGCATGATCAACGTTTTGATCTTTACTTGGTGGATTTAAAAAACGGGAAACACGAATTGTTAGAAAAAGAATTGACCCAAGCGGTTCATTGGAGTCCCAAAGGAGATTATTTACTCTATTTTGATAATAAAAGTCGTTCATGGGTAAGCGTGAATCCTCGTTCAATGGAACGAAATGTGTTGAGTGATATCATCTCGTATCCTTTGTATGATGAATGGTATGATCGCCCCAATCCTCCTGCTCCTTATGGAGTGGCAGGTTGGACTCGGGATGGTAGGAATGCGATAATTTACGATTGTTTTGATATTTGGGTGATTAATTTAAGTGAGATAGAAAAGTCGTATTGCTGGACAAAAAACAAGGGACGGGAAAATAGTACGGTATTGCGTTTGGTCGATCCCGGGAGGAATGGGGTTCGGATTGATTTGACACAAGATCAGCAGGTCGTGACGTTTGATAGGAAGAGTAAAAGTACGGGATTGAGCAAATTGTCTTCTCAAGGGAGATTAACGCCATTAGTTCAAGAGAATGTTGCTTTCTCCGTCCTGCAAAAAACAAAAGACGGGCGAGTAATACTTTGCATGAAACAGAGTTATCAGGAAGATCGGAATCTATGGGTATGCAATGGACAAGGGTGCGGTATGAAAAAAATCACAGAGGTAAACCCTCAACAAAAGCAATATAATTGGGGAACAGCCCAAGTGGTGGAGTGGATGAATGATAAAGGTGAGAATAATCAAGGGCTACTTTATTTGCCGGAAAACTATGATAAGAATAAAAGTTATCCGACAATAGTTTCTTTTTATGAAACGCATTCATCGGATCTGCATGTGCATCCGGTTCCAGGGTTGAGTCAAGCCATGATCGACATTCCAACCTACGTTAGTAAAGGGTATATTGTTTTTCAACCGGATGTTTATATTGAAATTGGAAAACCGGGAGAAAGTGCTTATGATGCTGTGGTTAGTGGAATCCGGTCGCTAATTGACAGGGGGATTGTCGATTCTTCTAGGATCGGATTACAAGGACATAGTTGGTCCGGATATCAGGTGGCTTATTTAGTGACTCGTACGAATATGTTTGCCTGTGCCAGTCCGGGAGCGGCCGTGTCCAACATGGTTTCTGCCTATACGGGGATTCGTACGGGAAGTGGAATGCCTCGAATGTTCATGTATGAAGAAACGCAGAGTCGTTTGGGCAAATCTTTGTGGGAGGATAAAGAGATGTATCTTCGTCACTCGCCAATCTTGAATGCAGATAAGATAGAGACTCCATTATTGATATTCCATTGTGATAGGGATGAGGCTGTTCCTTATGCAGAGGGATTGAATTTATTTCTTGCCATGCGACGTTTGCAGAAACCTGCTTGGTTGTTGAATTATAAGGGGGAACGTCATTTCTTGTACAACAGGGCGGCAGAGATAGATTGGACGCTTCGTCTGCAACAATTTTTTGATCATTATTTGATCATTATTGCCGCAAAAACATACGAAAAGTTACGGGAAACGCAATTGCCGTAAGTTGCTGTAAATGGCTCTATCATGCGAAATTCCACAATTTGCAGAAAGATACGAAAAGCGTGGAAAGACTTTCAATTCCCGTACGGGTCACCAGACTTAATCAAAGGCGAACACTCATTCTCGTGGGTGTTCGTCTTTTTTTCGTTGGAGTTTCCGGCGTCCTCCGGATTTCCGGAATCGCTAACCACCGAAAAATCCACGCACCTTTCGCCGTCCTTGTAGTTAACGAATACCACCACCCGGTCGTCGTAGACATAAACGCTGTTCACGAAGATGTCTATGATTCTCTGCTTCTGCGAATGGTCGGAGAGATCAGCAGCGGCAAAGTTCATAAGCCAAGCCTGAATTTTCTCCTGCGGAATCACGGGCTTGACGAGCTTTTCCATGGCGATGTTCGTTTCAAGCTGCTCCTGCTCAGCTTCAAGTTTTTCAAGTTCGGATTTCGTAGTTTTAAGGACAATACCCGCCTTGATTGCATTCATGAGATTCTTGATTTCTTTCTGGTTCTCACGAAGCCTGCGTTTCAGCGCCGGGAGCATTGGACTTTCCTTGGACTGTAAGTCAAAGCAAGCCTTGCTGATTTTCCGGATAAGTGCCTTGTCTTTGAAAATATCCATCGCCGCGTTCAGAACGATGTTTTCAATCAATTCTTTCTGCACGGGCTTTTTGCGGCACTTATGTTTCTTCACGTTCATGCACTTGTAGTACCGATAGATTGACTTGCACTTTCCTGTCCCGCTGATTCCGGAAATTGTAGCGCCACAATTTCCGCAGAAGATTTTTCCGGTCAGCAGGTACTTTTCTTTGTTATTCTTGAAGCTGCCTGCCTTGTGCTTATTTACATTTAATCTATGCTGGCACTTATCGAAAAGCTCCTGCGAAACTATCGGCGGAATTGCCTCGTTATTTATAGTATCCTGAAACTTGTATTCGCCTAAGTACCGCCGATTATTGAGCATCCAGTTCAGAAAATGATATGTAAACTTCCTACCGTTGTTTGACATCTTGCTGTTGATGTCATCGAGAATACTGCGAATAGTTTCTCCCTCGGAATACCTTGTAAACACGTCCAGAACAATCGGCGCGTTCACAGGGTCAAGCTGAAAATGATGGTTTTCGTCAATCGTGTAACCAAAGGTCAACGTACCGCCATTGAATTTACCCTTGATCGCATTTTCGGTCATTCCTCGACTGGTTTTCTGCGCCAGATCTTTGATATAATAGACCGAGATTCCCTCAAAGACGGATTCCATCATCTGACCCTCAGGCGAACCGTCTATTGGCTCGGTTGCTGAAATGACACTCACTCCGCTTGACTTCAATGCATATTTGTACTTCACACTGTCGAATTTATCACGTGAAAAGCGGTCGATTTTCCATACGATAACGTACTGAAACTCACGAAGCGTGCTGTCTGAAATCATCTGCTGGAACTCTGGACGATTATCTGCGCGAGTTCCTGAAAGCGCACGATCAATGTACGTATGGATTACGGTGTAACCCTTGCGTTCAGCGAATGCAATGCACTCGCGCACCTGTCCCTCAATGGATTCCTCGCGCTGGTTGTCGCTTGAATATCTTGCGTAAATTACTGCTTTCATACTACTCCTTCCGCCGGGATCTCGGAGCAGCACTATAAATTGTATAGTTAGCCCTTATCCCGGCTGTCTTTAGATTGTTCCAACAGGTCCACAAGGACCTGCTTTAGTCGCTCGTTCATGGGGGATTTCGGGTCAAAGCACATCTCAACAAACTTGCGCATTTCGTCTGAATCCATCGGTGGCTTCGGCTGATAATTGTAGAGTTTCCCCTGTGGCTTCTCAGTTCGCCCGAAGATGTAATCAAGTGACACGTCAAATCTGTCGGCGTAGAACAGCAGGACTTCCGCCGGAGGTGTAACACGTGCGGTTTCGTAGCGGTTTACGCTCGCCTGAGTTACACCGATTTCTTTCGCAAGTTTCGCCTGCGACATTCCCATTTTTTCTCTGAGCGTCCTCAATCTTATTGCCATAATGTCCATAAATTTTCGTCCTCCTATACATTTGAAGTTTGCTCTATTATACACTATCTGATTAGAATTGTCAATACACATGAGGTGTATAAGAGGAAATGAAAAGGCGCTGTAAAAGAAAAGGCTGCATCCAGAAAAAGAAAGGAAGCAGCCTTTTTGTGGTATAATGTAATTGTGCAAAAACAAAACCCACAAGAACATTATACAGCATATCAGCTGAAATTACCAGTAGAAATTGAAAAAATAATAGAAATTTCAGACCCGGTATATAGTTTCAGTGAAGTGATGGATCATATTGACCTGAATAAATACCTGACGATTGAGGAGCGCAGGCCAGGCCGTCCGAGATATGATCAGAAAACTTTGCTGAAAATAATACTGTTTGCGTTCATGGAGAACGGATATGCGTCGGTAAGGGAGATCGAAAAATACTGCAAGACTGACATACAATATATGTGGTTATTGCAGGATAATCCGCCGCCAAGCCACATGACGATAGACAATTTCATGAATAAAACTATGCTTGAGAATATCGACAGGATATTTGCAGATGTCAACGAATACATATTTCAAAAGGAACAGGTGGATCTGAACCACGTTTACATTGACGGAACAAAAATATCCGCAAATGCCGGCAAATACAGCTGGGTGTGGAAAAAGAGCTGCGAAAAAAATCGCATAAAGCTCTTCGCAAAAATAACTGAGCTGCTTGAAAACATGAACGCCGGCACAGCTTTACTCGGCGTGAAATTCGATATTCGGGAGGAATACGCTATCGAATATCTTGAAGAAATTCTGAAGAAATATATTGAACTTGTCGGTTTCGACCCCGGAAAAGCCGTTCACGGAAAGGGAAATCACAAAACTTCTGAACAGCGGCTCATTGAAAAGCTTTCCGAGTATATCGAGAGGCTGAAAAAATACGCAGAACGCATTAAAATATGCGGGAATGACCGCAACAGTTACTCCAAAACCGACCATGATGCAACATTCATGAGAATGAAACGCGACCACATGGGAAACGACCAGCTCCTGCCGGGATATAACATTCAGTGCGCGGTTTGCGATGGCTTTATTGCGGCGTTTGACGTGTATCAGTACGCGTCAGATATGGACTGTTTTCAGCCGCTGATAGAGAGATTTCAAAGTCTTTATGGTCAATATCCCGAATATCCTGTCGCGGACGCAGGTTACGGCAGCTATAATAATTATCTCTACTGCGAAGAACACGGCATGGAAAAATTCATGAAGTTTACCATGTATGAAAAAGAAAGCAAGAACGAGAAATATCGCAATGATCCATACAGAGCGGTAAATTTCCCTATCAATGAAAGCGGTTTGCCAGTCTGCCCGAACGGAAAGGAATTCCATTTCATTTACAGCCGGCCTGTAAGGGGCAATAAATACGGCAGAACCGAGGAATATTTTCAGTGCGAGGATTGCAGCGGCTGTCCGCACAAGGAAAAATGCTGCAAGTGCAAGGGAAACCGGATCGTCCGTCTGAACGAGGAGCTGACGCAGTTTCACGCAGAGGTTCTGAATAATCTGAACAGCATTCACGGCGCGCTGCTCCGTATGAACAGAAGTATTCAGTCCGAGGGTACTTTTGGCACGATCAAGTGGAACAGGTCGTATATCCGGGCGCGCCGCCGTGGGATAAAGTCGCTTTTTCTTGAGTTCGGCATGATTTCCTGCGGTTTTAATCTTCATAAGTTCCATCTGAAAAAAGTGGCTCTCAGGTCTGCTGCCTGATTCAATATTTATTACATTTTGTGCATGGCATTTCCCTGCCGGCTTGTTTGTTATACGCTTTTTTCGGTTCATGCTTCTTTTTTTGCAGCATCAACAAGCCCGAGCTTCCATAGGATGGTTGCTCGGGCTTGGGTGTTGAGTTATTTTACAGCGCCTTTTTGCGTTATAGGCGTTATCAGTCCGGAAGGTCTATCTTTTCTTCAGCGACGCTGTGCGTGCGACAGCAGTAAGTTTCTGCCGTGAGCTTCAGCACGACCATGCTGTTTAAAGCCTGCTCGCTGAACTTGTGCTCGGTTTTTTCCTCGTCGTATTTGCTGATGATGGACGTCAGCCCGGTGAGCTTTTCGATTCCGTTTACGATCTCAATTGAGCCGGTTCCGGTTACGCACTCGTACATCGCTGTTACTCCGCAGTCGTTTTCGTCCTTTACAACATCGGTGAGATGATCTATCTCAAATCCAGCTATGTTGTTCTTTTTTATCAGGTCTATCTTCTGACCCTTAGGAGATGTGTGAAAGAACAGTTCCAGGTGATTTCCCTCGAGCTTGTAGCCGAAGCACATCGGTATTATGTAGGGATACTCGCCGTTCATCAGCGCGATGCGGCATACCTTTGCTTCCTTCAGCAGCTTGTTTATCGCTGCGGGATCCGTCATTTCTATGTTTTGGCCGGTCATTATAATTACCCCCTCTTATGCGTTTTATGTCGATTTTACCCGTTTTTTTCTTCTATAAAACAATCACCCGCATGCTGTCAGCCTGCGGGTGTATGTTTGCTTTCTTCAAGAAATTATGCAGTAGCGTTTGCTTTCTTTGCAAGCTGGGACTTCAGACGAGCAGCCTTATTCTTGTGGATAAGACCCTTACCTGCAGCCTTGTCTACGCTTACAACTGCGGTCTTGATCACAGCAGCGTCAGCACCCTCGGCACGAGCCTTCTTGATAACTGTCTTAAGTGCAGTCTTGGAAGCCTTGTTAGCCTCAGTTCTCTCCTTGGCGATGAGAACTCTCTTCTTTGCAGACTTGATATTCGGCATTCTTTTTCACCCCCTCAGTCCAAATCGACAATGATTATCATACCATCTATTGCGCCCGATTGCAAGAAGAAATTCGAAATTATCACGAACTTAACGGCGGGTAAAAGACATAGGATGGGCAGAATAAGCCTGAAATCATCTTTTTCAAGGAGATCGAGCAGGAATATGGACGAAAGAAGAACCGACCTTGCGCTGGAAGCGAGAGAACTGAGCGGAGATACGCCCGGCGTGGAGGA
>ERZ780198.3278-NODE-3278-length-11187-cov-1.948437_pt1 | contig 11187 bp, 7 predicted proteins | sample MGYA00510979_ERZ780198 | MGnify/ENA primary metagenome ERZ780198 (study PRJEB29588, sample SAMEA2158039) | human gut metagenome | biome: human gut; feature: human-associated habitat; material: faeces | place: Denmark | collected 2008/2010 ...
CCTATGCGTGGTTTAAAAATTTGTATCAAGATGAACAAGTAAAATGTATTCCTGTGATGATTCATAATAGTAGGGTATTTGGTTTTGTTTGGCAATAAAAAAGGCGACCGAAGTCGCCTAAATATTAAATTATTTTACTTGCATACCGGCAGTTACACCGCTATCAGCTGAAAGTAAGAATAAATCACTTCCGCCAGTACCAGCAGAAAGAATCATTCCTTCTGACACACCGAATTTCATTTTGCGAGGAGCCAGGTTTGCTACCACAATAACAAAACGACCTTCTAATTCTTCAGGTTTGTTGTAAGCCGCTTTAATGCCAGAGAACACTTGGCGAGTATGGTCACCTAAATCTAATTCAAAACGTAAGAGTTTGTTTGATTCTGGTACTGCTTCGCATTTCAGTACTTTTGCCACACGCATATCGATTTTAGCAAAATCGTCAATGGTAATGGTGTCAGCAATTGGTTCAACATTTGAAAGTGCGGTCGCTTTTGCCGCTGTTTTTTCTGTCGCTTTGTTTGCTTCAGCGAAAAGTGCTTTAGTTTCTTCTACAACAGCATCAATTTGTTTTTTCTCTAAGCGCGAGAAAAGGGCTTTAAATGGAGTAAGTTGATGACCTAATAAAGGGTGTGCAATATTATTCCAAGTTAGTTCTGTTTGTAAGAACGCTTCTGCACGTTCCGCCAGTTTTGGAAGAACCGGTTTTAAGTAAGACATCAATACACGGAAAAGCTCGATACCCATTGAGCAAACTGCTTGTAATTCAGCCTCTTTGCCTTCTTCTTTTGCAATGACCCAAGGCGCTTTTTCATCAATATACTTATTGGCTTTATCAGTTAATGCCATGATTTCACGAATCGCTTTGTTGTATTCACGGCTTTCATAATAAGCAGCAATTTGTTCAGCTTGTGCAGTGAATTCATTGAAAAGCGCTTCATCTTCTAATTTATCTGCTAATTTGCCTTCAAAACGTTTTGTGATAAAGCCCGCATTACGAGAAGCTAAATTGACTAATTTATTAACGATATCCGTATTGACACGTTGAACGAAATCTTCCAAATTGAAATCAAGATCTTCGATACGATCGTTTAATTTTGCTGCGTAGTAGTAACGCAAACATTCTGGATCAATGTGATTTAAATAGGTGCTGGCTTGGATAAATGTACCGCGTGATTTGGACATTTTTGCGCCATCTACGGTGACATAACCGTGAGCAAACACATTGGTTGGTTTGCGGAATTCGCTCCCTTCTAACATTGCTGGCCAGAATAGGCTGTGGAAATACACGATATCTTTACCTATAAAGTGATAAAGCTCAGCATCGCTGTTTTCTCCCCAGAATTCATTAAAATCAATGCCTTCACGATCGCAGAGATTTTTGAAAGAAGCCATATAGCCAATTGGCGCATCCAACCAAACATAGAAGAATTTATCTTTTGCGCCTGGGATTTCAAAACCAAAATAAGGGGCATCACGAGAAATATCCCATTGTTGTAAACCACTTTCAAACCATTCTTGCATTTTGTTTGCAATTTCCGGTTGAAGTGAGCCTGAGCGTGTCCATTCTTTTAACATGCCTTCAAAAGCGGGTAAGTCAAAGAAGAAATGTTCAGATTCTTTGATGATTGGTGTTGCACCTGATACAGCTGAACGAGGATTAATTAAATCCATCGGGCTATAAGTCGAAGCACAAACTTCGCAGTTATCACCATATTGATCTTCAGCTTTACATTTCGGGCAAGTCCCTTTGACAAAACGATCCGGTAAGAACATGTTTTTTTCAGGATCGAATAACTGAGAAATCACTTTCGTTTTAATGAAGCCTTTAGCTTTTAATTTATTGTAAATTTCAGCGGTAAGTTGTTTATTTTCTTCACTGTGAGTAGAGTGATAGTTATCAAAACTGATATTAAAGCCTGCAAAATCACGTACGTGATCAGCTTTTGCTTTTGCGATTAATTCTTCTGGTGTAATGCCTAATTTATCAGCATTAAGCATGATTGGTGTGCCGTGTGCGTCATCTGCACAGACAAAATGAATTTTATTACCACGCATACGTTGGAAACGCACCCAAATATCTGCTTGAATGTGTTCTAACATATGGCCTAAATGAATGGCGCCATTTGCATAAGGTAATGCACAAGTGACTAAAATTTTACGAGGTTGAGTTGTCATTATTTTTCTCTTATTCTTTTTGCAAAAATTGCGAGTATGTTACCCGATTAGTGTGATTTTTTCTAGTTTAGTTATACTTTTAGCTTAACATTTGAGGGGGAAAAGGGGTAGAATATCCCTGACAAATTTACTCTACTACCTACTACTATTAAAGGAATATTATGGCAACTGCTTTTTCTGAAAATTTAACAGCAGAACAACAAGCTCAGGTTCTGCAACTTTTCCAACAATTTCAACACCCAAGTTTGCAAAAAGATTTAATCGCATTAAATACTTTGAAGAAAGTAGAAAAAGGTGGCGATGTATTGCGTATTGAATTACAACTGCCTTTTGCATGGAACACTGGCGTGGAGCAAGTGAAACAACAGCTTTCTGATGCGTTATTAAAAGCAACGGATAGCAAAGAAATCAAATGGATAGTGAATTATCAAATTGCAACGTTAAAACGTGCGAATAATCAACCCGCTGTAAAAGGTGTGAAGAACATCATTGCAGTGACTTCAGGTAAAGGCGGGGTAGGGAAATCATCCGTTTCGGTGAATCTTGCGCTTGCTTTACAAGCTCAGGGTGCTCGTGTGGGGATCTTAGATGCAGATATTTACGGCCCATCTATTCCGCATATGTTAGGTGCGCCGCATCAACGCCCAACTTCACCAGATAACCAACATATCACACCGATTAAAGCACATGGTTTATCTGCAAACTCGATTGGTTTCTTAATGGATGAAGATAATGCAACCATTTGGCGTGGTCCAATGGCAAGTAGTGCATTAAGTCAGCTTTTAAATGAAACCTTATGGGATAGCTTAGATTACTTAGTGATCGATATGCCACCGGGTACAGGTGATATTCAATTGACCCTTTCACAACAAATCCCTGTAACGGGTGCGGTAGTGGTCACAACCCCACAAGATATTGCATTATTAGATGCGGTGAAAGGTGTATCGATGTTTGAACGTGTATCTGTGCCAGTGTTAGGTATTGTGGAAAATATGTCTATGCATATTTGTAGCAATTGTGGTCATCACGAAGCAATTTTCGGTACTGGTGGAGCAGAAAAAATGGCACAAAAATACAATGTGAAAGTATTAGGTCAGTTACCGTTGAATATCCAAGTTCGTCAAGATTTGGATGCGGGTAAACCAACTGTAGTTGCTGCACCAGACAGTGAAATTGCGAAATCTTTCTTAGATTTAGCAGAGAAAGTATCAACCGAGCTTTACTGGCAAGGTTCTGTGATTCCAAGCGAGATTTTATTCCGCGAAGTGAAATAATTACAAAAACATCATAAAAATTAACCGCACTTTAGGTCATCTAAAGTGCGGTTATTTTTTTAGCGAAATTTGCTTATTTTAAATGATCCGCATCATTTATTTTCTCAACGTAAAAACCGTTCTCATCGTCATAATGCACAACACTAATTGAGGTGTTAATGAGCGATACCGATTTATCTTCATCGCGGTGATTTTGCCACGTTGCACCGTTTAATAACGCAAGCAATAAACGTAGAGTATGGCCATGCGACACAATAAGAATATTGCCTTGATCGTGGATCTTAATAATATCGTGCAATGCTTTCATGGCACGCTCGCCCAATTGTTCGAAGGTTTCGCCACCATTTACTTGCGCTTTGTAATTGGCAGGATCTTTAATGAGTTGCTGGAATTCAGGATGTTCTCTTAACGTATCAACAACTTTGCCTTCCCAAGAACCAAAATATTGTTCGTTTAAACCTTGGTGATGGAAAAGCGGAATATCTCGTTCACCAATAATATGAGAGGCTGTCGCGATGGTACGTTTTAATACACTAGAGTAGGCCGCAACAAAGGGAATGTTATTAAGTGCAATACCTGTTTTTTTCGCACCACTAATGCCTTCTTCGGTCAATGGGGAATCGCCATGACCTTGCATTAAACCTTCCGTATTCCAAACAGTTTTACCGTGGCGAATGAAATAAAAAGTCAGTTGTTTTTTCATTTTGCATGTCCATAAAAAAGATTAAGGAAGCCGAAACTTCCTTAATCATGATTTTAACGGGAGTAATAACCTGCCATTGAACTATATACGGCATTTTCTGCTTGAATGATGTTGTATTTCGCATTCAAGATAGAAAGTTGAGAGCTTTTCTCTGTATTTGCCGCGGCGAGCCATTCACGTAATTCAGATACACCCGCATTGTAACGATCTCGATAGTATTTGGTGATACGTTGGTTATAGCTGTGTGTTTTTTGCAAGTTAGCAAAGGCACTTTGTGCTTGTGTATAGGCGAAGTAGTTGGTATCTACATCATTCAAGGCTTTAGTGATGCTTTGCTCGTAGTTTAAACGTGCGGTTTCATAATCGGCTTCAGAGATTTTCACGTTCCATTTCACCGTATTCCAGTTGAGGAATGGTAGGCTAATTCCGATTAAACCTGTACCAACAGGATTGTGTAATGCGTTACCGACCTTAGTGCCACTTGATGTTAAACTACCGCCTAAAGTCACTTCTGGGAACCAACCTTTTTCGGTTGCTTTCGCATTTTTGAATGCACTGCTCAAGCGATATTGATAGCCTTTCACATCAGGACGATTCGCAATCACAGAAACAGGCACATTTAAATTCACGCCCACATTTTTCACATTAAGAATGTGTGGGAAGTTGATATTTAATGCTTCTTCTGGTTTTAAGTTCAGTAAGTTACGTAAAGTTTGTTCTGCTGTTTTACGTTGTGTTTGATAGTTGATCAAGTTGTTACGTGCGTTCAATACCGCTTGTTGTGCTTGATCTACACTTGCGCTGTCCGCAACGCCTTGCGATAAACGACGTTGCATAATGCTGCTAATGTCGTTGTAGTATTTAATGGTTTCCTCGGTTGTGCTGATCGCATCATTCAAGTAGGCAATTTGATAATAGGTTGTTACAACAGAGTTGATGAGTGAAAGTTTCGTGGCTTCTAAATCTTCAGCGGTTGCTTTGTGTGACCATTCTGCGGCATCTGCTGTATCCGCTAAACGTTGCCATAGATCTAACGTATAACTCACATTTAATGCACCTTTATGACTGATGGTTGAGCTACCACCTGTTTTCACATTTTTACTTGCAGAAGATTGGGTTGAACCGCTAAATGCTGGAATTAAATTCGCGCCTGCAAGGTTTGCATTATATAGAGCACGGTTTACGGCGACAGATGCTTTGGCTAAATCTTTGTTGTTAACTAATGCTTGTTCTACCACACGATTTAATTGTGAATCATTGTAAAGCGCCCACCAGTTTTCTTTTACATTAAATTGTTTGGTGATTTCCGCATAATTTTGGTAATCCTGCTGGCTCGCTTTATAAGAATCGCCGATGTTAGCACAACCTGCTAGAGCTGTTGCCATCGCGATTGCTAAGGTTAATTTTTTCATTTTTAACATGGATTTTTCCTTTCTTTTTCAATTAAAGTGCGGTCAAAAATTAGTAAGAATTTTAACCGCTCTTTTGTGTTTTACAAAATTTCTTTATTCTCGTGCAAGGGCGGTAATCGGATCTAATTGTGCCGCGCGTTTTGCCGGCATATAACCGAAGATCACACCAATCAGGGTAGAGAAGACCACCGCTGCAACAATTGAGCCGGTTGAGAATGCCATCGTAAAGTCGGTCATAAATACGTTAAATAATAGACCGATTAAACCCGAAAGCAGAATCCCCGTCACACCGCCAATTAAACAAATCAACACGGCTTCAATTAAAAATTGTTGCAGAATATTAAATTGTCTTGCACCAATAGCCATGCGCACACCGATTTCCTTAGTTCGTTCAGTAACAGAAACCAACATGATATTCATCACCCCAATCCCACCAACGATCAATGAAATAAAGGCGATGGAAGAAATCAGCAATTTCATCGTGCCTGTTGTACTTTCAATAGTTTGTTTAATGGTATCGCTATTCATGATGAAGAAATCTTTTTTACCATGACGCATGGTGAGCAATTCAGTAATCCCTTTTTCAGCGACAGTAGTATTCACGGAATCATCCACTTTAACGGTAATCGAGCCAATTTTTTTGCTGCCCGAAATACGATTCATCACAGTAGTGTAAGGCGCATAGAGATTAAGCGAGCTACTTGCCCCGCCCATTTGTTTATCAGATACCACGCCAATAATACGTAATGGACGTTTATTAAACATCACAATTTTGCCGATAGGATTTTCATCCGGGAAAATCGACTTTTTCGCACTTTCATCGATTAAGGCTACTTGGTTGTTATCAGCAACATCTTGAGCGGAAAATAAATTACCGGATTTTAGTTTTAAGCCATCTACATCAAAATATTGTTCGCCTACACCTTTTAAACTGGTCGAGGAGAAAGTTTGGTTGCCATAAATTAATGTGCCACTTGATGAGCTATTCGGCGTGACACTTTGTACATAACTTTGTTGATTTAAGGCAGTTGCATCATTAATTGTGAGATTCTGCATTTGTTCAGCACGACGATCACCAAAGCCTGTACCATTAAAAATCGTTATGGTGCTCGTCCCAATTCCTCGAATATTTTCTAAGATTTTTTGCTGTGAACCATTTCCCAATGCCACGACAGAAACCACAGAGGTAATCCCGATGATAATCCCGAGCATGGTTAAAAGAGAACGCATTTTGTGGGCAATAATAGCACTCACAGACATACGAAAGGCTTCTACAAATTGATCTTTGCTAAACCCAAAGTGCGGTTTAGATTTGGTTGGATTTTCGACCGTACTTTTTACTGTTTCTTTTTGCGTATCGCCAATGATTTCACCGTCTTTAATTTCAATCACACGATTCGCACTGGCCGCAATTTCTCGGTCGTGGGTTACCATAATAATGGTGTGTCCCTCTGCGTGTAATTGACGCAGAATTTCCATTACATTTTGACCACTTTGCGAATCCAATGCGCCAGTGGGTTCATCGGCTAAAATAATTTCGCCACCATTCATCAACGCACGCGCAATACTCACACGTTGTTGCTGACCACCAGAAAGCTGGCTTGGTTTGTTTTGCCATTTATCGCCTAAACCTAATTTTTCTAAAAGTTGTTTCGCACGAGAAAGACGTTTTTCTTGTGACATCCCCGCATAAATTGCAGGCAAGGCGACGTTTTCTGCTGCGGTCAAGCTCGACAATAAGTTATAGCGTTGGAAAATAAAGCCGAATTTTTGGCTACGTAAATCTGAAAGCTGATCTTTGCTTAATTCAATGGTTTCTTTGCCATTGATTTTGTAAGAACCACTGGTTGCCGTATCCAAGCATCCGATGATATTCATCAAGGTCGATTTCCCCGAACCCGATTGCCCAATAATTGCGACAAAATCGCCTTTTTCAATATTCAAAGAGACATTCTTTAAAATATGAACACGATTTTCGCTTTCACCGAAGTAACGGTTGAGATCCTTAATTTCAATAATATTCATTAATTTTCTACCGCACTTTTAGAACATTCTTGGACCACGAGGCATCGAGCCAACTTGTTCACCATTCGCGATTTGCGACACAATGACTTTTTCACCTTCGTTTAAACCAGATTTGATTTCAGTGTGGAAATCATTTTGTACACCGGTTTCAACTTCACGCGGTTCAGACTGATTTTTGTCATTCAATACATTTACAAAGCTTTTGCCATCACGTTTTTGAATGGCCATATTTGAAACCAATAACACATCTTTCGCGTTGGCAATTTTGATGTTGTTTTCTGTCGTCATTCCGATGCGTAAAGTACGATCAGGGTTATCAATCAAAACATTGGCGTAATAGTAGATCGCACTGGTCGTTGAGCTGTTACTTGAACTTATCGAAGATGATGTTGAAGAACTATCACTTGTCGTGGTATTGGCTGGATCAACCGAATCAATGACGGAGTGATACAGGGTTTGGTTATCCGATAAAATAGTAAAACTCACTTATTGACCTGCTTTCACTTTGGTAATGTCACCTTCCGAAATCTCAGGCTTAATTTTCATTTTGCTTAAATCAGCAATGGTCACAATCGTTGGCGTCGTTTGGTTGGCATTAACGGTTTGACCTTCTGAAACAGGCACAGAAATAACGGTACCGTCCATTGGAGCGGTGATTTTGGTGTAGCCCACATTGGTTTCTGCGGTATTCACTTCAATTTCAGCTTGCTTGATATTAGCTTCAATGGCTTCCATTTCAGCTTTCGCATTATCAAGGGTGCTTTTTGCGGTATTCACACTATCCAAAGACGTTGCTTTTTGCGTATAAAGTTTTGATAAGCGGTTATAGCTTGAAAGGGCAACATCATAAGCGGTTTTCTTCGCTTTTAATTGTGCTTGATAGCTCACCAATGCGGCCTTTTTGGTATTTAAGGTATTAATTTGGGTTGTGGAATCAATATCGGCGATCATTTCGCCTTTTTTGATTTCTTGCCCTAACTTGACATAGAGTTTGGTGATTTTACCCGAAGCTTGGGCGCCGACATCAACTTTATTCACGCTTTCAACTGAACCAGAAGCAACAACTGTTTTTTCAACATTGCCACGTGTAACCGATTCAGTAAGATAAGTCGTTTCTTGTTTGCTATTGCTAGAGAACAAATAATAAGCTGCACCAACAGCAATGAGTAATCCGAGTAAAATAAAAAAGCGTTTTTTCATAAAGACTTTGTTATCCTAAATAAAAATGAACGTTTGTTCAGTAAAGTGGTATTCTAAAGGTAAACTTTTCAGTTTGCACGAAAAATCTTCAAATTAGACCTAAAAATCCTAAAAAATTCAGTGTTAATTCGATGAAAGTGCGGTTAGTTTTGGGATCAAATTCACAACGCCTGACTTTTCGTATAGAATGGGGAAATTATTTTCAATTTATTGAGAAATTTATGAGCAATACAGAACACACTCTAGAAAATGCGGAAAATACCCGCACACACAATTTCATTACTCAAATTATTGATGAAGATTTAGCTTCGGGTAAACACAAAAGTGTTCATACTCGTTTCCCGCCTGAGCCAAATGGCTATTTGCATATTGGCCACGCAAAATCGATTTGCTTAAATTTCGGCTTGGCAAAAGAATATAACGGCTTATGTAACCTACGTTTTGATGATACCAATCCAGTGAAAGAAGACGTGGAATATGTGGATTCCATTAAAGCCGATGTGGAATGGTTAGGTTTTAAATGGGAAGGCGAACCGCGTTATGCGTCTGATTATTTCGATGAACTTTATGGCTATGCCATTGAGTTAATCGAAAAAGGTTTAGCGTATGTGGATGAACTTTCTCCAGATGAAATGCGTGAGTATCGCGGTACATTAACTGAGCCAGGTAAAAACAGCCCATATCGTGATCGTAGTGTCGAAGAAAACTTAGCGTTATTTGAAAGAATGAAAAATGGCGAATTTGCTGAAGGTACATTAAGTCTTCGTGCAAAAATCGACATGGCTTCACCATTTATGGTCATGCGTGATCCCGTGCTTTATCGTATTAAATTTGCGAGCCATCACCAAACCGGTGACAAATGGTGTATTTACCCAATGTACGACTTCACTCACTGTATCTCTGATGCGATTGAGCGTATTACACACTCTCTATGTACATTAGAATTCCAAGACAACCGTCGTTTATATGACTGGGTGCTGGAAAATATTAGTATTGAACGTCCATTGCCGCATCAATATGAATTCTCTCGTTTAAATTTAGAAGGCACATTAACATCTAAACGTAAATTATTGAAATTAGTGAATGATGGCATTGTGGATGGTTGGAACGATCCGCGTATGCCAACGATTTCAGGTTTACGTCGTCGCGGTTATACACCGGCTTCGTTACGTGAATTCTGCCGTCGTATCGGTGTGACTAAACAAGATAACGTCGTAGAGTATTCTGCACTTGAAGCTTGCATTCGTGAAGATTTAAACGAAAACGCACCACGCGCAATGGCGGTGATTGATCCTGTTCGTGTAGTGATTGAAAACTTTGAAGGCGAAGAAACCTTAACGGCGCCAAATCACCCGAATCGTCCTGAATTAGGTGAGCGTCAATTACCGTTTACGAAAGAGCTTTATATTGATCGCGCAGACTTCCGTGAAGAAGCGAACAAACAATATAAACGCTTAGTATTAGGTAAAGAAGTGCGTTTGCGTAACGCTTACGTGATTAAAGCTGAACGTGTAGAAAAAGATGCAAATGGTGAAATCACCACGATCTTCTGTACTTACGATCCTGAAACTTTAGGTAAAAATCCAGCGGATGGTCGCAAAGTGAAAGGGGTAATTCACTGGGTATCTGCAGTGCATAATCACCCAGCGGAGTTCCGTTTATACGATCGTCTTTTCACCGTACCAAACCCAGGTGCAGCAGAAGAAATCGAAAGCGTGTTAAATCCAACCTCTTTAGTGGTGAAACACGGTTTTGTAGAACAAAGCCTTGCAAATGCAGAACCAGAAAAAGGTTACCAATTTGAACGCGAAGGTTATTTCTGTGCGGATAACAAAGACAGCCGTCCAGAGCACTTAGTGTTTAACTTAACGGTAAGCCTAAAAGAAGGCTTCTAATTCTAAACAACAAAGTGCGGTCAAAAATCACGTAAATTTTGACCGCACTTTTTTATTTGTTTCACTATGCAATTTGAATCTCATTTTTGGCAAAAAAAATCGCTCCTTGAAATGACGGAACCCGAATGGGAAGCTTTATGTGATGGCTGCGGAAAATGCTGTTATCGAAAATACATTCAAGGGCGAGGCAAGCGTGAAAAACTTTATTACACACGCATTGCTTGCAATCTCTTAGATGTGGAAACAGGGAAGTGTCGTAATTATCCTGAGCGTTTTAAAATCGAAAGTGATTGCACCAAATTAACCAAAAATAATTTGCCTGATTTTGGATGGTTGCCGAATACCTGTGCTTATCGCTTATTGTATGAGGGAAAACCTTTGCCAGAATGGCATCCCTTAATCAGTGGCGATCCTAATTCAGTGAAAAATGCAGGCATTTTAATTCCAGATGGCGTGCATGAAGAAGATGTCATTGATTGGTTTGAATTTGTCATTGAAAC
>ERZ780198.3283-NODE-3283-length-11171-cov-3.302177_pt1 | contig 11171 bp, 10 predicted proteins | sample MGYA00510979_ERZ780198 | MGnify/ENA primary metagenome ERZ780198 (study PRJEB29588, sample SAMEA2158039) | human gut metagenome | biome: human gut; feature: human-associated habitat; material: faeces | place: Denmark | collected 2008/2010 ...
TTTCTCCTGCCTTACTGTATGCTGACAGAATCACCTCGGATTCCTGTACATAATTTTCCACAATCTGGCTTCTCTCCTGTACGATTGTCTGCAGATTGTCTGTTGCCGTTGTACTTACATTTTTTGTAATTCCATATACCACCATTATGGAAAGACACGTCATGACAACAACCTGCATGAGCAGAATTGCCCCTATAATCTTTCTTGCAAGTGAAACTCTGGTTTTTTCTCTACTCAATTAATATCCCTCCTTAATTATATTAAATAATGTCGGGGCAAAAGCCCCGATCACTTTCTTAAGTTCGAAATACTCCATGGCATTCTCAAACATCTTATGTGTTTTCCTATCCGTCCGCAACCGGATGAGTTCTAGTATTATCCCCGAAAAACTCTAGAACCAAAAAGCCTCATACAGACCCGATTCTCATTCATATTTCATACAGGGCTCTGTCTTAAATTCATATTGTCTATCGCTGTGCCATCCCCTCCTTCTATTCGGTCACACCCGCATTTTTGCGGTATTTACTCGGCGTACATCCCTTCTGCTCAATAAACTTACTGATGAAATAATCCGTATCACGGTATCCGACTTCTTCTGCGATCTGACTGATCTTCTTATCGGTCTTAAGCAACTCCTGTGCTGCTTCATTAATCCGGTATTCACATAAATAATCCTTAAAGGATTGTCCATACTTTTTACGGAAAATCTGTCCCAGGTAGGAGCTGTTTACAAAGTACTTCTTACTCAGATCCCGGAGTGTCAGGTTATCTGCAAAATGCTCTTTAATTTCTCTCTCGATATCCTGCAATATTCCTCTGGATACATTTTTGCGGAGCTGGATCAGATATACCGCATAATCACAGGCAAATCTTCGAAGATGCGCCCGGCTTCCTCTTGTGATTCCGGTATCAAAAACATTTTCGCTGATATACTGCATCACCTCTTCCTGGTCTACGGTTTCATCCTGTTCTACGGCCAGCTGAATCAGCTGGAACAACAGATAATTGGTATTTATTGTCACCAGATCCCTCGCCATCCCTAAGTTTTCCATCTCCTGGAACAGTTCATCCACGCTGCCATGAATCCCGTTTACATCATTCTGCTCTACCGCTGTGATCAGATGATCCAGACTCTGTTTGCAAAGGACGATTTTTCCTTCTCCGACCTGCATTTCTTCTTCATAGCAGTAAACCGTTTTCTCCTGACGGAATCCTTTCGAGGAACGCAGTGCACAGGCTGCCGAATAAGAATGTGATAATTTATTCGGCTCTTCTACCCTTTTTCCTGCAAGCAATATCACAGAAAAATCAATATGTTCATTCATCCTTTCTGCAAACCAGAGTAAAAATTCATCCCGGTCCATCATACGCTCTGCTGCCATATAATCTGCATATACAAACCCTATTTCATAGTCCTCTTCATAATCAAGCAATTCCCGAAACAAATGAGAACCATCATCTTCCAGAATTTCCATTGCATAATCATACATTTGGCTGCGGATCACCTGCAGTTCACTGTCAGAGAGCTCTTCAATATCCGAAATATTCTGCATACTGATATGAATGTAGCGTAAGCCTCCATCCCCAAGCCGTAAACGCTCTTTCACATACTTAAGCTCCTCTTCGTTCTGCTTTCCCCGTAAAAGCGCAATAATATACTGCTTCAACTGCATTTCCTGCATCCGGCGCTCATTTTCCGCATTTTGTTCAGTAACCGCCAGACTGCTTTTGGCCTTACGGATCAGCTCCAGCAATGCTTCCTTCTGAACCGGTTTTACCAGATAATCCATACAGGCATAGCGGATCGCTTTCTGCGCATAAGAAAAATCATTATACCCGCTGAGTATAATAAAAAACGCATCGGAAATCTGTCTTCCCCTGATCTGCTCAAGCAGCTCCAGTCCTGACATCACAGGCATCTTAATATCGGTAATTACAAGGTCAGCCTCATGATCCTCAAGATAAAGCAGGGCTTCTTTTCCATTGGACGCCATCTTAACGATTTCACAGCCTTCAGCTGCCCAGTCGATGAGTACAGACAGTCCCTGCAAAATAAATGGTTCATCATCTACAAGCAACACCTTCATTTGTATAGTAATCCCCTTCTATATTATTCTTTCACAAAACTGCACTTTCCGGAATGCGGATCACCAGAAACGTCCCGATTCCTTTTTCACTTTCCATTTCAAAGGACACCTGATCTTTCGTTGCCATCTTAAGCCTTAGACAGGCATTCAGTACACCGACATGCTTCTTTTTACGGATGTCATCAATCTGTACATGATTCATTCTGTGATTGAGCAGCTTTACTTCATCCTCATCCATTCCATTACCGGTATCCTCTACTTCCATGATCAGACAATTCTCTTTCCAATAGACACGTAAATAAATCCAGCAGGGAACCGATTTCTTTTCGACTCCATGTACACAGGAGTTCTCTACAAAGGTAACAAGAGCAAGCTTTGGAATCTTCACGCTCTGACATTCTTTAGAAACATCAATTTCATAAGACAACCTGTCACCAAACCGGTACTTTTGCAGCTCCAGATATGCCTTAATAAAGCTCACTTCTTCTTCAATCGTTGTATCATCTGTATTCCATTCCACATTCTGCCGTTCAAGAATAGCAAGACGTTCTACCATCGCAGCTGTTTCATTTTCTTTTTTCAGGACACAGTGCATACGGATACTTTCCAATACGTTAAACAGAAAATGAGGATTAATCTGACTGTATAGTGCCAAAAGCTCTGCCTGCTGCCTTGCGATATCAATTCCCTGTTTTTCCAGCCGGTCCTTATATACCGTCCGGATCAGTTCCTTCATACGCCGGACCATCTGGTTATAGTTCCACATCAGGGCGCTGATTTCATCCGTGCCCTGAATATACTCCAGCTCTTCGATCTCCTCCGTATCCATACGGTCAAATGCTGTGCTTAATTCTCCAAGCCGCTGTGCAAAGGACCGGTTAATCAGGGATACCAACGCAAGCGGCAGTAATACATTTACCAGAATCAGACACAGAATCAACAGGAAATGATCCTGAATACTTGGAAGAATACCTCCCGAAGGCTGCATAATTAAAATCCGGAATGGCTCACCACATATGAAAAAATCACGTTCCAGCCGGATATTCTCCTTTCCTGTCAGATATTCATAGTCAATTTTCGTTCTGAGATTTCCATCATTGGTAAACAGAATCCGGTCTCCTGAGCAGACCATCACCGGTGCATTGTAACGCATATCCTGAAAACGCCGTACCAGATTCACGTAATCAACCGTTACCACAACATATTTCTCTTTCTGCAGATCCCGGTAATAATCCATCCTTCGGATCATCACAATTGTTCGATTACTCACTACATTGATACTGTTTTCCTTATAATTAAAGATCACCGTCATATCCCTGTCCTTCTGCTGATATTCCAGGAATAACGTACTGTCAGCAACCGAGTCCAGACGATAAAAAAGACCTCCGTTCACAATATCGTCATTATCTCCATAAAACATAACCTGAAAGCGTTCTGAATTCATATTTCCCAGAAAGGGATCCGTACTGAACCTTCTGCTCTCTTCAAAAAATTCAAGTGGGGAAGAAAAGGACTGTTCCAAAAACAGATTCAGTGTGCGGTTAATATATACACTGTTTGTAAAGTCAATGGCTTCCTCAAACGTATAGGCCAGATCTGCCTCTACGGCAGATGCAATGCTTGCAAATTCCTTCTGCTGCTGTTGATGCTCATTATCAAACACAATATACAGAATCACTGCATCTGTCAGAACAAGTGGGAAAAGCACACAGACCACATAAAGAATGAGTAACTTTTTACGGATACTATAATCGTCCATCCAGCGTTGAAGCCGATCCATCAGCCCTTTCATCTGCTGCTTCCCCCTTGTTTTTTCTGATTCCTTACTTCATATTTTCCATATACCGTATTAATTCTGCACGATTTCTTCTACCAGATCCGGTAATTGCCGCTCAATGCAAGGAATGCAAAGAAATACAGGCAATTATCATAATATCTCCGGTCACCTTTCCTTAACGGCATCCGGAAGAATTCCTCCAGCCACTTTTTTGCAATCCGGATACTTTCTTCATCCTTCGTCCGTCCAAGAACGGAAAGAATTCCCTGTGTAGTAGTAACCTGTAATCCGACCGGATGAAGCGCCGGTTCATGAAGACTTGTTCCATCCACCTCATAGATTTCGAAGGGATCCTCGTCCCACCGTGCATCCAGAAACCGTAACAGCTTTTCCGGTGCTTCATATTGTCCTTCATCGATTCCAAACCATTCATAATCCAGTCCGATATTTGCCACGGTACGGTACGCATCACTGAAAAACCAGTCATGTCGATCAGTTGTCCACGGTAACGGGCGGCTCATGGGCTGACCGTCAAACTCGGCATACTCGGCACTCATTCCGGTCTTTGGGTGGCAGGCCTTTGCCAGATATTCCCGGCTTACCTTTGCAGCCTCTTTAAAGAACAACCGGTCTTCCTCATCTGCCCACAGTGCAAACAGTTCATAAAAGTGCGGCAGGTGGTAGGAAGGATCGGTAAAATCACTTCCCGGCACAAATAAAATCTGCCTGTTTTCATGATTCCACATAGGATAGCCCGGTCTTCCGTTCTCTCCCTTATGGATACAGGCTCTTAAGATCTTCCTAGCCTGCCCGGAATAGCAGTAAATCCCTTCCCCGTCACCCCAGCGGTGAGAGGCAAAAAACAGTGCCATGGCAAAGAATTCTTCCCCATCCGGAGCTGCTCCATTGGCATTACGTGTCCCGTCAAGTCCGCAGGACCACGCAAAATAGCCTTCGCTTTCTCCCTCTTCCATCCACATATAAGTGCATGCCCATTTCCAGATACGGTCAAACTCTTCCTTCTTATCCATCTGGACACAGATCATCATACCATAAGACATGCCTTCTGTCCTTGCATCATGATTTCCGGTATCCTCCAGATATCCCATATCTTCCCCCGCCGGATGGTAAATCCGCTCTTCCTCACTTCCGTAAAAGAACGTTTCAAAAATTTCATTCAGACGGTTATTTATTTCCTGATCCTCTTTTCCGATCAGGGAAAATAAATTGCGGTATTGTTTCGTTTCAAAAGCTGCCATAAATAAAAACCTCCTTTGTGATAAATACATCGTACCTTAAGTATACACACAAAGTATACACACAAACAAGGTTTTCTTTCTCTTCGAAAACCGGCTTATGCTAATCAATTATTGCTATTCTGCAGCAATACCAGACCATTCTTTCAACCGTAGTATCAGCCCTCAATAATCAGATATCTGCCGTCTCCGATTTCGAACACTTCATCCGCATTGAGGATTTCATCTTCATCTGCACCATCCATATCGATGCCCTCTTCTTCAAAGAAGTCCCAGACTTCACGCAGGGAATTCACGACCACTGCAAAATTCTCCTCAAGAAACTCTTCCGCTTCTTCCAAAGAAGACACCACATCCCCCTCCGGGAAAAGCTGCTCCTGATTTTCCAGAAAACACTGTAATACTGCATCATCATATTGCATCGTTATACCTCCTCGATCCCTTTCTCCGGGATAAATACTCTGTGATTTACGGTTTCTTCTATTATTCCATAGATTATTCCATAGATTCTAGCAGACTTTGTACTTCAGATAAATACATTGCTTCCTGACAATTTCCAATTGGTTCGTCTGCATAATCACGGACAATAATTTGTCTTTCGATATTATCTTCCAGATTTTCATTATCTAAATAGTTAGCGTCGCCACTACAGTTGTAGCTTTATACATTTCATACCACACATAAACAATTTTGTCTTTACCAAAGCATTCTAAATCTTCATATAATTCGGTCAACAATTGCTGTTTTGTTTTCATGCGAGCCTCCTTCGATAATCAAGCCTTATTGTATCATTTTTGACAAAACATAGGAATACATATTTGAATTTTTAATTATTTGATCATTTGGCGAAACATACAGTATCTTTTTGCTATTTTTAGGAATTCTGCCACTTCTGTGTTTGGATTAAAAGAATTATTTTCAGTATAAGGTATATCCTTATTAAATATGTTTGCAAAATACCAAAATATTTTTCCACACAGAGTAAAACTTATTTGCTTCTTTTCTGGAACATTGGGAACAGATCCTTGATAAATATATCTGTCTTGAAAATTAAGTGACTTACAATAACGTGATTTCATCTCCATTTGTTTTAACAGATTCAATCTCTGCTCCCCTGCCTTAAATTCTAAGTCTGATGAATCTTCTTCTATTGTTGCGATACAATCCATATCGGTAAAACCTAATGATTGCAATACCTCATAAATAACTTCAAAAAGCATCACAGAAATATCCGTTTTTTCGTTGTTGATTGCTAGAGAATGAATTATATTTGCTCTTTCGACAATCTTTTCTTGAGAACGAATATCAATACCATTAAGCATTCCCCTTAATATCTGATTTACTTCTTCCTCTTTGTCATTGTCGGCAATATGAAATTGATTATAATAAGATTCATATTTTTTAGCAAAATGCTGGTTTACTGCACCATTATCCAACTCGACAGAAAAGTCTATAAATTTTTTTAAATATTTCTCTGCAATTGTTTCGTTGTTCCTATTTTGTCTTTCGTTCTGTATTCCAAACATTTCTTCTACTGAATGCTCTAATTGTTTTCGATCGACGGCTATTATTACAATTATGTTATCTATCCCGTAAAAAATATGATGTAGTCTTTCCAACACCTTTATTGCATAACTTGGGACACATCTATCCAGCTCGTCTACAACGAATACGATCGTTTTCTCCTCAGCTATCTCCTGCAAATTTTCTCTGACTTTTTCTATTGTCTGATCAAACCCGAACATGTCATTAAACTCATAAGCTTTTCTTGCGTTGTCAGTCGCTTTTTTTTGCGTATCTTCAAACACACCAATTACGTCTACGCCTATTTTATTTTTCACAAACGTTTTCGCTATTTCTGCTATTTTTTCACAAGCAACTTCAATGCTGGAACGAGCGATTTTATCAAACTTAGGATTTATCATTGTTTCATACTCTTTTATTGAAGTAAGCATTGCCGAAATAATGGCTACGGATGGCTCTTCATAATAATCATATTTCCAGCAATTATAATGAAAAACGAAATATTTATCATCTACCAATTTTTCAGATTGTGTTGCTTTTAGTTGATTTTCAATTTCTTCAATGACAAACGTTTTTCCAGTCCCCCACTCTCCTTCGATTGCAAAGCAACACCCTTTTTTGTTTTCAGACAAACTGTGTAATTATTTCACCATAGTGAATTAATTCTAATGAAGAAAATGCGTTACCAATCGTTTGAATTAACAATCTATTACTTATTTTAGGTAATATTTGTCTATTCAATAAATCTATTTTATCTGCCATAAATAATAAATAACACCTCTCTTACTTTGTAATAAAAGAAAAAGAATCGACATCACTTTCGATCCCTTTTGTTAAAAATGCGTAGTGATTACATTTCAGTAAACCACAATGTCTCAATCGTTGGAATCATTTTTCTGAGTAAAATTATCCTTTTTACTAACATTGTAATCCTGCATGCCTTTTATTATATTGGTTTTATTTGCATCTTCATCTTTATTAAATAAATATTTAGCTATAATCTTAGGTAATACAACAATGGCTGAAACCGTTTCGACAGATGAGGTTATTGTTGTTGAAATAATAGTGGTATCTGTAATCAAATCATCATGATAGAATAACAGTATGTATGGCGAGACAATAACAAAAATCAAAGCTGCCATAACGATTGCAAAAAATACTGGTTTTAAAATAACTTTTTGGAACTCTGATATTTTGGTGTATCGGTTAAATGTATTTAAGTATTCTTGGAATGACATATCCATTGTGTTATATGATTTCTTCGCAAGAGAAGCTATTGACTGTCCCTCTTTGTCAATGGCATTCTCAACAGATGCGAATTCGCCGGAAACTTCGCTTCTCAAAACTGTTTGTACATCTTCATAAACACTTTCAGGCTCTGTCTCAGAAATTATACTGTCATTTCTAATACCATTGTTTTCTTCCATTATCTTCTTACTCCAAGTTCTTCAAATCTCTTACTTACGGTTTCTTCTTCAACCATGAAATCTTTACAAATCTTAGATGATAATTTTCGCCGTGAAAGATTTTTATGTAAATTGATGTAATTCATAAACACAAATTCAGGAAGCAATAGGTTCGCTGCAAAGAAATCTGCTTCGTTTTCAATTTTCCGTTGCTGTGTAGATTGACTTCCATTACTATGATATCTTTCGTAGAAATTCTGATTGTCATTGCAATGCAAGAAGAAATGCCCTAGTTCATGAGCAACCGTAAAAGCTTTGCGTTCGTCAGAATCATCCGCATTTAGCAAAATAAAACGCTTACTTTTCTTGTTCCCAACAGAAACTTCTTCGGATCCATCCCACATTGCTCCATATACGCTATCTTTTTTAAATTTTCCATAGATAATGTCAAAGTTTAACAATCTAGCTATTCTGAATACATTGATAGGGTAAGTTTCTATATGGCACTCTTTAAAAATCTTATCAATGCATGCAGTCATAGTATATCTTCCTTCGCGCATATCTTTTACATATTCCGGCGTAACCATCTTGCACATTGTATTTTTCTTCCTTTTCTTCCTTGGGTGATAACAAGAATAATTCGTCTTGTAATCAGTAAAACTAATAATTTTTGACATACTCTTTCCTCCTGCCATGAACGGGCTAAAGACATCATAGCGGAGATCTTGGGCATATTTTGTCATAATAATAATCTAAATTTGGTTTAATAGTACCAACTTTTTCTAATAATGTCAAATTATCCATCGTTGCTTCCCCGCGATATTTTAAACCCTTTTTATTTAATATGTAATTTTTTAATTATTTTTTCTCTAATCAGAATACACGGTGGATTTACTACAAAACAATCCATGTCGTTTACATACAAAAAGAGAGGCTGTTTCCAGCCCCTCTAAAATGTGATGCGTGATTACATATCTTTCAGGATATCTTCGATAGACTGAACAGATGCCATCACGTCTTCTTCCGTTGCATATACACCGTATGTATCACTTGCCTTGTCATACTCTTTTAAAACAAGTGGGTGGCTCTTAATCTTTCTTCTTGCCTTAGCAATTGTTGCCGTAACGAAGTCTGCAGAAGTGCATACCTTGTCAGTGAAGAACTCTTTCAGTTCATCATCCAGAGAATCGTAAGCATCACTTTTTTTAGCGACAATATTTTTCTCGTCTCCCACTTCCAATAATGCATGTAAGAATACCGGATACATACTGATCTGCTTTGCGGTCAGTGTCTTTTCTGGAACAAAGCCTGTTTCTTCATTGTAATATCCCACGTTTAACAGATAAGCGATTCTTTCAGCCGGATTTAATACGGAAAGGATTGATTTAATCTGTTCTTCCATTTCCTTACTAAGCATTTTTGCTTCCGGATTTACTGAGAAGATATCTTCTCTTTCTGCATTGTTATCTGAAAGCGGTTCAAACTTGACATTATCGATACTCAGTGTATTGCTGATAACAGTGGTACTAATGTTGGTAACTCCGTCGTGCAATAACTGTTTGTAAATGTCTGTCACCGTAATCTCGGATTCTACAAAGCCCATTGAAACAAGCTCTTTGATAGCTCTGTTGATCACATTAGACTTGTTGTTGTAATAACGGGTTTTTCCGTTCATTCTTCCAAGATATGTGTTGCAATCTCCTTTGAACCAGCGGGCAAAGAATACCGGAAGGGCAATATTTGCTCTGTATTCCGGGAAACGATCAAACAGCGTAGTAATGCAGGTGTTGCAAAGATCGTCGAATTTTTCTTTATTATCCTTGTAATAATTCGGATAAGTTTTGTGAACAAAATCGAACACATATTTCTGCATTTTTTCATACAGTTTTCCGTTCGCCTGCTTAACGAATGTTTCTTCTTCAGGTGTTCTGTTGCGGTCTTCACACGCTTTTCTGATCTTGCCAATTTCCTTGGCTAACATTTCAAATTCTGTGTTTGTAATCTCGCTTGCGTCTTTATTGATTACTTCGCTTGCTTCCATCTGTACAATCATCCCTCTTCTTTCCTCCGTCTTTTTGGCATTTTTAAACACCTTAGTGAAGAATGTCTGCACGTCTCCCGATTCAGCTTTGTATTTCGGGAAGTTATCAAACATTGCAACTACACAGGTGTTGAACAGATTATTATATTCATCTGTTCCAGGTTTGAAATACTTAGTAACAAATTTTGTGATAACCGGCTCCATTTTTTCGAACAGCTTTTCGTTTACTCTTTTAACAAAAAACTTTTCATCATCGGTTCTTTCATCATCGGTTCTTTCATCATTTTTATTAATTTTGGACATCTCCTTTGCGAAGAATTCAAAATCACTGTCAGAAAAACCTTTGTTCTTTTTGCCAGTATACAAAGTATCCGCCTCCTTTGAGATTTCATCGTCAAACACTTTTTTGATAAAATCGTTAAAAGTGACATTTGCCCGGTATTTCGGGAAGTTTTCAAATAACACTGCAACGCAGGTGTCATACAAATCATCGAATTCGAGCAGTCTGCTTTTTTTGTAAAAGCTCTTAGCTAATTCGTTGATATACTCGCTTGCAGCTTCGTACACTTCTCCGTTTACTGTTCTGACGAAAAACTCCTCGTCTTTCGTTCTGTCTCTTTTTTCTTTTTCGCAGCTCTTTTTGATTGCCGTCAATCTGATTGCTAATTCCTCAAAGTCTCTTTCGTTAAGTTCTACTCTTTCTCTTTCCATTGTTATTATTCTCCTCTTTTGCTGTGATTTTTTTGATAGTTACAGATCTAAGCTTTCAAGAAAATGTTCGTCTGTTTTTTTTGTTTTAATCAATTGGAATACGACATTCCGCTCATAGGAATCTAATTCCGAAAAAGTACATTTCTGAGCGATTATATTGAACATTTCGTAATCATTTAACGTAGTATTCATATTTTTTAGAATTGATATTATTTTTTTTGTATCTATATTATTTTTCATAACGCTCCTTTCCTCCCAATTCTAAAACCTTTTTCACAACTCTTTTAGCAAAATACCTGACACTAAAACCCTCTTATAATATACCCATAACAGTGGACACGCGAATTAGTGTAGTACCTACTTTTAGGA
>ERZ780198.3285-NODE-3285-length-11165-cov-6.579748_pt1 | contig 11165 bp, 7 predicted proteins | sample MGYA00510979_ERZ780198 | MGnify/ENA primary metagenome ERZ780198 (study PRJEB29588, sample SAMEA2158039) | human gut metagenome | biome: human gut; feature: human-associated habitat; material: faeces | place: Denmark | collected 2008/2010 ...
CGTGATCGAGTCCATCAATAATAATCAATAATTTTTTATTATCAATTTCTTGCGAGATGATAGATAAAACATTATTTAAAACAGAATTTTCTGTAAATGTATGATTAAAAATATTATTAATTTGCTCAAGTATTGAATTTTTTATATTCCAATACTTATACCTTTCTGCTTTTATATCTTGTACAGATAAGTGAAAGTGATGACGTACAACATAATTCCCAGTTTCTGCTATACATTTTTTTAAATAACTTAAATAGGTACTTTTTCCTACACCCGGAGAGCCTTTTAGAATTATGCAATGATTGTTACCATTTATTATTTCAGAAATTAAGTTATTATGAAAATTTGTATCAGGCACAACATAATTGTCAGGTACTATAAAATCTTGATCTAATGGCTTTGGCGGTTTACAAGAAAGAATTCTTTGTATAATTTCAAAAGTTATTGGATCAGTATTTCTTATAGCGTAATCACGAACATATTCTTTGAAAAATGTCCAATTGGCTTTTGAATCATTATATAATCTAGCATAGTTTTCGTATAATTCTTCATCTAATTCATTATAATTTTTCTTTAACAAATAAAATTTGCAATTTTCAAAAAAGGTTTTACAATTTTCTTCACTCCCTATATGAGCGATTAAAAAATTTTGTTTATCATCAGGAATAAGTTCCCAATTAATTTTATTGTCGACGAAGAAATTTTTTATTTCTTCAGAAAGATTACGATTTGTAGTAACAATAAATTCACTTAATTTATTTTCATTAACAAGTTTTAAGCAAGTTTCTGACCATTTTTGCAGATTAGATTTTCCTTTTTCCTTTTTATAAATTAACCAATCCCAATCTAATATGTACTTTTCACTATCAACAGTATATTTTGCTTGAATACACTTATATTTCTCTTCGTTTTTTAATTTACAAACTATATCATCTATATATTTAAACTCTGCTTCAGAGCATTCTATATGAATATGGTCATATTCATCTTTATTTTCAGAAAAATAAAGAAGTTCTTTTATTCCTATTAAATCTTGGTATTCATAGCCTTCACGAGTTTGTTGCTTTGTCAATAGCTTACCTTTCAAATTTTACTTTATTTATATCTTCCATTGCTGCTAATAATACGTTATATGCAATTAATGCAGTATTTTTATCTGGATTAAAGTTTTGTATAACTTGCTCTTCAGGATGTATATAATTTCTAAAATCTCTTAAATTATGACTAAATTTTTTAACATCCAATCCTATAAAATTAGTTTCATATGCAACATCTATTAGTGAATTTAAAGACCAATCTTTAAATTTTTTGATATTACCATCTGAGTCTTTTGGTGCTGACTTTGATTTATTAAACTTTTCAGGATTCCGTTTTGCTACATCTAGAAGCAAGCCTTCTAAAATGCTACCAATAAGAAAAATTGCACCTAATGAAATATCGTTATTTAAGCATTTCTTTATTTCATCTAATCTTTGATATATTACCGTTTCCATTGTGGTTGTTAGTTTTAAAGCACTTATATTTACAGCATCAAACTTTTTGTTTAAAAATTCAATTTCTTCTTTTTGAACGCACGATATTTCTTTGTTTTTTATATTTTGTGCAATTTCTTTACAACGTTTCGCCATTGCTTTTTCGTTATTGGTAACTTCTTCTTCATTGATTAATTTTTCGCTTTCCCACCATTCAATCATTTTTTCAATGGATTCTGCTACAAGCAAATTTGATTCTTTTTCCCAAAAAGTTCTTAATCTTTTAGCTTTAGAGTCACCTTTATCGGAATATTTTTCATCATAAATATTGATATTAAAATTTTCCAAAAAGAAATCGGAGAATTTGCTATTAGTAAAATTAAGTACGCATCCCGATTCCATACCCAAAAATTTTTCTATAATTTTCTTCTCCTGAATTTCAAATTTAGCAATATTATTTTTAATATCTTTATAAGTAATTTTTTCTTCAGGTAAATTCTGTTTTTGATTTATAAGTTCATTCTCCACTTGATTCCCACGCTCCATTCCTTTATATGTTATACGAATGTATTGTTGCGCTCCTAAAATATATTTCTGTGAATAACAATAATTTAAAACTATTTTGAACTCTTCATCTGTAGCACCAGTTAGTTCTTTCAGCTGTGTTAAGAATTTACCTTCGGGATTTTGTGAAACAGAACGACCAGCATACTCACCACTTCCTTTGAATTTAAAATCAAAATATGGAGTTCTGGGTTCTTCATCTAGTTTTTGTTTCATTATTAGCAAAAACTGATCAGCTATATAATTTCTTATTTTTAAATCCAAATATTTTCTCCATTTTAGTTATTGTAGTATTTCTTGAAATTTTCGGCTTGCTCAAGTACATCTTTATATACTTGAGTATAGTCTTCAGGATTTTCTTTTGATGGTATTGGCGGGAAGCCATTATTTCCGAGAAGTACAATTATGTCACACCATAATTCAGCTTTTATATCTTCTCTTGAAAAACAATTAGCACCGTATTTTGTTTTATCTGTTACAAGTTTATGAATCTCTTGCGCTAATTTGATATTTTTATCTTCAGGAAATTCAAACTTATATTTCTTTTCTACCGCGATGAGTACGTCATAAAAAGCTTTTTCTTCATAATTTATACCCATTTCATCAAAAGAACTCTTTTCGTCAGCTAATTCGACCATTAAATCAGTCATTTGTTGCGCAACCTCTTCTAAAATCTTTTTGACTTCCGCTGCATCAAGAGAACGTGAATTATATGACTCAACTATTTTCTTTAATCTTTCAGAAAAAGAAAGAGCTTTGATTTTATTAACCTTTTTAAATTCATTTATTGCTTGTTTTAATAGCTGTTCAAGTATTTTAACTTTTGTATTTGGGCGTTCTATTTTATTGATTTTTTCAAGATATTTTTTGTCGAATAAATCAACCAATCCTGCATTAAAATCTCTTGTTTCAAGGAATAATTCCTGAACATCATTTGATTTTATTGCTTCTTGAACAAGTTGTTGCACGACTTTGTTCATCTGTGCAATATCAGGAGCATCACCTTTTGTAAGTTTAAATAATACAGAACGAATAGCCATAAAATAGTGAATTTCATCTAATTCATTTTCGGTAAAATCTTTTATACCATTACACAGTTTGAAAGCTTTTGACATTCTTTTTACTGCTTCCATAAATCTGTTTTCTAATTCTTTTGTTACTTGCAAATATTCAACAGCATCCTTTAAACAATCTAATTTCTCTTTGTTTGAGCCTTTAAAATATCTGCTGCTATCAAATTTAGAGAGCATTGCTTTTAAAACTTCGATTTGATCTTTTACTATAGATATTGCCTTATCAATGCCAGAAATATCATCTTCTTCATATTTTGCATATTTTTTAAGAGCAAAATCCATGCCTGTTTTAATACCAATAAAATCAATAATCAAGCCGGAATCTTTATTCGGAAATGCACGATTTACACGGGAAATAGTTTGTATGATATTATGTTCTTGTTTTAAAAGTTTATCAATGTAAATAGTATCCAAGAATGGCACATCAAACCCTGTTAGCCACATATCGACAACGATTGCAATTTTAAAGTTTGAATTAATGTTTTTAAATTGAATAGCTGCTTCTGAACGATCAGAATCATTTCCTACAAGTTCAAAGAATTCATCTGCACCTTTGAATTTATAGTTATCTTCTTTTCTTGTAGTCATTACCATTTTCATCATAGGCATTGGCTTAAGTTTTTCTTTTTCTTCTTCGGATAATTCAACTCCATCAGGACAAAGTTTTTCTTTGACCCATTCCGGACGCATTTCTTTTACAATGTTATAAAAATCCCAAGCAATTTCTCTATCTGCACAAACGAACATACATTTACCGGCAACTGTTGAACCTTCTTTTACCCTGTTCTCGTAATGCTCTATAAAAAATTTTGCAACATTTGTTAGAATATCTTTGTCACCAATAATGGATTTTACGCTTATTGATTTCTTTTTACTTTCTTCTACTTGATATTCATTTGCTCCGTTTTTAAGGCAATCTTGATAGTATGACTCAATAACTGCAAGTTGTTCTTCGTTTAAGACTGCTTTTACAAACCTTCCGTCATAAACAAGCCTTACAGTAATACCATCTCTTATAGAATCACGCATTGTATATGATTCAACTACTTCACCAAAAACTTTTATTGTTTCTTCAATAGGTGTACCTGTAAAACCGACAAATGTTGCATTTGGTAGAGAATCGTGCAGATATTTTGCATATCCGAATGTAGTTCTCACATCATAATCAGTTATAACAACCTTTTTATCAAGATTTATTTGTGAACGGTGTGCTTCATCAGAAATACAAATAATATTATCTCTGTTGCTTAATAACCCTATTCCATCAAAGAATTTTTGGATGGTTGTTAAATATATTCCTCCGCTTTCTTTTCCTCTTAAAAATTCTCCAAGTTTTTCTCGGGATGGAACACAAACAATTTCTTTATCACCTAAAAAGTCTGTTGATGGCACAAAATTATTTGACAACTGTTCATCTAAATCAGTTCTGTCTGTGATAAGAACGATTGTTGGACTATGTAATTCTTCACTTTTCATTAAAAGTCTTGCTAAAAATAACATTCCGTAACTTTTGCCGCAGCCTGTTGTTCCAAAATATGTTCCGCCTTTTCCGTCACCGTCAGGCTTTTTATGTTCTAATATATTTTTATATAATTTTGTGGCTGCAAAATACTGTGGATAGTTGCAAACGATTTTCAACTCTTTATTAACAGAATTATCGGGGAAATAGATAAAATTATGGATCACATCAAACATTCTGTCAGGTCTGAATAATCCGTCAATCATTGTGTATAAGGAATCAATTCCGTCTTTTTCTTCTGAGTTGTCATCAACTTTTCTCCAAGAATAAAAATATTCATAATCAGAAAATATTGATCCCATTTTGCTGTTAACACCATCAGATATAACAACAAACGCATTGTACTTAAACAATTCCGGTATTATACGAGGATAATCAGTTGTAATTTGGGTGTATGCGTTATAAATTGTGGCATCTTCTCTTGTTGTAGATTTATATTCCCAAACAATCATCGGAAGCCCGTTTATGTATATGATTGTATCCGGTATTCGTGATGCTTCAACGCCCTTAATTACAACTTGATTGCATACTTTTACAATGTTATTTTCAATATGGTCAAAATCAATTAATTTTAACCAAAAATCTTTTTGCGTTCTGTCATCTCTGATAAAGTTTTCACCTTCAACAATTCTTCTGAATATTGTTTTATTTGCATCATAAACAGAAGCAGATGAGACTGCTTTGAGTGAAAGAATAATTTTTTCAATTTCACTTTCTGTAATAGCATCTTCTTTGTATTTTTCTGCTAAAAAGTTACGCAGGTCTGCTTCTAAAAGAACATTGTCCAATGCTCGTTCAAGATTATCACCATGAACATACTCAAAGCCTTCTATATCGTTAAGTAATCCAACTATTAATTCTTCTAAATCTTTTTCTTGAAATGACATATAGTTCTCCTTACGAAAGTTTTTGTAAAATCATTTTTAATGTTTTCCTGTTAAGTTCAATTTCTGTTGCATTTGAAGAGATTAATTTGGTTAAAGGAACAGCCAATTTATTAAATTGATCAAGAACTTCTTTTTTAGGTATATCTATTGGCAAGTTTATTATTTGAGAGACTTTAATACTTGCTTGAACAGAGCCTATTTCATATGATAATATTTCTTCAATTTTTTCATTTAATTGTTCATATAAATATAATCCCAATTCTTGTTTTTTACACCTAAAAGCCACTATATTTTGAGCTATACAACCTTTTTCTCTCAAAAATATTTTAAATTTTGCAATACTTCCTACTGTGCTAAATAATATATCATATTTTTGAGGATGCCCACTCCTAAACCAAGTCTGATATGTTTTTTCACTAACATATTTTTCGCAATTTTCATATGATATTACCCTGCCATCTGTTTTTAAAGCTGCAATTTCTAATAATGGAAATTCTGTAACTTGTTCTGTATTTGGTGGCGTTTTACCTCTATTATCAATAGTACTTGTTATATTACCTAATATATCAGTTGATTCGATAGCTTGTTCTTTTTCTGAAAATAAGTTTTTATATTCCGTATTTATCAGCCTTTCTAAAATGATATTTTGTTTATTTAATGCTATAATTCTTTTTTCAATTACCTGATATTCTCTTACAATTCTTTTCTGTTCTTCAATATCTGGAATGTATAATTCAGTATTACATAATTCATCCCATGAAAAAATTTCTCTGGCAGAACCCCAAGAGTTATACCGTGCATATCGATCAAATTCTGGATTACTAAACAATAGCATCAAATATTCATTCAAAAGTTCTTCCGGCTTACTTATTTCAAAAACGGTATATGAAGTAGATATAATACATTCATTATCTTCTAACAGTGCTATTGAGACTTGATCTCCATTTCTGGATGTAACAGGGACGTACGCGAATTGACCTTTTCTTACAATTTTATATTTACTTAAATCTGTTCCAATGATGTTAGCAATTGATGGAATAAATTTTTTCGTTATACTAACACCTAGTAACAACGAAACTTTAAGGTCAGTATTTTTTACATCAACTTCTCTTATATAATTCCCTAATTTTTTATATTGTAATGGCATAGCCTAATTCCTCCATTACATTCAATAGCTCTTTTTTAGATATTTCTTCTTCTTTCAGTATAGAGCTTAATTCTTGCTGAATATTTTTCATTTCACAATCATAATCAATAGTTTCTGTTTGTTTATCAAATTCAATATACTTACTTGTTACAAGAGAATAATCTTTATCGATTATTTCTTGTTTAGTAGCTGAATAACAGTATTCTTTTATATTTTTATACAAAGAATCTTTATTAACTGATTGCCAATTATGATATGTTTCAGCAATTTTTGTCCTTTCATCTGCTTCAAATTGAATATATTTCTTTTCAAAAGGTGTTCCTTTCTGTCTTAAATCCAAAAATAACACTTCATTTGTTCTGTCTCTATATTCAAAATGTTTACCATTTTTTATTGCTGAATGAGAAGATTTATTTTTGTTAAATACCCATACAGTAACAGAAATATCTGTTGTATAAAACATATTTCTTGGTAAAACAATAATTGCTTCAACTAAATCTTTTTCTATAAGTTCTTTCCTTATTTTATAATCCGTGCCATCAGATGACAGGGCTCCATTTGCAAGTAAAAGACAACCAACACCATTTTGAGAAAGTTTTGATACCATATTCAATATCCAAGCATAATTTGCATTGCTAACATCAGGTGTTGCAAAACCTTTCCAACGAGGGTCATCCGTTAGTTCATTATTTTCTCTCCAACCTTTTTGATTGAATGGCGGATTCATTAGTGCAAAATCTGCTTTTAGGTCTTTGTGTTGATCATCAAGAAAAGTGCTTACTGCTTTTTTACCTAAATCAGCTGAAATTCCTCTGATTGCCAAGTTCATCTTTGCCAGCCTTAAAGTAGTTGTTATAGATTCCTGTCCAAAAACAGAGATATTTTTTGCATTTCCATTGTGCTCTTTTATAAATTTCATTGATTGCACAAACATACCACCTGACCCCATTGCACCATCATATACAGTGCCATTATATGGCTCTATAAGTTCGCAAAGCAAAGCTACAACTGTTTGCGGAGTATAGAATTCTCCCTTACCCTTACCTTCCTTAATAGCAAATTTTGAAAGAAAATATTCATATACTCTGCCAAAAATATCTTTATCTGTCGAATCCTTGAGTTTAATATTATTCATTTTGTCAAGCAAAGAAGCAAGCACGCTATTTTCTAATTGAAGTCTTGAGTAATAGTTATCAGGTAAAGCTCCTGCAAGTACAGGATTTTTAATTTCAATCTCATGTAAAGCTGTATCAATTTTTAATGCTAAACCGCCCTGCTTTGCTTGTGACATCAAATAATCCCATCTTGAATTTTCAGGTACAAAGAAAACATTGTCTTTTGTATAGAAAGGTAGCATTTCAAGATAAGCTTCTTTTCCTTCCTTTTTCAAATTTTCTCTTTGTTCTTCAAATCTATCATTTGCATATTTCAAAAATATCAAACTCAAAATGACATGTTTATATTCAGAAGGCTCAACATTACCTCTTAATTTATCACATGCATCCCATAAGGTTGCTTCCATAGATTTTTCTTTAGCTTTTGCCATTATATGTCTCCTTGTAATTTAATAGTATCACAGTCATAATTGTTAATTTTACAGAATCTCACCTAAGAAACTTTCATAAAATTTATTTATATTTTGTTTTTGAGCATTAATTAATTTTTCTGCTTCTTGTTTAGCTTTTTCCATCTTATTCATCACTTCTTGATGTTTTTCAGTCAGTTTTATAATTTTTTCAGCCGGAAGAATAGGAATCAGCAGTTTTTTAATATCAGCCGGAACTATATTTATAATTGTAGTTCCTTTTTTACAACTGTCTAACATTTTGGTTCCAACTTCAGAAGAAAAAAACATCTGCAAATACTTTGACATCGAAATATCCGTTGGTCTGATAACAATCAATCCTGCAGCCGCAACATACATCTGATTATCAGGTTTTTCAAAAACAGCAGTTCTTATGTCGGTGCCTCTTGATGTGAGTAGGATATCGCCATTTTGCAATTCGTATCTGAGATTTTTACGTTCATCTTCGTAAATACTTCTCAAATTATTGAAATCCACATAGGATTCTTTTACATCCGCAATGTTTATTACCTTAATATTTCCGGCATCTTCAGTGTATTTTATATCTGATTTGCCTCTAAAGAGGTCTTTTACGACATCTTCTAACATTTTTTTCTCACAAGATGAACTATTATACTTTTTCATAATATCATCTTGCTGTGTTAAAAACGGGTGTATTAATAAACTGCCTTGTTTTTCGACATCTTCTTTTGAAACCGTGATTTGGTTTATTTCCGTAAGATTATTATTTTTTAATTCATATTCATTTAACTTGATATCGGTTGTTATCCCGTTTTCAATTTCAAATAAAACTGTTTGAATATTCGTTAATGCAAATAATTTATTAGGGAATAACGAAACTGTTTTTAATTTGTAATTATTTAAAATATTAGTTCTAAAAGGTTGAGTTTGTTCGTTAAATGTTATACCTTGAGGTGCAATAAATATAACTTTACCATTACTATTTATGTTGTTTAAAAGGTCTTCAGCAAAAGCACAACTTGAATCATTTGAAGAAAAACCTTTAGCCTTATAATCACCCTTCATTCCAAACGGCGGAATTGATAAAGCTAAATCATAGCTTGAATTTAAATTTAAAGGTAATGTTGCTCTACAAATCTCAATATTTGAATATTCTTTAATTTCGAGAGCACTATTGTAAATTTTATCGTTCTTGAAACATACGGTAAATTTTGTATTTGAATGAGAAGAAACTAATTGATCTAAATTGTCAATAAAGTTTTCTCCGTCAGGAATGATAACGCTTTTAACACTATCATCAATGTATTTTTCAACAATACTAAAAATACTATCAGGCATGTAAGAAATGCCACTTAGTCTTCGTTCTTCGTATTTTACATCGTTTACTATTTTTTTAAAGTTTGCCATGTTTGTTTCCTTATTTTATTCATCTTATATAAATATCATAATACACAATTTCCGAAATGTCAATTTCGGAATAGAACATTTTAATATTCTGTTCTTTCTTTGAATATATTGAAAGCACTAAAAGTCTTTACTGGTATGCTATTTGCTTGTTTAATTTAGTACTTAATATTTCTTAATAATATACTTGCAATGCAAATAGGTTTGAGTGATGAATATGTCATATTAAAGGAGGTCGTATCGAAAAAGTCGGATTGAATATTACGCCAAAAGAGTTTAAACAGTTGTGCAAATGGTCGGAGAATATTTATAACACAGCAGTTGTTATTGATTATTTTGTGGCAAACCAACCTGAGATTGAAGAATGCTACAATCTTGCGCCGGTAATTAAGCACCTACGAAATGATGCAGATGTGCTAAACGCATTCTTTATTGACCACGAAAAAGAAGTTGAAAATTCAAATGCCGTTTAAAAGGTGTTTAAAAGCCGTTTAAATCGTGTTCAAAAATTATTATGTCAGAATGATACGTTTTAGACACATATGGTTGATGTTTCTTATGAAAAGAGTGATGAATGGTGTAGCTTGAAAGGAGCACACTATGATTGAAATTGGCAAAAAGTACAGATTAAAAAAGCTGAAAGGTTGGTTTGAAAAAGATAGCAAAGAGTTTACTGTTGTTTGTTTTGGCGAACACAATATTGTTGGTTGCGTTGCACCTAATGGCGAAAGATATGTATTTGATAAAGATTTTTTGATTGATCCTGAGAAACCGGATGAGATATACGCAGATATTAAAATAACGAAAGGTTAAACTATGGTTGAAAAAGATTACAAGCTATATGGAACAAAGATTTTGAATTTAAAAACACAAGAAATCGGACTATTAATTTGCTTATGGGAAAATAAATTTGCTGGTAAAACGGTAGACTTTGCAACTTGTGTTGATAAAACCGGCAAACGTTACAACATTGAACTTGATAATATAAGAGGGTTTGAGGATGATTTTGAAAAATAAATTAACTAAGAAAAAGTTGGACATTCCGTATTCTGAATTTAGAATAAAGTTTGTAAAAGAAATTCAGCGGATTTTCGGTAGGGCGCCATGTGAGCGTAAGCGAACCCAGCCCGTAAGGTGCCGGTCGGACGTTACTCCGCCGGCACCCCGAATAATCCAAGACGGATGCGCTTGAAAGTTACCGCAAAACACAATTAAATAAATACTCTTGGAATTTCAAAGACGACAATTCTTTGGAGTTTAATTTTTATTTTGAACTACAATGGAATTTCAATCATGTTGGAATGTCTAACTGGTATATAGAACGAATTTAATTTTTGAACATTAATAAAACACCTTTTAAACGGCATTTAAACACCGCTTGATTTTTGCCAAAACTTTCAAAAATTTCCGACTAAAATGTCAAACTCGCGTTACTTTATCTCAAAATCCATGATACAAGACAATACACAACATTTATGATATATGTTGCGAGGTTCGGACTCTCGACCTGATTATTTAATTGTCATACACAATTTAACTCTGTATTGAAGTAA
>ERZ780198.3290-NODE-3290-length-11155-cov-3.176306_pt1 | contig 11155 bp, 8 predicted proteins | sample MGYA00510979_ERZ780198 | MGnify/ENA primary metagenome ERZ780198 (study PRJEB29588, sample SAMEA2158039) | human gut metagenome | biome: human gut; feature: human-associated habitat; material: faeces | place: Denmark | collected 2008/2010 ...
ATCTTTCGGTAAAACGATTGAGCCAAGTGTATGACAAGATTCCGCTCATGGTATCGGAGCGGCTTATTGACATAACGAAGGATTACCGAGGTATGTATATGGAGGCGAGTGGACAGTTTCGCTCTTATAACCGTCATGAAGAAAATCATAACCGGCTTGTTTTATCCGTGTTTGTAAGAGATTTACATATAGACGAAGAAGAGATGGAAGTAGAGAAACCGAATTATATCTTTTTGGATGGTTACTTGTGCAAACCACCGGTTTATCGAAAGACACCGCTTGGAAGAGAAATTGCGGACCTTTTGATGGCTGTCAACCGTCCATATGGCAAATCTGATTACATTCCTTGCATCTGCTGGGGAAGAAATGCCCGTTACGCCGATGGATTTGGTGTAGGAGAACACGTTCAGCTGTGGGGACGGATTCAGAGCCGTGAATACCAGAAGCAGGTTGGCGACGAGGAATATGAAACACGCGTTGCTTATGAAATTTCCGTCAGCAAATTGGAGTGTGTGGAAGAGAGTAATGAGATTACTGCGGCCTGTGTGATTGATGAAGAAGATAAAAAAGAGTGAACTAATGCTTGACCACTAAAGGGAAGAGTGATATTCTTTTATATAGAAAGGTAGAGGCGCGGACTTTATCAGTAGCAAATCGGACATGACAGGATGGATGATGATTTGTGAAAGGAACGTCTGCCGAAGGAGAGGATTGCCTGCACATGATTCTTCTGGGCATATGGTAAATAATCATATGACTGTCATCGCTATGATGGAGTGCTACTCGTTATCGAAAACAATGAGGAGTTGGCACGTGTGTCGGCTCCTTTTTTTGCAATCCATTCATAAGCACAAAACGTAATTCAGAAAGGATGAAGAAAATGGCTATTTTTACTGGAGCAGGTGTTGCATTGATTACACCAATGAATGAAGACGGAAGTGTGAATTATGAAAAATTGAGAGAACTGTTGGAGTTTCATGTGGCAAATAAAACAGATGCCATCATTATTTGCGGAACAACCGGCGAGGCATCTACACTGTCAGATGAAGAACATTTGGAGTGTATTCGTTTTGCCTGTGAAGTAATTAATAAACGGATTCCGGTTATCGCAGGAACCGGTTCGAACTGCACACAGTCGGCAATTGAGTTGTCAAAAGAAGCAGAGAAAAGTGGAGTGGATGGACTTCTCTTAGTTACTCCATATTATAACAAGGCAACACAGAATGGTTTGAAAGCACATTACAAAGCCATTGCAAAAGAAGTTAATGTTCCAATTATTTTATATAATGTACCAAGCCGTACGGGTACCAGATTAGCACCACAGACAGTTGTGGATTTGTGTCATGAAGTGCCAAACATTGTCGGCGTAAAAGATGCGACAGGTGATATTTCAGAAGTTGCGGAATTAATGAGTTTAGCTAAGGGAACCGTTGATGTATATTCCGGAAATGATGACCAGATTGTACCGGTTCTTTCTCTTGGCGGTAAAGGCGTAATTTCCGTATTGTCAAATATTCTGCCAAAAGAGACCCATGACATGGTGGCAAGCTATCTTGAGGGCGATGTGGCAAAGAGCTGTGAGATGCAGTTGAAATATTTTGATTTGGTAAAGGCTTTGTTCTGCGAAGTAAATCCGATTCCTGTAAAGAAGGCATTGAATCTGATGGGAATGGAAGTGGGCAGTTTGCGTCTGCCTCTTACAGAAATGGAAGATGCAAATGCAAAGAGACTGGAAGAGGAAATGAGAAAAGCCGGCGTTATCAAATAATTAGTTACGATTGAAAAAGAATTAGGAGGAAGACGATGACTCGAATTATTATGTGCGGATGTAATGGTGCAATGGGGCGCATGATTACTGGAATTGTAAATGAAGATGCTGAGGCAGAAATTGTAGCAGGAATTGATATGGTGGATACGAAAGAACATTGTTATCCTGTTTTTCAGAAATTAGCAGACTGTGATGTAGAGGCAGATGCTTTGATTGATTTCTCGACACCAAAAATTTTGGATGATATTCTTACATTCAGCAAAGAGAAAAAAGTGCCGGTAGTACTTTGCACAACCGGATATGACGATGAGCAGCTTGCTAAAATTGAAGAAGCAGCAACACAGACAGCCGTTTTGAAGTCTGCAAATATGTCACTTGGTATCAACACACTTTTGAAGCTGGTGCAGGATGCGGCAAAAGTATTTGCTACAGAAGGATTTGATGTGGAAATCGTAGAAAAACATCACAACCAGAAACTGGATGCTCCATCCGGTACGGCACTTGCATTAGCGGATTCCATTAATGAGGCAATGGGAAATCCATACGAGTATGTTTATGACCGCTCGCAGAGAAGACAGAAACGTGATAAAAAAGAACTTGGCATTTCCGCAGTGCGTGGTGGTACGATTGTCGGCGAACACGATGTGATTTTTGCCGGTAAAGATGAAGTGATTACATTTTCCCATACTGCCTACAGTAAAGCTGTATTTGGAAAAGGCGCTGTGGCAGCGGCAAAATTCTTAAAAGGAAAGACAGTGGGCCGTTACGAGATGGCAGATGTCATTGCGGCAAACTGATAGGGGTGACAAGATGAGACAGGTTCAGATAAAGGATATTGTGAAAGCAGTCGGTGGTAAACTTGTTTGGGGCGATGAAAATGCTACCGTGACAAATGTTTCAACCGATTCAAGAGAAGTAAAGACTGGAACCTTATTTGTGCCAATTATAGGAGAGCGTGTGGATGCGCACCGTTTTATTCCGGATGTGTTGGAGGCAGGGGCTTCTTGTGTATTTTTTTCGGATGACAGAGAAAAGGAAAAGAAGGGTGCCGGAATATACGTTTCCGATACACTTTTGGCAATGCAGAAATTTGCTGCCTGGTACCGCAGTAAACTTCCGGTAAGAATCATTGGTATTACCGGAAGCGTTGGAAAGACAACGACAAAGGAAATGATTGCTGCCGTACTGGAAACGAAGTACCGCACGGTTAAAACTTACAAGAATTTAAACAGCCAGATTGGTGTGGCACTGATGATGTTTGAACTGGATGAAGATACAGAACTTGCCGTGATTGAAATGGGAATCAGTATGCCGGGTGAAATGGATCGGTTAGTCGAGATGGTAAAACCGGAATGCGCGGTTTTGACAAATATTGGTGTTTCTCATATTGGGAATTTGGGCTCAAGAGAAAACATCTGCAAAGAAAAAGGAAAGATTGTTAGTTATCTTCCGGATGGCGGTACGCTGTTTGCCAGCGGCAACGGAGATGTGAGACAATTAGTTGAGACACAGGTTCCGTCCACCCGCTGCAAAGGGAACTATAAGGTTTCTTACTATGGAACAGAGTCTGGCTGTGAGTATTTTGCGGATGAAATGAGTGCAAATGAGGACGGACAGAGTTTTGTGTATCATGACAGCGAGGGAAAAGAAAAAGTTTTGCTGTCTGTGATGGGAACCCATAATGTAAATAATGCCGTGATTGCGATAGCAATTGGCCGCAAGTATGGCGTGCCGGTAAAGGATGCTATTCAGGCTTTGAAAAATTACAAGCCGATTGCGATGCGTGGTGTTGTGCATGATATAAATGGGATTCACGTTGTTGATGATACTTACAATGCAAGCCCGGATTCGATTACGAGTAATCTTCATGCGCTGTTTGATTATCCGGGAAATGGCAGACGAATTGCCGTTCTTGCGGATGTACTGGAACTGGGAAAAGATTCCGGAAAACTTCACGAGGGAATCGGACAGTTTATCATAGAGGAACAAAATAAGGGACGCAGGCTTGACTACCTCTTTACGGTTGGAAAAGAAGCGGCTCACATCAGTGATTATGTAAAGGCACATAGCGATATCCCGGTTTTTTCTGCAGAGTCTAAAGATGAAGTAATGAAAGAATTGGAAACAAAACTTCAAAAAGAGGACTGGGTACTGGTAAAAGGTTCCCGTGGAATGAAAATGGATGAAGTTGTGAAACGACTGATAAAGGAGTGACAGGTTGTTTGCAGATATTATCGTAGATTTGTCGGTGGAAGCACTCGACCGGACATTTCAGTATATAATTCCGAAACAATGGGAAGGTGAAGTGTTTGCCGGGTGCTGTGTCAAAATCCCCTTTGGAAGGGGAAATCGTCTGATTCGCGGTTATGTAATGAATATAACGGATCAGGCGGCATGGCCGGTTGAACGGATGAAGGAAATTTCTGAGATTGAGAAAAAGGAACTTCCGGTAGAATCTAAGTTGATTCAGTTGGCAGCATGGATTCGACAAAGATATGGAACAACAATGAATGAAGCATTAAAAACGGTGCTTCCGATTCGGAGGCAGATTAAGTCAGTGGAAGAACACTGGCTTAATTTTGCTTTGCCCGAAGATGAAATGAAGAAGGAATTAAACCGCTGTCTGTTAAAGCATTATAAAGCAAAAGCGCGCCTCCTGCAGGGAATGTTTGCAGAAGGTGGACAGATGACAAGCAAGCTGGCGGCAAAAAAATATAAGATTACGAAACCCGTGATTGACAGCATGGCGAAGGCGGGATGGATTACTGTTACAAACCAAAAGAAATATAGGAATCCGGTCTTTGATGGAAAGGCATCTTCCGAAAAAAAGATGTTGAATGAAGAACAGCAGACGGCAGTGGATGCATTTACCGGAGACTACCGGCAGGGAAGGCGGACGACGTATCTGCTATATGGTGTTACCGGCAGTGGAAAAACGGAAGTCTATATGGAAATGATACAGGCAGTTTTACAGGAGAACAAACAAGTTATTATGCTGATTCCTGAAATTGCACTTACTTACCAGACGGTAGTTCGTTTTCAAAAGCGGTTTGGAGACCGGGTAACGATATTAAATTCCAGAATGTCAGAAGGGGAAAAATACGACCAGTATGAGAGGGCAAAACAAGGAGAAGTGGATATCGTTGTCGGACCACGTTCCGCTTTGTTTATTCCATTTTCAAATCTAGGACTTATTCTCATTGATGAAGAACATGAGATGAGTTATAAAAGTGAAAAGCCGCCCAAATATCATGCAAGAGATGTGGCGATTGAGAGAGCAAGGCAGAGCGGGGCAAGTGTTGTATTAGGCTCCGCGACACCGTCAGTTGAGAGCTATGAGAAAGCGAAAACGGGAGAGTATACACTTCTTACGTTACCGCACCGAGTAAACCATGTCAGTATGCCAAAGGTTTATGTGGCGGATTTAAGGAAAGAATTAGAAGAAGGAAACCGCTCAATTTTCAGCCGTGTGCTGCAGGAGAAAATCGAGGAACGGTTAAAACGAGGGGAGCAGACCATACTATTTTTAAACCGGCGTGGATATGCAGGCTTTGTTTCTTGTCGCAGTTGTGGTTTTGTGTTAAAATGTAGTCATTGTGAAGTTTCTATGACGGCACACAAAAATCATGTCGGTGATGTAGATACATTGGTCTGTCATTATTGTGGACATGCAATCGCTATGCCAAAGACATGCCCATCGTGCGGTTCACCATATATTGCAGCATTTGGGCTTGGCACGCAGAAAGTCGAGGAAATGCTGAATAAGCGGTTTCCTACGGCAAGAGTTCTTCGGATGGATGGAGATACAACAACGGGAAAACACGGACATGAAAGTGTCCTGACACCCTTTCGTAATGGCGAGGCAGATATTTTAATTGGCACCCAGATGATTGTAAAGGGGCATGATTTCCCTAATGTTACGCTCGTGGCAGCATTAGCGGCTGACATGAGTTTATATGCGGGGGATTACCGAAGCAGTGAGCGCACATTTGAACTGCTTATGCAGGCAAGCGGCCGCGCCGGGAGGGCAGAAAAAGCCGGGGAAGTTGTGATTCAGACTTATAATCCGGAGGAATACTCAATTCAGGCGGTTGCCGGGCAGGATGCCGAATATTTTTACGAAAATGAACTGGCATTCAGGCGGCTTATGAAGTATCCGCCATATTCGCAGATGGCGGCGATTCTCATTCTATCGGAAGAAGAGAACGAAGCGAAAACATTGAGCGAGAAACTGGCAGAAAACATACATTCTGTGTGCGGTGATGCAGTTACGCTTATTGGTCCGTCAAAAGCCGGGTTAAGCCGTGCCAAAGACAGGTACCGGTATGTTCTATATGTAAAGAGCATGGACGAAGAAGCAATGGCTTGTGTCAGAGAAATTGCAGAAGAAGCAAACCGCCGTGTCGTAAATCAAAAAACATGCAGCGTGCAGTATGACAGAGACCCGGTAAATGGTTACTAAATCTAAGAAAAGAAAAGGCAGGTAGGAAAAAATGGCAATTCGTAACATTCGTATGATTGGTGATGATATTCTCACCAAAAAATGTAAAGTAGTAAAAGAGATGACAGAAAAAAATAAAGAGTTAATTGCGGATATGTTTGATACGATGTATGACGCAGATGGTGTTGGTTTAGCAGCACCTCAGGTCGGTATTTTGAAACGGATTGCCGTAATTGATATTACGGAAGACAGAAGTAATCCGATTGTTTTGATTAATCCGGAAATTATTTCGGCCGATGGTGAGCAGAGAGGCAGTGAAGGCTGTTTAAGCGTACCGGACAAAGTTGGTATAGTAACAAGACCGAATCATGTTGTCGTAAAGGCATACAATGAAGAGATGGAGCCTTTTGAGATTGAGGGAGAAGAATTACTTGCCCGCGCTTTGGTACATGAAATCGAGCATTTAGATGGCGGTTTGTATGTAAATAAAGTGGAAGGGAGATTGTATACCATTGAGGAATTTGAAAAAGAATTTGGAGAATAGGAGACAGCACATGAATGTAATTTTTATGGGTACACCGGATTTTTCCGTTCCTGTATTAGAAGGTCTGATTGCCTCAAAAGAGCATACGGTTACAGCAGTTGTGACACAGCCGGATAAGGCGAGAGGACGCAGCGGAAAACTGGTTTTTACTCCGGTGAAAGAAGTGGCAGTTGAAAATGACATTCCGGTCTATACACCGGCGCGTGTAAAAGATGCGGAATTTGTGGAGCAGCTTCGAAAGATTCCATGCGATGTTATTGTAGTTGTTGCATTTGGACAGCTTTTATCCAAAGAGATTTTAGATTATCCAAAGTATGGCTGTATTAATGTTCATGCGTCATTACTTCCGCGCTGGCGCGGTGCGGCACCGATGCAGTGGGCAATCCTTGAAGGGGATGAAAAGACCGGTGTAACGACGATGCAGATGGCAGAAGGACTTGATACCGGTGATATGCTGTTAAAAGCAGAAACGGTGATTGAAAAAGAGGATACAGCAGAAACGATTCATGATAGGCTTTCGGAAATGGGAAAAGACCTTTTGTTAGAAACTTTGGAGAAAGTGGAAAAAGGTGAGATTGTACCACAAAAGCAGGATGACAGTTTAAGCTGCTATGCGAAAATGCTCAAAAAAGATATGGGTAAAATTGACATGAATTGGGATGCTGCGAAAGTGGAACGATATATTCGTGGAATGAATTCATGGCCGAGTGCGTATACCACATTCCGGGGAAAAACATTAAAACTCTGGCGTGCGAACGTGCTTGCTGAAAATACGGGAGAAAAACCGGGTACTGTTGTGGATGTATTAAAAAATAGTTTCATCGTTCAGACCGGTGACGGCTGTCTGGAATTTTTGGAAGTGCAGTTAGAGGGAAAAAAACGAATGGATGCCGGAAGTTTCTTGCGCGGTGTAAAAATAGAAAAGGGTGATTGTTTATGTTAGGTTACGGATATGGAAGTCCCTTTTATATGTTCTGGGACCCAACATATGTATTGATTTTAATTGGTGTTGTTTTATCGCTGCTTGCTTCTGCGATGGTTCGGAGAAATTTTGCAAGGTACAGTGTGGTAAGAAGTGCGTCCGGTCTTACAGGGGCTCAGGTAGCACAGCGCATTTTATCCTATGCGGGAATTAACGATGTGACGGTATGCCATATTAGTGGAAATCTGACGGACCATTATAATCCGAGAACGAAGCAGATCGGGCTTTCGGATTCTGTGTATGGCAGCAATTCAGTAGCGGCAATTGCGGTGGCGGCACATGAGTGCGGACATGTGATACAGCATGCCAATTCGTATGTACCATTATCCATTCGTACCGTATTAGTTCCGGTTGCAAATTTTGGTTCCGGAGTTTCGTGGTTTTTCATTCTTGCCGGCATTTTGTTTAGTATGCCGGTGTTAATTACGGCAGGAATTGTTTTTTTTAGTGCAGCAGTATTGTTTCAGGTTGTGACCCTTCCGGTTGAGTTTAATGCATCGAGACGTGCACTTGTGATTTTACAGGATACGGGAATTCTTGGAACAATGGAAACCGATGGCGCAAAAAAGGTTCTGCGTGCGGCGGCACTGACCTATGTGGCTTCTGCGGCTGCTGCAATTTTACAGTTGTTAAGACTGATTTTATTATTTGGAAGGAACAATCGTGACTGATGAGATTACAGGCATATGAAGTTGTTTATCAAACGATGGAAAAGGGGGAGCACAGCGACTCTGTTTTCCACCGGATTGTGGAACAGAATGATTTTTTGACGAGAGACAAACGATTTTTGAAACGTCTTTCTTACGGAACAATTGAGCGCAGTGTTGAACTAGATGCAATTCTGAATCAATTTGCAAAGATTCAGGTCTTAAAAATGACAGCACCGGTTCGCACGGTTCTTCGCATGGCACTCTATGAAATCCGCTATATGGAGAAAGTGCCGGAGGCAGTGAGCTGTCACGAGGCAGTGGAACTTTTAAAAAAGAAAGAAGGACAAAAACATACTGCTTTTGTAAATGGTGTGCTTAGGACAATACTGAGAAACGGGGATTCAATTTCTTTGAAACCGTGGGAAAGTTTATCTCTGCCACGAGATTTATATGACCATTTATGTGAACAGTACGGCAAAAAAACAACAAAAAAAATCGGTATGGCTTTTTTGGAGAATACAAAGGACATTACGTTACATATTGATACGTCTAAATGGACGAAAAAAATGTTTTGCGAGGAACTAAGGAAAGCCGGTGTCGCTGTCAAAAAAGCCTATTATATGGATGATACGGTGATTATTTCCGGTGTGGAAGATATAAAAAAAATACCGGGTTACGAAGAAGGGGTGTTTTTTGTACAGGATGAAAGCTCGATGCTCCCGGTTTTGTGTGCCGGAATCCGGCCGGGGGATAAAGTTGTGGATGTGTGCAGTGCACCCGGCGGGAAAGCAATGCATGCGCTTTTATGCTTAAAGGGTGAGGGATCTTTGAGTGCCAGAGATAAAACGGTATCAAAGGTTAAAAAAAATGAGGAAAATTTTGGACGCCTAAAGTTCCAAAATGTCTCCTGTAAAGTGTGGGATGCGACAAAGAGTGATGAAGCATTTTTTTCGCAGGCAGATGTTGTTCTCTGCGATGTGCCATGTTCCGGAATTGGAATTATCGGACGCAAACCGGAAATCAAATACCATGCATTGCAACATGCCAAAGAGCTTGTTCCAATTCAGCGAAAGATTGTAGAAAACGCTGAGAAAATGGTAAAGCCGGGAGGTGTCCTAATATACAGTACATGCACAGTGAATCAGGCAGAAAACGAAGAAAATGTTCGCTATTTTGTAGAACACTTAGGATTAAAACTCGAGTCGTTAAATTCTTTTTTGCCACCGATATTATGTAACCGCATGACGGCAGAAGGGATGCTTACGATGATACCGGGACTTCAGCGAAGTGATGGATTTTTCGTGGCGAGACTGCGGAAAACAGATAGATAACAGAGAGGAAACAGATGGATATTCGGAGCATGAATTTAGAGGAAATGGAAGCACTTGCCATTTCTCTTGGAGAAAAAGCATTCCGTGGAAAACAATTGTTCCAGTGGGTGCACGAAAAACAGGCAGATGATTTTGATGAAATGACGAATCTGAGTGCTGCTTTTCGGGAAAAATTAAAAGAGAATTACTGCATATCCGGTGTGAGACAGGTGGAAAAACAGGTGTCGAAAAAAGAAGATACGGCAAAGTATTTATTTGCACTGGAAGATGACCATGTAATCGAAAGCGTGTGGATGAAGTATCGTCATGGCAACAGCGTGTGCATTTCATCGCAGGTGGGATGCCGGATGGGATGTACATTCTGTGCGTCTACACTTACCGGACTCACGAGAAATCTGACTGCCGGGGAAATGCTCTCACAGATTTATCAAATTCAGAAAGATACAAAAGAGAGAGTATCGAATATCATTGTGATGGGAATGGGCGAGCCCCTTGATAATTATGAGGAACTTCTACGTTTTATAAAACTGGTTTCTTGTGAGAAAGGAATTGGAATCAGCCAGCGTAATATTACCGTATCAACGTGTGGTTTGGTGGATAAAATCAGAATGCTTGCGGATGAAAAACTGCAGATTACGTTAGCAATCAGCCTGCATGCACCAAATGATGAAAAAAGACAGGAACTTATGCCTATTGCCCAGCGGTACAGCATGGACGAAGTCCTGGATGCATGCCGCAATTATTTTCAGGAGACTGGAAGGAGAATTACTTTTGAATACAGTCTTGTGGCTGGTGTTAATGACAGTGACGAAGATGCAAGAGAGTTGAGCAGCAGAATCCATGATATTAATTGTCATGTAAATCTAATCCCGGTAAACCCTATTAAGGAGCGTTCCTTCGCGCGTTCAACAAGACAGGCTGTGGAGAATTTCAAAATAAAACTTGAAAAATACGGAATTAATGTTACTATTAGAAGGGAAATGGGCAGCGATATCGACGGTGCCTGTGGACAGCTAAGAAAAAGTTACATGGAAAAAACAGAAAGCGAGAAGTGACATGAGGATATACTCAGCTACTGATGTAGGGCAGAAGCGGAAGATGAATCAGGATTACGTGTTTGCATCTGAAGGTCCGGTTGGAAATCTGCCTAATCTTTTCACAGTCGCGGACGGAATGGGCGGACATAACGCCGGTGACTATGCATCCTCACATGCAGTACGGATCCTTGTGGATGAAATCCGTGAAGATGCGGATTACAATCCTGTGAAGGTTATTCGTCATGCGATCGAAGCTGCGAACACGGAGATCAGAAACCGTGCGCAGGAAGACGAAAACCTCCGGGGCATGGGAACCACTATGGTAGTGGCGACTATTGTAGATCAGTATGCCTATGTGGCCAATGTAGGTGACAGCCGTTTGTACGTGATCCCGGACGGAAT
>ERZ780198.3295-NODE-3295-length-11143-cov-2.378066_pt1 | contig 11143 bp, 9 predicted proteins | sample MGYA00510979_ERZ780198 | MGnify/ENA primary metagenome ERZ780198 (study PRJEB29588, sample SAMEA2158039) | human gut metagenome | biome: human gut; feature: human-associated habitat; material: faeces | place: Denmark | collected 2008/2010 ...
CACGAAGGTATGCGAAAGAGACATGCTAGTCAATACGCCAATTTTGGAAGCTTACTTTCCTGTTTCTGCTACGGTTACACAGAACAGTCCGGGTTCTTCGGGGCGGATCTATGTGGTTCCGGTCTGTTTCTTTCTGCAATCTGGGTAGATGGTCTTCAGAAGGTTTCCCCATTAAAATCAAATCGGTCATTAGAGAATGATAGTAAGACCATTTCTATGACCGATTTAATTTGGTAAAAAGTGGCTTAGTTTTGTTTATATACAGGAAATCTTCTGCTGAAAATGATGCATCCAATCTTGATTGACAATCCAATTAAAAGTTAGATTATGTTGTAGGAAAATGATATTTTTATCACAAATATTTCCTTGTATCTTTATGCCAGCTTTTACTCTTATTTTTTTGCCTATAGTTTAAAAGTTGCCGAAGTATTGTTAAAAATGATGCGTAGTATTTTATCTTCATCTTGACAAGAGAATACAAAAGAAATTCGATGCACTTTTTCATCGCTCCATACATTTAACGCTATAAAAACTATTTGCAGATAGTTTTTTAGATCTTGCTCTGATAATCCAGAAAGAGTTTCATGAAAGATAATAATATCTTTTTCCAAAATCCAATGGAAGTCATAATATAAATCAATTAATGCATCCCAGTTTTTCCCGAAATAGTCTGGAAAATGAAGAGCATTAGAAAGTTTAGTAAATAAATCTAATTTATCGCTTACAGGAGCGATATGCGCAATGAAAACTTTCGAATCTAAGCATTCGTTAATATCATCTGTAAAAAATAATCCGTTCATAGTTTTAAAATTTTATTCTTATTAATAGTGATATAATGGTCTGGGGTAAACCACATGCCATTATTCCCAATAATAATTCTCATAGGTCCGGGTCTTGTTGCATTTTGTGGGTTGGCGATATGTATGTACTCTTTATAAACATTTCCATTCTTTAGTGGAGGTAAAAGCCCTTCTTTATTATAGTAAATTGCCCCGTCGTGCCTAAATGTATATAATTTTTCTGAATATATTCTATCTATTGTGGGTTTTAAATCATATGTGGTACCGTTGGGCTCTGCAATAAAACGTGTATAATCATGTTGTGATTGCGACATATTCTCAATCGACATTTCAGATGCTTGTCCTGGTGTTCTTGTCGGTTCTGAGATCTTAGGTGCTTTAGGCATAGCATCCGGCACAGAGTTTAATGCTCCGGTTTCTCCTACAGGTGTATTCTTCCATGAGAACATTCCTCTTCCCTGTGCGATGGTATTTCCATGCCAGAAGTTCTGTCCTTTGGCGATGGCTGTTCCTCCTCCAATGACTCCTCCTAATGCACCTCCACATATCGCTCCGGAAAAAGCTCCCATAGTCCCGTTTCCCAATGCATTGAGAAAACCTCCTCCTGCCATGAGTGTATTTCCTGTTCCGAGTGTGAATCCTGAAGCGGCTCCTCCCACCATTCCTGAAATCGCTCCACCGATAAATCCTGCCCCTCCGACAGCTCCTCCGACCAGTGGTCCCAATGCTCCGGCAGCAGCTCCCACACCGAAGTATCCAAGAAACTGCCCAAAGTTACTAATATTATCCCAATGTGTTGCTACATTGATGGCTCCGCCTATGAGTGCTCCCGCTATGATCCATCCGATAATTTCCCCGTTCTTGTCCACATAGCACAGAGGTCTGTTCATACAGTATCCGTACCTGTTCATGGCCTGTGTAAAGTCCGGCAGTTGTACGTAGGGGTCCGGACTCAGGAACCGTCCCAGTATGGGATCGTACAGTCTCGCATTCATGTGGATAAGCCCGAATCCGTCCAGGTGTTCGTGTCCCGTAAACCCTCTTCCTGTCATCAGGCTTGGCACTTCTGTACCGGTATAGATTTCCTGTGTATCGGGGGCTCTTCTGCTTCCCCATGCATCGAAGCTGTTTTCCTCAATGATGTTTCCTTCGTTGTCTGCCACCTGCAGGATGCTTCCTAGATAGTCCCGGTGCAGGAAGCGGATATCGGTTTTCCCTTCTTTTTTGACGAAGAGTGCAGGCGCTTCGTAACAGTCTCCTCCTACATAGAGCCTTTCCTCCGTTCCGCTGCTGTCGCAATGGGCTTCATAGTTCCCTCCGAGGTAATACCTTGTGTATACCGTCTTTCCCTCTTCGGCCATTCTTATCCGTACCCTGTCGAACTGAGCATTGTAGGTGAATTCCGCCTTTCTGTTTCCTTCCTCTATCCATGCGGGTCTGTCTGCGGCAGTATATCCCACCTGTAGTCCGCTGTGTATGCAGGCTTCCTTCTCCGGTGTATTTCCTGTAACGGCATAGGGACGGTTGGGGTTGGTATATACCATGTCTCCTGCATCCCCTTTCCGTATGATGTTTCCGTCAGGTGCTTCTTCCCTGACACTTTCCACCTTTCCGTATGCATCATAAGTGTAGTAGGTGGTAGATACTGATCGCTTAACCGATATAGATTGTCTCTATAAAAAAACCATTCCAACACCTTAATCGTAAGGTATCGAAATGGCTTATTAAATAAAGATGATTTTGGATTTATCTGGACTCAGTTTCCATCACCTTTTTCAATTTTTCTGCAAATTCCAGATAATCTTGTAATGCGTTTCTTGCTCCACGGGTAAAACGGGAGTTTTCATCCTCTTTCATCCAACCGGATAAATCAGTCTCAAATTTTTGAATGTAATAATTCAATCTCCATAAAGCGAGGTCTTTTCGCCCTTCCAAATAGTATGCAATGGGTAATCCCCTATAACACCAAGATTCTAACTTGGAGTAAATAAAACCACTTTCCATTTCTGCGATCAAATTTTTTCTGTCCGATATATAGTCCATATATGGAATGGCTTTTTCAACAATCGCTTGTGTCATATCGTCTATTTGTGGAATTATATCTTCCTCTTTTCGGAATCTCCAGCATAAGTCATCAGTTCTCACAATGTTGAGTAGCATAGTATAAAAAGTACTATAGATATAATGGGGGGAATGCCAATGTAAATCAAAAAACTTTCGCTTCAAATTGAATTCGTCCTTATAGCCTACTGCAATCCCTGGATATATAGCTTTTACACCAGGATGAAAATAGGTGGGAGGAAATTCCATTCTTTGCCACACATTCTTGCTTATATCTCTAGTGAAACAGTTTCCACTTCGTTTTACAAATCCATACGGTGCAAAACGTTCTGCTAAAACTTGTATAATTTGTTTTTGTAGTTCTTTCATTTTTTATCATTGATTAGTTGAATTGAATTTTATAGAAATCATATATTCTAAGTGAGATAAGGCTATATGAATCTAATAAGCAAATTTAAAAATAATGTCTGTAAATTACAATATATTTTCCTATATATTTCCCTCCTACCAAATTGTTGAAGGCTGGTACCTTTTTTGCATTATCCCCAATAGGAATAAAAGGTGGAGTTTGCTTTTGCATTATAGGAATATTGATTTTTTGGTTAGGAGTCATTCTTGCTGTAGGCCCATTCTTTACTTCAAACAAATGCAGAGTTCCGTCTTTTTCTCCAACAAAATCAAAACGGTTCCGTATTCCATTCAATTCTACTGTAACTTCTTTTTGAATTACTACCCCTCCTTCATCTTGAAATTCAGCGATAGCCCTATTGACTTCCTCCTGACCTTTTTGGTATGGAGTAAGCCGTTGTGCTTGTCCAGATGTGGTTGTCGGTTCTGAGATCTTAATTACAACTAGCTGTTGGTAGGGAAGGGAACTCCTCACCGCGATACACACCTCTGCCAGTTGGGAAGGTATACGGGAGAGGTGGAAACTATATACATTCCGAAAATACCGGAGATGAAGGACGACCGCTATGTGCAACTATATGATGTGTCGGCAGCTGCCAACCTGCGTACCATGCTGATGAACCGCAACCAATATGTGTTGGGAAAGATTGTTATTCCCAATATATCTTCGTGCGACGGAGCGGTATATGTGAGCGGAAACAGTATGTATCCACTGCTGAAATCGGGTGACATCATTGGTTTCAAGGAAATCAGCGATTTTCATCATCTTATCTATGGAGAAATGTATCTGGTATCGTTCTGTCTGGATGGTGATGATTACTTAGTGGTGAAATATGTCAACCGGTCAGAGAATCCAGGATGTATTCTGCTGGTAAGCTACAATCCGCATCATCAGCCGATGGATTTACCAATAGAGAATATTCAGGCAATGGCTATCGTGAAGTTCTCTATCCGCAAGAATATGATGTAAAAAGTATTACCTTCTTGGAATTCAACTGTTAGAATATCGTCTTCCCTGCAAGCTCCGAGCACTACAGAAAACAGCAATAAGATAGTCAAGAAGTGTTTCATAGTTTTTGCTCTTTTAAATCAACCTTAAAGATATAAAAAACTGAAACACTTAAAGTTTAAGAATAAAATCAATCACATTTTTAAAATATTCTTAGAGAAGTAACGATAAATGCACTGTAATGTTCTTTTATCCAAAGTATCACAGAAAGACGCAGGAGTCACAAGAGCCTCTTACAGCCAAAACAAAAGAATCATGCGCAGATAACTCAATTTCTCGCGTAAAATTTTCAATGCCTTATACATGTGTGCTTCTACCGTACGCAAGGAAATACCCATCACATCAGCTATATCCTTATTCTTCATGTCGTGCAGGTAGCTGAGCTTAAATACTTCTTTACACTTATCAGGAAGTTCATCTATTGCCTGCCTGATTTCCGAACGCAGTTCGCGGTTCTCTATCCGCTTGATAACTTCCGAATGATCGGGCTGATAGTATGCTGTTCTTTTCTGATAAAACTCTATTTCGGCTGCACTGTAATTCTCGGCTACAGCCTTATGTTTCAACAGATTGATTGCCTTGGTATAGATAGACCTGTAAAGAAAGGCCTGAATCTGCTCGCCAAATTCTACAGAGTCCTGCCTTCTCCATATTTCGACAAATACATCTTGAACTATATCTTCTGCATCATCCTCTCCTACAAGGCGAGTTGCATAAAACAGAAGTCCGGCATAGTAGCGTCGAAATAAAGCTTTATATGTATCTTCAAAATTTCCTCTCATCTAGTATTTCAAGGCTAATCTGTGGGCAAATGTAACGATTTGAGAGAAATGAACCAACGAAATAAGTGTTTTTCTCTTATTTCTTGTTATATTTACAAATCAAATACTAATATTATGAGATTGAAGACAATTCCACTTTACGCAGTTCTGGCATTTGCCGCATGTACATCACCGAACCAATCTTCGAACATGACAGAAGATTACACTCAATACGTCAATCCGTTTATCGGAACTGACTTTACAGGAAATACTTATCCGGGTGCTCAGGTTCCCTTTGGAATGGTGCAGCTCAGTCCAGACAATGGATTGCCTGGATGGGACAGAATTTCCGGATATTTCTATCCGGACAGTACGATTGCTGGATTCAGCCATACGCATCTCTCGGGTACAGGCGCGGGCGATCTTTACGACGTTTCGTTCATGCCGGTTACGCTTCCGTACAAAGAAGCTGAAGCTCCGCTGGGTATTCATTCTAAATTTTCACATGCCAACGAAAGTGCTTATGCCGGATATTATCAGGTAAAGTTGGACGATTATAATATCAATGTAGAACTGACTGCTACAGAGCGTTGCGGTATCCAGCGTTATACATTCCCGAAAGCCGAAGCAGCTATCTTCCTGAACCTGTCAAAGGCTATGAACTGGGATGCGACACAAGATTCTCATATTGAAGCTGTCGACTCGGTTACTATCAGGGGATATCGCTATTCAGACGGCTGGGCACGCGGACAGAAGATTTATTTCTGTACCCGTTTCTCACGTCCGTTCAATGCAATGACAATTGACTCTACGGCTATCGAGAAAGACGGCAAGCGCATCGGAACTGGAGTTATCGCCCGCTTCGATTACACAACTGAAGAAAATGAGCAGATCACACTGGCAACTGCTATCTCAGGAGTAAGCATGGAAGGAGCTGCCAAGAACTTGCAGGCTGAAGCACCCGACAATAACTTCGATACATATCTGGAAAAGGCTAAAGATATGTGGAACAAGGAACTTGCCAAGATACAGATAGATACTCCCGACAAGGATGAAAAGACTGTTTTCTACACGGCTTTGTATCACAGTATGCTGGCTCCTACTATATATAGTGATGTAGACGGCTCTTATTATGGCCCAGACAAACAGGTGCATCATGCCGACGGATGGACAAACTATAGTACATTCTCGTTATGGGATACTTACCGTGCATCGCATCCGTTGTTTACTTATACGCAGCCTGAGCGCACCAACGATATGGTTAAATCGTTCCTGGCATTTTACGAACAGAACGGACGCTTGCCGGTATGGAATTTCTATGGAAGTGAAACAGACATGATGATTGGTTACCATGCCGTACCAGTGATCGTAGATGCTTACCTGAAAGGTATCGGCGACTTTGACGCAGAAAAAGCACTGGCTGCCTGTGTGGCAACGGCTAACATCGATGAATATCGTGGCATAGGAGTGTACAAAGAAAAAGGCTATATTCCTTATGACCTGCACGATCAGTATAATAATGAGAACTGGTCGCTTTCTAAAACACTTGAATATGCTTTCGACGACTATTGTATAGCCGAAATGGCAAAGAAGATGGGCAAGGAAGATATCGCCAAGCAGTTTTATGCTCGTGCAGCGAACTATAAGAATGTATATAATCCGGCTACTTCATTTATGCAGCCGCGCGACATGAAAGGTAACTTCATCGAGAACTTCAAGGCTGACGAATATACTCCGCATATCTGTGAAAGTAACGGATGGCAGTATTTCTGGTCGGTACAGCATGATGTGAACGGTCTGATTGAACTGACCGGAGGAAAAGATCGTTTTGCCCAGAAACTGGACAGCATGTTTACGTTCCATCCTACCGACAAGGACGAACTTCCGATTTTCAGTACAGGAATGATAGGACAGTATGCACACGGCAACGAGCCGAGTCACCATGTTGCTTATCTATATAATGCAGCCGGACAACCGTGGAAGGGACAGCAATACATCAGCCAGATAACTCACGAACTGTACACCAATACACCGGCAGGACTCTGCGGTAACGAGGACTGCGGACAGATGTCGGCATGGTATGTATTCAGCGCAATGGGATTCTATCCGGTTAATCCGGTATCGGGCATGTATGAAATAGGAAGCCCGGCATTCCCGAAAGTACAGTTGCACCTGAATAACGGAAAGACTTTTACAGTCATCGCAGAAAATGCCAGTCGTGAAAACTGCTATATCCAATCGATAAAGTTGAATGGAGTGGCTTATGACAAGAGTTATATCACTCATCAGCAAATCATGGAAGGAGCCACTTTAGAAATAAAAATGGGCAACAAACCGGGATATATCTGGTACAAATAATATTTTTAAACATCAAAATGTTTTTTACGACAAGAGTAAGTGTTTTTATTTCGCTAATTGTTATATCTTTGAACAGGAAGTAAGGTAAAGAGATGAACAAAGTAAACTATAATACAATAATACGCTTCTTTAAAAACGAGTGCTCGGAAGAAGAACGCTTACTCATCATAAAGTGGGTGAATGAGTCGCAGGAACATGCCGAACAATTCTTCAGATGGGAAGAATTGTATCACTTGGGAAACAACTCTGAAAAGGAAAATGACTTAGCAATCAGAAAAGCTGAGAAAAAACTATACGAACGGATTGAAATAGAGAAGAGCCATCAGTGGTTCTTCTCTACAATCAACCGTTGGGTGAAATATGCAGCGGTAATCACCAGTATTCTGGCTATATCCGGACTCACATTATGGTATTTTGTTGCCGACTCACAGGAAAAATGGATTACTGCTTCGACAACTAACGGAGAAACATTGGAAATAACGCTGCCGGATAACAGTAAGGTATGGCTGAATGAAAATTCTATATTGAAATATCCCGAACACTTCACCAAGGAGAAACGTGAACTGCATCTCACAGGAGAAGCTTATTTCGAAGTAACCAAAAACAAGCATAAACCGTTTACTGTACAAAGTTCTGCCATGAACGTACAGGTGTTGGGTACAAAATTTAATTTTAAAACCCCCAGCAACGGCCGCATTGTAGAAACTTCCCTTATAGAAGGAGAAATTAAAGTCAGTGGAAATAACAATGAGGGAGCAATAACGTTGTCACCCGGTCAGAAGGTAGAACTGAATACGGTTACCAAACAGATGAAAGTTTCGGAAACCAATGCTGCTCTGGATGCTATATGGCACAATAATCTGATACCTTTCAAAAATGCGGATATTTTCGATATTGCTGAAGTATTGGAGAAAGTTTATGGAGTTAAGATTATCTTGTCGCCTGACATCAGTCCATCGACTACATATTCAGGAGTGCTAAAAAGAAAGGATTCCATAGAGGATGTTTTAAGAATATTGCAAAATACAATCCATCTGCAATATAAGATTCATCAGGAAACCATATTTATATCATCAGCTTCAAAATAAAAATCATCACTAACTTTATCATTTAATATTATGAAAATCAAGATCTGTGCGATAGCATGTTTCATGGGAATGGCAGTGACTATCACTTCATGTACCACGAAGAACATGGAAAAAGACTATGCCGCATACGTCAATCCGTTTATCGGAACGGGAGGACATGGTCATACATTCCCCGGACCCGTAGTTCCTAACGGTATGATTCAGCCTAGTCCTGATACCCGTATCGACGGTTGGGATGCTTCTTCCGGATATTATTACGAAGATTCGACAATAAACGGTTTCTCGCATACGCATGTCAGTGGAACAGGCTGTGCAGATTATGGTGACATCTTACTGATGCCGACTGTGGGAAAACAGACCTATGATCCTCAGGATTATTCCAGTCAGACTTTGCCTTATGCATCGGAATTCTCTCATAAGAATGAAACTGCAGAACCCGGATACTATTCTGTCTTTCTTGACAGATATAAGGTAAAGGCCGAACTGACTGCTACCAAACGTGCCGCATTGCACCGGTATACGTTCCCTGCAAGTGATGAAGCCGGCTTTATTCTTGATATGGACTACTCGATCCAGCATCAGAAAAATATGGATATGCAGGTAGACATTGTCAGTGATACTGAAATCAAAGGATATAAACTGACAGAATACTGGGCTTTCGACCAGCAAATCAGCTTTTATGCAAAATTCTCCAAACCGTTTACCTATCAGATAGTAAGAGATACATTGACCGATCAGAACGGAAGACTACAGCCCCGCTGCAAAGTCTTGTTGAGCTTCAAGACCCAGAAGGACGAGCAGGTCATGGTCAAAATGGGTATTTCTGCCGTCGATACAGAAGGAGCTAAAAAGAATCTAGAAGCTGAAATCCCTTCATGGGAATTCGAACAGGTACGCAGTAATGCACGTCAGGCATGGAATGATTATCTGTCTAAAATAGATATTACCACACAGGATGAAACAGACCGCAGTATTTTCTATACAGCAATGTATCACACTGCAATCAGCCCGAACCTCTTTACAGACGTAGACGGACGCTACTGGGGAATGGATCTGAAAGTACATCAGGGCAATGCTGACAAACCGATTTATACGGTATTCTCTCTATGGGATACTTTCCGTGCGCTGCATCCGTTATTGTCTATCATCGACCCGCAACTGAACAACGACTTTATCCGTTCACTTCTGCAGAAACATCAGGAAGGTGGTATATTCCCGATGTGGGATCTGGCATCAAACTATACAGGAACTATGATTGGCTATCATGCTGCATCTTTGATTGCCGACGCGTATACAAAAGGTTATGCTGATTTCGACTTGCAAGAAGCATACAATGCCTGTCTGCGTGCTGCCGAATATGATACAACCGGTATAAAATGTCCGGCCTTAGTGCTGCCGCATCTGATGCCAATGGCTAAATATTACAAAAACACACTGGGATACATCCCATGTGACCGTGAAAACGAATCAGTTGCCAAGGCACTGGAATATGCTTACGATGACTATTGCATCTCGGTACTTGCCGAAGCAGTAGGAGATTATAAGAATCAGGAAAAATATACACGCTTTGCTAAAGCTTACGAACTATACTTTGATCCGTCTACACGCTTCATGCGCGGACTTGACTCAAAGGGAGAATGGCGCAGTCCGTTTAGCCCGAGAGCTTCCAACCACCGAAGTGATGATTATTGTGAAGGAAATGCATGGCAATGGACTTGGTTTACTCCACATGATATAGAAGGATTGGTAGAATTAATGGGAGGTGAGCAGGCATTTGTCGGAAAACTGGATTCGCTGTTCACTGCAGATTCTAGTTTGGAAGGTGATGCTGTTTCGGCTGACATAAGCGGACTGATCGGACAATATGCTCACGGTAATGAACCGAGCCATCATATCATACATATGTATAACTATGTAAACCAGCCATGGAAGACACAGGAACTGATTGACCGTGTGTTGAAAGAGCAGTACCGCAATGCTCCCGACGGACTTTCAGGCAATGAAGACTGTGGACAAATGTCGGCATGGTATATGTTCAACTGTATCGGTTTCTATCCGATTGCTCCGTCCAGTAATATTTATAATATCGGTTCGCCTTGTGCAGAGGCTATCACCGTCCGGATGAGCAATGGAAAAAACATTGAGATGACAGCGGATCATTGGTCGCCGGAGAACCTGTATGTGAAAGAACTGTATGTCAATGGCAAGAAGTACGATAAGTCTTATCTGACGTATGATGATATTCGTGATGGAGTAAAACTCCGTTTTGTCATGAGCAGCAAGCCTAATTACAAACGGGCGGTGTCGGATGAGGCGGTAGCTCCTTCTATTTCTTCACCGGGAAAGACTGTGAAATATTCTCATGTAATTGGTCAATAAATGACTGGTGTGTGTAAAAGGGTTGATAGAATAATAACAAATCTTTTGCACACACCGTTATTTATCAAGAATTGCCAAAGAACGGGAGTTACTGCTTATTGCACTTCTTCCTCGCGAACCATTCTTTAAACTCTGTCACCCGTGCCTTGCTCACCAATATCTTTTCAGAAATACTGGGATAGCGTAAATTGATGGACAACCGGCTGTTGAACCATAAATCAATATCTTTGATAGCTTCCCTTGAAATCAGATATTGGCGGTTGGCACGAAAGAAAAGAG
>ERZ780198.3296-NODE-3296-length-11140-cov-3.558051_pt1 | contig 11140 bp, 10 predicted proteins | sample MGYA00510979_ERZ780198 | MGnify/ENA primary metagenome ERZ780198 (study PRJEB29588, sample SAMEA2158039) | human gut metagenome | biome: human gut; feature: human-associated habitat; material: faeces | place: Denmark | collected 2008/2010 ...
TTTGCCGTGCCTCTGCCGTTCGTAACCGTAATGCTGTGCGCCACGGGTACTGGGGGTGCGGGCGGCGCTTCGCTTACCACCAGCTTGACGATATGCTGGTTGACCATGATGCCGACGAAGCTGCCGTCCTTTTGCAGATTCAGCTGCAAATCATAGGAATAGACCTTTGGGTCTGCGCCCGCAGGAATGGTGACCGTATGCGAGGTTTTATCGGCAGCGATGGTATCTGTCTGCTGTACTGCGGTAGAACCGGAGATATAATGCTCGCACTCTGCGCGATAGCTGTAGCCTGCGTCTTTCAGCTCCTGCGCCAGAGGATTCCACTCGAATTTGAGGGTATGCGCCTTGTCGTTGGTCAGATTCTCAAAGGTGCCCTTGGTATTTCGGGAACAGCAACTCTTTATAAAGATATCAAGAATTACTTTTTCCTGATCGGCGTGATCCTGCTTCTTCTCACATTGTTTATTGTACAGAACCTTGTAAACTCCAGAAGCGGACGTGCTATTATGTCAACCAGGGACAACCGTATTGCAGCGGAGTCTGTAGGAATCAATATCACCAGATATAAACTGCTTGCATTTACAATTTCCGCAGCCCTTGCAGGAGTTGCAGGTGTGCTGTATGCACATAACCTTTCTCTTCTGAAGGTATCTGTATTCGATTACAATATGTCCATTCTGGTACTTGTGTATGTAGTACTTGGAGGAATCGGAAATATCAGAGGTTCTATCATAGCCGCTGTTGTACTTACACTTCTTCCGGAGCTGCTCCGTGGAATGTCAGATTACCGTATGCTTATCTACGCAATAGTTCTTATTGTCATGATGCTCTTTAACTGGGCACCAAAAGCAATTGAATGGCGTGAAAAACACCTTTCATTTAAGAAAAACAAAAAGGAGGCTGCATAAAATGGAAAATTTATTAGATGTACAAAATCTTGGTATTTCTTTTGGTGGTCTTCGTGCCGTAAACAACTTTAGTATCAACATTAAAAAGGAACAGCTTTACGGACTTATCGGTCCAAATGGTGCCGGAAAAACAACTATTTTCAACCTTTTGACAGGTGTTTATAAACCTGACAGCGGAAAGATTATTCTCGACGGAAATGACCTCACAGGCAAATCCACAATTGAAATAAACAAATCAGGAATTGCAAGAACATTTCAGAATATAAGACTGTTTTCACAGCTCACCGTACTCGACAATGTAAAAACAGGTCTACACAACAATCATCACTATTCAACACTTGACAGCATACTTAGGCTTCCACGTTATCATAAAGTTGAAAAAGAAATGAATGATATTGCTATGGAACTTCTCGAAGTGTTCGGACTAAAAGATGATGCATATGTTGAAGCACAGAATCTCCCTTATGGACAGCAAAGAAAACTTGAGATTGCACGTGCACTTGCAACAAATCCTAAACTCCTTCTTCTCGACGAACCTGCTGCCGGCATGAATCCAAACGAAACAGAAGAATTAATGGATATGATAAAATTTGTAAGAGACCATTTTCATATGACAATTCTTCTCATTGAACATGACATGAAACTTGTAAGCGGAATATGCGAGCAGCTTACCGTACTTAATTTCGGCGAGGTTCTTGCACAGGGCGATACATCAGACGTGTTAAACAACCCACAGGTTATCAAGGCATATTTAGGTGAATAATTATAGAAATGAGGGATAAAATTATGGCGATGCTTGAAGTTAAAGATTTAGAAGTATATTACGGTATGATACAGGCAATCAAAGGTATCTCTTTTGAAGTAAATAAAGGTGAGGTTATCGCACTTATCGGTGCCAATGGTGCCGGCAAAACTACTACTCTTCACACTATCACCGGTCTTCTCTCTCCTAAAAAAGGAAGTGTTATTTTCGAGGGAAAGGACATAACAAAAATACCTGCACATAAAATTGTATCAATGGGAATGGCTCATGTTCCCGAAGGCAGACGTGTTTTTGCGGATTTAAGCGTGTACGAAAACCTTAAATTAGGTGCATACACACGAAAAGATAAAGAGAATTTAAACAAAGATTTAGAAAATATATATAAAAGATTTCCAAGACTTGCCGAGAGAAAAAATCAATCAGCAGGTACATTGAGCGGCGGTGAGCAGCAGATGCTCGCAATGGGACGTGCACTTATGTCAAAACCATCTATTATCCTTATGGATGAGCCATCAATGGGACTTTCACCTATCCTTGTCAATGAGATATTTGATATTATCGAATCTATCAGCAAATCGGGCACTACTGTTCTTCTTGTAGAACAGAATGCTAAAAAAGCTCTTTCTATCGCAGATAGAGCATATGTACTTGAAACCGGAAAAATTGTCACAAGTGGAAAAGCAAGTGACCTGCTTGAGGACGATTCGATAAAGAAAGCTTATTTAGGTGAATAAATAGCCAAACTCTAGCGAGTTTGGCATTAGAATCTACTACTCTTTACTTTATATCTTTAATAAAAATAAAGGAGGTATTACTATGGGAAATATGATTATTACTGTTTCACGCCAGTATGGCAGTGGTGGAAAGACTATCGCTGCCATGCTTGCCCAGAAACTTGGTATCAACTGCTACAGTCGTGAAATTCTTAAAATGGCTTCTGAGGACAGCGGAATCAACGAAAGGCTTTTCGGTATGTCAGACGAAAAACTCCGCCATGCCGGATGGCTTAAAACATTAAGCCATACTTATACAGGTGAACTTCTTCCTCCTGAAGATAAGGGCTTTACTTCCGATGACAACCTTTTTAATTATCAGGCCAAAACCATCAAGGAACTTGCCGAAAAGGAATCCTGCATCATTGTAGGAAGATGCGCAAACTACATTCTGAAAGACAACCCTAATGTACTCAGCGTGTTTGTTCATGCCGATGAAAACTTCTGCCTTGCAAGGGCCATGGAACGTAACAGTTTCAGCGAGAAAGAGATGAAAAAATTTATTGAGTGCACTGATAAATACCGTTCTGACTATTACCGCTATCATACCGGACACCACTGGACTGACGCAAGATATTATGACCTTTGTCTTGACAGTTCAAAACTCGGTTTTGAAAATTGTGCCCTCGAAATAGAGGAATATGCAAAAATCCGCTTTGGAAAATAAATACTAAATCAAAATCTTATAACAGACAGCTATAAATTTCATTCATCCCGTTAATGCGGATGTCTAAAATTTATGGCTGTTTTTGTTTTATATAAAGATTGATATATACGCCTATTTGAATTATATTATTAACAACGATATATTTTAAAGATTCTTATTTATAATAAAAAACACATGACGCAAGTGGCAAAATACCTTTTGACCTCAACATCATTACATACATATAAAAGGAGGTATCTATGAATTTTTTTGAATTTACCGACAAAGAATTATTTTTCCGCAATGACGGCGAACTTGTAATTATTGCTGCATGGGGTGACAACAGTCTGCGTGTGCAGTCATCACTCATGGATAAAATCCCGGATGGAAATGCTGCTCTTATCAATCCCAATGTAAACAATCCGTCAGATATTGACATCCGTATAATTGACGAACGTCATGCCGTTATCAAAAACGGACTTATCACAGCAAAATTATATGTTCAGGAATGGGGAAATGCTTTACAGATTTCTTTTTATAACGGGCAGAATAAACTTCTGCTTCGTGAAATCAGCAACGGCGGTGCATTGACAAGAAAAGCACGTTATTTTCACACTCTCAACGGTGGCAGTTATAAATTAAAGGTCAGTTTTGAACCTTCACCCTCTGAAAAAATATACGGAATGGGACAATATCAGCAGGAAATTTTTGACCTTAAAGGCTGCAATCTCGAACTTGCACACCGAAATTCACAGGCAAGTATTCCTTTTTATATTTCAAATCTTGGATATGGTTTTCTCTGGCACAACGCTGCCGTCGGAGAAGTCCATTTCGGAAAAAATACTACTGAATGGATTGCCGAAGATACAGACAAGATGGACTATTGGATAACAGCCGGCAACTCTCCGTCACAAATTGAAGAACAATTTGCCTGTTGTACCGGAAAATCACCTATGATGCCTGAATACGGTCTCGGATTTTGGCAGTGCAAACTCCGCTACTACAATCAGAAACAGGTACTCGACATCGCAAAAGAATACAAAAAAAGAAATATTCCCGTTGATGTTTTAGTTATCGACTATTACCACTGGCCACATTGCGGTGACTGGCGTTTTGATGAAGAATATTTCCCTGAACCTGAAAAAATGATAAAAGAATTGCACGACATGGGCATTGAAACGATGGTTTCCATCTGGCCACAGGTTGAATGGAACAGTGAAAATTTTGAGGAAATGAAGCAACAAGGGCTTCTTGTAAAACAAAACTCAGGTATAGACGTTCAAATGACCTTCCACGGAAACAACGTATTTATGGATGCAACTAACCCTCGTACAAGAAAATATGTCTGGGAAAAATGCAAAAAAAATTATGCTGACATGGGTGTAAAAACATTTTGGCTTGATGAAGCCGAACCTGAATTTACAAATTACAATTATGAGCGTTACCAATATCATGCAGGGCCTGTTTCAAAAGTAGGAAATATATATCCCAGAGAATATTCCAGACTTTTTTATGAAGGCCAGAAAGAAATGGGACAGACTGATATAGTCAATCTCGTCCGCTGTGCATGGGTAGGAAGTCAAAAATACGGTGCCCTTGTGTGGTCAGGTGACATTTGGTCTTCATATGAAGATTTCCGTAAACAGATATGCGCCGGACTTCATATGGGACTTTGCGGCATCCCGTGGTGGACAACAGATATAGGCGGATTTCATGGCGGAAATATTGAAAGTGATGATTTCAAAGAACTTTTACTCCGCTGGTTCCAATTTGGAACTTTCTGTCCTGTTATGAGAATACACGGCTGCCGCCAGCCATACACCAATTTAAAAAATAAAGCCGGTGAAGTTCGTGAAGGAACAGGTGCAGATAATGAAGTATGGAGTTATGGTGAAGATGCAGAAAAAATTATGGTCAAATTCATTCATGTACGCGAACTTATGAAAGACTATATACGTGGTATTATGAAAGAAGCACATGAAAAAGGAACTCCTGTCATGCGTACACTTTTCTACGAATTTCCTGATGATAACTGCTGGGACATTTACGACGAGTATATGTTTGGAAATGAAATTCTTGTTGCTCCTATATGCCATGAGCACGAAACCAGACGAGAAGTTTATCTGCCGAAAGGTCACTCATGGACATCTGCCCACAACGGCGAAGTCTATGAAGGCGGCAAAACCTATAATATCGATGCACTAATCGATACCATTCCGGTATTCCTTAAAGATGGTTCAAATAAATATCTTATTGGAGAAATTTAATGGAGGATATAATATATGAAAAAAATAAATATTGACAATCTGATTTCAGAAATGACACTTGAAGAAAAAGCTTCTCTTTGTTCTGCTGCCGATGCATGGCACACAAAGAAAATCGAAAGGCTTAATCTGCCTTCAGTCATTGTTTCAGACGGACCTCACGGACTTCGCAAGGAGGATGACAGCCCTGCTCATTTTGGACTTCTTGAAAGTATTGAAGCTATATGTTTTCCGACTGCGTCAGCTCTCGCATGCTCATTTGACAGAGATTTAATTGAAAATGTAGGAAATGCCCTCGGTAAAGAATGCCAAAGTGAAGATATTTCTGTACTGCTCGGACCCGGTATAAACATGAAACGCTCTCCTCTATGCGGAAGAAATTTTGAATATTTCTCAGAAGACCCCTATCTCGCCGGAGAAATGGGAGCTGCTTTTGTCAACGGTGTACAAAAAAATGACATTGGCACAAGCCTTAAACATTTTGCAGCCAACAATCAGGAATGGCGCAGAATGAGCATAAGTGCTGAAATTGATGAAAGAACTCTCAACGAAACATACCTTACGGCATTTGAAAAAGTTGTAAAACAGGCTAAACCATGGACAATCATGTGCAGCTACAATCAGATAAACGGAGAATATTCCTGTGAAAACAAAGAACTTCTGACTGATACTTTGAGAGACAAATGGGGATATGAGGGACTTGTCATGACTGACTGGGGAGCCATGAATGACAGGGTAAAAGCACTCAAAGCCGGTCTTGACCTCGAAATGCCATCAAGCCACGGTGAAACAGATAAACTTATCGTAAAAGCCGTAAATGACGGTACCCTTGATATTGAAACACTTGATACAGCCGTAAGACGAATACTCACTCTTGTTGACAATTCACTTGATTCAAAAGACAAACATTCAGGCTTTAAATACGATATGGAATGGCATCATGAAATTGCACAGGAGACAGCAGAAAATTGTGCCGTTCTTCTCAAAAATAACGGTGCACTCCCTCTCAGCAAAAACCAGAACATAGCATTTATAGGTGAATTTGCTGACAATCCACGTATTCAGGGCGGTGGTTCAAGTCATATAAACTGCCACAAAATCGATACCGCACTTAATTGTGTAAAAGAACTTGCAGACGTCACATATGCAAAGGGATATAATACAGACAATGAACAGACAGACGAAAACCTCTTAAACGAAGCATTAAATACAGCTAAAAATGCAGATATTGCCGTAATCTTTGCCGGATTGCCGGATGCATTTGAAAATGAAGGTTTTGACAGAACTCATATTGATATGCCAAAATGCCAGAATGAACTCATTGAAGAAATATGCAAAGTTCAAAAAAACGTAGTTGTTGTATTACATAACGGCTCAGCCATCACTATGCCTTGGCTTGGCAAAGTAAACGCCGTTCTTGAAATGTATCTCGCCGGAGAAGCGTCAGGTGCTGCTGCCGTCAACCTTTTATTCGGCATTGCAAATCCATCCGGAAAGCTTGCTGAGTCATTCCCTATGCAGTTAGAGGACACACCTGCCTACTTAAACTTCCCGGGCAACAGGGATAAAGTAAATTACAATGAAGGTGTCTTTATAGGTTACAGATACTACGACAAGAAGAAAATGAATGTTCTTTTCCCATTCGGCTATGGATTGAGTTATACAAAATTCAGATATGACAATATGAAAATAAACGGTAATGATATATCTGAAAGTGATTTTTCATTTAAAGATAATGAAAACGTAAATGTAAGTGTTGATATAACAAACATAGGCGATGTTGACGGTGCAGAAATCGTTCAGCTTTATATCAGAAATCATATTGACGAGGATAACAGACCTGTCAAAGAACTTAAAGATTTTGCCAAAGTTAAACTTGCAGCAGGCGAAACAAAAACCGTAACTTTCACCCTGAACTTTAGAAGCTGGGCATATTATAATGAAACCATACATGATTGGTATGCACCATCAGGCGAATATAAAATACTTATAGGCGCATCATCAAGAGATATTAAACTGCAAAAAGCAGTCTCAATAACATCTACAACTAAAATTCCTTTCGTTGTAAATAAATCAACGACTTGTGAAGATGTTGAACGCTTTGCCAAAAACAAAACTCCGCTCGATGAAATGCTTATGAAGTGTGTGAAAGCACAGCACAAAGAAGAGTCTCCAAAAACCGAAGAAGAAGAACTTAAAGACCTTAAATGCGGCTTTGGAGGTGTTCCGCTTCATTCTACACTTTCATTTACACCTGATGAATTAAAATACGAAGACATACAGAATGCAATAAATGAAATAAATAAAGGGGAGTAAATATTTTTCGCAACAATCTACCTTATCGTATAAACATTGCCTATCCTATTGGCCAACAGGATAGGCATTTTTATTTTCGCTTGTTTCTTTATCTTTCCCCTTAATGCATATGTGCATATTTTTCTTTTGTTGCCATCCCCCCTCTGATATGTCTTTCCGATTTGTTCAAGTCTAAGATTTTTCTTACTTCAATTGCTAATGACGAATCTATATTTTCAAGTCTTTCAGTGAGATCTTTATGAACCGTCGATTTGCTGACACCAAATATTTTGGCAGCCTGCCTTACAGTAGATTTATTTTCTATCATATAATTGGCAAGACTTATTGCTCTCTGACTTAATCTTTCATCTGCTATGTATGTATTTTTCCTTCTCCTGTTCCTAAAATTCAGCTTTTCCACTTTAAAAGCTCCTCTTATTTTTTTACATCTTATGAGAAAGCTGTTTATTTTATGACAGGCTGTTAAGGAAATTTATTTTGCCTGAAAATTCTTGACTTAAAATCTATTTTTCATTACACTAAAAATAAATATCAACAATTTATGAACGGAGGAGTTATATGCCATTTATTGATTCAAAAGTAACAGTTTCACTTTCAGCTGAAAAAGAGGAAAATATTAAACAGAAACTCGGACATGCTATCGGAACACTAGGCAAAACAGAAAGCTTTTTAATGGTTGGTTTTGAAGATGATTACAGCCTTTACATGGGCGGAAACAAATTAGAAAAAGGTGCTTTTGTTTCGGTGCGTGTATTCGGTAAAATCAACTCATCACAAAGCAATGAAATGACAGCAAAAATCTGTCAGATATTTGCCGATGAACTTGATATTCCGGGTCAAAATGTATACGTCACATATCAGGGCATAGCCGACTGGGGCTGGAACGGAAACAATTTCTAATATAATTTTAGTTATTGTTCACACCGACATAATGTTCACATCCGCGTTGTGATTGACAAATAACAGATATGTCATTAAAAACAAATAAGCAGACAATAATATTCATATTTATTGTCTGCTCTTTTATTTTTATCTTCTTTTATTTATATATTGCACTAATCTAATCATGTACTTTTAAGCCATGAAGCATTTTTACAAATTCAGGATTGCTATGGTCTACAATCTCACTGTGTCCAAGGTCAAGTTTTGCAATTTCTTTCATATCTTCATCTGAAATCTCAAAATCCCATACATCCATATTCTGTTCCATGCGTTCTTTATGAACTGACTTCGGTATTACCACAACACCTCTCTGCACATTCCATCTGAGAGCTACCTGTGCCGGTGTCTTTCCGTACTTCTCACCTATAGCAGCAAGAACCGGATGTGTAAATATTCCATGATTTCCTTCAGCAAACGGTCCCCATGCTTCCGGTACAACTCCGTACTCTTTCATAACGCTGAGTGCATTTTCCTGTTGGAAAAACGGATGTAATTCCACCTGATTTACCATCGGTTTTATGTCTACTGTCTCACAAAAATCTGCCAATATATGAGGATAGAAATTGCAAACTCCGATTGCTTTAAGCTTGCCTTCTTTGTACATTTCCTCCATAGCACGGTAAGCACCATAGTAATCACCCATCGGCTGATGAATAAGATATAAATCTAAATAATCTGTTCCAAGTTTTTTCAAAGATCTCTCCACAGCAGCTTTTGCACCTTCATAACTTGCATCCTGTACCCATAACTTTGTAGCAATAAAAAGTTCTTCTCTAGGCACTCCGCATTTTGCGATTGCTGCTCCAACAGCTTCTTCATTCATATAAGCTGCTGCCGTATCGATAAGACGATATCCGCTTGCAATTGCATCTGTGACAGCTTTTTCGCACACATCAGCTTCAGGAACCTGAAAAACTCCAAATCCGAGAAGCGGCATTTTTAATCCGTTACTTAATGTAGTGTATTCCATAATTTTACTCCTTTCAATTCTCTTATAACGTTGTCTGGTGTAATGTATCATTGATACAGTACACTGGTTATTTTCCATTTTTAATGGAAGATTTAAAGAATTATCTCTTAAATTCATTGTCTAAATTATAGTGTTAAATTCCTCAAATGAACAATATTTAATTTTTATACTGCTATTCATTTAATGAATACTATATATTGATTTATAATATAAATCTGCTAAACTGTTAATTAAGTAAAACAAGGAGGTTTTTAATCATGTTAGAAACATACCAGCTTGAGCAGCTTATAGCTTTTGCAGAATACAAAACTCTGTCCAGGGCAGCCGAAGTCCTTCATATTTCACAGCCTTCTTTAAGCCGTACTATGCAGCAGATTGAAAGTGAATTTCAGGTTTCTCTCTTTGAAAGACAGAAAAATAAAATCACTCTTAATGAAAACGGCAGGCTTGCAGTCTCCTATGCCAGAAAGATAGTGGATGATGTTAATGACATGGTATTCCATGTGCGTTCATTTGACCGCATGAACAATACAATAAGCGTTGGCTCATGTGCTCCCATGCCAAGCCAGCTGCTGACAAAACTGCTCCGCAGCATTTATCCTGACATGACACTTTCCTCCGAAGTAAAAAAGACTGACGTTTTAACAGTCGGTCTTTTTAATGATACATATGATTTTATAATTCTTCCGCAAAAACCTGATAATACAAGCGGACTCTTTATAAAAACTTTTTCAGAAGAACACCTGATGTTTTGTCCTACAGACACACACAAATTTGCACATGAGAGAAGCCTGCATCTTTACAACATAAATGGTGAAAACATGATAGTCATGCCAAATCTCGGTTTTTGGCGTGATATAATCGACGAAAAAATGCCCGATTCAAAATTTTTTGAGCAGACAGACCGCACGGCATTTGAAGAACTTAGCCAAGCCTCAATACTGCCTTATTTCACGACTGACATTGCTTTTAATGATTACATACAGCCAAAAAATCGTGTGTATATTCCTCTCATTGACCCTGAGGTAAACGTAACATTTTTCCTCATTGTCAAAGAAAGTAAAAAACAAAAATTTACGCAAGTGTTTAAAAACATTTGATTATATCTGCTGCATCTGCCTATATTCCAAACATTTCAGCACATATTTTCATGCCTGAATCAGTTTTGAATATTTTGTTATACGCATGCTCAACCACATCTTTTGACAAGCCATCCTCATACATATTTACAAGAAAATCTGCCTCAACAAGGATTTGATAATCTATCCCATTTATGTCATCATATGTATGATGATGGGCTATAAGATACATCACTCTCTCTGCTACATCTTTCATAAATCCAAGCTTTGTAAGCAATTTTTCTGCAAGCGCAGGTCCCTCTTTTTCCTGAAGTTTTCCATTGCAATTCCCATATTTTTCTTCACACAAATGTATTCCTATATCGTGAGTCAATGCCGCAGCGTGAACTACCCATTGTCTTAAGCCAATGGACTTCCTGCTTCATCGACCTCGTAACCTACTATCTCCACAGGCGTTAATTTGGGCAGTCCCTGCCCTA
>ERZ780198.3308-NODE-3308-length-11090-cov-3.036520_pt1 | contig 11090 bp, 10 predicted proteins | sample MGYA00510979_ERZ780198 | MGnify/ENA primary metagenome ERZ780198 (study PRJEB29588, sample SAMEA2158039) | human gut metagenome | biome: human gut; feature: human-associated habitat; material: faeces | place: Denmark | collected 2008/2010 ...
CGGCTGCGGCACGTTACAGTACGTTGCCCCAGCCGCCGTCCAGCCGCTCCTGCGCCTGCGCGGCGCTTAAGCCCGTCTCGGCGTCCGCCTCCAAAACGGGGATCTCCCGCCGCTGCGGCCCGTCCGGCTCCTTTGGTTTTCGTTTCAGGAATGACGCTGCCACAAATGCCGTCCTCCTCCAAGTAGTTGCTGATATCATATCACATCTGCGGCAAAATTTATCAACAAACTGTATATTTTCAGAAAATCGTAAGAAATCATGCACCGGACGGGGAAATTCCGATACCGCCCATACTGCTTGCGGAAAAAGATCAGCATTTGATCGTGATTGCTCTTGTAATCAGCAAGTACGCTCGCATGCCTTACATATGGAGACGTCCGTTTGGATGCGGGAAAGCGCGTGATATGGAAAGGGCGGTTCTGGCGGAAGGATGTCTGGCGAGGATGGAGAAACAGAACGCTTCTTTCAGATTCGTGTTTCTTCACCTCTTGCTTCGTCGTGCGTCGCTGGAGCGGAAAAACCGCAGTGTTATCCGAATAACGTGTTTTACTTGAAATTATTTGCGGATTGGGTATAATGGAAGTACAATCATGCCAAAAGAATACATCCTTTCCTTTAAAAAGGAAGTCGTCCGCCGATATGAACAAGGGACCACTTTGAACGCACGCAGCCGGGAGCTCCACATTGCGCTCAGTACCCGTTGCCATTGGCGCAAAGATACTGTTCTATCCAAACGGCCAACCACGCCTGCACGGCGAAGGCAATTGTTCCGTTTTCCGTAATAACTGTTGGCATGGGTGCGTGCGCTTGGTATAATGGAATGGATAAAACCGGTAGTCGGGGAGGCAGCTATGGAATACTATGCGAAATCCGAAAATCTGCAGGGGCATCAGGAAACTGTGAAGGAGCATTTACAAAAGGTCGCTGCGCTTGCGCGGGGGTATGGGGAGGCGCTTGGCCTTGCAGATGCCGCAGGACTGGAAGGGCTGGTACATGATTTTGGAAAGTATACCAAGGCGTTTCAGGATGTGTGGAAAGGCAAACAAACAGGCGTTGACCATGCGATAAGCGGGGCCTGCTTTCTGGAATGCTGCTATAGGGGGAGACCCGGCAGCCGTCCTGTGATAGAGGCGGTCAATGGACACCATGCCGGTCTTGTGGCCTACGATATGATAAAGGCGGAGCTGCACGCGATTGCAGATGATCGTAAGCAAGCCCACGGAAACGCCGGAAAAACGCCCTCGATTGAAAACGCAGCGCAGCTGAAAGAGGCAAACGCCGCGTTTCAAAAGGATTTTCCTGATTTCAGACTGCCAAAGCTTCCGATACCTCCTGCCGATGAACTGGAATCCATGCTGTATACCAGATTGCTGTTTTCCTGTCTGGTGGATGCAGACTACACGGCCTCTGCAATGAATGACGACAGTACATACCTTGATCGTGCGGAGGACTGCTATTTTGACCCGCAGGCGCTTCTGGAAACACTGTACGCCTATTGCGGCAGCATCCGGCAAGCCTCCACTGCGGACAAAACCCTGAATCAGTACCGGGATCAGGTCTTTGAACAGTGTGGGAAGATGGGTGATAAGCCGGAGGGATTATATACGCTGACGGCGCCTACCGGAACCGGAAAAACGCTGGCGCTGCTGCACTTTGCGCTGCGGCACTGCCTGAAGCATGGAAAAAAGCGGATCATTATTGTCCTCCCGTTTTTGACGCTGGCGGAACAGAATGCAGATACGTATGCTAAAATCATTCCAAACGTGCTGATCGACCATAGCCAAAGTGATTTACCGGAGGAGGCCCGGGAGCTGGCCGCCAGATGGAGCGCTCCGGTCATCATCACCACGTCTGTCCGTTTTTTTGAAGCTCTGTTTTCAGACCGCCCGACCGTCTGCCGAAAGCTCCACAACATTGCAGGCAGCGTTGTGGTATTTGACGAGGCCCAGAGCCTGCCCGCCAGTCTGACCTCCGCCACGCTTCGCGCAGTGAATGCGCTGTGCAGCCGCTATCACACGACCATGGTATTCTCCACAGCGACGCAGCCGGATTTTGCCGCGCGAAAGGATCTGAATTGGACGCCCTGTGAGATCCTTCCGGAGCACAGAAAATTGTTCGAGGCTCTGAAGCGGGTGAATGTGGAATGGCGGATCGGGAATGAAACGCCCCTCGAAGCCATTGCGGAGGAAATGGCGGGCTGTGCGCAGGTCTGCGCCATCGTCAACCTGCGCCGTCACGCCCGGCAGATCGCTGACGTACTGTCACGGCTTTGCCCCGAAGACACGGTTTTCTTTCTTACCACGGACCTGTGCCCCGCGCACCGGAGCCGGCAAATTGAGATCATCCGTCAGCGGCTGAAGCAGAAGCTGCCCTGCCGGGTCGTGGCGACCCAGTGCATCGAGGCTGGGGTAGACCTTGACTTTGAAACGCTGTATCGCGCGCTGGCTCCGCTGGATTCCATCATTCAGGCTGCCGGACGCTGCAACCGGAACGGCTGCGGTTCTATGGGGCAAGTGATCGTATTTCGCCCGGAGGACAGCCGTATACCGTATCCTGATAACTGGTACAACAATGCTGCAGTCACAGTACAGGAAATGAATCCGCCGTTTTCCATCCATGACCCGGAGAACATCCGGGAATACTACCGGCGGCTGTTTGACGGCACGGTCGATAAACCGGAGCTGACGAAGGCAATCGACGCACGGGCCTTTGCAGAAACGGCGGCGCAATACAAGCTGATCGCCAGCGCCGGTGCGCAGGTCATTGTTCCCTACGCCGCAGAGCGGAAGCTGTATGAACAGATCGCAGAGCAGCTGCGAACGCGGGGCGTCACCGGTGTGCTGCTGAAGCAGGCGGCGCCGATTACCCTGACCTGTTTTGCAAAAAATCTGGCCCTGTATGCCGAACAGATTCCGTTTGCCCGCCGGGGCAGAGAACAGTCTGCCGAACAGGCCGCAGGCAGCAATGTCTATCTGCTGTGCCCGCAGTATGAGGACCTGTATTCTGAGCAGCTGGGCCTGCATTTTCCGCAGGAAGAACGATTTGACTCCATATTTTGAAAAACAGCACACTGGCTGTCCGGATTGACGGACAGCTGGTGTGCTATTCTATTTTTGGAAAAAACTATTGACATCCATTTCACAGTTTATTATACTATACATGACAGCTTACACTAAGCTGATGAGTAGAAATAGGTATAGTATTATTTGAATGCTCTGCCCGTAATCCGGAGCAGAGCGAACAAATCATGGAGGTGAACATTATTTGAAAGAAATCACGATCGAGGTCTGGGGAGATTTCGCCTGTTTCTCTGCCCCTTATGCAAAAGTAGAACGGCTGACCTACCCATTCCCAACCCCATCTGCCGCCAGAGGGATTTTATCGGCAATTTATATGAAACCGAAGGAGTTCCGCTGGCAGATCAACCGCATTGAGGTATTGAACCCCATCCGCTATATCAGCTTCAAGCGCAACGAGGTCAAATGTACCGTCGGTTCGGAGCCGATCTCCACCGAGGAGGAGCGAACGCAGCGGCAGACGACGGCGCTGCAGGACGTCCGCTACCGGATCGCGGCGTCGATCATTCCCCGCCCGGCTTTTGCGGGAAAAGAGCTCCAACTGTACGAGCAGGCGCTGCGGCGCATCCGAACGGGAAAATGTTTCCATCAACCGGAGCTTGGAATGCACGAGTTTGTCTGCTATTTTGAGGAGAGCGACGGGACGCGTTCGCCTATCCAGCAGTCGATGGACGCAGGGCTGATGGTCTACGACCTGTTTGCGCCGGATGATGTGGAGGTCACGAAAAAGACGAAGATCAAAATGTCCCTGTTCCACGCGGTCATGGAGAACGGCGTGATTCTGATCCCGCCCTATGACAGCCCGGAGGTTCTGAAGGGGGAAGGCCTATGCTGAAAGCACTATATGACTACGGAGTACGCCGCCAGCTGGCTTTGCCGCCGGGATTCGCGGGGAAAACCATGAAGGCATATATTTCCCTCTCTGAAAGCGATGACCATGTCAGCGTCTATCTGGGGGGAGACGAGCCTGTTCCGTGCCCGGATATCGGCAGTCTGGCCAACGGTAAGGATAAGAGCAATGTTCTTGCAGAGAAGCGCTCCGTCGTCATTCCCGAGGAGCCCGGAAGCAAAAGCACATTCTTTTTGGAGGCACTCCGCAGCGCGGCAGAGGAAGAACCGCTGCTGAAGGTCTGCGTCCGTGCACTGGAAACGCCTGAACTTGCGGCGGCGGTTCGCGCAGAGCTGGATCGGGCCAAAATCAAGCCGGGAGATCGGATCTCATTTCGGGTCAACGGGCAGTCTATCCTGCAATCGGAAAAACTTCGTACATGGTGGAAGTCCTACCGAAAGCAGTTTTCCGCGGCGGACGAACGCCCATCCGCCCTGTGCCTGATCACCGGCGAACCGACGGTTCCCATGACGACGACCACGCCGATACAGGGCCTGCGAGTCGTCGGAGGGCACGCGAGCGGGGATGCGCTGATTTGCTTTGACAAGACGGCATTCTGCTCCTATAACCAGAAAAAAGCGGCGAACGCACCTGTTTCGGAAGAGGCTTTCAGCGTTGTGAAGGCTGCGCTGGATGATCTTTTGAAGGATGCGCCGATCCTTGCAGGAATGAAATTTGTCCACTGGTTTGACCGCGAGATTCCACAGGAGGATGATCCGCTTTATACTGTGGACTTTGGTTATGATCTGCCGGAGGATGAAACGGACGAGGAAGCAGAACCGGAAGCCGCCGTCAACGAGCTGACAGCGCGAAATCAGGCGAATCAAATTCCGGAAAGCGTCTATTCCGGGCAGCCTGTTCCCGATTTGGACAACGTATCCTACTATATTCTGCTGCTGTCCGGCGCAAACAGCCGCGTTATGATCCGCAGATATGACAGAGGCAGCTATCCGGATCTTCGCCGCAATCTGGGACAATGGTATGCCGATCTGGCACTGACCAATCAGGGCGGTACCGGAAACATCAGGCCTGTGAAGCTGGCTGCTCGTCTGCTTCGTCTTTTAAAATTCCAGAAAACCGACAGCCGACCCTTTGAGCGGCTGTCAAAGGAGCTGGCCGGGATCACCCCGGCGGTCGTGCAGGCGATTTTGTCAGGCGGATGCCTGCCGGATGCCGTCGCGGCAAAGGCGCTGGCCTATATTCGCTCGGAGCTGCTGTCGAACGACGACAGCGACACGCGAAGCACCCTGCCCAACAGTCTGGCCTGCCAATGGCTGAAGGTCTGGCTGCTCCGGAAAAATCGAATCCATCATCAGGAGGGAACAATTTTGGAAGCATACAATCTGCATCTTCGCAATGCCGCATATCACTGCGGCGGATTGATGGCCGTATATGCGGCGATCCAGAGGACGGCCATGCCGGACGTCAATACCGGCATTGTGGAGCGGTACTACGCCTCCGCCATTCAGATGCCCGCGCTGGTCATCGGCCAGCTCAGCAGCCGCTCAAATCACCATCTGGAAAAGATCGAAAACGGATGGCTCGCCGATAAATACCGCGAGAAGCTGCAGGAAATTTCCGTCGCGCTGGGGACGTCCATTCCTGCTACGCTGAATCTGGAACAGCAGTCCTATTTTGCGCTGGGCTACTATCAGATGGGCGCGAAGCTCAATCAGGAGAGAACCAGAAACGTCGCCGCCGCCAGAGAAAAGACCGGCGCGGCAGAAGAATAAAAGGAGGAGTATCTTATGGCAATTCAGAACCGATATGAGTTCATGTATTACGTTGCGTGCACAAATTGTAACCCGAACGGAGATCCGGACATGGGCAATATGCCCCGGCTCGATCCGCAGACCATGCAGGGCTTCATCACCGACGCTGCAACCAAGCGCCGCATTCGAAATTACGTGGAGCTGGCCCATCAGGGCGAGCCCGGCATGAACATCATCATCCAGCAGGCAACCAACATCAACCGCCATATCGCGGAGGCCAAGCGGGCAGCCGGTGTTGAAGACTGCGCAAAGGCAAAGGAAGCCGTTTACGCGGGCAGAAAAAAGGCCTGTGAGCTGTTCTACGATGTACGTACCTTCGGCGCAGTCATGTCCACAGGCCCCAACGCGGGGCAGGTGCGCGGGCCGGTGCAAATCACCTACGGAAAAAGTCTGGACGCCGTTCTTCCGCTGGACATTTCCATCACCCGTATGGCGGTCGCCGACAAGGTAAAGGATGGCGCTACAGTAGAGGATTACGCGGCATGGGAGCAGGAGCAGCCGGAGGACAAGCTTCGCACAATGGGCCGCAAGCAGATCATCCCCTTCGGCCTGTATGAGGTTCGCGGCTTCGTCAGCGCCAACCTGGCTGAAGAGACCGGGTTTGATGACGAAGATTTGAATGTCCTGTTTGAAGCCATTCTGAATATGTACGAGCATGACCACTCCGCCAGCAAGGGCGAAATGGCCGTCGTTTCTCCGCTGATTATTTTCAGGCACGTTGGCACGGATACCGACGCGGCGCAGAGAATCCGTCAGGCCAAACTGGGCTGCGCCCCGGCCCACAAGCTCTTTGATCTGGTCAAGGTCACGAAAAAAGCTTCCGTTTCCTATCCCAGAAGCTATCGGGATTATGACGCGCTTGTCTCTCTGGACAGGGTTCCCAAGGGCGTGCAGATCGGGTTCAAGCCAAGCGCCTTTGAGCCGGTAGTCTGGGACGCGCTTCCCGCAGACGAAGACTGGTTCTGCCATGGATGAGTGGGAGCCGATTCCTCTTTCCCGACTGTCTCACGCAGGGTTCTGCCTGCGTCGGGCTGCACTGCTGACCAATGAGCAGGTCTGGGCGGAAAGTGCGGATACCGCAAAAGGACGTTCTGAGCATGAGCGGGTCCACACGCAGCGGATAGAACGCCGGGGCGATTCAGCAAAGCTGTATGAGTTCCCTGTATTCTCCAAAGCTATGGGAGTTTCTGGGAAATGCGACTGCATAGAAGCGGAAGCATCCGCCCAGGGCTGCATGATCCCTGCGCTGGATTTCCCGGTCAGGCTGTATCCGGTTGAGTACAAGCACGGAAAACTCCGCGCAGAACAGGAATATGAGGTTCAGCTGTGCGCGCAGGCCATGTGTCTGGAAGAAATGTTCCAGACACAGATCCCGGAGGGCGCCATCTACTACATCACATCGCACCGCCGGTATCCGGTCTCTTTTACAGCGGAGCTCCGCAGTCTTGTAAAGGAAACAATCGAAAGGATCGAGGCGTTTCGCCGAAGCTTTTCGATCCCGCCGGCGGAATACGGGGCGAAATGCAAGGCGTGCTCCCTGCGGGAGCACTGCCTTCCCAGCGTGCAGCGATCCGCGTCCGGCTACTGTATGCAGCTGCGCAAAGAGGCCATGCACGAGGAGGATGTCCCATGAAAAAGCTGCTGGAGACGCTCTATATTACAACGCCTGAAAGCTATCTGTTTGAGCGGAACGGGAATATCTGCATCTCCATCGGCGGTGCAGAAAAGGCCGCTGTTCCAATCACACAGGTGAACTCCATCGTTCTGTTCGGAAAGAACACACTCTCAACTGCATTGCTCTCATTTTGCTCCAAAAACGACGTGACGATTACATTTCTCAGCGAGAACGGCTTTTTTCTGGGGCGGCTATGCGGCCCGGTCAGCGGAAATGTGCTGTTAAGAAAGCGCCAGTATGAAACACTGGCAGATACAGCCTTTGCAAACCGGTTTGTCAAGGATCTGCTGTTCTGTAAGCTGCGAAACAGCAGATCTGTGTTGGTGCGGTATGCCCGTACTGCCTCTGATGAAGCAGAAAAGAGCGGCGTTGCTGCGGCGGCAGCTGATTTGACCGCAATCGCAAATCGTCTGGATGACTGTACGGACATTGATTCCATGCGCGGAATCGAGGGCGCCGCTGCGTCTGTCTACTTCTCTCGCTTTGACGATCTGCTCTCCAGTCCGAAGGGATACCGCTTTGAGACGAGAAGTCGGCGTCCGCCGCTGAACGAAGTCAATGCGGTGCTGTCTTTTGTCTATACGCTGTTGGCACATGACGTTCGATCTTCGATGGAAGCTGTGGGGCTGGACCCTGCCGCCGGGTATCTGCACACCCTTCGCCCGGGGCGGCTATCCTTTGCGCTGGACATCATGGAGGAGCTGCGTGCGCCCCTGTGCGACCGGCTGGTCATTTCCATGTTCAACAGGGATCAGTTTCAGACGCAGGATTTTACGACAGACTTTGAAGCGGTATACCTCAGCGAGAAAGGGCGGCGAAAGGTTCTTGAACAGTGGCGGGCCAGAAAGCGCGAGTCCATTCAGCACCCGTTTTTGAAGGAGAAAGTTCCCATTGGGATAATCCCATACGTACAGTCTATGCTGTTTGCCCGTGTGCTGCGCGGGGATCTGGATCGATACCCGCCGTTTGTGTGGAGGTCATGACATATGATGCTGGTCGTAACCTATGATGTGGACACATCGGATTCTGCCGGGCAAAAGCGCTTGCGGAAAGTAGCAAAGATCTGTGAACGGCACGGGATGCGTGTTCAAAACTCCGTGTTTGAGGTGCTCGTGGACGCTGCACAGCTGGTCGTGCTGAAACAGGAACTGGGAAAAGCTATCGATATGGAGCAGGATTCTGTCCGCTTTTATCGACTCGGCAATTCATACGAGAACCGGATCGAAAGTATGGGACGCAAGCCCCTCGTGGAAGCAGGAAGTGCCTTGATCTTTTAACGCCAACCCCTGCCGTACACATTTTTGCGGCAGGTTGGCGCATGAAATCCATGCAAGATATACAGCTTTTGGATCTCTTCTTGGAAAACCAAAGGAAGCCAGACATAAAACTGTATCATCTTTCGGCAATTTGCCGCAAAACCTCATGACGGACTTGTGGAAAATTGCCGTCGCCCCTCCCGCAGGGGCGTGAGTAGAAATCCAGAGGTCGGAGGCGGCGCGCTTGATGGTGCCGCCCCAGTCGCCCCTCCCGCAGGGGCGTGAGTAGAAATATATCCGTATTCCTTGATTGCCTCGATGGAGACCGCGTCGCCCCTCCCGCAGGGGCGTGAGTAGAAATAAAATACGTCACAGCTACCGCCATAGCCGCCCACATGTCGCCCCTCCCGCAGGGGCGTGAGTAGAAATGTTCCGTCTCCTCGAGCGAGCTTACCACTTCCAGCTCGTCGCCCCTCCCGCAGGGGCGTGAGTAGAAATAGGCATCTTCGTCGTCTCCAAAGTGCTCGTCGTATTCGTCGCCCCTCCCGCAGGGGCGTGAGTAGAAATCATGAAACCGGGTGCTCCGTTCTACATCTGGCATGCGTCGCCCCTCCCGCAGGGGCGTGAGTAGAAATCCGCTGTTTACAACAAAGGTTGCCTGGGGCAGAATGTCGCCCCTCCCGCAGGGGCGTGAGTAGAAATATGCGCGAGCTGGCTGCGTATCACTACGACCCTGAGGTCGCCCCTCCCGCAGGGGCGTGAGTAGAAATTACCCGGACGGATTTGTGACAGCCATTCAGGCCAGTCGCCCCTCCCGCAGGGGCGTGAGTAGAAATACCCTCGTCTGCGCCGTGCTCGGCAAGGCGGATAGAGTCGCCCCTCCCGCAGGGGCGTGAGTAGAAATGATTCAGGCTATCCATCGCGCGGCACGCAGGGCGTCGCCCCTCCCGCAGGGGCGTGAGTAGAAATACTTCACGCAGAGCGTTCGCGCTCAATGCAACGCGTCGCCCCTCCCGCAGGGGCGTGAGTAGAAATGTTGATCTGCTTCTCGCGAGCTTCCATCTCGGTCTTGTCGCCCCTCCCGCAGGGGCGTGAGTAGAAATGGCAAACGGAGAATATCTGCTTACAGGGAAGCTGTTCTGCGGCTATTGCGGCTCCTACATGATCGGTGTATCTGGCACCGGGGAGAACGGAACCGTGCATAATTACTACCAATGCCAGAAGCGTCACGCAGAGGGCCGATGTGAGAAGAAGAACGTGCGCCGCGACTTCATTGAAAAGTTGATCGCGCGTCTGACGCAGGATTACATCTTGCAGGACGATACAATCGAGTGGATCGCAGACAGCACCATGAGCTTTCAGGCCATGGCGCGGAGGGAATCGGGCGTTGCTCAGCTCGAACGCGATCTGGCTGATAATCGCAAGGTTGCGAAGAATATCATGGCGGCAATCGAACAGGGAATCATCACGGAAACGACCAAGGCCCGGCTGCTTGAAGTCGAGGGGACGATACACGATCTGGAGCGTTCATTGTCCATAGCAAAGGCAGCGTCACAGCCGATAGAACGCGAACGAGTTGTTTTCTCGCTGGAGCAGATGCGCGAGGGAAACGTCGGAAGCAAGGATCACCAAAAGAAGCTGATCGACACGTTCGTAAAATCGGTGACGCTTTGGGATGACCGCATTCAGATCGACTACTACCATACGCCCGGCAAACACAAATTCTCATATTCGCTGGAAGAATTGACGAGCAAAGCAGAAAACGAAAGTAATGCCTCGGACGTTCGTACAGACTCTCTTGAGCTCCACCATAAAAGGACTCTTATTTTGATAGAATGGCTATCAAGATAAGAGCCCTTTTTCTTTTGCTTTTCACGAAAACTATCAAATATCAGAACTTTTTCAACGCCTTCGCCCGTTCTGGCTTTTCCGCCAGGGCGGGCTTTTTTAATTTCGGTGAAAACGCTTTTTCGCTTCGTTTTGCCTTATGGAGATTCTTTTTACTTTATGGGTGTTCGTTTGGTGGATTGGGTTATGCGGTGAGTTCCTCGCTCGTGAGTCACAGCTTAACCATTTTCAGTGTGAAAGCAAGCCTGAAAACAAAGAAATTTTCTCATTTTTCGGAAGAACACAGAGATGTAACTAGAATTTGCTTGCCAAATGACAAAAAATCGTATATTATAATGAACGGAATACAGAGGATTATCGAGAAGGGGTACCCCTTCTCGTCCGTAGGTACCTACGGACGATTTCCTCTGTTAAACTGAATATTGTTGATACCGTAATACACGCCGATTCCGTAACGCCTGATGTTCAGGCAGGATAGGCGCAGGAAGAAGGCCGGAAGGCCGACACGAAACGGTGCTGTGCGCGTGAGATCACGCCGAGGCGAATTTTTTCGCTGGGACGAAAGTCCGTCA
>ERZ780198.3310-NODE-3310-length-11089-cov-3.173101_pt1 | contig 11089 bp, 8 predicted proteins | sample MGYA00510979_ERZ780198 | MGnify/ENA primary metagenome ERZ780198 (study PRJEB29588, sample SAMEA2158039) | human gut metagenome | biome: human gut; feature: human-associated habitat; material: faeces | place: Denmark | collected 2008/2010 ...
GCCCTTCAGAGTCAGCTGCAGACCGTCCAGGAACAGAATAATTCACTGAAAGAAAGCCTGAATAAGACCATTGATCTGGATGAGATTTACCAGATTGCAACCGGAAGACTGGGAATGGTCTATGCCGGTGAAGATCAGGTAATTTATTATGACAGCAGCAATCCGTCAGAGTTAGAAAAAGCCTACGCCGAAATTTTCCAAAAGATTCAGGAGGAACGGCAGCAAAAAGCAAAGGCAATCTGGATGGTCAACGATCCGATGCCGACGCGCGGCAGCGACGCGTTTGTGGAATTTATAGGATTCTATGACAAATCGCAGGAGCTGGTATCGAATTCCTTAAATGGCATGTATGAGCCGTACGCGGAAAATACCGCGGACTTTGAAACAGCTTCCAAGGCGATTCATTGGGATCTCAAAAGCTCCGGCTATCAAAAAACAGAAGAAGTCGGGCAGACACTCTATCAATATGAACTCAAGTATCGCGTCAGACTGCGAAACGAAAACGCGGCATTTTTGGAGGAAACCTCATATCCGACCAACAATCCCACCAAAATGACATATCAAATCATAGAAAAAGTGAACCAGCAAACGGTCGTTTCCGAAAAAAGAAAAATTGAATTTCCGATTCCTTCTGTCAAAGGCTACGATGTCGCGCTGCGTTTCGTCAAAACAGATGAAAGAAACAGACCGGTCGCAGAAGCGGAATTTACGTTGGAACACGATGAGGCGCGCTGCTGCCGCTGCCGCGGAGATGAGAGAAGCGTATCCCTTTTGCCGATGCAGGCAGTATCTGACGAAAACGGTGCGTTTTGCTTTGAAAAAATTCCGTCCGGTCATCGATATACCTTGACTGAAACAAAAATTCCGTCCGGTTACACAAAAAATAATGAGCAGTACCGCGTAACAGCCGCTTACGATAAGGTATCGGTTTTCGTATCACATTCTGACAACAGCGAAACGGAGCTTGATACCGCTCATCCAATACAAATCATCAACCGGGCAGGATATGAGCTTCCGGAAACGGGAGCGGGAGGAAACACGATATTCACAGCGGTGGGCTGCTTTTTGATTTTGATGGCGCTGCTGCGAGAATATAATTTAAAAAAGAATGAGAAGGGGAGAATGAGATGAAAAAAAGAAACCTTGTGACAGCCATGATTTTAGTGACGCTTCTGCTCCTGGGCACGGCAAGCACAGCCTATGCCGCGAAGACGAGCGGAAGTATCGTTGTTCAAAACGCGGTGAGCGGAGAAACCTACAGCATTTATCGTATTTTGGATCTGGATACAGACAGTGAAACCGAACCGAGCGCGTATCGCTATACGGCCAACGCGGCGTGGGAAGGATTTGTAAACAGCGCGCAGATTAAAGATATCTATCTCAAAATAGATGAAACAGACGGACATATTACATGGGCGGCAGAGAAGGATAAGGCAGAAGATATCGCAGCCTTTGTTGCGATCGCGGGACAGTACGCTCAAGAGCAAAGCATCTCGCCTGTCAAGGAAGTGACAAATACAGGAGCCGCAAGCGTGGAATTTAAGAATCTTCCATTTGGCTATTATCTTGTACGTTCAAGTCTCGGCGCTTTGTGCGCGATCGACACCACGAATCCGAAGGCCGTCATCAAAGAAAAAAACGAAAAGCCCATCGTGACGAAGGAAGTACAAGAAAACAGCACCGGAAGCTGGGGAAAGCAGAATGATGCCGAGATCGGAGATAAAATACTTTATCAAAGCGTGATTACCGCGGCAGATGGCAATCCGAGCAATTATGTATTCCATGATACGATGAGTGCAGGATTGACATTTTTGAAAGAAGAAGTAAGTGTATATATCAACAATGCCGAAACGCCGCTTACAAGCGGATATCGAATTCTGACCGGACAGGAGGAAGGAAAAAAAGATGCTGTCTGTACTTTTGAGATTCATTTTGAAAACGGAATCATCCATACCAACGATGTGGTGAAGATTTGCTACGCCGCATTGCTGAACGAAAACGCGAAGGTCTGCGATGAGGAAACCAACAGCGTCTACCTGACCTACGGCGAAAACGGAAAAACCACGATAGAAACAACAAAGACCTTTAACTGGAGCTTCGGCGTATATAAATTTACGGAAACAGAAGCGAACGCGGAGGGAGTCAAAGAGAGAATCCCGCTCGCCGGCGCGGAATTCATACTCTACGCGGATGAAGCCTGTCAAAATCCGGTGAAACTGACCGCGAAGCAAAATCAGATCTATCGCGCTGCTGTAAGCGGGGAACAGACCATTTCCTCTATCACGACGGATCAAAGCGGTCGTTTTGTCATAGAAGGTCTCGACGCGGGATACTATTACCTCAAGGAAATCAACGCGCCTGCCGGATATTATCCGCTGAGCGCGCCAGTAAAAATCGAAATCGACCACGAGGGTAAGACTTATCTGTGCCAGGGAAATGAAAAAACAGAGCTCGCGCAGAATCTCGTCGAAGTGCTGAATCAGACCGGTGGTGAACTGCCGACGACAGGCGGCAGCGGAACGATGCTTTTTTACGCGGTCGGCACGCTGCTGACGATGGGCGCGGGATACCTGCTCAAGCACAAAAAAGAAGATGAGGAAGCAAAAAAATAAGAGATGGAGATACCGACTTCTCCTGCTTGTCGGCATCGCGATCCTGCTTTATCCTTCTCTCAGCAATCTGTGGAATGAAAGCATGGCGAGCAGGGTCATCGCTTCTTACCGCGCGACGGTCAAAGAGACGGATCATGGCGAGGAAGCAGAAATAATGAAAAAAGCGCGGCGCTATAATCGCGCTTTGGCCTCGGCGCAGGAGAAAATTTTTCTGTCCGGCGAGGAAGCGAAAGGCTACCGGAAGCAGCTGTGGCTGGACGAAAACGGGATGATGGGATACCTCGAAATTCCATCTATCAGGGTTTATCTTCCGATTTATCACGGAACAGAGGAAGCGGTTCTGCAAAAAGGGGTGGGGCACCTGTCCTGGACCTCGCTGCCTATCGAGGGAAAGAGCGTGCACAGCGTTCTATCCGGACATCGGGGACTGCCGAGCGCGAAACTGTTTACGGATTTGGATCAGCTGAGAGAGGATGATGCTTTTTCGGTGCATATTTTGGGAAGTGTTCTGACCTATCAGGTCGAACAGATTTGTGTGGTTGCGCCTACGGAAACAGAAGTCCTTCAAATCGAGCCTGAAAAAAATTACTGCACCTTGATGACCTGCACGCCTTATGGCGTGAATACGCAGCGCCTGCTTATCCGCGGTATATTGACAGACACAGACACCGCGCAGGAGAGGCAAGAGAGCGGAGAGGAGCCGCAAAGTGAAAAACTTCCGCTGCTTCCCGTTCTCATCGCGGGCAGCTTCGTGCTTGCGGTATGCCTGCTGATACGAAAAAAACGAAAAGGAAAGGAGGAAATCGGATGAAAAACATGCGCATAAAGGGTATGATGCTTTTCCTTATGACAGCGCTGCTGTTTTTCCCTGTGAAGGCGGAAGCTGTCGGCATTTTGGATACGACGAAAGAAGTGACGCTTACCATCAGCTGCAAGGATGGAGACCGCGGCATCGCGAATGCCGGGTTTGAAATCTACCAAATCGGTGGGATTACGGAAGCGGCGGAGATTATTCCGAACGCCGCATTCGACGGAAGGCTGCCGAAGCTTCGCGAATTAAGCGGCAGCGAATGGAGGGACCTGACACAAGAGCTCTGTCAACTGACGCAAGGTGAAAACCTCGCGCCGGTCGATAGCGGTTATACTGACGAGAACGGTATGCTGCGGTTTCCGCAAGACGGAAAAAAACTGGAGCAGGGGCTTTATCTCATCGTGGGCGGCAGCGCGCGGCAGAACGGATACAGCTATACGCTTTCTTCCTGCCTTGTCTTTTTGCCGTCTGAGGACGCGGAAAGAAAGAACTGGAATTATGAGGTGATCGTGTGCCCGAAATTTACCAAAACAGATATCCCCGTCACGCCGCCTGTGACACCGCCGGAGGAACCGGAGATTCCGGTGGTGCCTCGTGAAGAACCGGAGATTCCGACGCAGCCGCAGAAGCCGGAGGAAACCATCGAAATTCCGAGGACCGGCGATCACGCCTGCCTGCCGCTTTGGATCAGTTTGTGCGGCGTATGCGCCGCGCAAATGGCAGGGCTGTTTCTGTACAAAAGGAAAAACAGAAGAATGTAGGATATATATCTAAAAATAAAAAATAAATAAAAGGCGCGAAACAGAGGATTTCAGCGAGTTTTTTAAGATGATTCGAAATAAATTATCAAAACCGCGCAAAATCCTCTTTTTGTATTGAAATTTTCGTCTAACGGTGCTATACTATACCCTGTATAAATCTCACAAAAAAACGAAGGTCGAATCCCAAAATATAGGGTCGAACAAAGTCGAAAAATACAGAAAAAAGAGGAAAAAACATGAGTCTAGAAGAAAAAACAAACGGTCAGTATAACGCGGCCCAGATACAGGTCCTTGAGGGACTCGAAGCGGTTCGCAAAAGACCCGGCATGTACATCGGCAGTACAGGTGCCAAGGGTCTGCATCATCTGGTCTATGAAGTCGTGGACAACAGTATCGACGAAGCGCTCGCCGGATATTGCAAAACGATCCATGTCACGATTCAAAAGGACAACTCCGTCATGGTAGAGGATGACGGCAGAGGTATGCCGGTGGACAAGCATCCGAAGCTTGGTATTCCGGCGGTTGAAGTTATTCATACGGTTCTGCATGCCGGCGGCAAATTCGGCGGCGGAGGCTACAAGGTATCCGGCGGTTTGCACGGTGTCGGCGCGTCCGTCGTCAACGCGCTTTCGACACACATGGAAGTCGAGATCAAGCGAAACGGCAAGATTTACAGACAATGCTACGAAAAGGGCAAGACCGTTTCCAAACTGGAGGTTATCGGCGAATCCAAAAAGACCGGCTCCAAGACGACCTTTTGGCCGGATCCGGAAATCTTTGAGACCACAGTTTTTGACTTCGCGACCCTCGAGCATCGCCTCAGAGAGATGGCATTCCTGAACAAGGGCATTAAGATCATATTCAAGGACGAGCGCGAGGGACAGAAGCGCAGTGAGACCTTCCATTACGAAGGCGGCATCAAGGAATTCGTCAAATTCCAAAACCAGAACAAGACACCGCTACACCCGGATATCATTTATTTTGAGATATCCAAAGAGACCTGTGAAGTCGAAATTGCCATGCAGTATACGGACGGCTACAGCGAGCTGATCTTAGGCTATGCGAACAATATCAACACGACGGACGGCGGTACGCATATCGTCGGTTTTAAGAGCGCGCTGACCAGAGTGTTCAACGATTACGGAAAGAAAAGCAAGATTCTCAAGGAGAATGACGTGCTCAGCGGCGAGGATGTTCGTGAAGGTCTGACCGCGATCGTATCCGTCAAGCTCTCAGAACCGCAATTTGAAGGACAGACCAAGGCGAAGCTCGGCAATCCGGAGATTCGCGGCTTTGTCGAAACCTCAACCAATGAGAACCTGACCGCATTTTTGGAAGAAAATCCGGCGCAGGCAAAGATCATCGTCGAAAAATGCATTCGGGCCGCGCGTGCCAGAGAGGCAGCCAGAAAGGCCAGAGATCTGACCAGAAGAAAGGGCGCGCTCGAAAGCTTTTCACTGCCGGGCAAGCTCGCGGACTGCTCCGAAAAAGATCCGGCACTGTCTGAGATTTTTTTGGTCGAGGGTGATTCCGCGGGAGGCTCCGCCAAGGACGGCAGAGACCGGAAACGTCAGGCCATCCTGCCGCTGCGAGGCAAGATTCTCAATGTCGAAAAAGCAAGACTGGACCGCATCTTAAGCTCCGAAGAAATTAAAAATATGATCACAGCCTTCGGCTGCGGAATCGGCGAAGATTTTAACCTCGAAAAACTCCGCTACCATAAGATCATCATTATGACCGATGCCGACGTAGACGGCGCGCATATTCGGACGCTGCTTTTGACTTTCTTTTACCGGTATATGAAGCCGTTGATTGAGGAAGGTTATGTTTACGCTGCGCAGCCGCCGCTGTATCAGGTCAAAAAAGGCAAAGAGGTCTACTATACCTACAGTGAGGAAGAGCAGACGAAACTGATGACGGACATTGCGGACAAGCCGGGCAAGCCGGATATTCAGCGCTACAAAGGTCTTGGTGAAATGGACGCCGAACAGCTTTGGGAGACGACCATGGACTTCAAGCACAGAACGCTCGTACAGATCACGCTCGAGGACAGCGCCGCGGCCGATGAGATTTTCACGACGCTGATGGGCGACAAGGTTCCGCCTCGCAAAAAATTTATTGAAGACAACGCGCAGTACGCGACAATCGACGCATAAGGGAAGGAGGGCAAAAAATGACAACTTTATTAGAAGATCAAAAGATGCTTCAGCATGAGATTCATGACGAAATGAAGCAATCCTATATCGACTACGCAATGAGCGTCATCGTCAGCCGTGCCCTGCCGGACGTGCGCGACGGCTTGAAGCCGGTACACAGAAGAATTCTTTACGGCATGAGCGAGCTGGGGGTAACGCCGGATAAACCGCACAAAAAATCTGCCCGTATCGTTGGTGAAGTTATGGGTAAATATCACCCGCACGGTGACTCCTCGATATACGACGCGATGGTCAGACTGGCGCAGCCTTGGAATATCCGCCACGCGCTGGTGGACGGACACGGCAACTTCGGTTCCGTCGACGGCGACGGTGCGGCGGCCATGCGTTACACCGAGGCGAGAATGACACCGCTGGCGCTGCAGATGCTGCGTGATATTGAGAAAGAGACCGTCGATTTCATCCCGAACTTCGACGGGGAAGAAAAAGAACCGGTGGTACTGCCGTCCAGATTCCCGAATCTCCTGGTTAACGGCTCCAACGGTATCGCCGTCGGTATGGCAACCTCGATCCCACCGCATAATCTGGCGGAAACCATAGACGCGGCAATTAAGATCATTGACGAGCCGGACTGCACGATCGACGATCTGACGAACATCGTTAAGGGACCGGATTTTCCGACCGGCGCGGTGATCATGGGCAAGAATGCTGCCAAGGAGGCTTACCGCACAGGACAGGGCAAGGTTATCGTGCGCGCTGTCAGCGAAATTGAAGAAACGAGCCGCGGCAGACAGCAGATTATCGTTACCGAGATTCCATATCAGGTCAACAAGGCGAGACTGATCGAAAAGATGGCAGAGATGGTCAAGGAGAAGCGTCTTGAAGGCATCTCCGAGATCCGGGACGAATCCAACCGCAAGGGCATGCGCATTGTCATCGAACTCAAAAAAGATGCCAACGCGCATATCATCCTGAACAGACTATACAAACACACGCAGATGCAGGAAACGATCTCCATGATCATGCTGGCAATCGTGAACGGGAAACCGCGCATCCTGAACCTGCGCGAGATCCTTGACGAATACCTTAAGCATCAAAAGGAAGTCGTCACCAGAAGAACGATTTACGATAAAAAGAAGGCTGAGGCCAGAGCCCACATTTTAGAGGGTTACCGCATCGCGCTCGACAATATCGATGAAATCATTCATATCATCAGAAACAGCTATAACGACGCCAAGGAAAAACTGATGGAGCGCTTCGGCTTATCCGAGATCCAGGCGCAGGCGATCCTCGATATGCAGCTGAGAAGACTGCAGGGCTTGGAAAAAGAGAAGATCGAAAACGAATATCAGGATCTCTTGAAGAAGATCGCTTACTACAACGAACTGCTTGCCGATGAACATAAGCTGATGGGCGTGGTCAAGGATGAGCTGACCGAGATCAAAGAAAAATGGGGCGATAAGCGCAGAACCAAGATCAAGCGCGCGGAGAGCGAAATCGACGAGGAAGATCTGATCGAAGAAGAAAACGTCTGCATTACGCTTACACACCTTGGATATATCAAGCGTGTTCCGGTCGATACCTATAAGTCGCAGAAGCGCGGCGGCAAGGGCGTAACCGGCATCACGACCCGCGAAAACGATTTTGTCAAGAACATGATCATGACCTCGACGCACGATTATCTGATGTTCTTTACCAATACCGGCAAGGCACACAAGATCAAAGCGTACGAGATACCGGAAGCGACCAGAACCGCAAAGGGAACGCCTGCGGTCAACTTCCTCAATCTGATGCAGAGAGAGCGCATCACCGCAGTGATTCCGATTCAGGAATTCGCGGAGGATAAGTATCTGATCGCGGTCACGAAGCAGGGCACGATCAAAAAGACTGCGCTTTCGCAGTTTGACACGAACCGCAAGACCGGTCTGATCGCGATGAACCTCAAGGACGGCGATGAACTGATCGGCATTAAGCAGACATCCGGCACCAATAACGTCATCATTGTGACCAAGCAGGGCAAGTGCATCTGCTTCTCGGAGGACGATGTACGTCCGATGGGCAGAATCGCCGGCGGTGTGAGAGCCATCAAGCTCGATGCGGATGATGAAGTTGTCGCGATGGAGCTTGTGGAGCCGGGACAGGAGCTTTTGGTCGTTACCCAAAAGGGCTTCGGTAAACGGACCAAGGTTGAGGATTACAAGATTCAAGTCAGAGGCGGTAAGGGCCTTTTGACCTACGATAAAGCGAAGTTCAAAAAGACCGGCGAACTGGTCGGCGCGATGGCGGTAGATGAGGATGACGATATCCTTTTGATCAATTCCGACGGCATCATCATCCGCATGGCGGCGAAAGAAATCTCCAAGCTCGGCCGCGCGACACAGGGCGTGAAGATGATGAATGTCGGAGAGGATGCCAACATTATCGCGCTCGCGAAGGTTATCAAGGAGGATGAGCTGGACGGAGAGAGCGGCGAGAAGAAGCAGGCCGCTGCCAAAGAGAAGGAGTCCGGAGAAGATCAGGAGCAGATGAAGCTTTGATTTTCGCGGCAAAATATAGGAGTGACATAAAAGGGAGGTCCTAAAAAGATGGCAGATACAATCAAATTTATTATCCCCGGAAAACCCGAATATCTGACGATGGTCAGACTGGCGCTTGGGTCGATCGCGGATACTGCCGGATTTAATTTTGAAGAGATCGAGGACATCAAAACCTCAGTGCAGGAGGCCTGCAAGGCAATCTGCTGCCATGGCAAGGACGGCGTGGCCGGAGAGTACACGCTGGAATGCATTGTAGGCGAGGAGGAGCTCACGATCTCCATCACCGATACCGGCAAAGAAGAATTTAACAAGAACCTTGTCACCATGAAATGCATGGATTGTCCGAATGAAGGCGATATCGGCGTCTTTGTCATTCGAACACTGATGACAAGCGCGGAGCTGATTGAAAATCCGGAAGGTAAAAAAACCATTCGAATGGTAAAAAAGAAAAAATGACGCAACAAACGAAAATAAGCGAAGAATTTAGAGAATACAAAGCGCATCCTACCATTGAGCTTCGCAATAAGCTGGTGGAAGAGAATCTGTATATTGTGGATATTCTGATCCGAAAATATCTGGGCAAGGGCGTGGATTATGATGATCTGTATCAGGTCGGCGCCATTGCTCTGGTTTCGGCTGTCGAAAGATTTGATCCGGACAAAGGCTTTGAATTCCGCAGCTTCGCGACACCGACCATCCTCGGAGAAATTAAAAAGTATTTTCGCGACAAGGAGTGGAGCCTGAAGGTGCCGCGCCGCCTTAAGGAAACGGCGGGTAAGGTGCAGGAAGCCAAAGAGCGCCTGACCACGCAGCTTGGCCGCGCGCCGGATGTAGAGGAAATCTCGAAGGAAACCGGCTTTACACATGAGCAGATCATGCAGGCGATGGAGAGCGCCAAGGCCTACGGAACCTATTCTCTGGACGGCATGGGCGCGTCTTCGGATGAAGAAGCTGAAGCGAATGCGCTGGAGCGCTATATCGGCTTTGAGGATTCCGGTTACGAACGCGTGGAACTCGGCGAGATTATCGACCACGTGCTGTCGGGTTTCAGCGACACTTATCGTTTTATCTTCCGAGAACGGTTTTTACATAACAAATCCCAATCGCAGATCGCGAAAGAACTCGGTATTTCGCAGATGACCGTTTCCCGTTCGGAAAGAGCCATCATCGAGGCCTTTAAAAAAGAATTAAACAGACATTAATACATCGCAGGGGCGTCGCGGCGCCGAAACCGATGGGAAGGGAATGAGAATAAATGAAAAGAGTTTTTTCAGGCGTACAGCCTACCGGAAATATCCATTTAGGAAACTATCTTGGGGCGCTCAAGCAATTCGTGGAGCTGCAGGAGGATCACGAATGCATCTACTGCATCGTAGATGAACATGCGATCACCGTACCGCAGGATCCGAAGATGCTCAAGGAGCACATTTTGGACGTCGCGGCACTCTACTTGGCTGTCGGCATCGATCCGAAAAAATCCATCGTCTTCGTGCAGTCACAGGTGCCGGGACACGCGGAGCTTGGATGGATTTTGAACTGCTGCGCTAACACAGGTGAGCTGTTCCGCATGACGCAGTTCAAGGCAAAGAGTCAGGGTAAGGAATCCGTCGGCGCAGGACTTTTGACTTATCCGGTTTTGATGGCGGCGGATATTCTCCTGTACGATACGGATATCGTTCCGGTCGGCAATGACCAGAAGCAGCACATCGAACTGACGCGCGACCTGGCGATTCGCGTCAACAATAAATACGGCGATAAAAAGACGAAGGGCGTGGACGGCAAAGGCAATGTGTTTATCGTACCGGACGGCAGATTCCTCAAAGAGGGCGCGCGCATCATGGCGCTGGATGATCCGACCAAAAAAATGAGCAAGAGCGCAGAGAACGTACACTCCCGCATTTCCCTGCTCGATGAGCCGTCCAAGATCAAAAAGTCGATTATGAAGGCGACGACCGACTCCGACGGCGTAGTCAAATTCGACGCAGAAAACAAGCCGGGCGTCAGCAATCTGCTGAACATTTACAGTGTGCTCACCGGCAAGACCGTTGCCGAAAACATCAAGGGCGCGAAGATTCTCAACACCGAGATCATTCACACCGTTGATAACCCCATCAGCAAGGAAGGCGGCATTGCTGTTTTAAAGGGCAACCTCGCTCCCGGAGGGCGGTGGTGAGCAACTTCCAGAACGGCTCGACCGTGGCCACCTGTGCGCGCT
>ERZ780198.3311-NODE-3311-length-11085-cov-2.997915_pt1 | contig 11085 bp, 7 predicted proteins | sample MGYA00510979_ERZ780198 | MGnify/ENA primary metagenome ERZ780198 (study PRJEB29588, sample SAMEA2158039) | human gut metagenome | biome: human gut; feature: human-associated habitat; material: faeces | place: Denmark | collected 2008/2010 ...
CAGCAGATTTACAGTCTGTCCCCTTTGGCCACTCGGGAATCTGCCCATTTATCAGATACGCAAAATGCGCTCTGACAAGAAAAGATTATAGCATAGCAGCTTCTATTATGCAAGTATTTTTTGTCCGAAAGCCATACCTTAAAACCTGAAAACTAATTTTCTGATCTGTCATACATCAAAATAACTGCGGAATATTTCTGCAGGCTTATTTTGAGTACTCCATCCGCAACTTCATACTGTTTTGGCATCAGTGAATAGCCCGTCTCATTTGAAATGATCACACGCTCTAACACTGCTTTTTTCGGTATTCCGCACTGCCATACTTCAAGTTCCACATCACGTTCCTGTTCCTTATTATTCACAAGGACAACAAACTGCTCCCTGCGGTTAAATCTCGCGTAACAAAGGAGATTATCATCTCCTCGGAGATTATCGTCTCTTCGGAGATTATCGTCTCCTTTTAAAAACATAAGGGAACCGGTGCGGAGTGCTTCATGTTCTTTATGAATGCGGATAATATCACGATGAAAATCGATCAGGACAATGTCCTCTTTCCCCCATGGATAGGTACGTCTGTTATCCGGGTCTGTGAATCCGCAGAGCCCTGCCTCATCACCATAATAAATGGTAGGTGCACCCGGCCATGTCATCTGGACAACCACTGCCTCACGAAACACCGCCGGTTTAATTCCTTCCTCAGCAGCTGCCGTGCCAAGTGTTGCTGCACGTCCCACTTTTTCGTTAGTTCTTGTCATGAATCTGGAATGATCATGATTTGAAAGCTCATTCATGGCACACAAAAGCTGCGATGTCTGGAAACTTGCCATATAATGACGCATGGAGTCTTCAAAATCTTTCACGCTTCCCTTTAACTGTGGTTTTGCCTCATCGCTGTGTTTTTCCATACCGGTCAAAAACCAGGTCAGCGGCTCCATGAATGCATCATAGTTCATAACGGTATCCCACTGGTCACCTTTCTGGAGCCATTCCTTCGGGTCACCGTAATGCTCTGCTAAAATAATTGCATCCGGGTTTGCCGTTTTCACTGATTTACGGAAATCTCTCCAGAACTTATGGTTCATCTCCGGGGAATGTCCTAAATCTGCAGCAACATCAAGTCTCCAGCCGTCCGCATTGTATGGCGGAGATACCCATTTTGCTGCAACACGCATAATATCATCATACAGTTTTTCAGAGCCTTCATAGTTGAGTTTTGGCAGCGTATCATGTCCCCACCAGCCCTCGTAGGTCGTATTGTACGGCCATGCAAACTGATCCTGGAAGCCAAAGAAATTGCGGTACGGACTGTCTTTGGAAACAAAGGCTCCATCCTCATAATCGCCGCTTACCTGATAGATTTCCTCGCGGTCAAGCCATTTATTAAATGATCCACAGTGATTGAACACACCGTCTAAGATCACTTTCATGCCACGCGCATGGATCTCTTCTACCAGCTCTGCAAAAAAACGGTTGCTCGCCTCAAGATTTTTCTTATTGGTCACACGGTTGATATAGCGTTCAGCCTTTCTGTTATCACTCACACCGTCTTTTAACAGCCCGCCGCCGTCCTCAACGATTTTTCCATAATGCGGGTCAATATAATCATAATCCTGGATATCGTATTTATGATTGGATGGGGACACAAATAACGGGTTAAAATAAATTACTTCCACACCCAGATTCTGCAGATAATCCAGTTTCTGTCTGACACCCTCTAAGTCACCGCCATAAAACTCTGCCACGGAAAAATCAGACGGGCACTGATCCCAGCTGTCCATCTTTCTGCTGGTAGAACGGATATAATAGTACTCATCGGTCAGCACATCATTCGACGTATCGCCGTTGTAAAAACGGTCGACTAAGATCTGGTACATAACTGCACCCTTTGACCATTCCGGTGTTGAAAATCCCGGAATAATGCAGAAACGGTATTCGTCACGTTTTTCCTTGCTGACACCATAGCGGTCATAATATACATTTAACAGACCGCTTGCCACTTTAAAATAATAGTAAAACGGCTCCTCTCCGAGTGTGAATTTTACCTCATAATAATCAAAGGCTCCCTCGGTCTCTGTCTTTTTCATTTTATATTTTTTATCTCCGGTACACAGCCATACGATATCGACATTATCACGCGCTGTACGGAAACGGACAGTCACTTCATCCCCTGCATCCGGTTCCACCGGCTGTCTGTAATCTGCCGTTCCATCCGAAAAAAGTGCATTCTTTTTTAACAGCGGACGCATCTGCATAATATATCTCTGTATACGGTTTAACTCATAAACTGATTCTTCCTGGTTCATGTAATTCCTATTTTCCTTTCTTTGCGAAAATTTACGAAAACTCTTCATTTATTATAACACAGAATGGTACTTTCGCAACGTCTAAAACTGCATTTATACAAATAATAACACACAAACAAGTCTACTGACCATAAAAATCTGAAAGACACTGCAAACCTTATATCCTGTTAGATATACATAATACCAGGACCTAAAATCTATTTACACAGATAATTTCGCGTTATATAATTTTCGTATGGAATTTTTAATTTAAAGGAGGATCTCAGGTTGACTGACAGTGATATCAAGCTTTTTTTCGATGTCTATTTTAATAATTTTATCACCAGCATTTCCTGGGATGAACAGATTCATGCTCCGGCTGCAAAAGAAGAATGGATCAGATGCCTGAAAAACTGTGGGCGTTCAAGATATCAGCTTTGTATCGAGGATGATCTTTTATTCCATTCATTTTTCACGCACTTAAAAGAAGATAAATCTACTTTAAGCAACAGCCAGTATGATCTGGTCTTAAGCTATTGCCGTAAACTTTATTACAGCCAGTATAATGAACCATCCCTGCAGCTTCGTTTTGCAAAAGAGCTGATTTCTCATTATGAAGCAAATAAAGATGTGGAGAGTCTTATTTTTCTCTACACCTGCGCCGCCTATTCCGCACTTCAGCTTTCCCGCACAGGCGATCATAAGATGGGGCTGCGCTCAAGTGACTATTACAAAAAAGTTGTAGCACTGCGCGATAAGATCGACACATTTCAGGTACCGGAAAGCCGCGATTATATTTTTGTCGCCTATGATAACCTGATCCGTGTTGAGCCGTTTCTTCACAATCTGCCGATTGAGGAGGCATATCAGTTCTTTTTAGAACTGATCGAACTGCGCAAGCAGGAAAAGTTCTGCCGTTACGATACGGTCAATCCGCGCATTCCCAAAATTGTAAATAAAACGATCAACAATTTTCTCTCCTGCGAAAATGACCTGCTGCTTTTTGATATTGAATTTCCGGATTCACTGCGGCTGCATTTATCTGAACTGACACTGCAGCATTATACCCAAGTCCTTAAGCACAAGGGTTCCATTTACGACTGTCCGCCCGCCCTCGTATTTCAATATTATCGTCTCATGGCAGAAGAAGAGGCATTAAGCTGGGACGAAGCTTATTCGGTCGTAGATGATTATTATACCCGAAAAAAAGAAATGATTCCGGATGAAACAGAACTGGATTATCTGTCCTTTTATGTGGATCTTCCAATTCTTCTGATGCACTTTCTGTCCCATACCACCCTTTCCGAGGCAGAAAAAGATCGCAGAAACCTCACTTACCGCAGTATGGTCATTCATTTTCTGTCGACAAGACATTACCGTCTGCACACATACTCGCAGTATGATGGTATGCGTATGGCATGTTTTCATCCAATCGTGCTTGATACGTTCCACCACCCGGTTGAAAAGACAAACTTTATCCTTGATCTGATCGTTTCTAGTCATCTGGCAACACTGACACACTCCGTTATGGTTTCCTATCTGGCGGAGGCGCTTTTAAAATATATTTTCGATGATAAGCCAAAGCTTCTGATCTGCCCGGCACTTGGTTCGACGGTTTCTGAAATTCAGAAAAACCGCACGCATATCATTGATTTCGCCGTGCAGGGTTCGATGCTTCACGATATCGGTAAAAACGGAATCGTCCCGATCATCAACACGCAGCACCGCAGGCTGACGGATTACGAGTTTGACCTGATCCGCATGCATCCGGAAACGGGAGCAAAGGATCTCGCCTCTGTTCCTGATTTTGCGTGTTATGCAGATATCGCACATGGACATCACCGCACTTATGACGGCACAGGCGGTTATCCGGATGACTTTGACATCCTCCATTCACCGTGCCGCCCGGTCATTGATCTCGTGCACATCTGTGACTGTCTGGATGCCGCTACGGATTACTTAAGCCGCAACTATCACAATGCAAAAGATTTTGATACCGTGCTTTCGGAACTGGCGGATGGCCGTGGCACACAGTATAATCCGAATATCATTGACCTGATCCTGGATCATCCGGATCTTCAGAAAGAGCTTGCCTCTTTAATCGGACCAAACCGCGAAAATATCTATTATGATGTATACCGCACTTTTGCGAACAAACAAAAATAACCATGCGATTTTAACCGCATGGTTATTTTTTCAGAAAAAAAGATAGCTATCGGCTAGCTATCTTTTTAGGAGAAGGTATTTTTACTATGGGGTATAGCAAAAAATATATATAATGTATTGGGGGGTTTTTACAGTAATTATAATAGCATGAGCGGCAGGATAAGTGTGCACAAATTTGAAGTTTTTTTACCGCCCAAACTATACAAAATAAACAGTACCTTAGTACCGGTTTAAAAACTGGTACTAAAATTATGCACAAACGATTGCGCATCAGATTTCCCAATAGTTTTCATGGAAGATCACTTTGCGGTAAGTTCCGAAGGTCAGCCAGTGGTTCCAGAATTCTGTATCCGTCTCTCCCTGTCCATATCCGTCTAAGAATGCCTGCAGATCTTTCTGCGATTTCACATTCACGGCAAATCCTCTTCCGTTGACAACCGGAACTCCTGAGTAGCGGTAATCTGCTAATGGAAGGATCGCCTCGATCTTATTGTCACGCACCTGTACGGCAGCCTGATCTCTTAAGATCAAAATATCAAAGTACTCCGAATATTCATAAGTCTCGCTCTTCGTCGGGATCTCATCTCCCACGGTGTAGGTCTTCTGCTCCGGTTTATGTTTCGCAATCAAAGATTTCTCCATGTTATAGTAAAACTCCTCGAAAATATCTCCGCGCGCTTTTAAGTCTCCGTAAACAAATACCGGTTCCTCTGTCTCATTGCCGCTTGCAAACTGCTCCACGACACCGCAGGCGGAAGTCATGTTGGTCACACGGTCGATTAAAATCAGTTCACCCATGGTCTTATGTTTTTTGAATACATCAAGCGGTATCTTTTCGTCTAACACAATGCTGCAGACTGCGATCTCATTTTTTCCCAATATATCGGTCGGATGATGCTCCCCGGTATTGACATCGATCTTATAGGAGATCTCTGTCACAGTTCCTGTGATCAGTTTGGTTCCGAGTTTGATAAAGTAATCGCCTCCGGCTGACAGGTTATTGTCATCCATCCAGAGAAGCGTTGTCGTAAATTTCTGCGCCGCCGTGATGCCGCTGCCATTTTCCAACACACATCCTCTTGAGACGTCGATCTCTTTGTCTAACTGGATCGTAACCGGCTGTCCGGTCTGTGCGGTATCCGCCTCTTTTCCGGCTACTAAAATGCTCTTTACACTGGCGGTCTCATTGCCCGGCAGTACCGTTAAGGTATCACCCACATGCACCTCTCCGGCCTCGATCTGTCCCTGGAAACCACGGAAAGTATGGTTCGGACGGCACACGCGCTGTACCGGCATATAAAATCCCTGCTCTTTTGCCTTTTCAGTCACATCGACTTCCTCAAGGTAAGTTAAAATCGGTTCGCCGGTGTACCATGGAATGTTATCGGATTTCTTTGTGACGTTATCGCCCTCTGTCGCAGATACCGGAATGATCTTGACGCTCTCCAGTCCAAGTTCGCCGGCAAGCTGTAAAATCTCTGCCTGGATCGCATTAAATTTTTTCTGGTCATAGCCGATCAGATCCATCTTGTTTACCGCAAATACAAAGTAGCGGATTCCCATCAGCGCACAGATCCTTGCATGACGTCTTGTCTGCACCAGCACACCCTGTGTCGCATCCAGAAGAATGATCGCAAGGTCCGCAAAGGAAGCTCCCACTGCCATGTTTCTGGTGTACTCTTCATGACCAGGTGTATCTGCCACGATAAAGCTTCTGCGGTCTGTTGTAAAATAACGGTATGCAACGTCGATCGTGATACCCTGTTCACGCTCTGCCATCAGACCGTCAAGCAGCAGGGAATAATCGATGGCCCCCTCTCTGCTTCCGACTTTACTGTCTAATTCGAGTGCTTTTTCCTGATCTGCATAAAGCAGTTTTGCATCGTATAAAATATGTCCGATCAGTGTGGATTTTCCGTCATCCACACTACCGCAGGTGATAAATTTAAGTAAACCTTTCATCTAGAAATACCCCTCCCTTTTTCTACGTTCCATGCTGCCTGCCGCCTCGTTGTCGATCACGCGGCTGGTACGTTCTGAAGATACGGCTGCAAGTGTCTCGTCAATAATCTCATCCAAAGTCTCCGCATCGGATTCCACACCACCGGTCAGCGGATAACATCCCAATGTACGGAAACGGACTTTTTTCATCTCCGGCTTCTCACCCTCACGGAATTTGAAGCGGTCATCATCCACCATAATGATGTTGCCGTCTCTGTATACGACCGGACGCTCTTTTGCAAAATAAAGCGGTACGATCTCAATGTTCTCACGTTTGATGTACTGCCAGATATCTTTTTCTGTCCAGTTTGAGATCGGGAATACACGGATGCTCTCGCCTTTATTGATCTTGGTGTTATACAGTTTCCACATCTCCGGTCTCTGGTTTTTCGGATCCCATGCCTGAGCTGAATTACGGAAAGAGAAGATTCTTTCTTTTGCTCTGGATTTCTCCTCATCACGACGACCGCCTCCAAATGCCGCTGTAAATCCATATTTGGTAAGCGCCTGTTTTAATGCCTGTGTTTTCATGATGTCGGTGTAAGCGGAACCGTGGTCAAACGGGTTGATGCCGGCGTCCACACCTTCCTGATTGGTGTAAACTAACATCTCAATGCCGTTCTCTTTTGCGATGCGGTCACGGAACTCGATCATCTCACGGAATTTCCAGGTCGTATCGATATGTAAAAATGGGAAAGGCGGCTTCTCCGGGTAAAATGCTTTCATGGCGAGGTGCAGCATTACCGAGCTGTCCTTTCCTATGGAGTAAAGCATTACCGGTTTTTCGCATTCGGCAGCTACTTCGCGGATGATGTAGATCGCCTCTGCCTCCAGTTCGTCCAAATGTGATAATCCACTCATAAAATATCCTCCTCTATTTTGCTGTGTTTTAATATTTGTTGGCGTCTTTTTTATTGATCCGTACGACGGTCTTGTTGCCGTCGGGTGCGGTGACAGTCCAGAGGCGGTAGTCACCGTCCTCTCTGGTGGTCAGGGTGCTGCCTCTGCCGCCGATGTCGGCCCCTAAGAAGAAGTCTATGGCTTCGGCCCTGCATTCTTTGACGCAGGAGGTGCAGCCCCAGCAGTCTCTCGGCTCTTTGATGTATGCCTTGCCGTCTGCGTCTGCCTTGATCAGATTTCCCGGACAGACTTCGATGCAGCGTCTGCATTTTACGCATTTACTTTTATTGATCGCTATGCTCACAGGGTACCTCCTTTCTGACCAAAATCCGGTGTCTGTGTCAGATCACGGAACAGAATTTTGATTTTACCGTTTTCATAGACGGAATTGACTGCTTTTTTATCCCAGTCATCTTTTGTTCCCGGATAGCCCATGTTCTGTCCGAAACCGCGCCAGCGTGTCTCTTTCCGCGCTTTTAGATGTGCGATGACGCTTTTACATACGACTAAGCGTTCCTTTACTTCATAAATATGTAACAGGTCATCCGTATCTTTTGCGGTCAGATCTTTGGTCAGTGCGAAAAGCTGGCCAATTTTTTCTTCCGCGATATTGAGCTGTTTCTCATTGTAGCGGTAATTCGTTCCGATCCCGCCTGCGTAGGCATCCATGACTTTCTGCATGGCTTCCTCGATCTGTTCCGTGCCAAAGAATGATTTTTTCTCTGCAAAACAGGACTCATATTCCTGATCGACTGCCTGTGCCAGTTTTTCTAACTGTTCCTTTGAAGCCTGTCCTTCTGACTGCTGACCTTCCTCTTGCTGCTTCAGATCCTTTAGAATCGTCTCCGCCGCGATCTCGCCCTCCACGAGTGCTCCGGTCACATATTTCTGCGGGCATCCTCCGGCGACATCCCCGGCTGCATAAAGTCCTTTTAATGTGGTTCTTCTCGCATCGTCGATCCAGTAGCCGCTTGCGGTATGACCACCCACGATGTAAGGCTCGGTGCCCTCGATCTCGACATCCTGCTCATTCGGCTCTTTTCCGCTCTCGATCCATTTTAAAGTCTGGCTCGGTGCCATATTTAAATATGCCTTTAACAGATCTTTGCCCTGCTCTTCCTTAATGCCTTCCGTATGCAGGTAACACGGGCCTCTTCCCTCCTGATTCTCCGCCACGGTACCGTAGACACGCTCCTCAGTCGTAATGCCATATTTCGTCTCATAGACCTCTCCGAGGGAGTTGATCTGTTTTGCCCCGACGCCCTGTGCGATCGTTCCGGTCGGTGCGATCGTATCTTTACAGCGGAGTGCAATAAAACGCATCTCAAAAGTCGTCATTTCTGCTCCGGCTAAAATTCCCATCGCGTATCCCGCTCCGGTGTTAAACGGCGGATACCACATCTTGTGTCTTGAAAATCCCGGATTGTTCGGGCGGTAAAGTCCTGCCGCTCCGCCGGTCGCACAAAGCACTTTCTTTGCGCGGATCTCGTAAGCAGTGTTTTCTTCCATCGAAAATCCAAACGCTCCGCGGATCGTATTATTCTCCACAATGTAATCGGTTATATTGATTCGATTCAATACAGTCACATCCGGAAGGCTCTCAACTGCCGAAGCCAGCAACGGTTTCATATTTTCGCCGTTGATCTTTATATTTCGATTTCCGCGTGCGACGTATTCTCCATTTTCATCTTTCAAAATGACAAGTCCGAGTTTTTCCATTTTTTCCGTTACCCGGTTGAGGTCCTCTGACATTGTCATAAGCAGATCTTCTCTCACGATGCCATCCGCATCTTTTTTCGCATATTCCACATAATCTTCCGGCTTTCTGCCTTTTACGATATATGCATTGATCGCGTTGACACCGGCAGCCAGGCAGCCGCTCCGCTTAATATTTGCTTTTTCCGCAATAATGATCGAATAATCGGATTTTTCGCGGATCGTCAATGCGGCGTAACATCCTGCCGTTCCACCACCGACGATCAAAATGTCCGTATGAAGTATTTTTTTATTTTCAATCTGCATCGCAGCTCCTCCTTGAATTTCCTGTTCTTTTTGTGTTGGCAATTTGCCTGTTTGCCAGCTGCCCTACGGGATGCTCCGCAGCTTACGCTGCTAGATGTAAAACACGTCTTGTTCCTGCATCTCTTTATTTTCGAGCAGATACGTCTGTGCCTCGTCAAACACATACAATCGGTAAATCAGCACATGTACCGTCTCGCCGACGGACACCAGATCTTTTTCCAGCGACCGCTCGCCGACAACCTCAATTCCGTTTATATCCACGGTAATGTCGATGCGGTTTCCGCGGAATACCACGTCTTTTACGACGCCGGTCTCTGCCGCGCTGATGTACTGATCGAGTTTTCCACTCTTTGATATTTTTATAAATTCCGGTCGGATGACGGCTCTGTCTGCCCCCTCGACCTGGTCAAATCCTTTTAATTTTCCATATTCTTCCACCACCGAAGACCGGCCGATGAATTTGGCGACAAATGGGGTTCCCGGTGATTTGTAAATTTCTACCGGCGTTCCCATCTGCTCGATGGTTCCGTGGTTGGTAATGATGATCTCATCGGCTACCTCTACGGCCTCATCCTGATCGTGGGTAACAAAAATACTCGTAATTCCTAGTTTTTCTACCATTTCTTTAAGCCAGCTCCGTAGCTCGGTTCTTACTTTGGCATCGATTGCCGCAAATGGTTCATCCAGCAAAAGTACCTGTGGATTCGGCGCCAATGCTCTGGCAAATGCCACTCTCTGGCGCTGACCGCCGGATAGCTGATTCGGATATCGTTTTTCCATCCCCGAAAGTCCGGTTAATTCGAGAAGTTCTTTGACTCTCTCTTTAATCTGTTTTTTCGGCATCTTCTGCAATTCCAAGCCAAACGCCACATTGTCAAAAACTGTCATATATCGGAACAACGCATAATTTTGAAATACAAAGCCGATGCCTCGTTTTGATGCCGGAATGTCATTGACCCGCTTTCCGTCGATGAAGATATCTCCGGAATTTGGATTTTCCAGCCCTGCGATCATTCGCAAAAGTGTCGTTTTTCCGCTTCCGGAAGGTCCGAGAAGCGCGACCAGTTTTCCTTTTTCAATCCCGAAACTCACATTGTCGGAGGCAAGGAAATCGCCGTATCGCTTGTATATATTCTTCATTTCTACGTACATTGCTTACCGCCCCTCCTTTCCTTTGTCCCGGTGTTCGAGAATATTTCTTGCGATCAGTAAGATCACCGCCAGGATCACTAAGATCGAAGATACGGCAAATGCCGCCGTGATCGAAGTATCCGTTCCTGACATATATAAAGCATCAATTTCCAGCGGAAGTGTAAATGTCTCGCCTCGTGTCTTTGACAGAGCATTCACCGCGCCAAATTCGCCTAACGCTCTCGCTGTACATAAGATAATACCATAAATCAATCCCCATTTCATCTGTGGAAGCGTAATTTTTCGAAAAATTTTATATCCGCTCGCTCCCATCAGAGCCGCCGCCTCTTCTTCGTCCTTTCCCTGCGCATTGAGAATCGGGATCAGTTCCCTCGATACAAATGGGAAAGTAACAAAAATCGTCGCCAGCACGACACCCGGAATTGCAAATGTGATGCGGATGTCCGTTCCAAACCATTGGTTCACTGCGCGAATCGCCGGATAAAACCATCCAAGCCGCCCAAAAGTCATCAGATAGGCAAGTCCTACGATCACCGGCGATATCGAAAACGGAATGTCAATG
>ERZ780198.3316-NODE-3316-length-11077-cov-2.507530_pt1 | contig 11077 bp, 10 predicted proteins | sample MGYA00510979_ERZ780198 | MGnify/ENA primary metagenome ERZ780198 (study PRJEB29588, sample SAMEA2158039) | human gut metagenome | biome: human gut; feature: human-associated habitat; material: faeces | place: Denmark | collected 2008/2010 ...
TTTAAATTTTGGTATTAAGGAAAGCATGATGAACAAAATCTGTCTCTTTATTATATTAGTATTTCTTTGTTTTACTTCAGCTTTTGCAAAAGATTTTTTAGACAAAAAAGTAGACAATGAACTGGATCGCATCATCCAGAGCAAGAACCGCTACTTAAACGACGCGAAGATCGTGGTCCCCATTATTTCCCAGGGCGACCCAATCGGTTCCATTACTATCTTGCCGAAGGAACATGCTGCCTTGGGGGACACCGAGCTGAAGATTGCCGAGGTCGGCGCGTCTTTTTTAGCTAAACAGATGGAAAGTTAATTGGTCAAGGAAGGGCTCCAAAAAAACCGAGGCCCGCGGAAATCGTTTCCCGCGGGCTTTCGGTTTTTTTACGATGCAGGAAATATCGCTGTGCGATATTTCCGGAATCACGACAAACACACCTGACAAAGCGGTGCGCACGCACAAGTGCCACGCGCGCATAGAAATTTCGATTTCGCTATGCGCGCTGTTATCTTGACGCGCTCTTTTTACTCTCATTCAGAAGCTCCAGCAGACTGAGCACATCCTTCATCAGATTTTTGCGATCGGTCGACAGGCGGATAAATGGCTCCACGCCGCCGTGCACGAATACCTTCTGTCCGAAGCGCTCGGTCAGATTGAACAGCGCGTAGCCGCTAAGCGGATTCGTCTCGGCAAACTGAAACACCATGCGCATCGTTTCCTGCGCGGCTGGTCTGCAGGTCAAAGTCTTCGGTGTCCGCGCGCGCCCGCCGGGCGCGGTTTCTGTTTTTTCCTGATAGATGCGTGTCACAGACAAAGTTTCCGCGAGATATCTGGCGTGCGCGATCCGCACCAGGTTGACGGCCGGCTGCGGCACATCCCCGAAGCGGTCGAGCAGCTCATCGAGGATTTCATCTTCATCCTCGTAGGTTCTGACGGAAGCGATTTTTTTGTACATCGAAAGCTTGAGCGTTTCGTTTTCGATGTAGGTTTCCGGAATATAGGCGGAAAGCGGAATCTCCACAGAGGTTTCCTCTTTGCGTTCATTGACGATTTCGCCCTGCAGCGCACGTATCGCGTCATCCACCATCTTGCAGTAAAGCTCATAGCCTACATTCATCATATGGCCGGACTGCGCGGTCCCCAAGAGATTACCAGCGCCGCGAATTTCCAGATCCCGCATGGCGACTTTAAAGCCGGCGCCAAATTCTGTGAATTCGCGAATCGCCTTCAGGCGTTTCTCCGCCACCTCCGTCAGTACCTTGTCCTTTTGGTACATCAGATACGCGTAAGCCAGCCGATTGGAACGCCCGACTCTGCCGCGCAGCTGATAAAGCTGTGACAGTCCGTAATGGTCGGCATCCAGTACGATCATCGTGTTGGCGTTCGGGATATCCAGGCCGGACTCGACAATCGTTGTCGCGACCAGCACATTGCTGTGCCCTTCGATAAAATCCAGCATGACGTTTTCCAAAGCGTGTTCGTTCATCTGCCCATGTCCGACGCCGACCACAGCGTCCGGCACCAGTGCCTCGATTTTCGCCGCGATCTGCTGAATGCCCTTGACTCGGTTAAATACCACAAAGACCTGCCCTCCGCGCCCAAGTTCACGCTCGATGACATCACGCAGCAGGTGATCATCCTGTTCCAAAACATAGGTCTGCACCGGATAGCGTTCCTCCGGCGCTTCCTCAATCAGACTCATGTCCTTGATGCCGGTCAGAGACATATTCAGCGTCCTTGGAATCGGCGTAGCCGAAAGCGTCAGCACGTCGACATTGTTTTTCATTTTTTTGATGGTTTCCTTGGCTTCGACGCCGAAGCGCTGTTCCTCATCGATGACCAGCAGCCCCAGATTTTTGAATTTAACATCCTTAGAAAGCAACCTGTGCGTGCCGATTACCAAATCGATATTTCCCTTTTGAAGCTCGGTAATAATCTGATCCTGCTGCGCCGGCGTTCGGAATCGTGACAAAACCTCGACTTTGAATGGAAAATGTTCAAAGCGTTCCTTTAGGGTGTAGTAATGCTGATTGGCCAAAATTGTCGTCGGCACCAGTACCGCGGCCTGCATACCGTCTGCCACGCATTTGAACAGTGCCCGCGCGGCGACCTCGGTCTTGCCAAAGCCCACATCTCCGCAAAGCAGACGATCCATCGAAAAAGGCTTTTCCATGTCCTGCTTGATTTCCTCGATCGCGCGCAGCTGATCGCCGGTTTCCTCATAAGGGAAGGCATCCTCAAACTCCTTCTGCCAGACTGTATCCTTACCGAAGCTGTGCCCCGGTTTCATGCTCCGTGCCGCGTACAGATCGATCAAATCCTTCGCCATAACCGCAATCGCGGCCTTGGCCTTCGCCTTCGTCGCCTTCCATTCACCGCCGGACAACTTGTTGATACGCGGCGCGCCGCCGTCAGAACCGATGTATTTTTGCACGATATCCATCTGCTCCACCGGAACGTACAGCATATCGTTGCCCGCATATTTGATTTTGATATAGTCCTTCTTTTCCCCCTGCACCGTAAGCTGTTCAATGCCGACAAACTTACCGATGCCATGGTTCTCATGCACGACGAAATCACCCTCGCGCATATCGGCGAAGGACTGCAGCTTCTGTCCTTTATCCTTGTATTTTTTGCGTCGGGTCTTTTTACGTGTTTCAAAGATATCGCTTTCGCTGATATAGCAGACCTTCTCTGTCGGAAGGTCGATGCCCGCAGTCAGACTTCCCTGTGCGAAGTTCAGTTTTTCCAAAAGACCGATCCGCTCCGCGAACTCGCGCAGATTCTCCAGCCGTTCCTGTGACGAGCAGACGATCGTGACACGATAACCCTTCTTGACATAAGCCTTCAGTTCGCTTTCCAGCACGTTCATCTTACCATGGAAGGTCAAAACCTGCCTGCTCTGCAGATTGTATACCCGATCAAAGCTGTCCACCCCCGCGACGCGCTTCGGAAAAGGCGTAAACACGACGGTGTCAGGTTTGCTGTAGACCTTGCGAAAATCTGTTTTGTCTGTGATGACTGCCGCGTCTTCGGCAATGACCTGCCCGCGTTCGAGCATGACGCCGAAGTCCTCTCGCAATTCCTCCGTCCGCAGCTGCAGTGTTTCTTCGACGCGCTCCGGATCATCGATCATCACGCAGCCATCATCCATATAATCCCATAGATATTCTGTATGATCGTAAAAATAGTGAATGTAGTTCTCTAAAAGCTGCAGATTCGCGGCATGCGCGGCATATTCGCGCAGTTCCTCTCCGGTTGCCCGAATTTTTTCGGAGAGTTCCTCACTGGTCGCCGCGGCTTTTTTCGCGGCCTCACGGTAGGCTTTGCCGATTTTTTGCTCGGCGCTTTGAAAAATCTCACGTTCGCTGAGGATTTCCTCTGCCGGATAGATTTCGACAGACTGCAGAGTTTCCAAAGAACGCTGGCTGTCGATATCAAAAGCGCGAATAGAATCTACCTCCGCGCCAAAAAACTCGATGCGATAAGGGGTTTCGCCATCCGGCGTGTAGATATCCAGGATTCCGCCGCGCACGCTGAACTGCCCGCGCGCGTCGATCATTTCCCTGCGTTCATAGCCCAGCGCCACCAGCTTGCCTTTGATTTTGTCCAAATCGACTTCTTCCCCAAGACGCAGTCGGAACGAGGATTTTTCGAAGCTGCTGTGCGGCGCGATTTTTTTGACGGCTGCGGAAGCAGGCGCGATGACGACCACAGGCTGACCGGTACGCAGCGCCTTGAGCGCTCGCAGGCGGGTAAGCATGTGATCTTGATTTTTGGCCGCATAGCGCAGCAGGAATTGTTCTTCCTCCGGCAGGGTAATGATTTCCTTGTCCTGTACAAAAAAAGAAAGATCTGAAGCAAGTCTCTTTGCTCTCACATCTGTGGAAACGATGATGATGCTTTGATCTTTTTGATTCGCGTAATAGGCGGCTGCCGGCGCCACCCGGCTTTCGGAGACACCCGTAACATTAATCATGGCTCTTTACCTCCCCCTCCGCGGTTCGTGCGTCCGCCCCCAACGATACGGTTTTTTCGGCTTCCGAATCGCGCTTCGGTTTCTTAGCCTTGGTATTGTATGCGTTCATGGCTTTTTCTATGCCATGCTCAACAATACAGGCCGCGCTTTCGGCTGCCTTGGTCAACGCTTCCTCCAGAGGCGCGACCTCTTCCTTGGAAACACCGCTCGTGACATAATGAATCAAGTCAGGCTGCTTGCCGTCTGTTCTCCCGATACCAACGCGAATACGCGGAAACCCATCGTCACCCAAAAGATAGACGATGTTGCGCATACCGTTGTGTGTACCGGCGCTGCCTTTTTTGCGAAGGCGAATGGTTCCTGTCGGGATATCAATGTCATCATAAATGACGATCAGATTTTCGATCTCCACCTTGTAAAAATTCATTACCTCCACGATGGATTGTCCGCTGAGATTCATATAGGTCTGCGGTTTCACCAAAAGGACTTTTTGGCCGGCGATTCTGCCCTCGCCGACCAAAGCCTTAAATTTGATTTTGTCGATACGGATCCCGTATTTCTCTGCCAGCAGATCTACCGCGAGAAAGCCCATATTATGTCTCGTATTTTCGTATTTTTTGCCGGGATTGCCCAGACCTGCGATAATGTACATCGTAAATAACAAGTTCCTTTCTCTTCCTGTTTTTGCGCGCCGCGCGTTCTGTCTAGTCGAACAGAACGCTGATGGAGCCGTTGGTGAAGACTCGGGTCATCGCCTCCGCGAACAGAGGCGCGACGGACAGGAATTTCATCTTTTCAATTTTCTTTTCATCCGGAAGTGGAACGGTGTTTAAAAGCACCAGTTCCTCAATCGCGGATTTTTCGAGTCGTTCGACGGCCGGGCCGGATAATACCGGATGTGTTGCCGCCGCGTAAACGGCCTTTGCGCCGAGGTCTTTGATCGCGTTGGCAGCGTTGCAGATCGTGCCTGCCGTATCAATCATGTCATCGAGAATGATGCAGTTCTTGTCCTCGATATTACCGATGATGTTCATGATTTCGGATTTGTTCGGTTCCGGTCTTCTCTTATCGATGATGGCAATCGGACAGTTAAGCACCTCTGCCATGTTTCTCGCGCGGGTCACGCTGCCGTGATCCGGAGACACGATGACCAGATCTTCCATATTCTTTTCCTTGAAGTATTTCGCCAAAATCGGCATGCCGAGCAAGTGATCGACCGGAATATCAAAATAACCTTGAATTTGGTTTGCGTGCAAATCCATCGTCAGAACTCTGTCTGCGCCGGCTGCCACAATTAAATCCGCGACCAGCTTCGCTGTAATCGGATCTCTGGCCTTTGCCTTTCTGTCCTGACGCGCGTAGCCGTAATACGGAATAACGGCGTTGATTCTGCCTGCCGACGCGCGTTTCATCGCATCAATCATGATCAGAAGCTCCATCAGATTGTCGTTGACAGGGTTGCAGGTTGATTGAATGATATACACATCCAGGCCTCTGACTGTTTCCCAAATGTTCACGGAAATTTCTCCGTCGCTGAATTTGGTCACAGTTGCTCTGCCCAATGGTTTCCCCATGATGCCTGCAATTTCTTCGGCTAATTCCGGATGAGAGTTTCCGGCAAAGATTTTGTAGTCAGCAAATACTCCGCTTCTCACTTTTTCTTACCTCGTCTTTCTTGTGTTGTTTCCTTTGTACTTTTTTTGTAATTTTGTAATATTGATATTTTCACTATGACATGAAAATGGAATCGTTGTTATCTGTATCGCGTTTTATCACTTTGTTTGCACTTTGCTTTTTTTGTTCCAAATCCCTTTTGCAGAGACCCAACCCTGCTTTTGTGTGCCGCGGCTTCTGGCGATATAGAGCGCGTCGGCCTTCACATCCTCTGTCACCGTACTGCCCGCTGCGATATACGCACCGTCTCCGACTTGTACCGGAGAAACCAGATTGCTGTTGCAGCCGACAAAGACATCGTTGCCGATCTGCGCGCGATATTTGTTCGTGCCGTCATAATTGACAAAGACTACGCCGCAGCCCAAATTTACACCGCTGCCGACATCCGCATCACCGACATAGGTCAGGTGCGCGGCCTTAGAGCCGTCTCCGAAGCTGGAGTTTTTCATTTCCACAAAATCACCGACCTTACAGTTCGCGCCGACCACGGTATGCGGCCGCAGATAAGCGAATGGTCCGACCGTTGTGCCACTGCCGACACTGCTTTCGAGGATGACAGAGCTTTCGATCTCCACACCATCCGCGATTCGCGAGTCTTTGATTCTCGTGTTTTGGCGAATCACGCAGTTCTGTCCGATGACGGTACTGCCTTCCAGCGTTACGCAGGGGCCAATCAGCGTACCCGCGCCGATCTCAACCTCCGCGTCGATATAGGCGCTTTGCAGGTCAACAAACTGCACGCCGCGCTGCATGTGCGCAAGATTTCGCGCAAGACGCGCTTCTGTTTGTGCCTGATAGTCCTGCAGCCAGGTTTCCTCCGAAAAATTTTTTTGTTTTTCCATCTGTCTTTCCTTATGTGTTTTTATCGGCTTTTTCCATCTGCGATGCCTGCCTATTTTTCCAAAAGCAATTCGCCGACTTTGTAAATGTCCCCCGCACCCATGGTGATTACCATGTCACCACGCTGGGCCTGGCTGTCTACATAATCTGCGATGGCCGCGAAGTCCTCCATGAAAAGGACGTCCTTATCCGGATGTGTTTCCTTGATTTTTTCTACCAGCTGCGCGGAGGAAATCTTGTAAATATTCTTTTCTCTCGCCGCGTAAATCTCCGCCAGAATCAAGTGATCCGCCTTCTCAAAGGCATCGGCGAATTCGTCGAAGAGCGCGATGGTTCTCGTATAGGTATGCGGCTGGAAAATGCACCAGAGCTTGTTGTGCGGCACGTTTTCGGACGCGCTCAGGGTCGCCTTGATTTCGGTTGGATGGTGCGCGTAGTCGTCCACGATCTTCACGCCCCTGGCGGTTGTTCCGACAAGATCAAAACGACGCTGCGTACCATGATAGGCTTCGAGCGTTTTCTTCGTCAGCGCCGGCTCTACGCCAAGGACGCAGGCACAGGTGAAGGCCGCCAGCGCGTTGAGGATATTATGTTCTCCCGGCACCGCAAGCTGTACGCGGCTGAGCAGCTTCCCATCGTGACAGACATCAAAAGACGGCATCCCGTCCTCATTGAATTTGATGTTCGCCGCATAATAATCACAGTTTTCGCTCAGCCCAAAGGTCACGACGTTATCCAGATCACGAATCACCTGATTGACAAACGGATTCGCGTCATAAGCGATAATGGTTCCGCTGCCCGGCACCAAATGCGCGAATTTGTCAAACGAACTGACAATGTGGTCGATATCCTTAAAATAATCCAAATGATCGGAATCGATATTCAGGATAATTTCGATTTTTGGCTTCAGACTCAAGAAGCTGTCCATATATTCGCAGGCTTCTGTAATAAAGTAACGACTGTGACCGACCTTGACGTTGCCGCCGATCTCGGTCAGATTGCCGCCGACCAAAATGGTCGGCTCGAGCTTCGCGCGCTCGAGGATCAGGGAAACCATCGAAGTGGTCGTGGTTTTACCATGGGTACCGGATACCGCGATGCTGTTTTCATATTCCTGCATCAAAAGTCCCAGCATCTGCGCCCGCGAGAGAATCGGGATTCCGCGTTCTTCCGCGCGTTTCATTTCGGGATTATCTTGACCGACGGCCGCCGAGAACACCAAAAGGTCTGCCTGCTCCACATTCTCCGCGCGGTGTCCGATAAATACCCGCGCGCCCTTGCTCGCCAGTCTGACAGTCTCCGCGGATTCTTTCATGTCAGAACCGCTGACCTCATAACCTCTGGACAGCAAAATTTCTGCAATCGCCGAAAGACCGATGCCTCCGATGCCGATGCAGTGTATCTTCTTATATTGACTTAGATCTATCATGGATTGATTGCCTCCGAATTTCTTCTTTCGCAAAGAATGCTACAGCTAGTATACCACAAATAAAATATTTTGTGAGCAATAATTGACAAAAAATCAAAAAAGAAATATGATGTTTTTATATTGACATGAACAATGGGGGTAAAAAAGCATGAAACGTACGGAAAGAGTCGGCGCGCTGATTAAGATTTTGACAGAATCGCCGAACAGAATTTACAGTCTTCAGTATTTTTGTGATCTCTTCGGTGCTGCAAAATCCAGCGTCAGCGAAGATATCCAATCCGCCAGTCAGGCGATTGCGGTGACCGGATCCGGTTATTTGGAAACGATTGCCGGCTCCAAAGGCGGCGTCCGTTTCGTTCCGGACATTTCGCAAAAAGAGATCGAAGCGCTGCAAGCGGAATTTTCGCGGCGGCTGGTCGATCCTTCCCGTCTGCTCGGCGGCAACTTTCTTTACACTTCCGATATCTTTTATGATTCGGATTTGGTCACGCGCACCGCGCGTGTTTTTGCCAAAAAGTTTCAAGGCTGCGGCGCCGACTGTGTCGCGACAGTTGAAACCAAGGGCATTCCGCTCGCCTTCACAGTCGCGCATATGCTGGGCATACCGCTGGCGGTCATTCGCAGAGAAGCAAAAATTTCGGAGGGTTCTACGGTCAGCATCAATTATTTCAGTGGTTCCTATGACCGTCTGCAAAAAATGTCCATGTCCAAACGTGCGATCGCGCCGGGCGCGAAGGTTTTGATCATTGATGATTTCATGCGTGGCGGCGGCAGTATTGTCGGTATCTCGGAAATGATCGGAGAGTTCAGCGGCACCGTCGTCGGGGTCGGCGTGGCAATCGCGAGTCTCACGCCTGAAAAGAAAAAAATCAGCGATTATACCTGCCTGGTTTACCTCGGTGAAATTCACGCAGAGGAAAAGAAAATCTCCATTCTTCCGAACGACAGTATTTTTTAGCATAAAGCATAAAGCGGGAGTTCTTCCGAAGACCGCGCGGCCTCTGTGTCTTTTTCATATTTTTTTCTCTTGTTTTTGTTTTCATTACACAATTTGCGAATTTTAATTCCAAGATTTTGCAAAAGATGTTGCGAAATAATTAACAGTGTATTATAATTTTCTTGGTACTGAAAGGGTGCCGGAAAGGTGGAAACAAGATGAATATTACTGACGTAAGGATTAGGAGAATGGGCGAAGAAGGCAAGATGAAAGCTGTGGCATCCGTTACCTTTGACGATGAATTTGTTGTTCACGACATCAAGATTATTGATGGGCAGAACGGACTCTTTATCGCTATGCCGAGCCGTAAGGTCGGTGAGGGTGATTTCCGTGATGTTGCACACCCTTTGAAGTCCGAAACAAGAGCGAAGATCAAGGACGCGATTTTTGCAGAATACGACAGACTTTGTGAGGAAGAACCGGTCACGTTCGCTGAGGAGGAACCTCTCTGTGCGGTTGTCGGAGAATAGACTTCGCTGATTTTTATTCGCAATCATTTTGTAGGAGAAGGGAAAGGACGCTCTTGAATATCGGAGCGTCCTTTCTTTTGCCTCGCGCCGTTTCAAACGTCATTCGACTGTGGCAAGCCGCCGCTTCACACATTCTCCACGCGAATCATGTTAGTGTTACCCGCGACATCCAGCGGCACGCCGGCGCTGATGACGACCTTATCACCGCCGCGCAGCAGGTTTCCCTTCTTAGCCTCCTCCAGACAGCGATAGACGAGCACATCGACATTCTGCAGGTTTTCCACCATCAGCGGTGTCACGCCCCAAACGAGCGCCATCTGGTGATAGGTTTTATGATGCGGGGTCGCCGCGATAATCGGTGTCGCAGGGCGAAACTTGCTCATGCGCGAAGCCGTATAACCGGACTTGGTGATGGCAATCAATGCTTTCGCCTTGATGTCCTTCGCCAGCGTGCAGGCTGCGTGACCGACGGCATTGGTTGTGTCCTCCGCGTCCATTTCGTGCTGCATCGCGCTCCCCGGAAGTAGATACGGGTTGTCCAGTTCTGCCTGCTCCGCGATCTTGGCCATGGCAGCGACCGCCTCGACCGGATACGCACCGACAGCGCTTTCTCCGGAAAGCATGACAGCCGAGGAACCGTCGAAGACCGCATTCGCAACATCGGTAATCTCCGCTCTGGTCGGCAATGGATTTTGAATCATTGATTCCAGCATCTGAGTCGCGGTGATGACGATCTTGCCTCGCTGTTGGCAGCGTTTAATGAATCGCTTTTGAATACCGGGCAGTTTTTCAAATTCCACCTCAACCCCCATGTCGCCGCGTGCTACCATAATGCCGTCCGACTCGTCGAGGATTTCCTCAAAGTTTTCAATGCCTTCCAGATTTTCGATTTTGGAAATAATCTTGATCTCCTGCCCGCCGTTCGTCGTCAGGAATTCACGCAGGGCCCGCACATCATCAGCCTTTCGCACGAAGGAAGCCGCGACAAAGTCCACATTCTTCTCAATGCCGAACAAAAGATCACGCTTGTCCTGCTCGCTGAGGTATTCCATCTGCAGTGCCACGCAAGGGACATTGATTCCCTTGTGATTGCTGATCTGCCCGCCGTTGATGATTTTGCAGAGGATATCTGTGTCTGTCGTCTCGCAAACCTCCAACCGGAGCTTGCCGTCGTCAATCAGCACCGCATCTCCTGCCTTGAGTTCCTGCGGCAGATTCGCGTAGGTAATGCCGCAGCCATGCGCGTCTCCAAGGATATCTCGCGTCGTCAGAGTGAACATTTCTCCGTTCTTGAGCTGCGCCTTGCCGCCCGCGAAATCTCTGGTGCGGATCTCCGGCCCCTTGGTATCCAACATGACTGCCGCGGACAGCCCCATCGCGTCCCGCACGCCGCGGAACAGATCTATGGTTTTACCATGACTTGCATGGTCTCCATGCGAAAAATTCACTCTCGCCACATTCATGCCCGCTTTCAGCATGGCGTGAATGATTTCTTCTTTGGTGGATGCCGGTCCTAAGGTACACACAATTTTAGTTTTTCTCATATCCGTTTGCCTCTGTTTCTTAATAGTCGTTGTTTCGTCGCTGTGATAAGGACATTGGCCCGGCCGCTGAGCGGCTCTGCTCTCGTCTTTCGACTCGGCATCACCTTCTACGACTTGTTCCTAGCCAGCTGCAAAGCTGGGGGACAAAA
>ERZ780198.3317-NODE-3317-length-11074-cov-2.415736_pt1 | contig 11074 bp, 10 predicted proteins | sample MGYA00510979_ERZ780198 | MGnify/ENA primary metagenome ERZ780198 (study PRJEB29588, sample SAMEA2158039) | human gut metagenome | biome: human gut; feature: human-associated habitat; material: faeces | place: Denmark | collected 2008/2010 ...
GCCGAGCCGTCCGCGCCGAAAAGGCTGAGGCAGTTTCTCGCCCCGCGGATCGCGCGGTCACGGTACTCGGTATCGCCCGAAATCCAATAGTAATGCAGGAACGCGTCCGACGTATGTACCGAGGCCGAATGAGGGAACGTATCGCCGTAAATCATGCGCTTACCGAACCAATACCCGTCCCAATGGCGTATCGCAAGGTCGTTAAGGTAATGCGACGGCTGGCAGCCGTTGAACCGTTCGAGAACGTCGATATGTTTCGCGCACTCCGGGATAAGCGACTTATCGCCGGTAAGCAGATAAAGTTGCGCTATCATGTTGACTGCGGGCGTAACGATCGTTTGCTCGTACCGCACCTCGTGCTCCGGGTAAGCGATTCCGTTTTTAACGATATTTCCGACGTGGATTTTGTAGTAGCCGAGGATTTCGTCCGCTTCCGCCGTCATACCGGCGCGGCGCAGAACGTCTACCGTTTCGTAAAGCGAAAGACCGTTCGGATAAAACTTCTCGCCGCCTATCGAATAGTACACGCGCAGCAATTTCACCATCATTTCGAGGTACTTCTCCTCGCCCGTGACTTTGTACATTTCCATAACGAAAATCGACATCCACGGCGCATTATACAGCCGTTTTGCCGTCGGATTTTTGCCCACCGCGTTATAAACGGTACCCGTTTCCTCGTCGAAAAATTCGCGAGAGACGAAACGGTAATACTTCATAAGGCTGTCGTAAACTTTTTTGTCGTCGGGATAGTACTGCACGTATTTCGCGACTAAAAGCCCCATCACGAGCCGCTCGCGGGTGGCGTTGTAGTCCGAAAAAACTTCGTCGTAGATAAGGCATTTGTCCTGATTGTCGTAGATAAGGTACGCGCCGTCCAGCGAATCGCCCGCGCGGTCGTACTGCTGATTATCGACGATGAAATGCACGCGGCGTTTTACGAGTTCGTCAAACGGAATCTGCGCGAAAAACTTCGCGTGAGTCGTTTTTCCGCACGCTTTTACGTCGAAAACGTATTCGCCGCGCTCTTTCGGCTCGAACTCGACCCGCGTGATTCCGTTTTCGGTCGTAGCCTGCAAAACTTCGCCGTTAAGGCTTACTTCGGCGGGTTTGTCGACCGTAAAGCGGATTTTTTCGCCGAGATAAACGGTGTAATTTTCGCCCTCGATTACCGGAATATCGTATTTTTTGAGTTCGGTCAAGAATTCGCCCGAACGGTAAAATTTCATTTCCCACGCGATCGCGTACTCTTCGCCGGGCGCGAGGCGGAACGGCACGGGGTGCAGAATAAAATCGCCGCGGTCGTTGCTCCACTCGGCTAAATCGCGCTCCACGCTGTACGTGTCAAGCGCGCCCTCGGTAAGCACGAGCATAAGACCGCGGTCATACGGACCCATTTTTACGGCGTTTACCCAACTTACCTCGCCGCCGCACCAGATATGTGCGTTGCAGTGTTTTTTCATCGATATGCTCGCCGCTTCGTAACTGTCGTTGAACGTTGCGTAAATCCCGACCGCACCGCGATTGAAAAACACGTCGAAAACGCCGTCGTTACGAAAAACGTAACGCTCGCGGTAAATTCCGTCCGAGTACTCGCGGGTAACGAGTACGGTAAGATGCTTGGTTTTGTATTCGGCGATAAGTTTGCTTCCTTCCGCCTTGGCGGTCACGAGTTCGCCGCCCTTGATCTCGCCGAAAACCCGCTTGCCCTCGACCCAGTTCATACCGGCTTCGTCGCGCGCGTCCGTTATATATCTGAGTCCGCCCGACTTTTCGTCAAATCCGTAAAGCAATTCTTCCATTTACGATTACAACTCCGTTCGGTTTTTCGATTCGATAATTATACCACGCCCGCCGCTTCAAGTCAATGGAAAAAAGGAAGTTAAAACCGAAAAATTCACCGCCGCTACGGATCTTTGCGCGGAGCCCGCGCGGGCAAGTATTTGGGGTTATACCGTTCCGATGCGTTCGTATTCGCTCCCGCGAGATCCTTACGACTGCGCGCTTCGCGCTCCGCTCAGGATGACGATACCGAGGATCGTTCCGCAAGGAGTTATAGGGCTCGCCCGCCTCGGTAGAACGTGGTAGGGGCGTTCCTCGTCCGGCGGTGAGCCACCGCGGGCAAGTCGGCTACGCCCGCACTTACAATATAACATTATAAAACAAAGCGTAACGCTCCTTTGTCTCGTCATCCGGGGGCGTCAGTCGAGACCAAGGCGGGAGCGGAAACGGGCACAGGTGAACGGTACTTTTATTTTTACCGCAGGGGATTTCTCCGCTCCGTTCGGGTTTCACCCTCGCTTCGGTCGAAATGACGTTAAAAAGCGACCTTGCAACATTCCTTAATATTGTCTCAAAAAAACGAATACGTATCGCAAATTTCGCGACAGTCGCTGATATACCGACCTATCTTTTTCTAAAAAGATCTTTAAACTTTTTCACCAGAAGGCTATCGCTTTTCGCACCCGAAACAACTCTGAAATCTTCCTTTTTGATTGCTATGGCGGGTTGAATGGATTCACCGCTCGCGGGGTTGGTAAAATCGGCTATAACAACGCCGTAAGTTCTAATATGATTATCCATTACTGTTCCTATATAGCCCTTTTTAAGTCCCATATCCTCATAGTCGTCGTTCAGCAAAACGATCGCGTCCATCGGCTCGACAAGTTCGTTGTTCTCGAATTTATCCATAATTCTCTCTCCTTAATATCTATGCCCCGAATAGGGTGTAATCAAAGCTATTTCCCCGTATTCTCTCAACGCCCATACTGTTTTTATAATTTGAGTTTTTCCGTTGCTGCTTTTCAACGATATGTCAATTCCGATTTTAGCATTAAATTTATTCGTCCCAAGATATTCATATTCTCCATTGCAATATTTTTTTAATGCTTGCTCCATATAGATTTCTCTTAAGTATGCACTGTCGTTAATTCCATATCCCCAACTTTCAAACAACTCTTTTTTCCCGTCGTCATACTTATCGTTAAAAACATATTCCGTAAATTTGCGAACATCGCAAACTGCGTGTGCCGTTATATTCGGAATAGGTCGATCGATTTTAAAGAGCGTACACCGACAATTCTCATGCTGAAAATAAACTGGCATGTGTTTAACGATAAAGTAGCATTTATTGAATTTGTCACAGTCATCTTGCCACTCGTTTTCTTGCGCAACCCACATCACCCAGTCGTCGTCTTTCAGCAACGCAAAGAATCTTAACAAACTCTCCGCAATTTTTTCTAATATACCCATTATACCACACTCCTCGTAATAAAACAAACGAATCCGTAACGGATTCGTTTGTTTCCCCTTCTCAGTCGTTAGCCGAAAACGCTATATCGTCGGCGTCGGTATTTTTATCCTTGTTATCCGCGGCGTTTTCCGCGCTCTCGGCGGGCGGTTTTTCGCGTTCTCCGCCCGTGAGTTCGCGAAGCCCGCCGCACGAATTTTTCTTCGCGGCATACGCTTCCATTTGTTTTTTTACACTCTCGTAAGTGGCAACGGCAAGCGCGCCGTACAGTACCGCACGCGACAAAACCGCAGCGTAATCGACCGTAAAAACGTTGAATCCGCCCGCAACGAGCGACACGAAAAACTCGATTATAAACGCGACGGCAACCGGTAAAGCGGTAATATATTTGGTAATTACCGACTTGTCTACGCCCGCCTTATCCGCAACGAGTTCCGCCCTGCGCACGATCGGTTTTTTGACGAAATTGACGATAATCACGGTTGCGACGACGATACTCGCGGCGCGGAAACCGTAGTTCTCGAACAGGCTTTTTATAGAATTTACTATGCTCTCCATTCCTTCCTCCTTTCGTTATCTGCCGAATTCTTCGTAGAGTTTATAATAGTCGGTTCCGTTGAGGTACCGCGAGAAAATAGGATTGTTCCGGACCTCGTTTTTCGCGGTGGTTTTGTCCATCGAAAGCAACTTTTCGCGCAAAATAACGTAAATCTGCTCGCTTTCGTAAACCTTTTGTTCCTCGCTCGGATTGTCGATAAGTTCGTTCTCCTTTTTCTTTTGCGCGAGAGCGTCGTCGCGAAGTTCGCTTTCGAGCCTGCGCGCCGCCATTTCGTCGCTGTTTTCCTGCTTAGAGAGCGAATTATTATATTTCGCGGTTTCGAGTTTTGCCTTTTCGCGCTCCTCCTTCTTTTTCTCGATCTGAGTGGTGAGTTTCGCGAGGTAAGTAAGGTTGAAGTCGGAAAGAGCCTTTTGCCGTTTCGCTTCGAGTTCGCCGATAGCCGCGTCGATTTCGTTTTCGGTTCGGGTTCTCTCGTCCGAAGCCGCCGTTTCTTTTTCGGCGCGGTCGCCCTCTATCCCCGACACGGTAAGCGCGGCGATTGACGAGCGCGCGAGTCCGCGTTTTATCGCGTCCGCCTCAGCCGCCTCGACGGCGCGTTTATAAGCCGAATCGATGTTTTTCATCGTCTGCTCGTAACTTTCGCCAGCCTTGCTGCGTTTGTCCGAATAACTCTTCACGATTGCGGCAATTTCGTTGTCGATTCCGTCTCTTCCGGACTTTTCGTACTCGCGAAGGTCGGCTTTCGCCGCGTCGTTTATTTCCTCGTCGGTCGCCGGCGTGTACTCGACGCGCTCGTAAGTTTTGCGTTCGACCGGCTCGGGATCGGCGGGAACGCGTCCGCGGCTACCCCCGCCCGTAATCTCCGCTATTTTCTTCTCCGTGTCCGAATAGTCGGTCGAGGGTTTGTTCTGCTCGCCGAGTTTGTCCGCGAGCGTCCTGATATAATTCACTATATCCATTTTGTGTCTCCTTTCTTTCAAAATAAAGTCTTCTTGCCTGCGCTCTTAACACTTTGCGCCTGAGCGCGGCGGGTCTAATCGGGAACGTAACTGTACCCTCCCCGCCTATGAAGCGTCCCGCCGTCGAGCCGGAAACAATCGTCGCTGTAACTGATCGTCTTTTCGCCCGTAAAGACCGGTTGCCGGCTGGCGGCGAGAATTTTTTTATACACGAGCGCGCCGCCGCTTGCGATTATAAAGCCTGCGTCGCCGTCGGGTTCCACCCGCGCCGAACTTACGCGGTCGCCGCCGAGCGAAACTACGCTTTCGTTAAATCTCATACGTTTCTCCTTATCGTAAAACAAATCCGCGTGCCGCTGCCGCTAACGTTGGGATTTTTAAGCATCGCCGTCTGAATGGTTACCGACGTGCTTTTGTTAAGGTACGGAAAGTACAACCGATACCCGCGGCGCGACATAAACCGACACCAGACCTCGCCGCTTCCGTCGGTGAAAAGAATATAACTGCCGACCTGAACGACCGACGTCGGCTGAGGCACGGTGCCCGCAAACTGCATCGTTTTTTCGATTCCGCGCGTGTTGTAATAAGTCGTTACTCTGAACACCGCGCCGTTTTCCGATCTTACCGTATACGCGTTTGAAAAAGCGATTTCGTCCGCGTTGAGGGTTGAGTGTAACACGTCGCAAAACGGACACACGGCGTACTTCTGGCTGACGGACGTATCGTGCACCCACAACCACTCGTCGCCGATTTTTAATATCTCGTACTTATCCGCAAGAAGCGACGTAAGCACGGTCGTAGCCGCCGCGTAATCGCCGTTTGCGCCGTAACAAAGCGCGACTCCGGACGACTTGCAGATATATCCCAAAAAACGATTGTTAAGCCGCCACGCGTAAAAGTCGGACGGAACGGACGAAATACGCTTAAGTTCGGTAACTCCGTTTCCGTCGATTTTAACGCACACGTAATCGCCGCCTTCGGCAAACGCGACAAGCGTGCCTTCGCCGAGTACGGCGTGGACGTTTTTTACCGCCGCGCCGCGCACGTATTCGGTTTTAGATACCGCTCCGTCCGTCGGCGAAAACCTGACGACAGAATTGCCGTCCGCCGTAAAGATCGAGCCGTCCGTGCATAAACACGGGTCGCCGCTTCCTCGCGGGATCTTGTAATAAAGCGTCGAAACCGTATCGCGAACGACGTACACGACTATTTCGTGATCGCTTACGACCGCAAAATAACTTCCGGACGGTTCGCCGAGAAAATACGCGTTTTTGGCTATACGGTATGGCAAAATATTTACGCCGTCGCCCGTCATCTTCTCGCAGTACGGTCGTACTTCGTACCCCGAAACCGGACTTCCGCCCGACGTAACGCTGCCCACCCACTCGTACATACCGATAACGTCGCAACAGTGAGCCGCGCCCACGGTACGGGTTACGTTATTCGACGTTTCGGTACCGTGATAGTCGCGAAGTACCGGAATTCCGTCCATAAGCACCAACGCTTCGTAAACGCCCGCGTTTATTATTCCGTCGAACGTTATCGAGTCGGTCGTTATCGTCGGCGTGACGGCGGTGCGATAACTTACGTTCGAGCCCGAGCGCGCAAACGGCACGTTAGGGTGAAAATTCGACCCGCCCGCGACGTGAAAAACGGTCGAAAGTTTGCGCAGTCCGAGAAGGCTTGCCACAAACTGATTGTTTCCGCCGCAAAACACCGTGCTTCCTCCCGCGGTGTAATTAAGCCTGACTTCGACCGAAAAATACAAGTTTTCGCCGCTCTTTTTCACGACCGGATCGAACGACGCGTAATCGGCAAGCGTTCCGCCCGCAGTCGCACAAAGCCCGATTTCCGATATGCTCGTACCGGCGGAAATGTCGGAATCGGTCGCAACCGCCTCGTATCGGACGAAAAGATATCCTCTGTCCGTCGCGAGATTTTTGTCCCCGACCGAAGTTTTAAGCGTTACGATCGGCGTAACGGTTTTTCCGTCGTCGCCGCCCGCTCCGCCTCCGACCGCGAGATAATCGCCGTAAGCGCACGCGCCGATCATGGAAAAAACGTCGTTCATAGCGTTATGCGTTATACGGATTTCGTCTCCGCATTTTACCGTAACGCGGTTGATTAAATTCAGTTTCAAGCAGTCACCTCCGGCGTTTCGATAACGCACGACAGCGACACGACGAGCGATTCGTCTCCGCCGTATTCGGTCGTCGCGACGCGCAAAAGATTTTTGTTTTTGTATCTCGTAACAAGCATAGGAACGGGCGAATTTTTAACGAACAGCACGCTTTCGGCTTCCGGTCCGTCCTCTCCGTCGCTAACTCCGCCGGTCGAAACCGAATAGATTCCGGTCTTTTTGCCGATAACCGCCGCAAGGTAAAGTTTGTCGCCCTGCGGGCAAAGCGCGACGGAAACGGCGTCCGTGCATACGAATCTGATCCACTTGACCGCCATGTCCGCGCCTATTCCGGCAACAAACGCGTTACCGACCGAATCGACGTACGCAACCGCCGCTCCTTCGCCGTAAGCGACTACGTCCGCCCGGTTTCCCTCGCCTATAAACGTCGGCGAGGACAGCGCGAAATTCTCTTCCGTAAAACTGTAAGCGGCTACGTCGCCGTCCTGACAATCCACGAGAATCCACTTGTCGCCGAATTTGTCTGCCGCGCACGAACCCGACCCGCAAGCCATATCCGCGCCCGACCCTATCGCCATTATCTGTACGGAAAGCACAACGCATCGGGTATCGCACGACAGCGTAATTTCTTCGCCGCCCGCGGTAGTCGCCGAGCCCATGATAAGACACTGAACGACTTCGTTTTCGCTTCCGCCGAACGCGGCGCGCCCGACTTCCAAGCCGCCGATATTAAGCGACAGCGTTCCGCCGCTTTTGTATACGCGGACCGAGACGATGCAAAGATAACTCGCGTTGCCGCCGCTTCGTACGGACGAAACGACGAGTTTGCCGCACGACGTATCGAACGCCGGCCGGACGGTGAGGTCGGACACGACGGCGCGCGTCCGCGACTCCATTCGCGACATGCGTATTTCCAGATCTTCGGCTTTTAAGTACGCCGTTTTTCCGTAGTCCATATTATCCTCCCGTCTGTGCCATAACCATCGTCGGGCGCGAGATTTCGGCGTTTTCCGCAACCGATTCTATGTCGAACCCGATCCGTTTTGCCGAAAAATTAACGCGCTTGCGCTGAACGTCGTCCTTGCCCGCAAAGTTCACGGTAAGGTTTCGCCCGCCGTCGCCGCGTATGCACACCCGCGCGGCGTACTTCGTATAAAGCGAGATTTCGCGGATCGTTTTCCGGTCGCCGCTGCCCCAGTCGTTGCGCGGAATCCGCCAGCGTTTGGGAAGGGCGGTGCCTAAAGCCGAACCGCATCTGACTATCGCGCCCGCGCTTCCGCCTGCCGTTATTCCGAGGACTTCGGTCTCGGTTACGCAGAATCCGCTTATCGCGAATCCTTTGGAAATCGAGTATCTTCCGTCCGTCGGGTCGTACACTAAAAGCGAATCGTTCTGTTCGCTCTGACCGTCGTAAGAAAACGCGAGATAGTACTTGCCTCCCTTGTACGCGCCCACCGCTTTTTCGCCGCCGAGAAGTCCGCCGAGCGCAGGCAACAGCCGCGTGGTGGACACGCCGTCGAATCCACAAAGCCCCTCTTCGCCGAGGAACAGAACCGCGTCGCCGCAAGGCGTTACCGTATCGGGATAAATCCTGCCGCCCGACACGTAAAGGTTACTCACCGAGAAGTCGGTCTGCGCGCCGTAAGCGGCGATTCTGCTTATGCCGCGTTCGCGAAACGCGTATACGTATCCTAAAAAACCGATCACGCGGTTGATTGCGCCGCGCTCGTCCTGCATTTCGATAAAGCCCGCTCCGGTAAGCGAAGCGTCCCAGTTCGTCGGGTCGAGATCGTCCGAAAACCATACCGCGTTTTTCTCGCCGCCCACGGTTACGAACAGTCTTTCGGCGTGAATCGTCATAGACGTAATCGACGGCGCGGTCGGAACCGAGTACGGCTCGCTTTTCCCGTTGTAAACGTACGTGCCGTCCTTTTCGGACGAGATGATCGCCACGTCCTCGCCGTACAACCGATACCCGATAAAATGCGGCGCGGAAGTAAAAGTCATACTGCCTTTGCGCGTTGTCACGCCCGCCGCCGAGCGCTCGTAAAGTTCGCCGCTCGTACTCACGAACAGCAGCGACGTAACCGCCGCACCCGCGTCGTGATCGTAGCGCGTAAATTCCCACGCCGCCGCAACGGGAACGGAAAACAAGCCGCGCGATTCGAGTCCGTAACCCGCTTTGAGAGTACCGTCCGAAAAATCGAAATTGTAACACTCTTTCGCTCGGGCAGCCGACCCGACGCTTTCGTCCGAGCGATAATCCACACCGCCCGAAAACGCGTTTATACGCACGGTCTTTTTCGCGGGCGAAGAAAACCTGATTTTCATACCCACGCTCTCCTTCTTATCCGCACGTCTTTTTTCGGTCTTACGCGCGCCGCTACCGAGGAGCCAAACCTCTGATCCCACACGCTCGCCTCTTCCGTCATTCCCGAAATCACGCAGTACTCGCGCGCTATTCCCTGCGCCAGCACAAACGGCGGAAGCGCGGGAAACGGTATATCGCCGTCAAGCGCGACCGCGGCGGGCGAATACGAATATTCGACCTCGTATTTTCCGTCCGTTTTAACTTCGACGCGATCGAAATATTCGCGGAACGGAACGTTGAATCCGCTCTCGTTTTTCACCGAATAAATATCCGTCGGCGGCTTCGAGAACGCCGAGTATTCCGCCGACGGCGAAAACGACAGCGTTTCGCGCGTTTTAAGCGGCATAAGATCGGCGGCAAGTTCGCCTATGACGAGGTTCGCGCAACGAACGAGACGGTTTATCTCGTCCGCGGCGTCTCCTGTCGGTTGATCTTCGGATTCGAGCGCGGCGGTAACTTCGTCAAGTCCGAGCATAACGCCGGCGTCGATTAAAGCCGATTTAATTTTCATTTTGTCACCTCCCCGAAAATTCTTTCGGTTTCCGTTGCCGCGCGTGCAGCCGCTTTTGCCACCGCCTCGCGGCGCGAGCGGGCGTTCTCCTCGTCGATTTCCCTGAGAAGTTCGTCCGCTCTTTCCGCGCGGGTACGCCTGACAAGCGTAAGCGCGCGGGCGTCCAGCGTGCGGTACGGAAGGGCAAGCGCGAAAGTTCCGTTTCGCTGCGCGCGGTTATGTACCTCGTAGCGACGGAACCGATAGGAATAGAAAATAAAGTAGTTTTCGTCTATTTCCTTTATTCTGTCCGCGATGTCGAAAAGGTCGCCGCGGACTTCGTACCCTTCGCCAATCATAAACGTTTAAGTGTTGTCGCTTGCCGAAGTCGAAGCGGAAGGCGCGGTGATTCCGGTAAGTTTCGCCTGTCCGTTCGGACGCGAGCAGATAAGATCGCAGTACTTGACGAGGGTCGCCGTATAGGTGGGTTTGCCCTGAGTCTGGCGAAGAATCTTGCCGTTCTCGTTTTCGAGGTAACGCCAGTCGCAAAGCTGATGAAGTTTGAAAGCGGTAGTATCGAGAAGATACATCGTGCCGCTTTCGATAAAGCGGTCGTAAACGAAGGGAATTCCGTTATAGGACAGCGTTTTGTAACCGCCTTCGAGTTCCATAACCTCGACGTTGCTCTTAAACTGCTTCATATACGTCTGATACGCATACTTGACGTCGGCGGAAACGGCGATATAGTTTACCGTCGAATTCGCGTTATATTCGAGGCGGTCGATAGCCTTCTGAATCTTGACCTCGTCGATCTCCCCTACGCTCGACTTCGAGTACGGCGTAAGGAACGGATAGGACGCGCGGGTGAGTCCGTAAAGCGTTTTGCTCGAATCGAACAGCGCGCCAAGACCCGTAATTTCCTTGTCCTTGCTGCCCTGAACGTACATCACGCTCGAAGCGGTAATCGCGGTAGTCGGCTCGGCGGCGAATTTGATTTTCGCGTTGTCGCGGTCGACGTACGAAATGCGAAGTCCGGCGTCGAGCAACGCTCCCGCGGACGAATAAACGTCAACGACCATACCTTCGATAAGGTTGCGGGTGTCTCCGACGGGATAGAACCCGCTCGAAACGGCGTTTACGGTGCAAAGTTTACCGCTGCCGTCGCCGTAAAGCATACGTCCGAGGTTGAATTTGGACGCGGACAACAGACTTTCGAGTTCGGCGTTGAGAAGGTCGGTAAACGCACCTCTGCCGTCGGCGGATGCGCGGATCGCCTTGTCCGAAATTTCGATCTGACCGTAAAGGTTT
>ERZ780198.3323-NODE-3323-length-11058-cov-33.767791_pt1 | contig 11058 bp, 6 predicted proteins | sample MGYA00510979_ERZ780198 | MGnify/ENA primary metagenome ERZ780198 (study PRJEB29588, sample SAMEA2158039) | human gut metagenome | biome: human gut; feature: human-associated habitat; material: faeces | place: Denmark | collected 2008/2010 ...
GTTTGATGGGTACCTTGATTCCGATGGGTCCTGCCCTGGTAGGTCTTTCTACCGGTGATATTGCTTCGATGGCTTACAATATGCAGGTGGCTTTCGCTACCACCGTAGTGGGATTGTTCTCTGCAGCCATCGGTTTTGTAACCAAGCAGACCAAGAACCGCTGGTATACCGAGGATATGAGTAACCTCGAGTTTATGGCAGACCTTGTAAGTGAAGAGTGAAGAACGAAGAGTGAAGAATTCAATAGTAATAATTTATGAGACAAAGACGTAGAAGTCGTCTCTCGCATGATGGCGAGGATGATGATCCGATGAGCGTAGTGAGCAACCTCTTCGATGTGGCGATGGTGTTTGCCCTCGCCCTGATGGTAGCACTCGTTTCGCGCTATAATATGACGGAAATGTTCAGCAAGGATAACTTCACGATGGTGAAGAACCCTGGCAAGGAGAATATGGAAATCATTACCAAGGATGGACAGAAGATCAATCGCTATACTCCTTCTGAAGACCAGAGCAATAAATCTGGCAACAAGGGAAAGAAGGTGGGCATCGCTTACCAGCTGGAGAATGGTGAAATCATCTATGTTCCGGAAGATAAATAAACGGGGATTGCAAATCCCCTCAAACAGAAAATATTTTTGTAACTAAATAAAAAAAAGAGAAGAAAAATGAAAAAGTTTAAGACAATGATGGCCATGATGTTGGCTTTGGTTTCTATGTGTGTAGCATTCAGCTCTTGCAGCAGTGATGATGATAATGATACTGTGGCAGCTGCCAAGGAGATTGCCGGTTCATACACCAGCTCTCTGGATATGACCGTAATGGGCGAGACTTCTACATACGATCATGTTACTATGAAGATTGAGGCTGTTGATGATGCTACCGTCAAGGTTACCTTACCTGCTTGTGGCGAAGGCATGATGGCTCTCCCTGCCCTGGAGGTTCCTGGAGTAAAGGTTTCTGGTTCCAATGGTGCTTATGCATTCGCTCAGGAAAATTATGCTGGTACTGTTACCGTGAAAGGTGCAGAGAAGAACTACACTGTAACCTTGCAGGGTACTTTGAAGGACAAGACTCTGACCGTCAACTATTCTGTTCAGTATGGCAAGATGCCTATGCCGATGATTGCTAAGTTTGTTTGTACAAGATAAAAGGATTGTTTCAGGATAAGTTTTGATATAATTTGATGAAACAAAAGATATTCGCACTATTCCTGATCCTTTGCGGATTGTGCCTGAATCTGAAAGCCGAAACCCAGAGCGATGTCGTGGGTAGGGTGCTCGATGATTCGGGCGCACCTCTGGCGGGTGCTACCGTCCAGATTTTGCATGCAAAGAGTGGGGTAACAACTGATGAAGACGGATATTTCCGCATTCCTTACAGCAAGGATGGAGCGGTGAGAGTGAAGGTGAGCTTTGTGGGCTATCAGACTCAGACTTTCGTACTGAAAGCGGATGAGAGAAAAGGTGAGCAGCATGTGCTTCGCCTTCAACCGGATGCTACAGCCCTCGACCAGGTGGTAGTTACCGCAACCCGAACTCCGAAGGCGCTGAAGGATGCTCCTGTGGTAACCCGTCTGATTACCGCCAATGATATCAAGATTGCCGATGCTACCAATATCCAGGACCTCCTCACAGAGCAGATGCCGGGTCTGGAATTCGGCTATGCCATGAATCAGGAGACTTCTCTCAACATGAATGGTTTCGGTGGAAACGCCGTGCTCTTCCTCGTAGATGGCGAGCGATTGGCTGGTGAAACCATGGATAATGTAGATTATAATCGTCTGAACTTGGATAATGTAGGACGTATCGAGATAGTAAAGGGTGCAGCTTCGGCGCTCTATGGTGCCAATGCCGTAGCCGGTGTCATCAACATCATCTCCCGTGAAAACAGCGAGCCTTGGACTGCCAATGTCAATACCCGCTACAACAACTTCAACAAGGAGTGGCGCCACGGTGGAAGCTTCAGCTTCAATGCCGGAAAATGGAATTCGCAGACCAGCATCCAGCGCACCACGTCAGATGAGGTGCAGCTCACCAGTCCTTTCGATACAGAATCCAACATCCTCCATATTTATGGTGGCGAGACCTTCAATGTGAAGGAGCGACTTACCTACAAGCTCTCTGACAAGGTGAAGCTGATAGGTCGTGGCAGCTATTTCGCCCGTGTCAGCAATCGCGGCAACTACGATGACCACTATAAGGATTATTCTGCCGGACTGAAGACCGTGATGAATCTCTCGGAGAATGATAATCTGGAGATTTCATACGGCTTCGACCAGTATGACAAGACCCGATTTGTGAATAATGAGCGCACTCACGATCACGATTATACCAATCGTCAGAACACCGTCCGTGCCCTCTATTCCCATATCTTCGGCAAGAATACATTGACGGCAGGTGCTGATTTCCTGAACGATTATCTCACCACCTATCAGTTTGCCAACAATGGCTCCAAGACTCAGAATTCATACGATGCCTTCGCCCAGTTCGATTACAATCCTTTGCAGTGGTTGAACATCGTGGCAAGTCTTCGCCATGATTACTTCTCAGCATCCAGCCAGCATGCCACCACCGGTCGTCTGGCTCTGATGACCAAGTGGAAGGGCTTTTCCATCCGTGCCAACTATGCCGGTGGATTCCGTGCCCCAACCCTCAAGGAGATGTATATGAACTTTGATATGGCGGGTATGCAGATGATTTATGGCAATCCGGATCTGAAGCCGGAAAAGAGCAACAACTTCAACCTGGCGCTGGAGCATACTGGCAGAGTGAAGAATGCAGGCTTCTTGACCGGTCAGTATAGTCTTACCCTCATGGGCTATTATAATAAGTATGATAAGCGCATCACTACCGAGGATTATGCCGATTATATCCCGGGAACCGGTCAGCCGGATGTGGCTTCGCGTTATTGCAACGAGGATGGAGTAGAGGTGAGCGGCATCGACTTCAGTGCCCAGTACCGTTCGGATATGGGTCTAGGTGTGAAACTCGACTACAGTTATCTCCATGTGGGTGGCAGAAGTGTAGATTCCCAGTTCTCCCAGCCTCGTCCTCATACCGCCACCTGGCGTCTCGACTACGATCGCCAGCTCTGTTCGTTCTATCGTATCAATGCCGCTCTGTCAGGTAGATACCTGTCCTCTCCAGATACGGACATCGAGAAGCATGACCAGGCATATCAGTTGTGGAAGTTCACGCTTCAGCAGCGATTCCTGGATGCCGTCAATCTGAATTTCACGGTAGATAATCTTTTCGATTATACACCTGAGAAGTATTATTGGAGTTCGGCGATGACCACCGGTCGCACCTTCTCTGTGGGACTTTCGGTTGACATCGACCGCATCGTGAATCTCTTCTAGAAACCGCCATCTGGCAGTCGCCAGACCCCAAATAGGTTAAAAAGCCATAGTGAAGGATGCTTTTCTTCAAATTATGCCGTACTTTCGGTGTGAAATCGTAATTCTGCAGTGATTTAAAACCTATTCATTCAAAATTATGATACGGAGATCATTCTAACTATGGCTTTTTTGGCTAGCCTTTCATTATCAGCCAAGGATGTGAACATGGGCAGTTGGAGTAGGGAAGTTGTCTGGGTGGATGGCCTACCGCTTCACGAGGTGGCCGAACTGCGTGAGATGGATGTGAAATCCTTAATGTAACATGTAACATGTAACAATGGTGGTTGCATCTCCCCACGGTGAGATTTCTTATAAACCCCGCTTTCGAACCTCTGCCCCCCGCTTTCGAACCTCCCGTCCATTGGGTTCTAATCTCGATGCTTGTCGTCTGCCGCAAAGGCGCCAACGGTATCGCTCTCTATGAGTTGATAGCGTGTGGCCTCGACTGCTCTGTTGATATCTGGTCCCGCCATCTCCAAGTCTCTGATGGAATGGGCCGTGACATAAAGATACAATGCCACAACGACTCTGATGCCCGTATTCACTTCCTCGTCTGACGAAGAAGGAGCATTGTGCGCTTCGTCGTTTCTCCAGCTTCTCACCATCTGAAGATAAGAAGAGAACTTCTTGCCATCATCATCCGTGGCATACTTCAAGTTCCACAGGCATTTGAAAGCATGGAGGGCTTCGGCAAGAGCGGCGTCCCTGCCGTTCTGACCTTCTATCTCGTAGCCGTAGATTAGGAAATAGAGCTTCTTCAGAAAAGCCTCATATTTCTGCACCAGCGAGTTGAAGAAAGTATATCTTACGATCGGGGTGAGGTTGGGGTTGGCATAGATGTTGTTGAGCGCTTCCTTCAGCAGCGTATCAATGCCGTCAAGTTTGGGAAGGCTCACGGTATTGAGCACCATGAAGAGATTGTCGATGATCTCTGCCAAACTTCTCGTCTTGCTGCACACGCCAGCCATTTCCTCCTGCTGCGCCTCGGCGAGTTTCTCTTTCAGCAGCGCTTCGTCATAGAGAAAACTTGATGTGGCGGCAGCTTGCCTTGCCACAGCCTCCACGAATTTTCCTATCAGCGTCAAGGCAAATCCCTTCTCTTTGTCAAGGGTTTCTTTGAAGTTGAGATATTTGTCTATCTGGTCAACAATAGTGTCGTCGAACTTTTGCTTGCAAATGTTAATCATCACATCGTATGAGTTTCCCGCACGAGCCGCATCCATTACCTCTGGATCTTTTAGTAGCTCTTCCCATATTTGTTTGATGATTTTATCATTCTCGTTCAATAAGTTTGCAAATGGACTATTTACCATGTCTAGCAACTCTGCCACGGTGCGCTTTTCGTCCTCCTTTTTCTGTCCGACCTCACCAATACGGGTTGCCTTCAATTCTACAGGTTCGTCTTCAAGTTCAATAGTACCATCAAAGGACAATTGTATACGCAATTTATCCAAGTCAATCATATCCAACAACTCCATCGGCAATGTCTCTTTAGTATATGGCAGGTACTTGTATAATACTTTGCAGAACACATAGAATTTCTCCAAATCAGGGTCGGTGAAGTCCATAATCTGCGCCAAAAAACCATATTGTCGAACAAAACGATTTACTTGTTTACGATACTTATCCTTGTCTTCGTCAGACAATGGAGCAACTCTTTCCTTCACAATCTTCAATATGATAGACGGAACTCCGCTTACTCTTGTCTTGTCTACCATTCGACTGCAAATATCATTTATCTCGTCTTCATTGGATATGTTCCATTTCTCAACATCTTCTTTCAGAGTATATACGCGTTGTTTGTCCACATCACCGGTAAGGGTTGTTACAGTATAGTACTTGTTGAAAGCTTTTCGTACGGAATCTGCGTCATTGCGGAAGTCCACCACAAGTGTATCTTCTTTGTATGGCCAATAGGTGCGATTGAGACGGGAAAGCGTCTGTATGCACTGTATTCCACCCAAAGTACGATCCACAAACATTGTATGAAGCAGCTTCTGGTCAAATCCGGTCTGAAACTTTTCTGCTACTATCAATATCTTGTAGTCATCTTCTTTGAATTTCTCAGCAATGTCGTTATCTGTCACACCGTCATCATTCATGTTTGCCTCAGTGCACTTTCGACCGTTGCTATCTTTTACTTCGCCAGAGAATGCCACCAACGTCTTGATTGCTCCAGAGTATTCTTCCGCTATGATACGGTCTATGATTTGCTTGTAGTCAGCAGCTACCTGACGCGAATCGCAAACAACCATAGCTTTTGCCTGATGGTTTATCTTCTTGATTGTGAACTTCATGAACTGGTCAACAATCATGCTCGCTTTACGCAACTTGATATACTTCTCTTTTCCTAACCATGCTGCAATAACTTTCAGAGCCTTTTTCTCTTCAAATTGCTTCTTCTGGTCCTCCGTAGGATCTTTTGCTATCAATTCAAACATGGTTTTGTAACTGACATAGTTGCGTGTTACGTCGAGGATAAATTTCTCGTCGATAGCCTGTTTCATGGAGTACAAGTCGTGTGGTTCTTTGCCATCCTTGCCATACAACACGTAAGTCTTGTCTTTGGGTGTAGCCGTGAAGGCAAAATATGATATGTGCTTCATCATTTTTCTGTAGCTCTGCATCTGAGCCATCAGTGCATCCAGTGGACTGTCATACTCTTCAGGATCGTAGTCCTCAATTTTCTCCAGGTCCTCTTTCGTAGAAAGGGCATTTACCAAATCTTTTGCAGCTTCGTTTCCTACAGCCGTATGTGCCTCGTCCACAATGATGGCATATTTCTTAGCCTTCTCATGTTTGAGATAATCGAGGGCATAGGCAAATTTTTGTACTGTGGATATGATGATTCTGTTTTCACCGTTCAAGGCATCTGCAAGTTTCTTTGAACCCTTGCGAATGTCTTTCACTGTTCCTGCTGTGGTTTCAAAGTTAACCACATCCTCAGCCATGTTACGATTGAGCACAATGCGGTCTGTCACCATGATAATACTGTCGAAAATGGCAGTTCCATCCGCATTGGTCATATTGGCAAGCTGATGAGCAAGCCATGCCATGGTTTTTGTTTTGCCACTTCCTGCCGAGTGTTGTACGAGGTAATTGTTGCCCGGTCCTTCTTCACGCACCAGTTGGCGCAGCTTGCGCACGGCACGAAGCTGATGAAAACGAGGGAAGATAACTACAATACGCTTCTTCTGCTCTTTAGTTTCTTTGTCTTCATAGCTTTCCTCGTATCGTTTGATGAAGTTTTCGAGAATATCGAGCAATGAGTCTGCCTGCAGTATGTTCTGCCACATGTATGCTACAGGATATTCATCCTCAATCGGAGGATTGACAGCCTCACGGTTGAACGGCAAGAACGAAGTTTCTTCGCCATTCAGTTTTGTAGTCATGAACACATACTGATTGTCCATCACAAAATGCACCAAACAGTTGCGGAGCATACGGTTCTGTGGATCACGGTTGTTCTTATATTGGTATATACCGTGGGTGTAGTTTTGGCCTGTTCCTTCATTCTTAAGTTCAAACGTGAACAGAGGTATGCCATTCAGTAAAATGCACATATCCAATTCGTTACCGCTATCTTCTCCCGTAGAATAGCGCATCTGACGTACAATGCTAAAATGGTTGGCGCGATACAAACGATAATTGTCCGTACCTTCGCCTTCAAGCACCGGCTTGAACTGACAGAACTTCACTTTAGCACCACTGACCGTGAAACCTTTTCTCATAATGGTAAGGATGCTTTCGCCACGGTCAAGGCGTTTGTTATATTCACGAATGACAGTTGCTACTTCCTGTCCAGGAAAACGCTTTGTTAGCTTTGTCCATACTACAGGCTGTTGGCGCAGAAACTGTTCCAACAATTCAGCATCACACAGCTTTTCTATATCAAACTGTGCGCTGCTTCTTTGATTGTAAAGGTCGCTGTTTGCAAGACATTTTGCAATATGCTCCTCAAAGGTTGTTTCGTTCAATAAATTGTCCATAGCGAAACTCTATTTTAATAGTTTTGTTAAATCATCCATATTAGGCAATGCCTTGCGTAATTCCTCTGGCATATCATCAAAGGTCTTATATGTTGCAACACCCATTGGCTTGTTGTAGTCTTGTATGACATACTCAACATAGTCCTTGTTAGCAGTCGTACAGAGTACAATGCCAATGGTCGGATTCTCATGCTTCTTCTTCACCTTGTCATCAAGAATTCGAAGGTAGGCCATCAGCTGCCCGAGATAGGAAGACTTGAACGCTCCAGTCTTCAATTCTATACAAACCATACAGTTCAGTTCTCGATTGAAAAACAGAAGGTCAGGGAAGTGTTCCACCCCATACACCTCCAAATGGTACTGATTGCCAATGAAAGCAAAATCCTTGCCGAAGGTCATAATAAACTTCTTGATATTATGCACGATACTTTGCTCCACCACTCGCTCATCCACATCCTCGATGTCTCTTTCTCCTAATTCCTCCACATTAATGAAGTCAAGCATATACTCATCCTTAAACATCATCACTGCTTTGCGAGCGTCATTTGGTGTCGAGATGGTATGCTCGAAATTATTAGGCAATGCCTGTCGGTTCTGGTATGCCTCCGACTTAATGAGCTTCTTCAGCGCATTTACAGAAAGATGCTCTTCTGCGCAACGATGAATATAGTAAAAGCGTTCTTCCTTCTCTTTAGCCATTCGCAAAATGACAGAATGGTGTGTAAAGGGAACTCGAAAGAAGTCGTTTATTGGAAAATCCGACAGGTTTGATATAGTTATGGAATTGTATATATCGATAGGTTTTGAGCCTAATTGTATTCCGTCGGTTGCGACCGACGAATTTACCTTTTCCAATTCGTCGGTCATGACTGGCAAATTGTTATCAAGCCCAATCCAACCTTCATAAAACAGACGCATCTCCTTCAATTGTGTAGCGGAGAACCCCCTTAGTCCTGGCAATATCTTTCTTAACCGCTCACTAATAGCGGCAAGTGCACCAGTCCCCCAAACTCCATTACGAGAGTTGAGCGATATGTATTTTCCAATACCGAAATACACAGCAAGCTGCACTCTGTTTTCACCTTTCAGAGCTTCATACTGCCCTTGCAAGATGGCTGTCTTGATGGTTTCGGCAGCAGATTCGTATAATGTTATGGCGTTTTTCTGTTCCATCTTATTCCTTTTTGTTTAGCAGACCTTACGCTTTCCAGTTACGACCTCGGTAATGAGACTCTGCTTATATTTCTGCAAGAGTTCGACTTGATGCTGAGCTTTGGTAAGAGCGTTGTCTATTGATGCACATTTTTTATCCAAAAATGTTGCTATGTCTTTTTGCTCATCAAATGAAGGAATAGGTATTACTGAATTATTCATACTTTCCATCGTGATGTGAACCATTGTACTACCATGAATGTCACCCAATTTGAAATTGGTTATTGCTTTCAACAGATAATAAACATACATCTTATCCATGCACTCTTTATAACATACTTTCCATATATGGTAATGATAAATTGTTTTATCTTGATTCCAAATATAAGGTCCAAAAGAAGCGGACCAAGCATATAACAAATCACCATTGTTACAATACTTATCTTCTTCCAACTCCATATTAGAATAATACCATGTGTCATTTGTAAAGAAATTACCAACCCTCAATACCTTATATTTGCCTTCCGATAATAATTCTGGTTGTGAATAGGCTCTACCATTAACCAAATGAATATAATATTTTAATTTAGCCTTTCCCCAAGAGGCTGGAAGTCTATTAATCCAATCCTCTTCAGTAGCATCCATTTCTACATTCGGATTAAGGCCTTTTGTAACGGCATGAGTGATGACACTCTGCTTCAATTCTTGAAGCAAAGCAATACGTTTCTGTTGAGCAGATATAACATTGTCTATCTCGGAACATTTCTTGTCGAGATAAGTGGCAATGATATTTTGTTCAAGAAGTGGAGGTATAGCTATCTTTTGTTTCCTTATCACATCTTGACTGATATTAGGTTGGCCACCACCGATAGCAGAAACCAACAAAGCGGGTTTACATGCTAAGAACTCATAAAAAGCAAATTTGAAATTCATGTTTTTATTTGCAGGCAAGACGCAACAAGCCTGATTTGTAGCAGTTTTGATACCCAAAATACCAACCTTTCCAATTGTTGCTCCATACATTGCTATAACGATAGAGTCTATTGGATAGAATTTCAAATTACATTGACTGATAGCTAATTTTGTAATTTTTTTACTCGTGTCATTTATTAAGCCATCATTCAAATCACCTGTTTGAAGCCAATAATATCCATCATTATCATCATAAAACTCTTTCTTTGATGTAGAAGGTGTTGTACCACTTCCTATCCCATGAAATGCCAAGGATGTTTTCATAACCTCCCAATGGCTCGGCACTTCGCCAATCCATTCCACACCACTATCTTTATATGAATCATATTGCTTCATATACCCTAATCTTCTTTAAGATGAGACAATTCTTCGTTCAAAGTATTATCGAGCGAAGCCAACTCTGCTAAAATATCCTCACTGCGGCGCAACGGACGATACTTGTAGAACAAACGAGTGAAAGGAAACTCACAACCCACTTTGTCTTTGCTTCTGTCCATCCATGCATCTGGAGCAAAAGGCACTACCTCACGCTCAAAGTATTCCTCGATGTCTTGCTTCATCGGAATTTTCTCAGTATCGTTGAGATTCGTATCAATCACCGATTCTCCACTATTCTTGAACGGGTCAACGTAGGCAATAGGAGCATCCTCATTGATTTCGCCAAACGCATCACGGATGAGCTTCTGTTGCGCCTTAGTGGTCTTCATCTTATTTTCCTTGAGCCACGCAAAGAACTCGTGGTCGCTGCGCTTCTCGTCAACACCTTCCAGCTGGGCTATGTCGCGCAAGATGAGGTTCTTCTTGTCTTCTGCATTGAAGTCCTCGCTTTTGCACAAAGCATCATACTTGTCAGAGATATTCTCGAACCAAAGCCGAAGCGGACGACGAACCGAAACGTTGGTGTAGAGAAAATCATCATAGTCGAGCAACTTGGCTATCTCCAACTGCTCCAACTCGCCAGTCTTTTCATACTCTATGTCACGGCTGTAGGATTTGTATTCCTTGTAGATTTTGAAGATTTCCTTGGCACCGCTATCGCTCACCTCATAACGCTTCTTGCCCAAATTCTTCTGGAGCAAATTAGTAAACTCTTTGGTATGGGCAGCGTCAATGAAGAGTGCTTTGCGATATTTCTCCACAGGACGCTTGTTGTCGAGAATCCACAAATATGTAGTAATGTCAGTACCGTAGAAGAGATTCTTAGGCAAGGCAATAATAGCATCGAGCAGATTGCGTTCGAGCAACATTTTGCGAATGTTACTCCAACCAGAACCGGCATCGCCATTAAACAAAGGTGAACCATTCAGCACAATACCAATGCGAGATCCTGCTTGGTCGTCCATCTTTGATATCATGTGTTGCAAGAAAAGCAAAGAACCATCAGAGGTCGAGGGGAGACCTGCCTCAAAACGACCACCTGGACAGTTGTCCTTCAAAACTGCTTTCTTTACATTCGTGTCTTTACCCCAATCCACACCAAAAGGAGGATTAGCTACCCCAGTTCGGGATAAAATAGCGATTAGTTGCATGTGAAGACAGATACGCG
>ERZ780198.3325-NODE-3325-length-11053-cov-9.402437_pt1 | contig 11053 bp, 7 predicted proteins | sample MGYA00510979_ERZ780198 | MGnify/ENA primary metagenome ERZ780198 (study PRJEB29588, sample SAMEA2158039) | human gut metagenome | biome: human gut; feature: human-associated habitat; material: faeces | place: Denmark | collected 2008/2010 ...
CCCACCAGTTGGGATAGCCTAGAAAAATCGTGTCGTAGCCATCCAAGCTGTCCGGATATTCCTTCAGCTGCGGCCTTGCCTTAGCCCGCAGCTCCGCCTTAGCCTCCAGCGTGCACTGCGTGTAATCTGCGGCATATTCCTTGACCGTCTGAATCTCAAACAAATCTCCCCCGACGGCCTGCTGGATGAACTCCGCGACCCGCTCCGTATTGCCTTTGGCTAGATTCTTGATGCTGCCGTTTACATAGTTCTGTCCCTTGCGGGAATAATAAGCAATCAGTATTTTTGACATATTCTTCCTCCATTGACCAATAACACCTTCACAGAATGCCGCTCTCCTTCCGCACTGGCTTACTTGTCCAACCCCTTTTCATGGAGCCAGTCCAGTGCCAGCTTCAGGATCTCCTTGTTGTTTTTCTCCTGCATGAGGAAGTGGGAATTGCCCTTGATGCCAATGTCTGGCAGATGCACGAGTGTTGCATCGCCGCCGTGGCGGTTGATGGCCTCTACGAACTGCTTGGCCATGGCAAACTCTGTGCCCCATTTATCCTCGCCGACATTTTCCGAACCGATCTTGATGTAATCCCCATAATAGAGGACAATCGGAATCCTTGTGAGTTTCAAGAAGTCTTCCATCGGTACGCCCATGGCAGAGGCCGATAATGCCTTAAACCTCGCCTCCGTGGTTTTCGGCATTTCTGTTTCTGGGAAGACAAAGGGCGTACCACCCGGCTCATAGGCAATAATGGCCTTTACTTTGTCCGTGCGAATAGCGGTACGCCAGCCGATGGTGCCGCCCATCTGCAAAGCAGCGCCCTCGCGCCCGGCACTGCCGCCGCCCAGGTGGGTGAGCACCGTGCTGATAAACATGACCGGCAGCAGCCAGAACCGGATGGGCTTGCCATCCTTGACGCAGTCGATCATATCATCAGTCGAAACGCCCTCCAGCTTTGCCGCTTTATAAAATGCCACGATGACAAGGCCGATGACCGGCAGCAAAAACAGGATGGCGGTGTGTTCGGTCCGCAGTTCGGTTACATGCTCCACAGCCAGATCAAACGCCGCACCAATGATACCGCAGGGCACGCCGGTAATCATGGCCAGTGCCAGCCATTTCAACAACTCTTTTGCGCAGAACCATACGCGGCCCGCGCAGGATACGATTCTTTCCCTGATGTTTTCCATCCGATAGGTTTCCCCCTTCTACTTTGCAATAATTCCGTTACTTCATCGCCTGCAGCTGCACCTGCAATGCTGCGCGGGTATACAGCGTATTGAGTACCTGAATGATCTCTTTTTTGCTCAGCCGCGGCGGCAGGCCCAGAATGCGCAGGAACGTGCGCCGCCGCTCGCTGGCGTTGGCGCTGCCGCTTAAGCCCCACTCATACAAATCGGTATAGGTAATGGGGTCCGTGTTCTGCTGCTGGGCCTGCAGGGGGGCCGCGGCCAGGGCGGTATGCAGACCCTGCAGAATCAGGGCATCGTCCACACCTTCCACGCCAAGCAGGCCCTCCTTGCCGGGTTCCGGTTTGCGGGGTTCCTTACCGGGCACGGCGGGGATATAGGCCTGCAGCACGTTTTGCGGCCCCACAAGGCCGGTGATGTAGTGGCGTATCTTAAAGCCTGCGGCGTCGGAGTCCGTCAGCAAAATCATGCCCTGGGCGGCGGCAATGCGTTTGAAGAGCGCCTGCATGGTTTTATCCTTAAAGATAGCAAAACCATCTGTTGTCAGGATGGTGGCATCCACAAGGTTGGCCAGGCGGGCGGCATCGTATTTGCCTTCCACCACAAGGGCCTGGGTCAGGTTCAATTTATTCTGGTTCATGCACGGCTCCTTGCCAGCGAAAGTTCGCAGATGGCTTTTTGCATCAGCAGCGGGGCATCCAGGCGGCTGCCTTTCAAATCCAGGTCCAGCTTTTGCAGGATGCGCAGGCTTTCTTCGATCTGGCTGCGCTGAAAGCGGGCGGCAGTCTGATCCGCGTTGCCAAGGCGGTAGTTCCATTTGCCGGTATACTTAAAATCCTTGGCCAGGTCCGCCAGCGGGCGGCGGCTCTTTTTAGCCAAAAAAGCCCGGTAAATATCCAGATAGTTGCCGATCAGCGCGCCGGTAATAAGGATCGGCTCGTTTTGCAGTTCCAGCAGGGTTTGCAGTTTGGCCAGAGCCTGGCGGGTGTTGCCCGCCGCCACCAGCTTGACCATATCAAAGGTATCAGCGTCCAGCGTGACGGTGCCAAGCTGCTGAATCATTTGGGTAGTGATGGTGGTATAGCCACTGAGCGCTGCCAGCTTGGCGATCTCATTTTGCAGCAAAAACTGGTCGTCGCCGCAGCGGTCCAGCAGGGCGGCTTCGGCACCGGGGGCAAAGGTGGTGTGATACTCCCCTGCCCAAGTTCGGGCCATCTCCTGCAAGGCGGCGCGGCCGGGTTTCGCGATCTGTACACAGTAGCCCAGTTTTTCGCATGCGGCGATGAGCTTTTGCTCCCGCTTGCCAGGCTTGATTTTGCCGTATTTTTCTTCCAGCAGGCTGGTCAGCACAAAGACGGCGTTCTCGGTATCGGAAAGGGTATCGCAGAGCTCCTGCAAATCTTTATCCGAATAGGCAGACGGACGAATGAGCGGCAGCATAACCAGCCGGCGGCCGCCAAAGAACGAGATGGTGCCCGCCGCCAGCACAATATCCTCCACACTGGGGGTGGGGCCATCCAGCGTGGTGGTATCGGGGGCTTCTTCGCTCAAAAACTTTTCGGCTTTGGCGGCGGCGCTGCGCACCAGAGCTTCATCACTGGCATAAAAGTAAAACACCGGGCAGCCGGACTTGAGACGTTTTTTCAGCTCGGTTTCACTGTACAGCAAGGGGCTGCACCTCCTCATACACAACACTTTTGCCGGGGCGCACCACGGCAGTCGGGGTTTCGGCATCGTAATAAACAGGGGTATCCCCCGCTTTGGACAGCCATTTGGGTGTTTGCTGGTTGCACAAAATTGCCTTTGCCTGAATGGCTTCCGGGCAACTGCCACCCGCGCAGTACAGATCCACTTCCACCGGCTCGGCCAGGATCAGCTTGCCCGCACTGGCCGCGGCGTGCCAGCCACCGACATCCAGCACCGCAAGGGCTGCGGCGTTGGTGTGCAGCAAATCCACTTCCACGGTATCCAGCAGCTGCAGATGGGTCAGGCCCTGCGGCAGGTCGGCAATGGTCAGCAGCTGCGCGGCCTGCAGGGGCATTTCGCCGGGTTCGGTGCGCAGGTCAATCACTGCGGCAAGTTCCGGCGCGCCGTTCTGGGTCAGGTACTGCTGCACCGCATGGCCATTGGCGGCGCTGCCGCGGTAGAGCACCACGGCGCGGTTATTCTGCACCGCCACCACGCAGCCATTGCCCGCGGTGCCCACCATGGCCAGGCGTACCACATCGCGCTGCATGGTGCCTCCCAACATAACGGCTGCCACTGCGCACACAAAGCCAACGGGCACAAAGCGGCGCAGCTGCCGGGTACGCCAGAAAAGCGCCGCCAGCACAGCAAAAACAGCCAGCACCCACAAAGTATACCGCACCGGCAGGGCAATGTGGGCTACCGGAAGAGCCGCGCACCAGGCGGCCAGGGTGGTCATCAGGCGCAGCACAATGCCAAGCAGCAGGCTTGCCCCGTGGAACAGCGGGTCCAGCACCGGCACAAAGGAAAGCACCAGCGCCAGAATCCCCAGCCGCAGCGCCGGGCCAAGCAGCCACACCACCAACAGGTTGGCGGGCACTGCGGCCCCACTGGCTGCCATGCCGTGCAGCAGCAAGACCGGTAAGGTTGCCAAAGTGGCCAGTTCCGCAGTCTGCACCGCATCCACCGCGCGGAGCACGATGGCAAGGGGCAGCGGCAGGGCGGTTTGCCGCCTTTGGTTATGGCGGGCCGCATATCGCACCTGCACAAACTGTGTTTGCCGTTTGGCCAGCGCCGAAGCTGCCAGCACGCCCAATACCCCGCAGACGGAAAGCTGGAAGCCGATATCACACAGGGCAAAAGGCTGCTGCACCCCAATGATGATGGCGGCCAATGCCAGCGCAGTAAGGGAATCCGGCGGCTGGAGCAAAAGACTGCCCACCAGCATGATGAGGAACATAACGCCCGCACGGAACACCGAGAACGGCAGCCCTGTCAGCCCCATATAGAGCAGCAGAGCCGTGATTTGCAGCAGGACCCGCGGAACCGAGAACCGGCTGCGCCGCCCCTGCCCCATGGCAAACAGGCCGCACAGCAGCGCCACATGCAGGCCGGAAACCGCCAGCAGGTGGGCAATGCCCGCCGTGCGGAAGGTATCACTCCATTCGTCCGTCAGTTCGCTTTTCTCGCCCAGCAGCATGGCAGCTTCCACCCCGGCAAGATTTTGTGGCAAGTAGGTGGTTAACCGTTTGGCAAACGCCTGCCGCAGGTGGTACAGCCGGTACGGCAGTGCATCCGAGGTTCCCTGCCAGATATAATCCGCCTGATAGGATGCCCCCAGCCAAGTACCCTTGGCATAGCGGGACATGCGGTAAGAGTCCGCCCGCAGGGGCTGCAGTTGGAACTGCCCGGTAATGATATCCCCTGCTTCGGAATACGGCAGGTCTGTGCAGTATACTTTAAGCGAGGTTTTGCGGCCATCCAGCCGGGTAATAAGCAGCGTTGCCCGCACATTGCCCGGCTGCCAGGAGGTTTCGGCGTCCGGCTGCACAATGGCGGTACAGGCATAGGTTTGCCCTGCCAGGCTTTGGGCCGGTTTTGCCACGGCCAGCTGGTAAGCAGCGCTCCACACCAGGCCAGCCAGCAGCCCTGCCACGGCGGGCAGCGCAAAGCGGGCCGCCCGGCGCTGGGTAAAGGCAGCAAAGAGGAACAGCGATATAAAAAGTGCCGCCGTCAGCAGCGAGGCCAACGGCGGCAGGTACGCCGCGGCCAGCTCTGCCAATGCGAAGGCAAGACCAAAGCCAGCCAGCTTACGAGTCATGAGTTTTTAGTGGGCAAACAGGGGCAGCGGCTCAAGGAAGATGATATCCTTGCGCTCGGCTGCATCGCCTTCCGCCAGAACAGCTGCCTGGGCCACAATGGTGCCGGAGCTGCGGGCTGCCAGTGCATCCAGCGCATGCAGGCTGCCGCCGGTGGAAATCACGTCATCCACAACCAGGATGCGCTTGCCGTTCATATAGTCAAGGTCTTTTTTGTCAATGACCAGGGTCTGCTTGCCGGCGGTGGTGATGGACTGATCCTCCACGATGACCGGATCCGCCATGTACCCCTTGACACCCTTGCGGGCGGGGATCCACTGCTTGCCGCTCTGGCGGGACATTTCGTATGCCAGGGGGATGCCCTTGGCCTCGGCAGTCAGGATGACATCAAAATCCGGGCACTTTTCCAGCAGGGCCTTGGCGCAGGCAATGGTCAGCTCAACATCGCTGAACATGATGAATGCGGCAATGTCCAGGTGGTCATTGATTTTGCAGATGGGCAATTCACGGGTCAGGCCTGCCACATGCAAGGTATAGGTTTTTGCCATAGTAAACAACCTCTTTTCACATTTCGGTGCAAAGGAGCCTGCATCAGCCCGGAGGCCATGCAAGGCTGCGCTTTGCCAGCACATGGAAGTGCAGGTGCTTCACGCTCTGGCCGCCATCGGCGCCAACGTTGGTCACAACGCGGTAGCCGCTTTCGTCCACACCAAGCTGCTTGCACAGGTCGGCGATGGTAGCGTAAATATGGCCCAGCAGTGCAGCGTCCGCTTCGGTAAGCTTTGCCGCAGATTCAATATGCTGCTTGGGGATCACCAGAAAATGCACCGGTGCCTGCGGGTCAATATCATAAAATGCCAGCAGAGTGTCATCCTCATACAGCTTATTGGACGGGATCTGGCCCGCTGCGATTTTGCAAAACAGGCAGTCATCCATCGGTTTTGCCCCCTTTCCCAGGGTGCGGGGCGGTTGACCCGGCACCCCAAAATTGTACAGTTGTATTATAGCACGCTCAGTTTGCTTTTTCCAGGTTTTCTTTCACAATGCCTTCCACAGCATTCAGTGCATCGTCGATCTTGGAAGTATCGCGGATACCGGCCATGGCGAAGTCCGGCTTGCCGCCGCCGTTGCCGCCTGCAATGGCAGCGATCTGCTTAACCAGGGCACCAGCCTTCAGACCGCGGGCCAGGGCGTTTTTGGCAACGCCGACAGCCAGGGTGGTCTTGCTGCCATCGGTGCCGATCAAAGCGCCGACTGCGTTGGGCTCTTTATCACGCAGTTTATCCATCATGCTGCGCAGGGTATCAGGGGTGGTGCCGTTCAGATAAACGGTAACAATGCGCACGCCGTCAACCTCGACAGCATTCTGGAACAGGCCGTCGATCTGGCTGGATGCCAGCTTTGCCTTGGCGATCTCCAGCTGCTTGTTGGCCTCTTTCAGCTCAGCGGTCACAGCCTGGGCACGGGCGGCAACATCCTTCATGTTGTTGGCCTTCAGGGCAACAGCGGTGTTGGCCAGTTCAGCGGTACGGTCGTCCAGCAGGTTCAGCACGCCGTAACCGGTGGTGGCCTCAATGCGGCGGATACCGGCAGCAACGCTGGCTTCGGACAGGATCTTGAAGCAGCCGATCTGGGCAGTGTTTTTGACATGGGTGCCGCCGCAGAACTCAACGCTCCAGCCGCCTGCATCCACAACGCGGACAACCTTGCCGTACTTTTCGCCAAACAGGGCCATAGCGCCCATCTTTTTGGCTTCCTCAATGGGCAGGTTCTGGATGGTAACAGGCAGAGCGGCAAAGATTTTTTCGTTCACGCGCTTTTCCACTTCCACCAGTTCTTCGGGGGTAACGGCGTTGAAATGGGTAAAGTCAAAGCGGGTGATCTTGTCGTCCTGGTAGCTGCCGGCCTGGTGGACATGCTCGCCCAGCACTTCGCGCAGGGCTTTCTGCATCAGGTGGGTAGCGGTGTGGTTGCGGCAGATGGAAGCGCGGCGCTGTTCATCCACAGCAGCGGTTACGGTATCGCCTACGCGGATGGTGCCGTCCAGCAGGGTGCAGGTGTGAACATAGAAGCCTTTGGGGGTCTTTTTGACCTGGTTGACTTTCAGGTTTGCAGTGCCGCTGGTCAGGTAGCCGTGGTCAGCAACCTGGCCGCCCATCTCGGCATAGAACGGGGTACGGTCCAGAACGACCAGCACATTCTCGCGCTCTTCATAGTCGGTGGAAACCGCATCGTTCAGTTCTTCGCCGTCAGACAGGGCCAGAACCTTGGCGGTTTCTTTCAGCACATCATAGCCGTCAAACTCGGTCGGTTCAGCGTTCAGTTCACCGAACAGGTCCTCGCTCCAGCCGGAGATATCCTTGGCCAGGCGCTCGGCACGGGCGCGCTCACGCTGGCGGGTCATCTCGACATGGAAAGCAGCTTCGTCAATGCCAAGGCCGGCTTCAGCAGCGATCTCCTTGGTCAGATCAATCGGGAAGCCGAAGGTATCGTTCAGCTTGAAAACATCCAAGCCGGACAGGATCTTCTTGTGGGTCTCGTGCAGGTGCTGGATCATGCCGTTCAGGATGTTCATGCCGGAGTCAATGGTCTTATAGAAGCGCTCCTCCTCGGTGCCAATAACTTTCTTGATATAGGATTCATGCTCGCGCAGTTCGGGGTAACCAACCTCGCTGGAGATGATAACGGTATCCACCAGATCAGTCAGGAACGGATGGTCGATGCCCAGCATACGGCCATGGCGGGCAGCGCGGCGCAGCAAGCGGCGCATAACATAACCGCGGCCTTCGTTGGAGGGCAGGATACCATCAGAAGCCATGAACACGGTAGCGCGGATATGGTCGGTGATGACGCGGATGGAGATATCGTCCTTCTCGTTTGCACCGTACTGTTTGCCGGAGATGCGCTCCACATGGTGCAGAACAGCGGCGACGGTATCGACCTCGAACAGGTTATCCACATCCTGCATGACAACGGCCAGACGCTCCAGGCCCATGCCGGTATCAATATTCGGTTTGGGCAGCAGCGCATAGGTGCCCTTGCCATCGGAATCATACTGGCTGAACACCAGGTTCCAGATTTCCATGAAGCGGTCGCAGTCACAGCCAACGCCGCAGGTCGGCTTGCCGCAGCCATACTTCAGGCCGCGGTCAAAGTAGATCTCACTGCAGGGGCCGCACGGACCGGAGCCATGCTCCCAGAAGTTATCCTCTTTGCCCAGGCGGACCATGTGGTCTTCGGGAATGCCGACAGACTTGGTCCAGATATCATAGGCCTCGTCATCGTCCTGATAGACAGAGATATACAGGCGGTCAGCGGGGATTTCCAGCTCTTTGGTCAGGAACTCCCAAGCCCAGGGAATGACCTCTTTCTTGAAATAATCCTGGAAGCTGAAGTTGCCCAGCATTTCAAAGAAGCAGCCATGGCGTGCGGTAATGCCGACGCGCTCAATATCCGGGGTACGGATGCACTTCTGGCAGGTGGTAACACGGTGGCGGGGCGGTTCTTCCTGGCCAAGGAACCACTTTTTCATAGGTGCCATACCGCTGTTGATAAGCAGCAGGCTGGGGTCGTCTTTGGGCACCAGCGGGAAGCTGCCAAGGCGCAGATGGCCTTTGCCTTCAAAATAGTGCAGGTATTTTTCGCGTAATTCGTTAAGTCCTGTCCACTGCATGATCCTGATTCTCCATTTCGTATGCTGAAATAATTGGGATACTGCTTTGCCCCGGGTTTTACCACAGCCGCAAAAAAAGGAAAAGAAAAACGGCCTTTGCCCCGCCAGACAGCTACAATGCCGTCCAGCACAGGGGCGAAAGCCGTATAACTTCCGTGGTACCACCCAGATTGCAGGCTGTGCAGCCTGCCGCTTTGGTGCGCCTTAACGCGGCGCATACGTCCGATTTTTTCGGAAGCTCCGGGGCGGCACTGCCCTGCCCGCACCGGGTGCCTTGCAGCTTAGCGGCACCCTCTCTGAATGGCTGCGGATAATGGGGCATTAACCCTTTCAACGCTATTTTTCCTTTTACCCTATGATTATATGCCAGCGTTCGGTGCTTGTCAACTGTTTTCTGCCGGTTTTTCTGTTATAGCTGCATCCAGAACGGCAAGGGCATCCGCTACCTGGGCAAACAGGGCGGCGCTGCTGGTTTGGGGCTTTTGCTGGGAATCCTGCAAAACGGTGATGGTATAGCGCGGAGCATCCGCCGGGTAAAAACCGGCAAACCAGTAATGCAGCAGCTCCCTGCCGTCTGCATCAAACTGGCCGGTCTGAGCCGTGCCGGTTTTACCGGCGGCGGTACCGGTATGGGGCTGGGCATCGCCGCCAATGCCGCTGCGGACAACGGTTGCCAGCATACTTTGCAGCACCCGTGCAACCGCCGGGCTGCAGGCCGCTGCGGGCTGCGGCTGCTGCGGAACTTGCGTCCCGCCGGTGATGTTGCTGACAATACAGGGGCTGTGATATACCCCGCCGGAGGCTATGGCATTGAACATGGCCGTTACCTGCAATGGGGTAACGGTCAGCCCGCCCTGCCCGAAGGAAAGGCTTGCCAAACTGCCTGCATTTTGCAGGTCTGCCGCGCTGGGCAGCTCCCCCGCCGCGCTCTTCAGCCCCGGCGCCAGCAGGGCCGGGGTGCCAAGGCCAAAGCTCTGCGCGGCATTCAGAATTGCCTGCCCGCCCAGCAGCTGGCCCAGCGCAATAAAGTAACAGTTACAGCTTTGTTCCAGCGCGCCGCGCAGGTTGACGGTGCCGTGCGCCCGCCCCAGCGCACAGCGGAAGGTTTCCCCCGCCGTCTGGATGCTGCCGGTGCAGTCATAGGTGAACCAGTCCAGCCCCTGGGCATAGGCCGCCGCAGCCAGCACCACCTTGAACACCGAACCCGCGCTGAAAGCGGACAGACTGCGGTTAATGAGGGAGGTATCATCGGCGCGGATGCTGGCGGCGATATCATCGGGGTCAAATTCCGGCATACTGGTGCTGGCCAAAATTTGCCCACTGCCCACCTGCATGACGATGATGCAGCCTTTGCTTATATTTTGGGCGGCAATCGCTTCGCAGGCACGCTGGATGTTAGCATCCAGCGTGAGGGTAATGGCTGTGTTGGTACCGCGGGCGGTGGTTTGCACCTGCGGCGTAGTGCCCGCCAACAGATCCCCGCGGGCAGTGGTGGTGCAAAGCACGGCCTGGGCGTCCCCCGCCGCGGCCAAAAGATCATCATAGGCCTTTTCCAGCCCGGTCATACCGTGGCCGTCCCCATCCAGGTAGCCGATCAGGTGACGGGCGATGGGGGTTGGCAGATAGCGCCGGGCATCCGCCACCATGAACACGCCGTTTGCGGACAGATCCTCTTCCACTTCAATCAAAAACGGGGTGATGCTGTTGCGGCGGGCATACAGCTGGGCCTGCTGGGCAAACGGCACAAAGGGAAACAGTGTGGCATAGCTGGAATCCCCCGGTATGCAGAGCGCGTACCACCGCGGAGTAACTCCGGTTAGGGGGCGGCCTATCCTATCATAAAAATTGCCGCGCCGGATGGGGAGCACGGTTTCGCTGACGGTCTGTGCCGCCGCGCTGGCGGCATAGCTTTGGTCCGCCGCGATCCAGAACACACGGCAGAGCACCAGCATCCCTGCACAGAGCATGGCGGTGCAGAGGACAGCAAGGCGGCGGATGCTCATGGGCGTGGTTTCTCCTTTCCTAATATGCTGCACCAAGTGCATGGTATCAGTCACTTGTTGAAGTATCGCCCGCTGCCGCTGGTTTTATGCTTTCTTTTCTGTCTTTTCGGGTGCAGCAAAGCATTGCAAAAGATTTTGCAGTGGAATTATTGACAAACGATAATTCATGTGGTACGCTGATGATAGCAAAATTATTGTTTTATTATAATTTTACTCTATCAGAAAGGATGTGGAAGCGATGAAGCGTTTCCGTGTATTTTATGGCGGGCTGGCGGGGCTTGCCGCGGCCTGTGCGCTGGGGGCATGGTTCGCACCGGTCGAGGCCGGGTGGCTGGCGTTCCCCTGGGTCAGCATCGGGGCCGGGCTGCGGGTGCTTTCGTTAAGCGGCAGTGTGGGCAATGTGGCGG
>ERZ780198.3328-NODE-3328-length-11047-cov-3.297307_pt1 | contig 11047 bp, 14 predicted proteins | sample MGYA00510979_ERZ780198 | MGnify/ENA primary metagenome ERZ780198 (study PRJEB29588, sample SAMEA2158039) | human gut metagenome | biome: human gut; feature: human-associated habitat; material: faeces | place: Denmark | collected 2008/2010 ...
GAGCCGCTCGGCGTTCCATCGAGTGTGATATAGCACAGCACCTTGGGCGATTGTGCCGGTGCAAAGCCCATAAAGCCGCGTATCCTAGGCATCGACAACAGCAAGGTCATTGATGCGCTCGATCTTTTGTCCAACAGAATTCCCACCGGTGAGAAGGTCTATGTTCTCGGTGGCGGCGAGGTCGGCTGCGAAGCCGCCGCGTATCTGGACTCTGTTGGCAAGGACGTCACCATTATCGAGATGCAAAGCAAGATTCTCTCCACTGCAAACATGGCGGATAACGCACGCAAGGGTCTGGAGGATCTTCTCGGCAGAACGAAGGTACGCATACTGACCAGCACAAAGCTCACCGAGATAAAGGACAACCTTATCGTTTGCGAGAATGGCACGGAAACACTGGAACTTGCCTATGACAATCTCGTTCTCGCCGTCGGCTTCAAGTCCGATCACACGCTCTGTGACGAGCTAAAGAGTGCCGGCATCAAGGTATTCCCCATCGGCGACTATAACAGTCCGCGCAAGATATATTACGGCATACACGAGGGGTTCCATGTCATCAGATTGCTTGACGATTTGATGGAGATTTAATAAAAAGTGAGGGGATATCAATGGAGATTAGCAAATCCAAAAGAACATGGATCATAATCGGTGCAGTTCTCATGACAGCCACGGTGCAGCTTTCGTCCGCCGGGCTCAACAACACGATGTACGCAATACTAAGCGGCATGAATGGCCTGCAGTATTACGCACTTCTGGCAACACTCTCATCCCTTGGCATGGCGATTATGTGCGTCATCGGCGGTCGTATAGGTGATATGATCGGCAGACGCGCCGTCATTCTCGCAGGTGCGGTACTCAGCCTCGCAAGCGCGATAGTAATGGGTCTGGCGCAGAGCCTGTCCGTTTTCATCGTAGCCCGTGCAGTGCTGTCCTTTGGCATCGGCACCTTCCCCGGCAACGCATTCGTCGTGGCGGCGGACGTCTCCGACGCCAAGCAGTACCCCAAAGTCGCAGCGCTTCTCACCGCTACTCTGATGGTCGCAACCTTCCTCGGCTCTACCATTGCGGGTTATCTCGTTGACGCAGGTCTCATCCCCGCAGCCATCATCTATCCGGGTGTTGTCGGTCTCATCGGCGCCGTCATTGCTGCGGCAAAGATGGATAAGAAGCCTACAACTGACGGCGTTCGCGGTAAGGTTGACGGCATCGGCATGGTTCTGCTCGCAGTATTCATGCTCAGTCTCTGCCTGTCTCTCAACCAGGGTGCAAACCTCGGCTTCGGCAATCCCATCATCATCTGCGGCTTTGTTGTTGCCGTTGTCAGCCTCCTTGCTCTTCTCAAGGTCGAAAAGAAGGCAGAAGTTCCCGTAATTCCCCTGTACCTCTTCAAGAACAAAAAGTACACCGGCGTTATCATTGCAGGCGCATTCATAACCTTCTATGAAGTCGTTATGGCATCCTACGTTCCCGTAAGCGGTCAGGCTCTCATGGGTCTGAGTGCTTCCATCACCGGCTACTTCTCTCTCCCTCGTACAATAATTGCAATTGCCCTTGCGGCTCCTGCCGCCGCATGGGTGGTAAAGAATCAGGCAAAGAACTCCGCAATCGGTCTCGCCGCCGCAGGTCTGCTTGCAGCCGTAGCCTTCCTCGGCATGATATTTGTCGGCGCAGGCTCCCCCGTTGCATTGCCCTTCATCCTTATCGGCATCACCGGCTTCACCGAGGCTCTCAAGGGTGCATCTTTCAGACCTCTGGTTATCAGCCAGCTCGAGCAGAAGGACTTCGGCGTCGGTATCGGCATGATGACCGCAACTGGCACGCTTCTCATGACCATTTTGCTGAGCATTGTTGGCCCCGTATTCACCGCCGTCTCCGCTCAAAACATGGGCAGTGCACTCAGATTCGTATACATCGTGACCGTCTGCTGCGCACTCATCGCCGTAGCAATAACCGTCTTTGCAACCAAGGACAGCAAATCCAAGAATTAAGCTCTAATACATGGAGGTGCGGTGTCTGCATTGCGGACATCGCACCCCAAAAGCACACCCAATAGTACAAGGACGGTGAATTACAATTAAGAAAAGCAGTATATTTTTCCTTACAATGTCCGTCGCGTTCACATGGTTCACCTTCGTGTTCGGCGGAGGTGCGGCAACCGGCGCTCAGGCATACTCCCTCTTCGCCGTCCATGGCTGGACAGCGCTATGGATGCCTCTGGTCGCAATTGCAATAGTTGCGGTTGTCGGCTGGCTCTGCGTTGATTACGCGAACAAAATAGGTGCACATCACTACCGCGAGGTCATAGAGACGCTGTATCGCAGTAAGCTCATTGGAACGATATATGAGATAGGCTGCATATATGGCACGTCCTCGGACTTGCCACCTGCTTTGCATCGCTCGGAAGTCTTATGGTAAGTCTGGGCTTTAACTACTGGCTCGGCATATTGGTAATGGCAGCGGCCTGCACTCTTGGCTGCCTGTTCGGCGCGGCTACCGTCAGAGCAATATCCACGGTGCTCGGTCTTGTCATCGGTGTTATCATCGTGCTTATATTCTCTCTCGACCTCAGCATAGACAGCGGCGCTGCACGGCATATTATCTCCGAGCATCAGGTGTTTAGCTCATACGGTAAGGCGTGGTACGGCTGCTTTTATTTTGCTGCCAGTAACTGCGGAACAATGCTGGCTCTGCTGCCGGTATTCGACCGCGTAAAGAACAGAAAACGTCTTACCGCCACAATACTTGCGGGTTTTTTACTGAATATTGTCATGTTCAGCATGGTCATATTTGCCGTGCTTAACAGCATGCCCGGCGTGACTGAGGCTCAGGTTCCGTATCTCTATGTAATACAGACTCTCGGCGTCCCGGGGCTTGTGAATATATACAGCGTAATTCTCGCCGCCGCAGTAATAACGACCGGTATTACTCTGCTTTATACCTATACCATACGCTTCAGAAAATATGTAAAGGTCAAGAGCGACCGTATCAGCGCATTCATCATTCTGACGGCCTTTGAGATAGTCGGCGCGGTCATCTCAAAGTTTGGGCTCATCACGCTCGTCTCTAAGGGCTTTTCGTTGACCGTCTGGATAAACATCGTTATCCTGATAATCGGCGTCCCAATCATGTACTTTATCAGGACTCACCAAGCATCAAGGCAGCATTAATGCCCATCTCGGCAGTTCCTGCATTCGTAGCATCAAATTCACTTATCATTTTATGACTCCACCGTGATTGAGTCTGATTACGGTGGAGTCTTTATTATATGGCATGAAAACACCATCGGCTGAAAAGGAAAATCAAAGCTTGGAAAATCCTGCTCAGCTCCCACCTAATTAAATACTTAATATCAAAGATAACGAACAGACTTGAGAAGTATTTTGACGAAATACAAGATGTTATTTGTAGGTGATTTCTATCAGCACACATTTGACACCAGCCGTGATGGTGCAACAAACAGCACATTATTTAACAGTAAGGCAAAATATGAATCACGTTTTACTGCAAAAGGATTTATATGTGATAATACAAGCTTAGTTAATAGTTGGCGTTGCAGCAAAAATGTTTGTCAATTCTACACCACATCGGAGGTTTACACAATCTTTGGGATGGCCTCTGTCAACATATGAAATCCTTGATTTTACTCTGGAGAAGTATGGGCACGAGCTATCGGTCAATGGTTCCACGCCGTACCTGTTTTCGGTCGAGCCTGATGGAACTGCTATGAGATTGTGATTTTTCAATGACAGCGCATTATACTTCCACAGGCTCCTGTCCTCAAAATTGGCTGACACTGCCACAACGTCAGAAGGAGCAAGCACCGTGCCGTTTCCGCCTTGCGGCGAAAACGGCACTATGTTAGCTCCTTCTTTCTTTTAAACTGCGACCCACTTCGTTGGGCTCGCAGTTTAGTCTTTTGTGCTCTCCTGCTCCTCCCCGAATCAAACCCACCTGCGGCTGGGCTGCGATTCAGTTTTTATTTCTTTAACTCCTTTTAATTTTTTTCTTAATAATCCGGGTTATTATACAGACACATCAAGGGAACGACCTGATGAAAAACAAAAAATAAATCCGTTCAAGAAAGGAAATATGAATAACCTGCTCAACAAATACGAGGCTCTCGAGTCCGCTCTCCGTTACATCGACCTTGACCCCAACGCCGTCCGCGTCCTCTCCGTCAGTCTTTGCGGCGCACACTATGAAGTTATCCTGCGCAGCGACTGGATGGAGTATGATTGCTTCGTCGGCTGCGTGAGCGGCAACGTCGCGGGTCTTGACTACTTCCCCCATGTCGACGCCGATGAGCTTGACGGTGTTCCCTGCTCCGAGTACCTCGGCGCAGCCGAAGAGCTCGCCGCGTAATACATCCTCTTCTTTCCATCCACCATTCACAGCACAAAGCACCTGTCAGCCGACAGGTGCTTTGTGCATTGCTATTTATGCCGTTTGTTCTTTTCCGTCGACAATAGCGGTGCTGCCATAGAGCTGGAAGTCGGGGCCGCCGTTATCGTGGATATCGCAGTTATCAAACACAGCGTTGCTGTCATTGAGTGTGACAGCGCCGTATTCGCAGTCGTATATCTCGGTATTGCTGACGTTCATGTCGTCACAGTTGCTTGCGGTGATGCCCATGATGCCGCAGCCGAAGAGCGCACAGCCGTCGATCACCGCGTCATCGCACAGATCAAAGTACAGAACTCCGCCCGTGCAGTAGCCTTTCTCCTCGGTGTGCCCCGCCGTGAAGCCGCGGAGCGTCAGGCCGGCGCATCTTTCAAAGCCGAGGACGTCCGCATAGCGCGGCACGGCGGCGATGGTGACGCTCTCCGCACCCGCGCCCTCAATGGTCAGCCCGTCAACGCCGGTTATGACAAGGCTTGGCCCGTCAAAGCGCAGGTCCCAACGATAGCGGTCAGTCTCGGTGACGCCGCAGCCCGCGGCGGTGCTGAGATCGTATACCCCGGGTTCGAGATATATTGTCGTGTCCGGCGCGATGGCAGCAAGAAACTCATCCACGGTCATGACATGCACCTTGCCGTCCTCTTCCGTCCGGGCGTTCATCTTGAACATCTGTCCGAAGGCGGGATTGGAATAGGCGCACGTACTATAGCCGAACTCGCCGACACGCATGGGGATATGGTGGTAGAGCGTGATGAGCTCCATGTCATCCTCGAACATATCCATGACCTCCTCCAGGTCGTAAGAGTCCCGGAGCGGGAAGGTAAGCAGCACGTAATCGCCGTAGAACTGCGGCTTTTCCATCGTCGTCACGTCGATCAACTGCGGCAGTTGCAGCGGAACGAGCGCCATGAAGTCGTTATAAAAGTGTCGTAGCATATTCATTGCGAATGAGGTTTACAGCGTGTGAATAAATGCCTCCATGAGCATTCCGGGCAATTCGTCTTGTCGGTCGCCCGTCGATTGCAGAATTGAGCCCAACGCCTCGAACGCGGCCGAGGTCTGCGCGGCGATCTCGTCGAGGCGCTCGCGCTCTTGCGGAGAGAGCAGCGCGAGGCAAAGGCCGTCCATGGAAGCATAGGGCTGGAGGAGCATCCAGATGTAGGCACACGCCTGCTGCGGCGTTTTGACCCGCCGGTTCCGGATGTCGTCGATGCAGGTATGGGCGTTCTGTATCAGCCGGCGGCCCGTGCGCATCGCCAGAAAGAGCATGGCATCCCGCCAGGCGATCTCGCCGCGCCCGGCGGCGAGGAAGACCTGCGAGCAGCAGCGTTCGGTATCGCATGCGATGTCGGCCACGTCCGAGCTTCCGAGCTCGTGCAGATGCGTGAGGAAGCCCCGAAAGACGGCATCTTCTCTTGCGATGTAGGCGGTCAGGTCATCGCGGCTGTGGATGCCGTCGCGGATGCTTTCGGCGAGCAGCGCCCGGTAGGTCGAAAGCACCTGTCGCCTGTCGTCACGACAGGCCGGATGGCCGTCCAGAGAGGCGAAAAACGGGCGAACCGTTTCGGCCGCGCGGCGCAGCTCCTCGTCCGCGGCGTAGGGCGAGAGCCGCTCCTTGAGCATGAGCAGCTCCCCGTAAGTGCGTGGCCCCGACAAGGCCAGACGGGAGAACTCGATGCGGAGCGAATCGTGTATCCCCTCGCACACCTTACAGGCATCGGAACCAGGCAGGCCGAGCGTGTCCCGTCGCAGGCGTGCAAAAACGGAATCCTTTACGGTCTGCCACCGTTTAAGGTGTCCCGCCAGTTCTTTGGCCGTCAGGTGGTCCAAGCGCCGTATTTCGGACAGGTACCCGCGGTAGGTGTCGGCAGGATCGTCCGAGCCCACGGACGACGGTTTGCCGTTTCCGCTCCCGCACGAAGAGAACAGGAACAAGACGGTCGAACAGACGGTCAATACGGCTAAAAGCGCCGGACATCTTGAATATGATTTTCTATTTTTCATATCCAAAATTCATATCATTAGCCGCAAATCTATATATTATTTTCAATAAGATAGCAAATAGGAATCATATTTTACATAAAAACAAATATCATATTCAACAATATGATTATCAATGAAAACAAGTGCAATAAAGAGTAATTTTAGAGTATGATTTCAGAGGATTTCAACTCTGAATATGATTTTATCGAATTAAAATCTTATCTTTGTGTCCGTTATCCTAAACAGTGTATAGAGATATGGCAAAGGTGGGTTACATATTCAAGGCTAATTCCTATGACGCGCTCGATGCGGACAAAGAATGGATGCGACAATACGGGTGTGTACAGGTGGTCGAGGAAGAGTGCGCCCACGAGGCGCTCCGGCCGCAGTGGAAACAACTCATGGCAAGCCTCGGCAGAGGCGACGAACTGGTAGTGGCCAAATTCAGCAACGCCGTGCGCGACTTGCGCGGGCTGGCCGCACTCGTCGAGCTGTGCCGGATCAAGGTGGTGCGCCTGGTATCCATCCACGACAAAATCGACACCCTGGGCGAACTGTTTCCCGATACAACGGCAGCCCAGGTACTGGAGATGTTCGGGGCCCTGCCCGAAGAGGTAGCCGTGTTACGCAAGTCGTCCAGCCATATCATGCAACTGCAACAAACCATCAAGCCACCGGTAACGAAGAAGGCCATGTCGAGGGCGGAACGGGAAAAAACCATCGTGGATATGTACAACAACGGCTATTCGATCGACGACATCTGGGAGGTGAGCGGCTTTAACAGCAAAAGCTCAATATGGCGCGTACTCAACAAATACGGCGTATATCTCAACCGCGGCAGAACCAGCGGCCCGCGTGTCAAAAAGCAACAGGACGAGACAAAATAACCGACCGGCGGCACACGGGGGAAAACAGAAGGGAACGCCACCCTGTATTGCTTTTTCGCCGATTTTGCATATCTTTATATGGGGTATAATCTTTAATTCGGAAGCTATGTTAGATATTATTATCGTATTGGCAGGATTCTATCTATTCTGCGGCATCGTGAGGGTTCTGCTCGGAGGATTCGGCAAAAGCGACTATCAGCGCGACCGTTAGACTGCGGAATCGCATGCCGCATCTCATGGAAAAGACAATATCGTTATCGCATAAAACTCACATAAAACAAGAACTGAAATGACAAAAGCCGAGTTAGTTGCCCTGATCACACATCAGACCGGGGTAGAAAAAACGGCAGCGGAGGCCGTTGTGGAAGCATTTATGAGAAACATAAAGGAGACGATGATCGCCGGAGAAGATGTGTTCTTGCGGGGGTTCGGCAGTTTCATCGTCAAAGAGAGGGCCGAAAAAGTGGCTCGCAACATCACGAAGAACACGACGATGGTTATTCCAGCCCATTCCATCCCCGCCTTCAAGCCATCCAAAGTATTTCTGGAGGCAGTAAAAGAGGGGAATAAAAAAGGATAAAACGCTGGTCCTGTCAGGGGTAGCATGGTATCATTCGGCCCCGTCGGACAATGAAAAACGCAACCGCCTGTCAACGGCGGTTGCGTTTTTTGGTAGACAGCCCTTACGCCGCCTCGCTCTTCGGGTTCATCGGTCCACAAGCATCCGGTTGGCATACTCCGCAATCTCCTCACGGGTCAGCCACCGGGGTTTTTCGTCTTCAGGAAAACCGTCGTAAAGTCGGGTCATCCACTCGATTTGCCGCGCTTCATCGCCGGCCCACAAGCGGCCGGTACTCCTGTTACCGAAACCGAGGTAATACTCGCAGTCCGATTGCAGCCGCGCCAGCAACATGTATCTGAATCTCTTGTCCCGGCGCATTACCTCCTCTACCGTCATTCCTTCTGTCTTGTTCATTCCGTTCATGTCTATAAAGATTTAAATTTCTCTTTTTCCCCTCCGGTAGTCCTGTACCGAAGGCCGATTGTTTTTCTGCCTGCGGGATTGACGGCCGGGCCAGGCAAGGAGGATGCGGAAAATACACTCGCCGTTTAGTCCGGGGAGGAAGATTTTCCGCCAGCCAGCCAAAAGCGGTCCTTGACAGGGCCGGCAGCCGGCAATCAATTTCGCAGAATAAACAAGCGGCTTGCGAACCGGGTACAAGGCGAAGCGGATAGAAAAGGGAAAGGCGTATGCGCAATGAATGGGTAGCCGGGCCGTCGGGACAGCGTAAGACAGACTGTTTGGTATAAGAGGATGGCCCCGATTTGAGTGCAAAATACCGCAACACATCCTTCGGACGGTTGCGGTATTTCAAGGTCACGTGTGCCACTTTCAAGCGTGCAACTTGCGGCGCCTGATCTTCCAGCCGTAAATATCGGCGACATACGGATAGAGGGAACGTGTTCTCTTGCGAAAACCAACTTCGTCGATTTCTCCGCTATAGATCTTGTCGGCGATGCGTTCCGCCTCGCTTCTATCTTTGGCGATGCGGTACAAAGCGTAATTCATGCCGTCATGATGTATCATGCGCCCCCGGATATTGTAGCTGTCTCCGTACCACTCCGCGTCGTCGCATTGGGAGTACAGGATGTCGGCAATGTTGCTGCCCAGAATTTGGTACCCTTGCCGCGGTCCTCTCCATGTGCCCACCGAGGCGAACGCGATGATAACGCCTTCGATTTTTTTATCCAGATTCAAGCGTTCATCGGTCAGGGAGCCGGACACCACGTCCGCCCACTCGGCGTCGCTGACCGTGTACGTGTCGTCTTCCTGCACCTCCCGTTGCAATTCCTGGTACTGCTCTCTTGCCTCGTCGTCCAGCATGTCCATGCTCGACCAAATCATCTGTTTTTTCATACTTCCTGAATTTTAATGTTCGTTTGGCTTGCTTTTTCATCCCTCTCTTCGGAGGTTTCCACCTCGTCCGACGGGGATTTAATTTCACGTGCAAAACTCCAAGCCGGAAAGAAGGGAACAAGGCAAGGAGGAAGCGGAAAGTCACAGACGATTGCATTTGGGTTGAACATGCCTGAGCGAGCCTGCGAGTCGATGGCCGTCAACCGCAAATGGAACGCGCCTTGCTGGTTCCCGCCCGGCTTAACTTCGCACAGGGAAATCAATGACGTCGGAGAAAGGGCAGAAATGAGTGATAGCAATACCGACACCGCAATGAGCAAAATAAAAGCGGCCCGAAGGCCGCTTTGTCGGGATAAGGCAGGATTTACTTCTTGCCCTTTTTCGTTGTCTTTGCCGGCTCCGCAGGTTCTTCCTCCTTTTCGACGGCCGGGTAGAACCTGACGGCGACCATCACGATGCGGTTGTGCAGCACGCCGTCCTTGTCGGCCCACTCTTCGGGCTTGAAGTAGCCTTCCACGGTAAGCAGCGTGCCTTTGGTCAGCACGTCGAACGAGTCGGCATTCTCGTTCTTACGCCACGCTTCCATGTTGACGAACGCCGACACGCGCTTGGTATCCTCGCCGTTCTTCTCCTGACGGGCTACCGACAGCGGGAAACGGGCTACGCTTGCGTTGGTGAACTGGCGGATTTCAGCGTCTTTTGCCACGAATCCGGTTACTGCGAAACTGTTCTCGATCTTTTTCATTGCGATTGTTTTTTAGAAGTTAATAAATCAGTTTTACGGTGCTTAAAAAGTAGGTGCAGCAGAGGGATGCACCAAGGATAGCGCATAAATACGCTTTATTTTGGGGCGCAGGCCCAAACCGCAGGCTCGATAAAGGAAGATTTGTGCCGCTACGCCATTGGTCAAGATCTGACAGGTCGTGCCCGTCGGCACCCTAACTTTGCAGCGAAAAACGATGGGGCGACTTCGACAGAAAACGGTCGCGGAAAAGGCGGGGAAAACAGGGAGCAGCGGCATTCGCGGATCTGAAAAGACCCGACCGCCCATCGGCAAGAGTGCAGCACGTTCCGGCGTGAACCCGGGAAGAACATCGAGGCGGGGTAAGCGAAGCGACCGCGGGTGGCATGGAAGCGGCAAAAGATGGTATGCCACCGGACTGACCTTGGCACTGCGTCCGCGGAAGGGCCGTCGAACGAAGGCCGGGTAAAAGGCGTGCGTGAAGCATCGGTGTCGGCCGCATCAGGTCCATCTGGGCAGAATAGCGAGGGAAAGGAGGGAAAAAAGGAGGCAAAGGAAAAACGGCGGGAGCCTACCCCTCCGGCAAAACGGGAAAGGCGCTCCCGAGCAAATGGACGGGTTCTAAAAAAGGGAACGGCGCAGCCGGAAGGAATTACAAACGGCGGTTCCGACAGAAGCGGCTGCGTGTCGCAGGCGTTATGCCTGAAGCGTGTAGCGATTCGGGATAAAAAAGTGGATCGTGCCAGCGTTTGCCGCTCGGACAAAGAAAAGCGGGCTGAAACGGGACCCATTTCAGTCCGCTTTTCTGGCAATCAGAACCGGGCAATCAGAATCCGGTGTTCGAAGATTTTGCTTTTATCGCTCGCCCGCCGCTGGCAGACCCAGAGGTGGTGCGCCCCGTAACCGTAGACGAAATACTCGTCGAGCAGCGTTTGGTTCTTCAGGTGTTCCATGCCCGCCCGAAGATCGTCTTCATGCGTGGAGAAGAGAATCGTGTTCACAATCCGAAAATAAAGCTCTATCGCTTCGTCGCAATAGTGCTTATCACGACTCGCGATAAGCACTATTATCCAAAGTAAAATATTATCAAGAGAAATGCTTTCGCATACTATGTATTTA
>ERZ780198.3336-NODE-3336-length-11027-cov-3.108822_pt1 | contig 11027 bp, 9 predicted proteins | sample MGYA00510979_ERZ780198 | MGnify/ENA primary metagenome ERZ780198 (study PRJEB29588, sample SAMEA2158039) | human gut metagenome | biome: human gut; feature: human-associated habitat; material: faeces | place: Denmark | collected 2008/2010 ...
ACAATTTCCGTTCTTCAAGTTTACACTTTTTCTTTTCAACAAAACCAGAGCCTTGTCTTTCTGATTCTTCGCATGGTTTTGCGTCCTGATCGGCTCTGGTTTCTTTTTTATTTCTTTATTTTAGTATTTGTGTTCTTCATGGATACACACTCCCTCGGTAGATTGTCATGGGTCTATCTCTAAGGGTCACGCTTCATTTTTAATTTTATCACATTTGTCGAAAGATGTCTATTTGTACCACCATTTTCAAAGATTTTTTCCTTTCGGTGTGGTTCTATTCCCCTCCGTCTTTACCTTTGCCAAATCCGCTGAATCCGCTAAAATCATCGGAGCCGAAGATGCCGCTGCTGATATGCATATCCCAGGATTGATCCAGGGGAGACATCGTATCTTTGCTGCCGGATCCGGAAATTTTGAAGTTTGGATTTTCTGCGGATTTTTCGTCTTTCTGGTCCGGCGATTCTCTGGTCAATAATTCAAATAATCCGTAGAATGCAACGATCGTCAAAATTGCTGCCAAGATTCCAAAATCACACCCAACGAGGATAACAATATAAAGCGCTACCACAAAAAGTGCCGATACACATCCCTTCATCTTATATTCTCCTTCCTGCGCTTCCTTTTCGCTTTTTTCTATTATACTATTTTTTTCGCTTCTAAAAATGCAAATATTTGTCGATTTGCTTTTTTCCTTGTTCATGTGGAGTCTTTTCAGTTCTTAAAAAATCCATCGCTCTTTCATCTCGTTTCATTGTTTTCGCGTATACTTTTCCTGTATAAAGATGTTCCCCTTCTTTACGGTCGATGTGGTTATCCACACAGAGGTCTCAAAACATTTTGGTCATATTCTGTAAAACCTTTTTTATCTATCTTCATCTACAACATTTTTCAACAGAATGCTATGATATTTTGTGTACGAAAAAAGTCATAGTCATCTTTTTCACTTCGCCTCGTTACGCATTTGATTCGCGGAGCTGATATCTGTGTTCAAAAAACGCCGCATCCCTGCATCTGTCGTTTTGGCAGAGCCGGGGCATTTTTTTCTTATAGAGAGGGAATTTTCACAGCACATTTCGAATCATAAGTTCTATTTACCATTTTTAAAAAAATATTGATTTTGGTAATCTGACGCAATATGCAGTTGATGGACAGATTAGTCGATTTTCTGATGGATAATATCTCCAATTTGACATCTGCAAGGAGTATTAAGAATGCATTTAGCAGCGTACAGGAAAAGGTCAACCATGTGACCATCAGCTCTTATCTGCAGTACCTGTGCAATGCCTTTGCTTTCTATAAAATACGCAGATACGACATTAAAGGAAAGAAATACCTATCCAGCAATGATAAGTATTATTTGAGCGACCATACTTTCCGCTATGCGAAACTCGGCACAAAAAATATGGACTATGGCAGAATTTTGGAGAATATTGTTGCCATTGAACTGTTGCGACGAGGTTACGAGGTCTATGTTGGCGTTCTTTACAAAAAGGAAATTGATTTTGTTGCCATCAAGCGCAATGAGAAGATTTATATCCAAGTTTCCGATAATATCAGTGATGAAAAGACTTTTGAACGAGAGGTCTCCCCTCTATTACAGATCAGGGATGCTTATCCCAAAATGGTAATTGCCCGTACTCGACACGACGAATATCAATATGAAGGTATTCGAATCGTTGATATTGCAGATTGGCTTCTCGGTTTCCAAAAATAATTTTTTTCGTTTTTGGTAAATAGGGATAAGTCGTAAGCACGCAAAAAACGCCGCACCCTTGCATCTACCTTCTTGGCATGGCTGACATACCATTATCTCTGCAAATGGCTGAACGGAAACCGACATAGGGGCAACCGTCCAAAAGAGTAGCCTGACTCTTAAAAGCAAGTCATCAAAAAACCCCACGATCTGCCATATCGTGGGGTTTTGTTTACTGTGCCAAGCAAAGATCTGCTAGTCATCCAGCTTTTCTTTTGCTTTAATTTGTCCGAAGTATTCCCTGGTCAGCTTAACAACAATCGGACTGAGCGCCAACAGCGCGATCAAGTTCGGGATTGCCATCAAACCGTTGCAGGTATCTGCAAGATCCCATACAAAACGCAGACCGCCAATGGAGCCGATGATGATAAAAACACACCACAGGATACGAATCGGAAGAATGCATTTTTTCCCGAAAAGATACTCTCCTGCTTTTTCGCAGTAATAGTTTGCGGTAATCAAGCAGGAATAGCCGAACAATACCGCACTGAGCATGACCACATAACTGCCCAAGTTCCCCGGAAGCGCAGTTTCAAAAGCTTTCATAGTCAATGGTGATCCATCCAACCCGGAGGTCCATTCACCTGAGATAACAATTGCAAGCCCCGTAATGGTTGCAATTACCAATGTATCAACGAAAACTTCGGTTGCACCCCAAATGCCTTGCTCGACCGGATGATTTACTTTCGCGTTTGCGTGGATAATTGGAGAACTGCCTAAACCAGCCTCGTTAGAAAACAAACCTCTTGCCATACCTTTTGTCATCATCAGCATAAAGGTGGTGCCTGCAAAACCACCGGTTGCGCCGGCAGGCGTGAATGCACACTTAAATATTTCCACAAAAGCGCCAGGTACAGTCTTGATGTTCAGTACAATGACCGCAAGCCCTGCCACAACATAAATAATCGACATAATCGGTGTAAGGAACTGGCATACATCACCGATTCTGGTGATTCCGCCGAGAATGACCACCGCAGTCAAGATAGAAAATACAATTCCGGTTGCCAGTGGCGGAATACCAAATTGTGCCTTTATGGAAAGGCAGATGGAATTGGTATCAACAATTGCACCGACTACAAAGTAGGTAATAATAATCATAACAGCAAAGAAACCTGCCAGGAATTTTGAATGCAAACCTTGCTCGATATAGTACATGGCACCACCTGCATAAGTACCATCCGCTTCTTTCTTTCTGAAATGGATACCAAGTGTGATTTCAGAAAATTTTGTTGCCATGCCAAAAAGTGCAGATACCCACATCCAGAATACAGCGCCGGGACCGCCGATTGCAACCGCAGTCGCGACTCCTGCGATATTACCGGTTCCGACAACAGCTGCGATTGAGGTCAATCCTGCTTTTGCGGATGAAATTGAACCGTCTCCTTCCGATTTTTCGAATGCCTTCCCAATCGTATTTTTCCAAATGTACTTGAATTTTCCGAACTGAATAAAATTCAGACGAATTGTCATAAAAATGCCCACGCCTACCAGCAGGAAAACCATGTATGGGCCCCATACGATATCATTGATTTTTCCGTTGATGCTATAAATCATTTCAACCATAGCGATCTCCTCCTTGAAAATAAAATAAATTAAATGAACCATTTCTGTATACACTTTAATAGCAAAAAATATGCCAACGCAGAATTTCGAGCAGATTCGCTGTTTTATCAGTTTCCGTACAAAAGCAAAAAAAGAAAACCACGAAAAAAATTTCATGACCCGAAATTTTTTTCGCAGTTTCTTAGCATTTTCTTTGCTTATCTTTCAATTTTAATCTCATATTCGTGAATCTTATTCCAAAGCTGGCGATCAGTAATGCCTAAGTCCTGTGCCGTACGCGTAACATTCCAACCATGTGATTCCAATGCACGCGTGATATAGTCACATTCAAAATGTGCACGCGCCTCCCTCAGTCCTAAAGCTGTCGTTTCGTATATATCTTTATGGTTGCTTATTTTTTTATGAAAAGAACCTTGAATCACGTGGTTATCACTGAGCACAATAAATCGCTCTAAAATATTCTTTAATTCCCGAACGTTGCCTGGATAATCATAGCGCAGTAATTCCTGCATCGTTTCCGCTTCAATTGCATGAATCTGCTTTTTTTGTTCTGTTTGGATCTTCTGAACAAAAAAATCAATCATTTCCGGTAAATCTTCCTTGCGTTCTCGTAAAGGCGGAACCGTAATAGTCAGTGTGTTAATACGATAAAACAAATCCTCTCGAAATACGTTTTCGTTTACTAATCCATCTAAATTCTTATTCGTAGCGGAGATCAAACGAATATCCAATGCAATCGGCTTATTACTTCCAACACGCTCCACAGTTCTGTTTTCGAGGGTTCGCAGCAGCTTCCCTTGTGTTGCGAGTGGAAGATCTCCAATTTCGTCCAAAAATAAAGTGCCTTCGTTCGCTTCTTCAAATCTGCCGATGCGTCTGCCGGATGCGCCGGTAAATGCGCCTTTTTCATGTCCAAACAGTTCGGATTCGATTGTTCCGTCCGAAAATCGCTGGCAGTTGACCGGTACAAAACGTTTTTGTACGCGCGAACTGTTTTGGTGAATATATTTAGCGATAATCTCCTTTCCAACGCCGGACTCTCCAAGAATCAACACGTTAATGTTTGAATCTGCTGCTTTGCGGCAAATCTCGAGGATCTCTGCATATTTGGAATTCTTTGTTTCTAAAAAGAACTCACTTGTCGGACTGTCCTGTTTTTTGAGAAGTTCATTTTCTCGCGTCAATCTGTAAATCTCATAAACTCTATGGATATCTGCCAATAGGTTCATTGGGTCTTCGCTCTTGACAAAATAACTTCCTGCGCCGACCTTAACCGCTTCGACCGCGCTTTCAATTGTTCCATAAGCAGTGATGACAATGATTTCAAGTTTGGGATTGCGGATGCGAGCTTCACGAATCAGTTCTATCCCACTCATGCCCGGCATGCGCAAATCTGTCAACATCAGATTCACTTCATCTTCTCCGTCGATGATGCGCAAAGCTTCTTCGCTATTTGCGGCAGTCATTGTTTTATATCCGACCCCTTCTACAATCATCGAAAGTGTCTGTCTAAATTCCTTCTCATCATCTACAATAAGAATGTTAAATTCTTTTCGATTCATTTCTCTCTCCTCTATTTCTCAGGTAATCGGATAGTAAAGGTGGTTCCTTCTCCGCTTCGGCTCTGCAACTGCACATCACCGCCAATCTTCTTTACCTCGTTCTGCACAAGGTATAATCCTAACCCGGTGCCTTTTTCCTTCGTTGTAAAGAAAGCATTAAAAACCTGCTCTTGTACTGCTTTTGGAATTCCGCCGCCGTTATCCCGAAGAAACACCTTCACATTTCGCCCATCTCTGTCGATGGTAATCTGTATTTTCCCCTGCGTATTCTTTTTCGCGGCAATTGCATCAATGGAATTTTCTATCAGATTCAGAAAAATCACCTTGAGCGATTCTGTATTGGATTGCAACAATACGTTTTCTTCCCCGGTAAGTTCGACAAGAATCTGATGCTCCCGCAGACGTTTTTCTTCCAAAGCGAGGATTTCGTTCATCAGCTTTCTCAAGTCGATTTCTGCACGACAATCCTTTTCGATTCTGGCAAAATGCAGAAGGTTGGTAATCAAGCTGTTAATTCGGTTTACCGCTTTTTCGGCTGCCTCCACAGCGTTCAATCCAACAGAGCTCCGCACTTCTCCGCGCAAAATAAACAGATAGTTACGGATGATGCCCAAAGGATTACGCACCTCATGTGCAAAGCCTACGGAAAGATGATTGATAGCATCCATTTTCACTTCCTGTCGCATTTGCTGCTCATAAATGACTTTGTCCGTAACATCTTCAAATACCATCAGCGTATTTTCTAAAGAGGGTTGTAATCTGTGCTTCGTTACATCAAAATAGCGATTTTGATAAATAACCTGTTGTTTTTCGCGGCTTTCCTGTGGCGTCTCCCCATCTTCCTGGTAAAAAAGGCTGTGCAGGAGCGGATATTCTTCGATTTCTGTGCCTATCAATGCTTCTTCTTCAGCATTCAGTTCTTCCAAAAGCGCACGATTACATTCCACAATTCTCCCTTTTCCGTCAATCACAATCAACTTCGCATAGAGGGCATCAATGATTGCGTGCAGGTTTTCTTCATTAACCGCCAACTGCAAAGTTTTTTCACGGATTTTTTGTCGCATCGTCATATTCCAAATGCCGATCAAAAGCATGGCAGCCGCAATAGCGAGGGAAAGATACAGCGCGATATCATAAGTCGTACCCTTCTTAATAACCGGCGAAGATATGCCGAACCATTTTTCCTGTGCCTTCACCAGTACATCTTTCTTTTTTAAGCGTAAAATTGTTTTATTTAAAATTTTAAGCAGAGTTGTTTCTTCTTTGTTCACAGCAAAAGCAACATCCCGCTGAAACAGTGGTTCCCTCAAGGTATGAAAGCTTCCTTTATCATCTCTTTTATTGAGCAAGTAGTCAATCACCGGTTCATCGCCTGCTACACCTTCGACTTCTCCATTTTTCAGCTTCTTAAGACCTTCCTCGATATTCTTGACAATGAGCAGCTTATACTTAGGCCTTCTGCTTTGTTGATTCTCTTTTTCCAGTAATTCCTGTGCGAAATCATCCTTGATTACAGCAATTCTTTTCCCTGAAAGCTCCTCCTTTTCTTGTATATCTTCATCTGTGACAACGATGGTTCCGATCATGCTATAGATCGGCTGCGTAAACAGGAAATCTTTTTCCCTCTCCTTTGTCCGATATAAGTCACTGGTATCAACTTTTTTTTGCCGCAGTTGGTCAAAGATTTCGCCCCACGGCATCGGTTGACATACTACCGACATGGCACTTTCAATGGAAATTGATGACATATAGTCAATAATCAGCCCTTCATGTTTTCCGGTTTCCTTATCAATGTAAGAAAGCGGCGGCGCATTGCTGTCCGGAGAATAAATAATAGTCCCCTTATCTCGCATATAAGCATATTCTTCTTCTGAATACGGCATGGAGTAACGGATGTATTCAATAAAATTGATATCATATTTCATTTCTGTGAAAACCGCAAAACAGGTGAATACAACTGCGCTCATGCCTAAAATCAACAGGATTTTAGACAAAAGCGTCCGATTTTTGTTCATTCTCCGCTTCTCCTTCCTCAGATCGGGCAGTTATAACTGATCTGCCTCTGTGTACTCATCTTAGCATTTTCTAAACTTTCTTTATTCTATCATTTTTTTCTGATGATGTCGAGAGGGTGTATGATACCGAAAATCCGTAAAAAAATGCATTTCCCCGTAATAAGGCCGCGCATTCCTGTCTCAAAGCTTCCATCTATGGCTCGTTTTGAGCCAAAAACACGGAACCCCACGATCTGCCATATCGTGGGGTTCGTTTGCTGCGTAAGTTTACTTCTCTTCTGCTTCCATCAGCTTGTCTATCAGCTCGATGGATTCCAGGATCAGGCCGTCGCAGTGTGCCTTTTTGTTTCCGCCTTTTTCCATGTTCGCTTTGAGCAGGTCGGCGCAGCAGAGCATACCGTCATGCTTTTGGGCAAACGCTGTCTGAAACTGTTGGACAGATGCCGCGTCAGTGATGCCGGCTGCGCCAAGTATCATCAGAGCCGCGGTCACAGCGCCGCACACGCTGCCGCGTTTCATGCCGCCGCCAAAATTCGCGGCGATGGCTGCTGCCTGCGCCTCTGAAAGTCCCAGCTCCGCAGCGTAAACCCGCAGGATCGTTTGCGCACAATTACCGGCAGGCGGCACCTGCGCGCGGAGTGCTTTCGCTTTTTCGATGTGCTGATTCATATCTTTTCCTTTTTCGTTTTGGGGCGATTCCTCTGTATGCGCGCCCTCCTATTTTACCCGGTGCTCCGCGTCGCAGTAGATACAGCGATATGCCTTTTTGCTGCGGTCTGTGAGGCGGAAGGTGTGGACGATCTCCTGCTCGACAGTGGTGATACAGCGCGGGTTCTTGCACTTGATCACATTGCGCAGGGTCTGCGGCAGCTCGAGGTGCAGCTTCTTTTCCAGCTGACCGTCTTTGACCAGATTGACAGTGATGTTGCTGTCGATGTAGCCGAGCACGTCGAGGTCGATATCGATACGGTCATCGATCTTGATGATGTCCTTCTTGCCATATTTCGCGCTGTCCGCGTTCTGAATGACCGCGACACAGTTATCCACCTTGTCGAGCCCCAAAAGTTCATATACCATCATACTCTTGCCAGCCTTGATATGGTCGAGCACGATTCCGTTTTTCACACCATCTATATTCATAATTTGCCTCCGTTCTGATTCACATAGTTCATTTACCCAAGAAAATATCTTCGCATGGTTCTTGCGGCTTGCCGCACGTTTTGCGCGCGCACCGCCCCTTATGACTCTCTCTTGATGCCGAGCAGGAAAAGGATCAGCGCCATGCGGATGTGCTTACCGCAGAGTGCCTGGAAGAAATAGCAGGCGCGCGGGTCGTCATCGACTTCAACTGAGATCTCGTTGACACGCGGCAGCGGATGCATAATCGTCAGGTCTTCCTTGGCTGTCTCCAGTTTTTCGAGATTCAAGATGTAGCTGTCCTTGAGTCTGACATAATCCTCTTCATTGAAGAAACGCTCTTTCTGTACGCGGGTCATGTAGAGAATGTCGAGCTCCGGCATCACGGATTCCAGATCGGTCGTCTGCTCATAGGGAATGCTGTTCTTCTTGATGACCTCGTTTTTCACATAGCTCGGCAGCTTCAGCTCCTCCGGCGAGACAAGCACAAACTTGATGCCGGTGTAGCGGCTGAGCGCGCTGATGAGCGAATGAACCGTGCGTCCAAACTTGAGGTCTCCACAGAAGCCGACCGTCAGATCGTTGAAGCGGCCCTTTTCGCGGTTGATTGTCAGAAGGTCTGTGAGTGTCTGGGTCGGATGGTTGTGTCCGCCGTCGCCTGCGTTGATGACCGGAACCTCCGAGCGCATCGAAGCGACAAGCGGCGCGCCCTCCTTCGGGTGGCGCATGGCAATGATGTCTGCGTAGCAGCTGACCGTGCGCACCGTATCCGCTACGCTCTCGCCCTTTGCTGCGGAAGAGCTGTTAGCGGACGAGAAGCCGAGTGTCTTACCGCCCAGGCTCAGCATGGCCGATTCAAAGCTCAGTCTTGTACGGGTTGAGGGCTCAAAGAAGAGCGTGGCCAGAATTTTACCGTCGCACTTGTGGGCATATGCCTCGGGGTTTGCGATGATATCCTTGGCCTTTTCGACCAGCTCGTCGATTTCCTGCGTGCTCAGCTGCAAAATGTCAATCAGATGGTTCATATCAGTTGTTACCTCCAATCCAGGATTCGTCTGCGGGGTTGTTCCGGAACTGAATCAGCCGGACAACGTCTTCTTGCTTGATATAGTTCTGCTCCGCTGCAACAGCAGCGATCACATCAAAATTTGTCAGGCTCACGTTCTTCACGTTTGCCGCGGCCAGCCGCTCGAGACCCTTTTTCATGCCGTAGGTGAAGATGCTCACCACACCGAGCACCTCCGCGCCTGCCGCGCGCAGAACCTTCACCACGTCCAGAACGCTTCCGCCGGTGGAAACGAGGTCCTCCACCACTACGACCTTCTGACCCTTTTCAAGTCTTCCTTCGATCTGGTTCTGCCGGCCATGGTCCTTGCTCGAGCCGCGGACATAGCCCATTGGAAGCTTCATCATGTGTCCGACAATGGCCGCGTGCGCGATACCTGCCGTGCTCGTGCCCATAAGCACCTCCACCTGCGGATATTCGCGCTCAATGGTCTGCATGATCGCCGTCTCCACCTCCGTGCGCACATCGGGTGCAGTGAGAATCAGGCGATTGTCGCAGTAGACCGGGCTCTTGATGCCGCTGGCCCAGGTAAACGGCTCGTCCGGCCGGAAAAATACGGCGCGGATGGAGAGTAAATCCTCTGCAATTTTGCGTTCTGTCGCGTTCATGCGCTTGTCCTCCTGTTGTTCTGACAACATGATCTTCGTAAATTCCTCCGGTGTCCGGCAGATCAGATCTGCGCCTGCCTGCGCAAGCTCTTCCCGGCTTCCGTAGCCGTACAAAATTCCGGCTGTCCGGATGCCTGCCAGCCTGCCGCCAATGATATCGTGCTTCCGATCGCCCAGAATCATCGCCTGCGTAAGGTCGGTGCAGCCTGCTTTTTGCAGCGCCGCGCGGATTACATTCACCTTTTTTCCTGCTTGCGTATTATCGCCCGGCGCGCCGCAGATCGCTTCAAAATACGGCGCCAGGCCGAAATGCCCCAGCACCTGCACGGCCATGCTCTCGAGCTTCGAGGTTGCCACAAACAGCCGAAAGCCGTTTTTTTGCAGCGTGTCCAGCATCTCGCGCACACCCGGGTACGGCTCGTTCTCTAACCATCCGACGTCATGGTAGTACACGCGGAACTGGTCAATCGCGCCCGGGATATCCTCTTTCGGCATAAACTGACCGAACGTCTCGTCAAGCGGCGGCCCGACAAAAAAGTCAAGCTCCTGCCAGTCTCTCTCCACCCCATACGCGCGCAACGCAAACTGCGAGGCCTTCATAATGCCGGGACCGGAATCGGTCAGCGTGCCGTCCAGATCGAATAAAATGATACGCTCCTGCATCGCTTACCCCACGAACTCTTCTGCGCACCGCAGATACGCCGCAACCGGGTCGGCCGCCTGGGTAATGGGACGGCCAACTACAATGTAGTCAGAGCCAATCTCCCGTGCGCGTGCCGGAGTTGTGATGCGCACCTGGTCGTCTGCCTTGCTGTCTGCAAAGCGGATGCCGGGTGTGACCGTGGCAAAGTGTTTGCCGCAGGCCTCATGAATCTTGCCTGCCTCCAGCGGCGAACAGACCACGCCGTCAAGTCCCGCCAGCTCCGCGTTTTTCGCGTAGTCGATGACGACCTCGGAAAGCTCCTTGTGAATTTCAATCTCCTCTTCCATGCTCTGCTGGCTTGTCGAGGTCAGCTGCGTAACGGCAATAAGAAGCGGTCTCGTTCCGTCTGCGCGGGTAAGACCCTCCAGAGCGGCTGTCATCATCGCGCGCGTGCCTGCCGCATGCAGGTTCACCATATCCACATCAAGCGCCGAGAGCACCGCCATCGCCTTTTTGACCGTGTTCGGAATGTCGTGGAGCTTGAGGTCCAGGAAGATTTTGTGACCCCTTGCCTTGATTTCGCGGACGATGGACGGACCCTCGGCATAGAACAGCTCCATGCCGATTTTCACAAACGGCTTGCGGTCTGTGAACTGATCGAGAAAGGCCAGCGTCTTTTC
>ERZ780198.3341-NODE-3341-length-11014-cov-3.671229_pt1 | contig 11014 bp, 5 predicted proteins | sample MGYA00510979_ERZ780198 | MGnify/ENA primary metagenome ERZ780198 (study PRJEB29588, sample SAMEA2158039) | human gut metagenome | biome: human gut; feature: human-associated habitat; material: faeces | place: Denmark | collected 2008/2010 ...
GGTGCCGTGGATTTCTCCGGCGTGATGGGCATCATCGTCAAGGTGCTGGTGGTGGCGGGTGCCGCCGCGCTGGCCCAGTGGCTGCTGAGCGTGTGCAACAACCGCATCACCTTCCTTGTCAGCCGCGATCTGCGCAACGAAGCCCTGCGCAAGATCCAGACCCTGCCGCTTTCTTACCTCGACAGCCACCCCTCCGGCGATATCGTCAGCCGCATGGTGGCGGACGTGGACACCTTTGCGGACGGCCTGCTGATGGGCTTTACTCAGCTGTTCAGCGGCGTGCTGACCATTCTGGGCACCCTGCTGTTCATGCTGAGCGAGAACGTGCCCATCACGCTGGTGGTGGTGTGCATCACCCCGCTGAGCCTTCTGGTGGCAAGCTTCCTTGCCAAGCGCAGCTACAAATACTTCCAGGGCCAGAGCACCGTGCGCGGCGAGCAGACGGCCCTTGTCAATGAGATGATCGAGGGCCAGAAGGTGGTGCAGGCCTTCGGCCACGAAGCCGAGAGCCTTGCCGCCTTTGACGAGGTGAACAGCCGCCTGCAGGACGTGAGCCTAAAGGCCATCTTCTTCTCCAGCATGACGAACCCCGCCACCCGCTTTGTGAACAACATCGTCTACGCAGGCGTGGGCCTTGTGGGCGCACTGTACACCGTGCGCGGCGGCATCACCATCGGCCAGCTGAGCGTGTTCCTCAGCTACGCCAACCAGTACACGAAACCCTTTAATGAAATTTCCGGCGTGGTCACCGAGCTGCAGAACGCTCTGGCCTGCGCCGCCCGCGTGTTCGAGCTGCTGGATGCCGACGATCAGGTGCCGGAAGCCGAGAACGCCAAAGTGCTGCAGCCGGACGGCCATGTGCAGCTGGAGGATGTCTCCTTCCGCTACCTGCCCGACCGCCCGCTGATCGAGGGCCTTTCCCTCGACGTGAAGCCCGGCCAGCGCATCGCCATCGTGGGCCCCACGGGCTGCGGCAAGACCACCCTCATCAACCTGCTGATGCGCTTCTACGACGTGAACGGCGGCGATATCAAAGTCTCCGGCACCGATATCCGGGATGTGACCCGTGCTTCCCTGCGCGGCAGCTACGGCATGGTGCTGCAGGATACCTGGCTGCGTGCCGGTACCGTGCGGGAGAACATCGCCTACGGCAAGCCGGACGCCACCCTGGACGAGGTGGTGGCTGCCGCCAAGGCCGCCCACGCCGACAGCTTCATCCGCCGCCTGCCGGACGGTTACGATACCGTCATCGCGGAGGACGGCGGCAACATCAGCCAGGGCCAGAAGCAGCTGCTCTGCATCGCCCGCGTCATGCTCTGCCTGCCGCCCATGCTGATCTTGGACGAGGCCACCTCCTCCATCGACACCCGCACCGAGGTGCGCATCCAGGCCGCGTTCGCCCGGATGATGCAGGGCCGCACGAGCTTCATCGTGGCCCACCGCCTGTCCACCATCCGCGAAGCGGACGTCATCCTCGTTATGAAGGACGGCCACATCATCGAACAGGGCCGCCATGAGGACCTGCTCGCCAAAAACGGCTTCTACGCCAATCTGTACCACAGTCAGTTCGAAGGGTAAACGCCCTCATCTCCTCCCCTTGCCGCCCGGCAAGGGGAGATTTTTCATACTAAGACGGATAGATTACCCATTATCCGCGAAAACCGGCGAAATTCAAACGCAGTTGGTAGGGGCGACTTTTTGTGCGCAAAAACGCCCCCGGCGTGAGCCGGGGGCGAGGGGTCGATATGCTTAGAACGTCAGGAAGCGGTGGAGCATGACAGCGACCTGAGCGCGGGTGGCGTTGCCCTTTGCGGAGAGGGTCGTCCTGCCGCCGGAGGTGACGCCGGTGATGATGCCGGTGCCGACAGCCCACTGCATTGCCGTGACGGCAAAGGAGCTGACCTGCGCCTGATCGGGATAGCCGCTCAGAGAACCGGTCACGGTCGGGCTGCCTTCGTAGCGGTACAGGATAGCCGCGATCTGCTCACGGGTGACATTGCCGTTCGGGTCGAAGGTCGTGGCGGTCGCGCCGTTGACAATGCCCATGTTGGAGGCCCAGAGAACTGCGTTGTAGTAGTACTGGCCCTGCTTGTTGTCGGTGAACTTGTTGGTGATACCGGTAACGGTGGGCTCGCCTGCCGCACGGTAGAGAACCGTGACGAGCATGGCGCGGGTCATCTTGGCGCCCGGCCCGAAGAGCTTCGGGTTCTTGGTGTTGTTGCCCTTGATGATATCGTTCATGTACATGAAGTCGACCGAGTTGGCCGCCCACTTGTAAGAACCGCTCACGTCGGTGAACTGACTGGAGGCCGTCTGCTGGTTGACCTTGAAGGACAGCGTGCCCTTCGTGCTGCCGTCGATGGTGTAGCTGACCTCGACGCTCTTGCTGTCGGCCAGCGGCAGGATATAGAGGTTATCCAGACTGCCGGAGCCAGAGAAGTAGAACTTCGTGCTGCCGAAATCCTTGCTGGTCAGCGCGGTGCAGTTCTTGATGCTGGTGTAGCTGGAATAGAGCTTGCCGCCGACGACACGGTCAATGGTGATGTAGGTGCTGCCGGTAGCGTTATCCGGCGTGAGTTCGTTTGCAATGCCCATAGAGCGGAAGGACGCGCCGGTGGAGTTCAACGTGTGGGTGTCGTTGACATAGACCACAAGCTGGCCGTTCATCTGACCGGACGAGCCGTTTGCCGTGAAGGGGATGGTCACAGTGTACTTCGACGTGGTGCTGCCCGCGATGAAGCAGACGTTTTTCAGCAGGTTCGAGCCGGTCGAGACGCTGTAGGCCTCGCTGCCGACCTTGCCGGAGCTGGTCGTGCTGCCCTTGTACAGCGCGCCGCGGGTATCGGTGTTTGAGCCGAAGGTCACGGTGCTCAGGCCGGAGCCGTAGACGCGCTGGAAGTCGCTGACGACCATCTGCTGCTTTTCATTGGCAGAGATATGGTATTCGACCGTGCTTGCGCTGGTCACGACATTGATCGTGCCGGTCGCGATCTGGGCGCTGCCGTCATAGGCGGCGTACCTGATGGTATGCGTGCCGGTGGTTCTCGTCGGACGGTAGACCATCTTGCTGACTTCGCTGGCAGAATACTTGGTCGTCGTGCTGACCGTGCCGGACATGGCGCTCGAGGTATAGAGCGTGCCGTTGGCCGGGGACTCAAAGGTAAAGGTGCTGGGCGTGACCTTCGCGGCGGTCTTGACTGCCGCGGCAAGCTTGCTGCCGTCGAGCTGGACGTAGGTTTCGTTCTCGCCGAGCGTCAGGCTGACAGTGTCCGCCTCGGGGACAGTGACGGTGAACTTCACTTCGGCAGCATACTTTTTCGCGCCGATCGTCGTTTCAGCCTTGATGGTGACCTGACCGCCGGCCTTGGCCGTCGCGGTGATAGAGGGGCTGCTGTTGGTGCTGGTCTTGCTGGAAAGCTTAACAATGTTCTCGTCGCTCGAGGTCCATGTGATCGTGTAGGTCTTGCCGGTCACATTGGTCAGCTTGCCGCTCACATACTCCTGCGGCGTGCCGGTGATGGTGAACGTCCCGCCGGCTTTTACCGTAGTCGGGTTGAAGACAATGTTGATGTGGTTCTCACCCGTGATGGTGATGATGGCCTTGCGTGTTTCGGCATACTTGCCGTCGTCGGTCGTGACGCGGCAGTAGAACACATAGGTTCCGGTACCGGTGATGTACTGCTTGAGATTGGACAGAACCGAACGGTAGTTCGTAGGCTTATCGGTAATTTTGTCTGTCTGAATTGCTTTATCCACACCGCCGGTCGTCTGGTCGCTGTTCATGTACCAGACCACGGATTTGATCTTGCCCGTCGAAACCGACGCTGTCATGGCCAGATCGGCAATGGTGTCCGTGATCTTATAGGCCGCGTTTGCGGGCTGCTCCGAGAAGGAAATGTCGGAGAAGGTGACCTGCTTGTCCGTCGTAACGCCTGTGCTGTTCGGGTCTTCTCTGTTATAGAAGAATTCCTTCGTAGCCGTCTTGAGGCCGTTGAGCGTATACTTGAACTTCTTGCCGCCGTTCGTGCCGTTTACGACTTCTGCCGTCTTGACCGGCAGCTCGTAGATCATCACTTCGTCAGCGTAGATGCTGGTCTGAATCTCGACCTTGGCCGATTCCTTTTCGAACATAGCTTTGAGCTCGGTGTCCGTCATCTTGCCGACCGTCTCACCGATGCTCGGCTCTTCGGTGATCTTGTATGCACGACCCTGATAGACCGTAACATTATAGGTTGCGGTAACATTGCCGTCGACCTTCGCGGTGATCGTCGCCGTACCGGCTGCGACCGGCACGATCGTCGCAGTTGCCGAGGTTCCGTCCGAATCGGTCGTGCCCACCTTGGCAACAGCAGGGGCAGAGCTTGTCCACTCAATGCGGGAATAGGCATTTTGCAGATCCTTATCACTTGCAAGCAGCGAATCGGGAGCCTTGATGCGCGCAGTAAGCGTCAGCTCGTCACGGATCAGCGTGGAAGAAACCGTCTTTGTTTCCGTGACGTCCTTGCCGTTCACTTTAACTGTAACTGTATATTTATAATTCGTATCCTGCAGACCGAAGACCATCGTGCCGTTGTCCAGCAGCGTCTGCAGGCGGGAGTCCTTCCCGTTATAGGACACGCTTTCGTTGTTCATGACCTCGATCGATGTGACGGCCATGCCCTTATTCTTGATGCTGACCGTGCAGACAGCGTAGCTGCCCACGATCTTCTGTTTGCCGCTTGCTACTGTTCCGTCCGGTTTTCCAGCCGGGTATGTCTGGTCGATCTTATCGTATGTCAGACCGGGATTGTAGTCCGCAATGCAGATATAGATCTTTGTTGCGTCGCAAGCCTGATACGGTTCGACCGTTGCAGAGGTCGTAGCGGCATTGGGGCGGACGTACAGATTGTTGCCTTTGGTGTCGTACAGATACAGCAGCTTCGGCTGGGTCGTGCCGGAATAGCCGGAGACTCTCGGCTGAAGCGTGCCGCTCGTGCCCATCGCTTCCAGCGAAAGCGTCTGCTGCGCATCCGGCAGCGTGACCGTGACGGTAGCCGCGCCGCTGACTCTGAAGCCGATCTGCTTCGTTGCAGCTGCGGACGTGGACGGGGTCATGGTACCGCTGCTGTTCTTATAATAGACCTGCGCCGTCAGCGTTGCGCCGCCGACCTTCTCTGCTTTGACAGTCGCTTCAACCTTATAGGTCGTGTAGTTGCCGACCGTGCTTGCGGTGACCTTCGCGCTGGCAGGAGTAACCGAGATGGCATCGTTATCGCTGGTGAAATGAACTTCGCAGTTTGCCAGATTGCCTGCGCTCACGCCGCTGCTGCCGACCGTGACAGTCGCGGTGAGCGTTCTGGTGTCGCCCTGATTCAGCGCAACCGTGCCGTTGATATTACTGTTGCTGAGCGCCAGCGTGAGGGTATATGCGTCCCGCACATAAACCGTGAAATACTCCGAATGGGATCTGCCATTTGCCAATGTACCGGTAGCCGTGATCCGGATGGCCGTGTTGCTGGCCTTTTTGCCGGTCACGATCGCCTCTGTTTTGCTGCCGCTGACAGCTGCGACTGTCGCGACGCTCTCATCACTGGATTCCCAGTTTGTCACAGTAAAGCCTGTGATCGACGTCTTGATCTTGATCGTCGAGTCCGGCTCGACGCTGTACGCCTGATTTGCAGCCAATGCCGCCGGAACCATCGCCAATACCATGGCGAGCACCAGCAGCAGGCTCATGAATCTTCCAAATGTACGCTTCATAAGTGCACCTCTTTCAATTTGCAGCCTGATGCAGCCGCAGATTTTATGTAACCAGTTTACCATAAAAATTAAAAAATGCAACCGATTTTTACGAAAATGTCTGTTTTACCAAGCATTTCAGCCCATTTCGGCCCATGTTGCGAGGTAGACGTAACACCCGCCACAAGATATTGTGGGCCGCGCCGCGTCCGCATCCGCGCTTCTCTTTCCTACACGCAAAAATTCCGCAAGGGTTGCATCCTGCCGAAAATTTTCTGTCCGCAAAAAGCTGCCCTTTTGCAAAGGGGGCTTGACAAGAGCAGTCTAATGCGTTAGACTGCAATTACAGTCTAACGTATTAGACAAGGAGGGAATGCCTATGTCCACCCCGAAGATCTTTGAGAGCGAATACCGGTTCTGCCTGATTTTATGGGAGCATGAGCCGCTGCCCAGCGCGGAGCTGGCGAAGCTGTGCAAAGAAAGGCTCGGCTGGAGCCGGACGACGACGTATACGGTCATCCACCGTCTAGGCGAGCGCGGCATCGTAAAAAACGAAAACGGCCTCGTCTCCTCCCTCGTCTCCAAGGACGAGGCGCAGGCGGCAGAGCTGGACGAGCTGGTCGAGAAGACGTTCGAAGGCTCGCTCCCCGCGTTTATCGCGGCGTTCGCGCGCAAGACGAAGCTTTCGCAGGACGAGGTCGACCGGCTGCGCGCCATGATCGACGGCTATGAGGAGAAGCGGCCATGACAAATCTTTTTCTCGGCTTTCTCAACCGCAGCCTGTCTGCGGCGGTTCTGATTTTTGCGGTCGTGCTGGTGCGGCTGGCGTTCAAAAAAGCGCCGAAATGGCTGTGGGTCGGCGCGCTTGTATTTCTGGGTTTTCATCCGGTCAACAGGCGGCGGTGCGTTTTTTGTGCCCGTTCTCGATTGAAAGCGTGCTGAGCCTCATTCCGAGCGCGGAGCCGGTGCAGCCGGAGATCGTGTATTCCGCCGCGCCAGCCATCACGAGCGGCATCCCGGCGGTCGACGCCATTGTAAATCCGCCCTTACAGGCTGCATTCACGCCCGACCCCGCGCAGAGCGCGAACCCGCTGCAAATTCTGACGTGGCTTGCCGCGTGGGTCTGGCTCGGCGGCTGCGCGGTGCTTATCCTGTACGCGGCCATTTCCGCGCTGCGCCTGCGGCTTCGTGTGCGCACGGCGGTGCGGCTGGAGGGGAACGTGTTCCAGTCGGAATTCGTCCCGTCCCCGTTCATCCTCGGCGTGATTCGGCCAAGAATTTATCTGCCCTTCGGGCTGGAGCCCGGCGCGCAGGACATGGTTCTGGCGCACGAGCACGCACATTTAAAGCGCGGCGACCAGCTCTGGAAGCCGCTGGGCTTCCTGCTCCTGACGGCATACTGGTTCAACCCCGTCTGCTGGCTGGCGTATGTTTTATTCTGCCGCGATATCGAGGCGGCCTGCGATGAAAAGGTCGTGCGCGAGCTGGGAGAGAGCTGCAAGACGGCTTATTCCCGTGCGCTGCTGCAATGCAGCGTCCCACGCCGGATGATCACGGCCTGCCCGCTGGCCTTCGGCGAGACGGGCGTGAAGGGCCGCATCAAGTCCGTTTTAAATTACAAAAAGCCTGCGTTCTGGGTCGTGCTGGCGGCGGTATTCGTGTCCATCGCCGTGGCCGTGTGCTTCCTGACCGACCCGAAGACGGACGCAGAGCAGCCGGAGGAAGAGCCGCCCGCTTCTTCTACCGCAGACAGCCCCGCAGAGGCAGACAGCACGCCCCCGACAAGCGCGTTCTTTTCCAGCATACAGGACTACGCCGAATATTATATCGCGCAGGTCATTTTGCCGGAGCCAATCGAATACAAGGTGCTGACCGACGGCGGATTTGAGACTGTAACAGATACGGTGCAGGACGCGCAGATGGTGAACCTCGAGCAGCTTGCATCCCTGTCCGGCCTCGACCCGGAGGGAGACTTGCAGCTCTGGAGCTACAAAATTGCGATCGCGCCGGAAAATGCCGACGGGCGCACCTTCATGCTGGGCACTGATACCGGCCTGTCGTATATCGGCGGGCAGGATTATCTGGTGGACAACACCCGCTATCTCGTGACCGTCACCTATCGCAGCGAAACGCAGGACTACCGCCTGCTCGGCTGGACAAAGGACACGGACGGCACGTCGCTGGCCGTGTATGAACAGTCCGGCCGCTTGACGGACTATCTGCGCGACATTTACGCCGCGACCCATGGTGCAAATAATATACAGGGCTATTTCTATCCGAGCTTCTATAACGGCATGGACGGCTACGGCAGGGCCGTTCATATTGACGCGTACTTCTCCACCTTCCCGGACGAAGCCGGAGGCTGGGGCGCGTATCTGCCCACGACCGGCTGGAGCTATGACGAAAGCGGTCTGGTATCCAGCACGCATCTGACAGGCTCAACGCTCGAAGCAAAACTCCTTGCCGGTACAGACGTTTCCAGCCGCATCGCGGACTATATGGCGCAGGGATACGATTCCCAACTGACCAACCGCTATACGGTCTTCACGCTGGCCTCCGGCGCAGAAAATGAACTGGTATACCTCTTCGGCGCAGCCGACGGCTGCTATGAGGTGCGCGTGCATTGGACGCTGGGCGAGGACAGGGAAACATCCTCCGGCTATAACCCGTATTTGCAGACCCGCTATGAGGGGCAGCTTTTAAAGCAAATCGCGGCCAGCTTCACCCCGCTGGACACCGACGGCACAGTGCTGGACACGACGCTTCTGGCACAGGTCGGCACGCATCAGCTGCTTGTGCGGTCTGTCTCTGCTCCGTGCCCCGAGAACAAGGCAGGATGCAACCGGCACTGGAAAACGTCGCTTGTGTACTGCTCTGCGGAAACCGGCGCAGAGACCGTCGTTGACGGCCCGCGTGAAAACGCGATCTACTGGTTCTTAAAAGCGGAATACGAGGACACGGCGGCGCTGCTCGGCATTTCCGAGCAGGACGGCCACACCGGGCTGCTGTCTGCGGGAAATATGGAGGTTTCGTTCCAGTCCAGGACCGCACACGTCAACTTCCTGCGCGCAGAGGTGTACCTCTCCGGCCCGAACACCCCTCCGGCATCGGTGGAAACGGATAAAACTATCCCCGTCCAGCCGTGCGAACTGACGCTGCCCAACGGCGTCTACCTCGGCATGGACTATGAGACGGCGGTAAGGAAGGCGCAGAGCTACCAGAACAGCCGCGTCTGGCGCGGCCGGATGCCGGGCGATAATTTCACCGTTGACGGCGTGAGTTATTATTTTACGCCGGATTCTGACCGCGTTCTGCGGCTGGAATCCGTCGATATCACACCGTCAGCGGACAGCGGCACATTTTCCTCGGCCTTCCTGCGCGGTGCGGCGATCGGCAGCAGTCTGCAAGGCATTCTGGATACCATCCCGGTCGACCCGCAGATGCAGATTCTGACGCTGCCGCAGGACTACTACCGTACACAGGATCTGTATGGCAGCAATGCGGCGTCTTCGTATGCGTTTCTTGGTGCGGATACCAGCTATCACATGAGATTTTATGCAGAAAATTTCTGTGCCACGCTGCGGTTTGATGACAGCAGTGCGGTCAACGAGATTTTCCTGAGCGTATACCATTAAAACGCGCCCCGCCTCCGATTGCGCTTGCAAATTGTGTCCTCTGCGGTATAATAAAAGAAAAACCGCAGGAGGAACACCCCTATGATCGCTCTCGCTTGTGACCACGGCGCGCTTGATCTCAAGCACGCCATTATGAAGCATCTCGAACAGCGCGGCCTTGCCTATAAGGACTTCGGCTGCTACACCAAGGACAGCTGTGACTATCCCGACTTTGCGGGCCCGGCGGCGCAGGCCGTCGCCAGCGGCGAATGCGACCGCGGCATTGTCTGCTGCACGACCGGCATCGGCGTGTCCATCACGGCCAACAAGGTCAAAGGCATCCGCTGCGCGCTGCTCGACAACCCCATGTCCGCAAGGCTCACCCGCGAACACAACGACACCAACATGATGGCCCTCGGCGCAGCCGTGACGGGCGAAATGCTGGCCCTTGAGATCGTCGACGTGTGGCTGGACACGGCGTTCTCCGGCGTCGAACGTCACCAGCGGCGCATCGACAAGATGATGGCCTACGAGCATGACTGAGCTTACCCGCCTGCGCGCGCAGATCGAGGCGTTTGCGCCTTATAACGAGCAGGAGGAGGCCGACCGGCGGCAGATGCTGGCCGACATGGACTGCTTCTCCGATCTCCTTACGCGCGAAAACGCTACGGCGCACTTTACCGCCTCCTGCTGGATCGTAAACCCGGACAGGACGAAGGTGCTTATGGCCTATCACAATCTCTATCAGTCATGGGCCTGGCTCGGCGGACACGCCGATGGGGAAGCCGACCTTCTTTCCGTCGCGCTGCGCGAGGCCAATGAGGAATCCGGCGTGCTGGCCGCGCCCGTCTCCCCGGATATCTTCTCACTCGAAATCCTGCACGTCGCGCCGCACGTCAAGCGTGGAAAATTCGTCTGCGCCCACCTGCATCTGAACGCGACGTATCTGCTGGAGGCCGACGACAAATCCCCCATCCGCTGCAAGCCGGATGAAAACAGCGCCGTTCGCTGGCTTTCGGTGCAAGATGTTTTATCCTCCGTCTCCGAGCCTGCCATGCGCCCGGTCTATCAGAAGCTCATGGAAAAAGCCGCCCGGCAAACCTGAGCGGCAGGAATCTGCGAAACAGCCTCCCGTTGTCATGCCATGCATGAGAATGGGAGGCTGTATTTTGAAGGAAATGCCGGAGAGAATGCGCCTGCAAACATGAAAAACGCTCCTGCGGCAATCAAGACCGGGGTTCCCGCCGCGGCAGGATTACCGGGACCGCAGGAGCGCAAACACAGCCTTGGACGGTGGACGCTCGGGCGAATCGCCCCTTTCGGCCGGTGTCTCATCAGCTGTATTTATTGTGCCAATGCTCTTTCCGAAACCGATGTGCCCGCTCAAGGCGGATCAAAAGGCCGAAGCCCCCCCGGCAAACACGTCCAAGACGCCCCGTATATCACTGGCTGTGATCTCACTGTACCACAGTCTTTGGGCACTGTCAATCAAATCCAGAAAGAAACCAGCGCAGCAGCCCGTGCCGGGCCGCTGCGCTTATGCTTACAGACTTCCCGGATGGCGCGGGATGTACGTGCCGATGGGGCCGGTCTTCATTTCGCCGTGGTCGACGGCGAGCGTGCCGCGCAGATAGACCTGCGCGATGGAGCCCTTCGTCCGCCAGCCTTCGTAGGGGGTGTAG
>ERZ780198.3344-NODE-3344-length-11011-cov-3.355330_pt1 | contig 11011 bp, 11 predicted proteins | sample MGYA00510979_ERZ780198 | MGnify/ENA primary metagenome ERZ780198 (study PRJEB29588, sample SAMEA2158039) | human gut metagenome | biome: human gut; feature: human-associated habitat; material: faeces | place: Denmark | collected 2008/2010 ...
TTTAGAGATCTCGGTGGTTTCCGGACAGACCTCGGCACAGGATGAGGCAGAAAGCTCCGCGGCTGTTTCCTTGGCGCCGTCTGTTTCGTTTCCTTCGTCTATGCCCGCTGCCTCCTGTGGCGCGCTTTCGGGCTTCAGATCATCGCGGTAGCCATAGCCAAAGAGGACTTCCGCGTCCTCATGTTCCTCTGCCCAAGCGGAAACCGCGGACAGAACGTCGTCGGTCGTGTGGCAGTCTGTGAGGTCAAGATACTGGTCCTGAAACACCTTGAGCACCGGACTTCTGTGCGCGTCAATGAAACCGGGGAACATGAATTTTCCTTCGAGATCGATCAGGCAGGTATCCTTGCCTGTGATCGCGTCCATTTCCGAAAAATTGCCGACACCGAGGATTGCCTCGTCTTTGACGGCAACCGCGTCCGCCCAAGGGAGTTCGGGGTCCTGCGTAAAAATGTGCCCATTATGAAAAATCGTGTCTGCTGTGATCGTTTTTTTGAAAAAGCCAAAAGCCATAGCCTACCTCCGCCAAAAGATTCTTAAAATTATTGTATCATATTTTTTATTCTTATGATATACTAAATTGTAGATTTTAATGCAGTCAGGCGAAATACACGCCTGCAAACCTATGCCGAAAAGGTTAATCTTGGCAAGGAACGGATCCGGCAAGAAAAGGCAAAGGAGAAAGAATGATGACAAGAAGAATCGGAACGGTGTCCCGCGGTCTGCGTGCACCGATTATCAAAGAAGGCGATGACCTCAGAAAAATCGTAGTCGATACGTTTATGGACTGCGTGGATCATGGAGAGTTTGAAATCGGCAGCAAGGATGTGCTCGCAGTTACAGAGTCGATTTTGGCGCGCGCGCAGAGAAACTACGCGACGACCGATCAGCTCGCACAGGACGTGAAGGCAAAGCTCGGCGGCCAGACCATCGGCGTGGTATTCCCGATCCTCAGCCGCAACCGTTTCGCGATCTGTCTGCGCGGCATCGCGAAGGGCGCGAAGAAGGTCGTACTGATGCTCAGCTATCCGAGTGACGAGGTAGGTAACCATCTGCTGAACCTCGACCTTTTGGACGAAAAGGGCATTGACCCGTACAAGGATGTTTTGACGCAGGCGGAATTTGAGACTCTATTCGGCAAGTCCAGGCATACCTTCACCGACATGGATTATGTCAATTACTATAAAGAGTTGATTGAAGAGGAAGGCGCGGAGGCGGAGATCATTTTCGCCAACAATCCGCGTAAGATCGTGGACTATACGGACAAAGTCATCTGCGCGGACATTCACACCAGAGCGCGCACCAAGCGTCTGATTCAAGAGGCAGGCGGCAAAGTAGTGCTTGGAATGGATGAACTGTTAACGGCTCCGGTGAACGGCTCCGGCTACAATCCGGATTACGGCATCTTAGGTTCCAATAAGGCGACCGAGGGTACGATCAAGCTGTTCCCGATCCACTGTCAGGAATTCGTGGACGGCGTGCAGGCGGACATCAAGGCGCGTACGGGTAAGACAGTCGAAGTCATGGTCTACGGCGACGGCGCGTTCAAGGATCCGGTCGGCAAGATCTGGGAACTGGCGGACCCTGTGGTATCTCCGGGCTTCACAGACGGTCTTGTGGGACAGCCGAATGAGCTGAAGCTCAAATATCTGGCGGACAACGATTTCAGCGAGCTCAGAGGTGATGAGCTAAAAAGTGCGATCGAACAGGCGATCCGCGAAAAGGACAGCAATCTGGTCGGACAGATGGCGACCGAGGGCACAACACCGAGACGATTGACAGATCTGCTCGGCTCCCTGTGTGACCTGACCTCCGGCTCCGGCGACAAGGGAACCCCGTTCATTTATATTCAAGGTTACTTCGACAATTACACAGACTAAGATCGATACGGATAGGAGGGCGTCCACGTGCGGGCGCCCTTTTGTAATGGGGCAGAGCGGGACGCTAGCCGGGCATCGGTGTACTGTGTGCCGCACCGCCTGCCGCCTTTTTAGGGCGATATACACCGAATGTCGCCGGACGATATTTCGCGCGTTCTATCTTCTGCCAGACGACGCGTATCGGGTACCGCCGCAATCAAAAAGTTTGCATCATGTAGGACTCTTTTGAGGTTTGGCTTTCAAAAATGTATGATTCTGAGGCTGTACTGTGCATAGACTTGCCGGTGCGCTGTGTGAGAAACGATGGTTTGACTTTGCAATTCGACAAAATGCAAGCGGTTTGGCGTGTCTCAACAAAATGCGCGGAGGTTGATGATACAATCAGCCTTGCGCATTTCATTTTGCAACAGGGGGTGGGAAGGAACCTGAATCGTATCCAATCTGCCAGTTCTTAAAGGGAAAATGCTCTGATATGGAAGCGCTTGCAGACAAAGGGTATCGACAAGGGTTGCAGCGATGAGGAAGTGTAAAAATAATAAAAACAGGAAAATCTGCAAAGACATCCCTGTTTATTATTTTACGCAATCAGATATAGAGCTCTGTGAAATGGTAAGTTCATGATTTTATCAAAAGAAGATTTTGTGAGCGCAGCTGATAGGCGTCAACCCCTGCACCGCGATAGCTTTTCCATTTCCTCCGCTGTCAGCCCGGTAGCTTGCCGAATCCGTGCAAGGTCTAAGCCAAGTTGCATGAGGTTCCGCGCGATCTCTTGTTGTTTCTGTGCCGCACCTTTCGCAAGTCCGGCAGTTTCGCCTTTGGTGAAACCGGATTTCTCGCCTTTCACAAAACCGATTTTTTCTCCGGATTTTTCGCCGTCCTCGTAGGCTTCGCGGGCGCGGATCTCCGCAAATTCTTCTACTGTAATTTCATTGAAAAGCATGCCTGTCACCTCCCAGCTGTGTTTTCGCAGAAAGTCTTCGATCAAGCCCTCTTCCATACATTGCTTTACCGATGTATCGATGGCGCTTTTCAAATCGCCGCCGTTGTCCTTGGCTGCTGTTTTGATATAGTGCAGCAGCTTGCTGTAGCCCAAAAGCGACGGACTTCTCTGCAAGATTTCGTTATCCTCATTATACTTTAGATTGACGAAGTTGACAACCAGTTCGAGTGAATTTTCCTTTGGTGGTGCCTGGAAACTATCGGAAAGTTTGAGGGTTTTGGTGTCCCACGTTTCATTTCCGACGTAAAAAAGATAAAATTCCGGTGCCGGGAATTTGACCAGCTTGCTGCCGTAAAGTCCCTCTTTGCCGGAAAGGTTTTCGAGGGAACGGCTGACGTAGCCGAGGCAGCGCATCGGGATGTTCCAGTTGATGGTGCTTTGGCACTCGGACATCACCAGATGGCGTTTTTGGATAACAAAGCCGAGGTCATTGTTGCGGTCGATATAGAGGGCATTTGCGAGGGTCGTGTAGGTCAACTCGGTATCCGGCGGCAAATTCTCGCCAGTGACTGCGTTATACAGTTCGATGGCCCGCTCCGGCTCGGAAAAGAGCAGACAAAAGGTTGAATCCTTGTGATTGCGGCGCGGCATTTCGCCGATGCGGGACTCTGCGTTGAGTGTCTCTTGCAACAAGATATCTGTGGCTTGATCATTCTGATTCACATCTTTGTTTTTTTCGTTTGTATCGGTCATGCGGTTTCCTCCTGCTGCGATTTTGAATACTATTTCTTTCATAAATTCTATATATTTACTATAACACAGGAGTGATTACATTTCAAGCATAAAATTATATTATATTACAGTATATATCTTCCATTAAAAGATGGAAGCGCCGAGTGTCGGGGAGTGCAACAATTGTGCGGTGCGAGCGCGATGGGACTGGGTGCGGTGTTAGGGAGTATCGCTTCCCGGTGGGTGTATTGTGTTTTTCGGAGAGGCGTGGCGGTGCTCTGTATTCTGTCAGTACGCGCGTGGTGAATGTGTTGTCAGTGCGCGAGGGTGTGGCGGAACTGTTGGGAGGTTTTGCTGTCAGTGTGCGCGTGGTGCGGTGACGAAAACCATCAATCGAACTGCACAGATAAAGCTTTTGGGTGTGACAGAGAGAAGTCCATTGACATTTCAGATTTTCCTTGCTTCCGCTTCTGCCTTGGAACGCCGGAAAGGCTTGACAAGGTGGATGCGGATTGATATCATTTTAAGGAAAGAGACCTTCCGTTGACAAGCGCACACGCGTTTGGACGGCTCACAATTTCAACGTATGCTACATTCTCGTCTCAGACCCACACCCGGCAAGCCTTCGTCCTGCGACCTTGCCTGCGCCGAAACGGCAAGCCGCTGGGTTTACGGAAATTTGCAGAGAAAATATTTGTCTCTGCGCTAGGCGCAGTGGTGCTACGGAGAGCGGAGCGAGCAAGGCGTAGAAGCAAATAGAACTTTACAAACCGTACGTGCCTTGGGCAACGGAAAGTAGGGAAGGGGAAGAAAAGATGATCATCAAAAATGCAAAAGTTTTTATGGACACGTCCGGATGTTTTGAGCATTTGGATATTCTTGTTCGGGACGGAAAAATCGCGGAGATTGCAGAAGTTCTGGACGCCGAAGAGGAAGCCGTGATTGACGCGAAAGGCTGTTTTGTAACCCCGGGGCTCATAGAAGCCCATTCCCATATAGGGATGTGTGAAGAGGGGATACAATGGGAAGGTGACGACATTTCTGAAAATGAACCTGTGACGCCGGAAATGCGCGCCATAGACGCGTTTTTTCCGGGAGATATGGCATTTGCAGACGCGCTGACAGGCGGCGTGACCACAATATGCACAGGTTTCGGTAGCGGTGGCGTTGTAGCAGGAACTGCGGTGATTCTGGAAAACAACGGCTCACTGATTGCGGATGAGATGGTGATCGTACCGGAAGCCGCCATGAAATGTGCCTTCGGCGAAAACCCGCGGGATTTTGGACGGAAAGGAAAGCAACCGAACACGAGAGCTTCGGTCGCGTTTCTTCTGCGAAAGTGCTTACAGGATGCCATCGATTACAAAATTGCAAAGGAGAGCGCCCAAAAGAAAAACGAACCGTTCAAAAAAGATTTGGGTATGGAGGCGATGGTACGCGTCATAGACGGCGAAATTCCAATCAAGGCACATTGCCACAGATCCGATGACATTTGTACCGCGATTCGGATTTGTAAAGAATTTGGTGTAAAAGCAACCCTGGACCACTGCACAGACGGACATCTTATTGCAGATTATATCGCAAAGTCTGGCTATCCGGCTATTGTGGGTCCGACCTTCGGTTCCAAATCAAAATACGAACTGAGAAACAAGTCCTTTGACACAGTGCCGGTGTTGGTACACGCAGGCGTTAAGGTGGCGATTACGACAGACCACAATGTAACCCCGCAGGAATCCTTGCATTGGCTTGCGGCGATGTATATGCGCAATGGACTTTCTGAGGCTGACGCTATTCGCTGCATTACCTCAAACCCTGCCGATATTTTGGGAATCGCAGATAAAAAAGGGCGAATCAAAGTCGGGCTAGACGCGGATATCGTAATTTGGGATAAAAACCCTTTGGATTTACAAGCGAAACCTCGCTGTGTCTATGTAAGAGGCGTAGAAAAATAAAGAGTAGTATCGTTCATCAGCAGTTCATGCGGAAAGGGCAGGAGAAGGAAGCGATGTATCAGACAAAACGTTATGAAAAGGAGATTGCAGTCAAGGATTACCTTGCGCAGTATGTAAACGTCGAGGAGTTTTTGGCGTACTGCAAGGAATGTAAAAATTACGACCGGCTTTGGTCGTGCCCTTCCTATGATTTTGAGCAGGAAGCCTATTGGAAACAGTACGAAAAGCTGTATATCCTCGGCTATCAGATTTTCTTCGAGGAGGGAACGACAGAGGCGGAGAGCCTGCGGATCATGGCAGAAGTCAAGGCGCGTATGAGCGAGGAATTGTTTGCGATGGAAGCGGCGTATCCGGGGTCTGTATCGCTGTCGGCGGGCAGCTGCAGCGTGTGCGGCGAAGGAAACTGCACCAGACCGCAGGGCAAGCCTTGCAGATATCCGGACAAGCTGCGGTATTCGATTGAGTCCATCGGCGGCAATGTCGGCAAGACGGTGCATGACTTTTTGGGAATCCCGCTCGAGTGGATCGAAGAGGGCAAGGTGCCGCGCTATTTTGTGCTGGTCAGCGGCCTGCTCAAACCGGAGGCTTGCATTGCGTAGTGCCGGAGGAAGAAAACCCATGGACTGCGCGAAGCGAAAACCGCGGAGAAAAATCAGCCCATAAATCTGCGGGATTCGCAAGAAATCGCTTGAATTTACGGCGCAAGAGGCATATAATTCTTGTGTATACAAAATTGATTTGTTGAGATAAAGGAGATGGATTGCACCATGTATAAAGAAGCATTAAGACCCGTTTGGGCTGAGATCAATTTAACCAATTTAGATTACAACATCAAACAGATCAAAGATAAAATCGGAGACAGACAGATGATCGGTGTCATTAAGGCGGACGCCTACGGTCATGGCTCTGTCAAAGTCGCGGAGGTGCTGCGCGCGAACGGCTGTAAGACTTTTGCAATCGCGACGTTGCAGGAGGCGATCACCCTGCGTGAGGCCGGCGCGAAGGAAGAGATCATCATGCTCGGACTGACACCGGACATGTATGCGGACACCATCGTCGATTACGATATCACCCCGGTTGTCTGCAGCTCCGAGAATGCGGCAGCCTTCGCCGCGGCAGCGAAAGCAAAGGACAAGACTGTCCACGCGCTGATCGCGGTGGATACCGGTATGGGCCGCATCGGCTATCTGGCAGACGACCTCGACTTTGCGGTGGAGGATGTCAAGAAGATCGCGGCACTCGAAAACTTCAAGATCAAAGGCATGTTTTCGCATATGTCTACGGCAGATGCGTTCGACAAGACCTATTCCCATCAGCAGGAGGCAAAATACAACAAGTTCTATGAAACCTTAACCGCCGCGGGCATCGAAATCCCGTTCCGCACGCTGGCGAACAGCGCGTCGGTGATGGAACTTCCGTCTGTGTACTTTGACGCGTGCCGTCCGGGCATCATCCTTTATGGATGTTATCCTTCCGATGAGGTAGATGTGAAAGAACTTTCCATCAAACCGGTGATGTCCGTCAAGGCGAACATTGTGCACCTCAAGGAAGTTCCGGTTGGATTTTCTGTCGGTTATGGACGCAAATTTATTTCAGAAAGACCGAGCAAAATCGCGACCATCGCGCTCGGCTATGCGGACGGTTATCCACGCCCGTATTCCCCGAAGGCAAAGGTACTCGTTAACGGCGTAATTGCGCCGATCGCGGGTAATATCTGTATGGACCAGTGCATGATCGATGTGACCGATGTACCGGATGTCAAGGTCGGCGATGAAGTCATCATCATGGGAAGTGACGGCAAGCATACCATTTTGGCTGACGATATCGCAAACGCGACAGGTACGATCAATTATGAAATCACCTGCGCGTTCGGACAGCGCCTGCCGAAGGTTTATGTAAAGTAAGATCAAAGAAGCCGAGAAGCCGAGCCATGCGCCCGGCTTTGCTTTAGGGGAGTGCAAAGCGCCGCACGATGTGCATGGTGCAGTGCAGAGACCTGTGCCGCAGCTTGCGCGGCGCGCAGCGAACAGTGAGCGGCGAGGGATGGAGACGATACGATGGAACTGAAAAAACAAAAAACATTATCGCTGAAGGATAGTTTCATACGGCGAATGGAAAAGGATATCCTCTCCGGCAGGCTGTCTGTGGGGCAGAAGCTTCCGTCGGAGAGGGAACTCGCGGAACGTTTCGCGGTCAGTAAGGCAGTCATTCATGCCGGAATTCTTGAAATGGAAGAGAGCGGATTTGTACTCGTACGCCCGCGCGTCGGAACGTTTGTGTCGGACTTTCGCATGGACGGGGGGAAGGAAACACTACTCTCTCTGATGAACCACGATGGAGGCAGTCTGTGTGCGGAGGAGGTCAAATCCTTTAATGAGTTTCACTGCGCGCTGGACAATATGGTCATTCTGCTTTCGGAGCATCGCATGGATACAGAAAATTACAAAAAACTTGATCGCGCGGTAGAGGGAATCAGGGATTCTCAAAATCCCGTTGAGGCAGCGGATTACAACTTCCGGTTTCATCACGCGCTTGCGCTGGTCAGCGGCAATACGCTCGCGCCGCTGTTTTACACCGCGTTCAAGAGCACCTTTACCTCTTTGTGGGAGCGCTACGCGCGGAAATACGGAATCCAGGCACTCTATCACAATTCACGCGTCCTGCTCGACTATATCCACGCGGGCCGCGCGCAGGAGGCGATTTCGTGGAACGACCTGTATACGGACAACACGACCTTCGGCGAGCAAAAGATCCTGGAGGAATAACTTTGATCTCACCGCTGCGAGCAAAAGAGAAATTTTATTGAATTTCGGACTGGCGGCGGGATGACGGCCGTGTGACGCGGTGAGGACGCGATGCCGTCTGTGAAGTTGTGCAAAAAAATTTTGACATACGAAATAACGAAAAACCCTGAGTAAGGAACGAATCCCTTATTCAGGTTTTTTTATAGATTTTGTTTTTTGTTTCACACAAAAGGATGGCAAAACCTATCTTTTTGTGTTATAATAACTACAAACGCGAGGTAGGTGGGAATTATGAAGCACTACGAGAAACTGTTGGAATTAGGCTGTTTCAGCAAAAACGATCTGGAGCAGATCACCGGCAGCGAAGCTGCGGCCAAATGGCTTTGCCGGGAGTATCAAAAGAAAGGCTACATTGAGCGCGTAAAGCGGGATTTGTATGTTGCCATCAGTCTGGAAACCCGACAGCCCATTGCCAACCGCTATGTGATTGCCTCTCACATCAGTAACGATGCCGCCGTATCGTATCACAGCGCTTTTGAGTTTTACGGTTACAGCAATCAGGTCTTTTACGAAACGCAAGTGACCAGCGAGAGTCGATTCCGGGATTTTGAATATGACGGCGTGACATATCGACGTGTCGCTCCACGCATTACTGGCGGTATCACAAAAATAAACAGCACCCGCATCACGACATTGGAACGGACGGTGATTGACTCTATTAATTTGTTTGAAAAAATCGGTGGGCTGGAAGAACTTTTGCGCTGCCTTGCGCTGATCCCCGCGCTGGATGAAACTGCGCTTTCGGCCAGCCTCGCGGAGTATGAAAGCGGCTTCCTCTATCAAAAAACAGGCTATATCCTGTCCGCCTTTGCAGGCAGTCTCGGCCTCTCGGATAGTTTTTTCGCCATGTGCAAATCGCACCTCCCGAAAGGAAAATCCTATTTATCAAGCGAGAGCCAAGGCTTCATCTGGCACGAGGAATGGAAGCTGTATGCACCGAAAAATCTGATGCACTTGATAGATAAAGGGGTAACAGACTATGATGAAATTTGACAGAATGACTTTGGGCAAGAAAGCCCGTGAATTGGGCTTTGTCCGCGATACCTTTGAAAAGGTCTGCCGTTTGGCCGATGTGCTGGATTTTATTCAAAAGGATGCGCTGCTTTCCAACGCGCTGGCGCTGAAAGGCGGAACGGCCATTAACCTGACTATCTTCAATTTGCCCCGACTGTCCGTTGACATCGACATGGACTTTTCTGAAAATGTTCCCCGTGAAGAAATGCTCACAATACGGAAGCAGATTACGGAGCGGATCAGTAAATACATGACCGCCGCAGGGTATCATCTGAGCCAGAAGTCCAAAACGTATCATGCTCTGGACTCCTTTGTTTATGAGTACCAAAATGCTGGTGGGATGAAAGACAACCTCAAAATCGAGATCAATTATATGCTTCGCTGCCATGTGTTAGCGCCGGTGCGCAGGACAGTCAATCTGCCTTGGTTGGAACAGGCGCTTACTGTTTTGAGCGTCGATCCGCTGGAAATCTACGGTTCAAAGATTGTTGCACTTCTCAACCGCGCAGCTCCCCGCGACCTCTATGACATACATACAATGATGGAGTATGGATTGTTTGACGAATCGCAGGAACCCATGCTGAAAAAGTGTGTCATGTTTTATAGCGCCATTGGCTCCGACAACGTTCCAGACCGATTCCATTTTGAGCAGATTGCCTCAGTGTCCCAGCAACGTGTCAAAACCGACCTTATCCCGGTACTGCGCCGTGGTATTCGGTTTGATACGCAGCAGGCGCACGAGCAGGTTACCGCCTATCTGGAAGAACTTCTGACACCGAATGAACAAGAGCTTTCTTTCTGGACTTCGTTCGGCCAGCAGGAATATCGCCCGGAGCTGCTTTTCCAAGACGCAGATATTCTCGCTCGCATCAAGCAGCATCCGATGGCGCTCTGGAAATGCAGCGATAAACAGGATAAGCTTGCGGCTGGAACGGACTAAGGCCAGTATGGCGTTGCAGCTATAACTGTTCCAGACCACAGCCGCAGGCAGACGGGTCCTCAAGGCTGTGTTTCACACGATCGGCTTCCTCGGCGGCCTTGGCGCTGTTCCAGTGGTCCATCGTACCGACCAGATAGCCGGTGATGCGGCGGATGCGTTCAAACGGCACTTGTTCAAATTCATAGTTCAAATCCGCGTAATCTCCGTCGAGGTGAATATCGAGGCTTTTTAACTTGCGGTTATATTTTTTTTCCAAATAATTAACATAAGCCAGCGCTTCTTTGCGCGGCGCGTCTCCTGTGATTACTGCGCTCATAGATTTTCCTCCTTAAGATGATATTTAACTATATTTTGTTGTTTTTTATGCTTTTTAATTATTATACCACCAGATACAGATAAAAGAAACAGGAAGCAGCAAAAAAACAAGTAAGGGATTTTGTGTTGACAGAAAGAGGGCTGTTCCCTATAATGAAGGCAGATACTTTGTTTATAAAAAAACAAAAACAGCGTACAAGGAGTGAGCGGACAGACGGAAAGGAAGGGAAAAGATGGAGAAAAGTTTCAAAAAGATGAAAGTCCTGGTATCTGCACTGGCGGCTGTGTTGGTGCTGATCTGCGCGATGCTGCTGATGACCGGCACGGCTCATGCGGCGACGAAATATCAGCTTGCGAGCGGGTTTATGACCTCCGGTCAATACCGGGAGGACTTCGGACAGAACGGAAACGAGCGCACAGCTTTGGCAGGCGGG
>ERZ780198.3346-NODE-3346-length-11009-cov-3.496714_pt1 | contig 11009 bp, 7 predicted proteins | sample MGYA00510979_ERZ780198 | MGnify/ENA primary metagenome ERZ780198 (study PRJEB29588, sample SAMEA2158039) | human gut metagenome | biome: human gut; feature: human-associated habitat; material: faeces | place: Denmark | collected 2008/2010 ...
CGCGGGGGATTTCTCGGCGGTGAGCCACCGCGAGCAAGTGGGCTGGCGCGGGATCGTAGCGTGCCGTTTCTACCGCAGGGGATTTCTCGACTTCGGCTGCGCCTTCGCTCGAAATGACATCGGTGTAAGTGTTTTACAATGTCATTTTGGTTAAATGAGGTATAGCCGTTTCCCTCATTCCGCTCGGTTTTACGATGTCATTTCGACCGGAGTGAGGGTTTTAACCCGAACGCAGTGGAGAAATCCCCCACGGAAGAAGTATAATGTTCATGCCAGCCCGTTTTCGTTTTGCTCCAGCCTTGGTCTACGACTGCGCGCTTCGCGCTCCGCTCAGGATGACGTGACGAGGTGGGTATCCAAGTAGTTTTATTCGGTTGATTTTCGTGGCAAATTCGCGCTCGCAATGACAACAGCGTACGCTTGGTTTTCGATGTCATTTTGGTTAAACGCGGTATAACTGATTCTCACAACTCGGTTTTACGATGTTATTTCGACAGGAGCGAGGACAACGGTTTTTGTAAAAGCGGAAAATGCCTAAAATATGCACGGAATTTAACGTTTACTTTTTCGCCTTCTTCGTCTTATAATATAGTCGGGTAATCGGCGGCGGCACGGGCGCACGCAAAAAAACGGATTGCGACGAAAAAAGTTTATTTCCGGTAAAGCGTCGCAACGCTTGCCGAAACCTACGAAAACCATTATAATATAAGGAGACGGAGAAAAAAATGATAACGATAGGAATTATAGGTTGCGGAAGAATCGCGGACTCGGCGCACATGCCGGCGTTCGAGAAAATGGACGACGTTCGCGTCAAGTACGCGTGCGACGTAATCGAGGGTAAGGCGGAAGCGTTTATCGCCCGTCACCCGAAGGCGGAAAAAGCGGTTCTTGACTACCGCGAGGTTCTTGCCGATCCGGAAGTGGACGCGGTTTACGTACTTACGCCCAACTACGCCCACTACGAAGTTACGATGGCGGCACTCGCCGCGGGCAAGGACGTTTTTTGCGAAAAGCCGATAACCGTAAGCTACGAACTCAGCGAAAAAATGGCGAAAGAAGCCGAAAAGCGCGGTAAGATCCTCACGATCGGCGTATGTAACCGTTACAACGCGGGCGTAAACGCGCTTAAAGACTACGTTTCGTCCGGTAAACTCGGCAACGTTTATCAGGTCTATTGTTCGTTCCGCTCGTTCCGCTCGATCCCCGGGCTGGGCGGCGCGTTCACGACCAAGGCTCTTTCGGGCGGCGGCGTGCTTATCGACTGGGGCGTACATTTCCTCGACCTTATCCTTTATATTCTCGGCGGCGCGAAACTCAGAACCGCCACTTGCGAGACGTACACCGGAACGGCTAAGGACATGAAGAGTTATCGTTACCGCAGCATGTGGGCGGAGGACACCGCCGATATAGAGCACGGAACCAACGACGTCGACGACTTCGTTTCCGGCTTCGTTCGGACCGATAAGGCGAATATCTGCTTCAACGGCGCGTGGGCTCAGAACGTGGACGCGGACGAAATGTTTATCGATTTTATGGGAGACAAGGGCGGCGCGCGCCTTACTTACGGCGGCAAGTTCACTTTCTGGAACGCCGACACGCTCGAACCCGAAACTCCCGAATACCCCTTCCCCAACCATTACGAGGAAGAGGATCGCGCGTTCGCGGACTCGCTTAAAACCCGCGAAGTTACGCGCAGCAACATTGTCAATATTCTCGAGAGCCAGAAACTTCTCGGCGGTCTTTACGAATCGGCCGAAAAACACGAAGAGGTCAGGTTCTGACGCAAAAAAAGGAGAACGTTATGAAGAAAATCGGTTTTATCGACTTCTATCTCAGCGAATGGCACGCCAACAATTACCCCGCGTGGATTGCCGAAGCAAACGCCGCCCTGCCCGAATCCGACCGTTGCGAAGTCGCTTACGCCTGGGCGGAAGAACGAATTTCGCCCGTGGACGGTCTTACGAGCGAACAGTGGTGCGAGAAGTTCGGCGCAGTGCTGTGCGGTTCGATCGAGGAGGTTTGCGAGAAGTCGGATTATATCCTTATTCTTGCTCCGTCCAACCCCGAAAAGCACCTCGCCTACGCCGAAAAAGCGTTACCGTTCGGCAAAAACACGTACATCGACAAAACTTTTGCGCCCGATTACGCGACGGCAAAAAAGATTTTCGACGTCGCCGAAAAGTACGGGACGAAGTTCTTTTCGACCTCCGCGCTCCGGTTTGCCGACGAGGTTAAAAACGCAACCGACACAATGCTCGTTTTCACCGGCGGAGGCAGCAATTTCGACGAGTATATTATTCACCAGATCGAAATGGCGATCGCGATTATCGGGCGCGGCGCGGACTTTGTTCGCGTGGACGACGGTCAGGACCCCGAAAAAGACAAATGCGGATTCGGCGTAAAAATTCACTACCCCGACAACCGCTCGGCCACCCTTATTTACGCGCCGCCTCTCGGCTTCTCGTTCTCGAACGACAAGACCGAAACCGTCGTAAGTTCCGACTTTTTCCGCAATCTTATCGCCGAAATCCTTAAATTCTACGCAAGCGGAAAACTTCCGTTCAACCCCGCCGAGACGCTCGAAATCGCGCGTATCCGCGAGGTAGCGATCGAATGTAAAAACAAAATCGCAGGCAAAAACACCGACGGCGAATGGACTCCGCTTTGGGATAAAAACACCAAAATCTGACTACCGTATCGTTAAATTCCCGACACGGGGTGCAAAAAACGCTTTATACGATTTTGCGTTACGCGCTCCCGCCTTGTCATTGCGAGCGAAGCGCGGCAATCTCCCGGAAGGGAAGACGGAATTGCCGTACACGACCATCTCAAATACTTGCCCGCAGCGGCTCACTGCCTTGCCCGCAGTGGCTCACTGCTTTGCCCGCAGTGGCTCACCGCCTTGCCGGATGTGATTCACTGCCTTGCCTGCTGTAACCCCTGCCGCCCCGACAGCGGCACACTAACTAAAAAAGGAGAAAAATATGAAACTCGGAGTTATCGCCGACTGTTACCGCCTGCCGATACGCGAAGCCGTACTTAAAGCGGCAAAAGACGGATTCGACGGCGTCCAACTTTACGCGACGAAAGGCGAGTTTTCGCCCGAAAACCTCACCCCGTCCCTCAAAAACGACTACAAAAAACTGTTCGCGGACAACAACCTTTGCGTATCCGCGCTTTGCGCCGACGCCGGCGGATACGGCTTCGAGCGCGAAGAGGACAACCCTGCCAGAATCGAAAAAACGAAGCGTATAATCGACCTCGCAGCCGAATTCGGAGCGAAAGCGATCACGTCGCATATAGGCGTTATTCCCGCCGACGAAACCGTCGAGCGTTACGACGTTATGCGCCGCGCGCTTAGCGAAATCGGCGAATACGCAAACGCCGCGGGTATCACCGTCGCAATCGAAACAGGCCCCGAGCGCGCCGTCACTTTGCGCAGGTTCATAAAGGCTTGCGGCAAGGGCGTAGGAGTAAACCTCGACCCCGCAAACTTTACAATGGTCACCGGTCAGGACGCCGTAGACGCAGTTTACGTTCTTCGCGAGTTCATCGTTCATACCCATCTCAAAGACGGAATTATGCTCGCACCTACCGATCCCGCCGAGGTTTATCACGCGTTTGCAGTGGGCGGAGTCGCCGCCCTCGAGGCATGCAAAACCTTTAAAGAAGTACCCATCGGCGAAGGTCGGGTGAATTTCAAATCGTATTTTACCGCGCTTAAAGATATCGGCTACGACGGCTTTTTGACTATCGAACGCGAGGTCGGCGAAAGCCCCGCAATCGACGTCATAAAGGCTCGCGACGCGGCGCGAAAACTGCTTTCGGAGTTCTGACCGGCAATAAATACAAACGTTTCTTTGCGCGCGTTCAACCCCGAAAAAACGAGGCGAAAAACACAACGTGTCGTAAAAACGTATATACGTATGCGCGTTTTTACGACAAAATGTCGGATTAAACGAATTATGACAAAAGAAAAACCCGCAACAAACCGGGTGAAAGATTCCGTTTTTCACCTCGACAAAAACGATATGACCCGACCTTTGCAGTACGGCGACGTGCTGGTTTATCAAGTCGGGCGTATGTTTTGCTCGCGCGACAACGGAATTGACGAACACGTCCACCCTCGCCTGTACGAACTTACCTGCGTTACGGGCGGCAGAGGTAAAGTAAGCGCAAACGACGAGGTTACACCAGTTTCCGCCGGAGACGTTTTCTTTTCGTTGCCGAACGAACGGCACCGCATCGAATCCGACTCCGACGACCCGCTACGGTTCGATTTTTTTGCGTTCTACCCGCTCGGCGGAGAAGAAATCGTATTTTCGGAAATTGCCGCGTCGTTAAGAAATCGCGTCGTTAAAAACGATCGTATTCCGGCTCTCGTATCCACGATTATAGGCGAACGCGTCGGAGCGGACGAATTCTCAAACGAAATTATAGGTTGCGCCGTAAGACAGATACTTTTATATTTAATCCGCGCCTTGAAGTCGAAGCCGACGATCGTGTCCGATTTTTCCGACCGGGAACAACTCGCATTTAATATTTTGGGATATCTCGACAGAAGCGACGCGGCTGTAACCGGGCTTGGCGATCTTGCCGAACATTTTCATTTCGACTCCGACTACTTAAACCGTATTTTCCGCGAGGTTACGGGTATGACGCTGCGTCGGTACACGTACCTTAAACGCATGCAAACCGCGTGCGCGCTAATGAGCGAGGGGAAACTGACCGTTTCCGAAATCGCCGAACGTCTTAATTACGCGTCGCCCGCCGAATTCGGTAAGGCGTTTAAAAACGTGTACGGCTGTTCGCCGACAAGACACTCGTCGTACGTAAAGAAAAACGGAGTGTAGAGTAAAACTTTTTATTGACTGCAGGAAGTCGGCGCGTGAAACGTCCGACTTTTTTAGTAATTTTTATACGAAGCCGAAATTAAGTATAAAAATTACAATTTTCGCCGAAAACGGCACGATATCTATCATAAATACGACGTTTTTTGCCGTCGAAAAACCTGTAAAAAAACGATTATTATTTCATAACTATACTATTTTTTCGCATTTTTCTTACGATTTCGGTAGGAATATATCGATATTTAATTACTAATTGATCGTTTTCAACGAGAACATCTTCAAAATAACAACGCCGTTTGTCAAAGATGTATATATTCTTGACTTTTTTCGATAAATCGGTTATAATAATAGGTAGAAACATAAGTTATAAAAACATAACTTACTATTTTTACCAAGGAGCAGAAAAATGGCTATTAAAAAAGGTTTGGGTAAAGGTTTAAGCGCGTTGCTCGGAGACGTAGAACAAGAGTTTTCGGCACGGGAAGAAAAGCAAAACGAACTTGAACGTACTCAATCGTCCGAAACGCCGCACGAAATACCGATTACCCAGATAGAACCGAATATAAATCAGCCGCGCAAGGTTTTTGACGAGGTCGCACTCACCGAACTTGCAAACAGCATCAGGATTCACGGCGTCATTTCTCCCATTATCGTAGTAAAGCGCGATAACGGCAAATATATGATCATAGCCGGCGAGCGCAGGTGGAGAGCGTCCAAGCGCGCCGGACTTATGACTATGCCGGCAATCGTTCGCGACTACACCCCGCAGCAAATCAAAGAAATCTCTCTTATCGAGAATTTACAGCGCGAAGACCTGAACCCGATCGAAACCGCCGCGGCAATCAAGCAACTTATGGACGACTATTCGTACACGCAGGAACAGGTTGCGGACCGCATCGGCAAATCGCGCCCAGCAGTAGCAAACACATTGCGCCTGCTCACGCTCACCGCGCCCGTCATGCAGATGGTTTCCGACGGCAGACTCAGCGCGGGACACGCTCGTTGTCTCGTGGTGGTAACCGACCCCGACGCGCAACTCGACCTTGCAAAGCGCGGTGCAAACGAAAAAGCAACCGTGCGTGATTTCGAGAAGATGGTTAAAAACTACCTTAATCCGAAGCCGATCAAAGCAAAAGCCGATCAGAGTCTCGAATTAAAGGACATGGTTTCGAGACTGCAACGCGTTTTCGCCACAAAAGTACATGCGCTCGGCAACGACAATAAAGGAAGAATCTACATCGATTACTACACGCGCGACGATCTCGACCGCATTATAGAAAGTCTTGAGATTCTTGAAAAGAACAAACCTGAGGATTTCTTCAACTAAAATCGAAAAAACAAGATAAAAGCAGCTAAAACCGCAGTTGAAATCAGTAACAAGACGTAAATTCGGTTAAAACCGCCCCGTAAGAGGCGGTTTTTCTTAATCTACCGAGTTGTTTCACGTGAAACACCCGGCAAAAATGATACAAAACGTTTCACGTGAAACATTTTGTGGGATTTAGCAGCAAAAGGACAAGACTAATAAACCGACGACTTCCAAGAAAAAGCATCAAAGAGTCATAATCGGAATTGTTTCACGTGGAACATTCGGGCGGTTTTGGTAAAAACACGCGAATCGAACACCGAAACAACCGTTTTCCTACGTAAGAATAGTTTTTTGTGGTTCCTGTGTGCAAGCGCAAGTAAATAATATATTGTTTTTTAAGAAAAACAGACAAACAGTAAAATAAGTAAACTAAACAAAAGGATATGCAAGCGTTGTAACTTGACTAAATCGCAATTATGTGCTATTATATTAATACAACACCATGGAGGATTTTATAAAATGGAAATAAAATCGGAGAAAAGGCTGCTTCCGGCATATCCGCTGTTTGTTAAAGATCCGTTCTTTTCAATCTGGTCGGCGTGCGACAAATTAAACGAGGACGACGTCGAGTTCTGGACGGGGCTTAAAAGAAAAATATATGGGGTAGTACACGCCGACGGGACGGCTTACACGTTTATGGGACGTAGACTTTGCGGCAAAAACATGACGCAAAAGAGTGTAAAACTCACCGCGTTTACCACCGAATACGAATTCACGTGCGACGCGTTCGATCTGACCGTTTCTTTTGTTTCGCCGCTTTTACCCGACGATTTAACGGTCCTATCTAACCCCGTATGCTATATGACTTATACGCTTAAGCCGAAAACCGAACTTAAGACCGTAAAAGTCATGCTCGTTGTCGGAGACGAAATATGTTACGATAAGGTCGCAATGCCCATTCACGGCGGCGTTATGACGCTCCCGCAAGGACAAATGTCCTGGTTTGGTCTGAAAAAACAACTTCTGATGTCTCAATCGAGCGATTCTTCCGCGGCAGAGTGGGGAAACTGGTACCTTACCGGTCAGAAGGCGGCCGTAACAGACGACGCGGGCGTTATAGACTTATACGAAAACGGTGTTGTACACAACCGCAGCGGAGCGAAAAAATACATCGTCGCTTACAATGGTTATGATTCCGTAACTACCACAATCAAAGGAAAGTTCACGCTTGCGTTTGACGACGTTCTTTCCATCGAGTATTTCGGCGACTATCTTAAAGGCTATTACTTCCGTAACGGCGCAACGATCTACGATGCTATTGCCGACGCGTGGAATAGTTATGATATTATAATGAAAAAACTCGCCGATTTTGACGAGGATCTGCAGACAAAAACGAAAGCGTACGGCGAAGATTATCTTACAGTTCTTTACGCGGGACTTCGTCAGTCGATCGCGGCGCACAAACTCGTTGCCGATCGCGAAGGCAACGTGCTTTTCCTGTCCAAGGAGTGCCACAGCAACGGCTGCATTGCCACCGTAGACGTAAGTTATCCGTCGATCCCGCTTTATCTTCTTTATAACCCCGAGCTTGTCAAGGGAATGATTCGCCCGATTTTCAAATTTGCGGACATGCCGGTATGGACGTACGACTTCGCTCCCCACGACGTAGGAACCTATCCGCATTGCTGCGGTCAGATCTACGCGTACACCGAACGCAACCACGCCGACGACGAAAAAGTCGAGGCGGGCGACACAATGTTTATAAACTGCAACAACGACCGTCAGGGTAACGAGTTCGACGTACCGTACACCTATCCGATGATTTACAATATGCCTAACCCCAATGGCAAAATGTACGGCTTCAAGTGGCAAATGCCCGTCGAAGAATGCGGCAATATGCTTATAATGTTTGCGGCGACGATCGCGGCGGACGGCGACCTCACCCTCGCGAAAAAGAACTTCAAAACGTTGAAAACGTGGGTCAAATACCTTAAAAAATACGGTCTCATGCCCGGCGATCAACTTTGCACCGACGACTTTGCCGGACACCTCGACAAAAACGTCAACCTTTCGGTAAAATCCATCGTCGGAATCCGCGCGTTTGCATATATCTGCGACAAACTCGGCAAAACCACCGACGCGCTTCTTTACGCCAATCTTGCGGACGAGTACGCCGCGAAATGGAAGGAGAAGTGCTGCGCGGACGGCAAACCGACCCCGCTCACGTTCGACGGCGGCGACACTTTCTCGCTAAAATACAACATGGCGTTCGACGTTCTTATGGGATTCGGACTGTTCGATAAAGACCTGCGCGAGGCGGAAGTCGACGCGTACATCGCCCGCAGCAACGAGTTCGGAGTTCCGCTCGACAGCCGCGCCGGCTTTACGAAAAGCGACTGGATTCTGTGGGCGGCGACGCTTACGGACGATGTCGAAAAACGCAAAAAACTCATTGCTCCCGTCGCCGATTTCCTTCGTCGTTCACCCACCCGCGTTCCCTTCTCGGACTGGTACGAAACGGTAAGCGGCCGTCAATGCGCGTTCCAGAACCGCACCGTCCAAGGCGGCCTGTTCATTCTTTTACTTGCCGACGGCAAAAAACTCAACGCGGACTAAACTAAGGCGGCGCGTCGAAAAATCGCGCATACGTATATGAAAAACAACGACGTTTCCGTCTTTGGAAGCGTCGTTTTCACGTGAAACATTGCCTGCGCCGACGTAAATCTTATAACGTAAACGCTCCGTTGGACGGCAACGACGTTTGCACGAAATTCTTCCGTTTTTGCGGCGGGCGCGACCCGACTGTCCGAAACGCCCGACCGACTGTTTGCGACAAACGCGGACACGGGGTCGGATTTTCTCCTGCGCGTTCGTATTATGCCTAACCATATAAGCGACGACCGTCCTTTAATATATAACGTTTGCACCCGTCCGTCGACGCGTTTGCCGAACGATTATTCAGCGTCTTAGACGAATCGATTTAAACAAAACGCCCTGCGTTGTTTTAAATGTGTTTTCGGCGGGCAAAGCGGTTGACACATACTCGCGGTTGTGTTATACTAATGAGGTTATGACGATCTTGTGTCGTCATGGTGAAAACCTATAGGGCGTAACGGAGCGACCGCGACCTGAAAGTGAAAATGCGTTTTTGTACGCAACGCTTAACAGTTACCGCTCCGCGGGGGCGTAAACCCGTCCTCAAAGGCAAGGAGAAAGAAAAATGTTGGAAACGAAAAAGAAACTTAGCGCGCGCGATTACGTGTGCATAGCGAGCATGTTGTTCGGTATGTTTTTCGGCGCGGGGAACCTGATTTTCCCCGTTCAGTTGGGGCAGAACGCAGGCAGCAACGTATGGGTAGCCACACTCGGCTTCCTTATAACCGGCGTAGGTCTTCCGCTCCTCGGCGTGGCTTCGCTCGGTATGAGCCGCAGTAACGGACTTCTGGATATGTCGTCCAAAGTCGGCAAGCCGTTCGGAAAATTCTTCACGATCGCGCTGTACCTCACGATCGGGCCGTTCTTCGCGATCCCCAGATGCGCGGCGACGTCGTTTACGATCGGATTCGAGCAGGCGTTGCCGCTCGGCGACCTCGCGTGGCTTTTCCTTCTTTTGTTCTCGGCGGCGTTCTTTATCGCCGTTCTGGCGTTCTCGCTGTTCCCCGGAAAGATTCTCACCTGGATCGGAAAAATCCTCAACCCGACGTTTCTCGTTTTCCTCGGCGTGCTTGTGATCGTGGCGATCGTTTCGCCGTCGGCACACGTTTCGGACGTCGCGCCCGTCGGCGACTACGCAACCAGACCCTTTATACAAGGCTTCCTCGACGGATACAACACTATGGACGCGCTCGCAAGCCTCGCGTTCGGAATCGTGGTTGTTCAGGTAATCCGGGACCTCGGAGTAAAAGAACCCGCGTCGGTCGCGAAAAGCACCGCGTTTTCGGGAATTTTCAGTTGCCTTTTCATGGCGTTCATCTACTTCGCCGTCACAATCGTCGGAACGCAAAGCCGCGGTTTCACGGAGATTGCCGAAAACGGCGGTATCGCGCTCGCTTTGATCGCCAAGCATTATCTCGGTACGGCGGGTCTCGTCATCCTCGCCGCAACCGTTACGTTCTGCTGTCTCAAAACCGCCGTCGCGCTCGTTACGAGTTGCGCCGAAACGTTCAACGGTATGTTCCCGAAACTTTCGTACAAAACCTGGGCGATAGTGTTCTCGGCGGTGTCCTTCCTTATCGCAAACCTCGGACTCAGCCTCGTTATCGGAATATCCGTTCCCGTACTTATGTTCCTGTATCCGCTGACGATCGTGCTTATCGTGCTGGTTCTGTTCGGAAACTTCTTCCGCAACGACCGCTACGTTTACGGATTTACGATCGGATTCACGTTCATCGGCGCGGTTTACGACTTCTTTGCGTCGCTCGCCGGAAACTTCAAACTCACGGGATTTAAAGCGTTCCTCGACACGATCGGAGTCGCTTTGCCGTTGTCGAAATACGGTCTCGGGTGGATCGTTCCCACCGCCGTCGGTCTCGTAATCGGTCTTATCGTGTACTTCGTGCGCAAAAAGAAAGGTCTCGTGCCTGCCGCCGCAACCGGCGATAACACCGTAACCGCCGACGAAATCGCAACCGAAACTGCCGCGTCCGAAGAAAACGAATAAACCGCGTTTTAACCGAAGATCAAAAAGAGATATAAAACGAAACGGACTATCCCGAACCGGTTAGTCCGTTTTTTATTGTCGGTATAGGAAAGAGGGGCTTAATAGGTAGGTTCACGAACGAAACACCTTTTCTGTGGGGGATTTCTCCGCTGCGTTCGGACTGTCGTCCTCACTCCGGTCGAAATGACAT
>ERZ780198.3350-NODE-3350-length-11004-cov-2.504430_pt1 | contig 11004 bp, 8 predicted proteins | sample MGYA00510979_ERZ780198 | MGnify/ENA primary metagenome ERZ780198 (study PRJEB29588, sample SAMEA2158039) | human gut metagenome | biome: human gut; feature: human-associated habitat; material: faeces | place: Denmark | collected 2008/2010 ...
GCGAGCCCCAGTGGCGCAGGAACGTCACCTTCTACCGCCCCGATGGCGTGGAGGTCGAGCTTTAACGACGGTGCTTTGTCCATCCGTGCAGACTTTCCCGATATGCCAAGGGCTCCCCTATTAGGGGAGCTGGCGCGCGTCAGCGCGACTGAGAGGTTTGATCCGTTTCAAACAGCCTTCAAAACTGCTCAATGTATCATGGAATCGAATCCCCTGTGCGGCCAGCTTTGAGCTGTCCATCACAAGGTTGCGGGAGAAATCAGCAGGCTCGATCTGCACCTGCACACCCAGCGCTTCGGCAAACTGCCGGGCCGTTGTGACCATGTCGGCATCGTTCTCGCTGCCAAAATTGTATATACCGCCGGGCAGCTGCAAGGCGGGGAAGAGCTGTTCCACTACCTCCCGCACCCAGCTGACACCCCGGTGATCGTGTGGCGAAAAGCGAACGGGAGTACCGTTTTGTGCGGCCTGCAGCAGGTTCAGCGGCAGATTGCCCCGGAGGGGCAGGCCATCACCGGGCAGATCGTACATCCACGGGGCCCGCAGAAGCACCGCCTCCGGGCAGAGCGCAAGGACCCGCTCCTCGGCCTCCAGTTTGTGGCGGCCATAGGTGTTGGCGGGGGAGAGCGGCAGCGTTTCGGGCAGGGGGCCGGGCTGGGTCACACCTGCGTACACCTGATCCGAGCTGAATGAGATCAGTTTGGCTCCGGTGTCCCGTGCAGCTTTTGCCATCCAGATGGGCAGTTCAACGTTGGCACGCTGGGATTCCTCCGGATGCTGCTGGCAGTAGCCGGTATCGGACAATGCCGCCAGATGCAGGATGACATTCGGCTGCACGGTTTCCACAAAACGGCGAATGTCGGATTCATCGGCAGCAGCCAGAGATCCGCGCGGGAAGGTGAAAAGCTCTGCACGGCCCTGCCACTGGTGCAGTACCCGGGAACCCACAAAGCCGGAGGAGCCGGAAATTAAGATCTTCATGCTCAGTGCACCAAAAACAGTTCCAACACAAGCACCACGGCACAGCAGGAGACGGACACCTGAAACAGACTGGCTCCGAACCATGCGGCGGCGATGCCCACTACCAGCGCGGCTGCACCGGCAATGGGGCTCTGGGTGGCGTTGATGATGGCCGGGAAGGTCATCACGGCCAGCGTTACATAGGGCACATAGTAGAGGAAGGATTGGATAAACTGGGTTTTGATGGGTTTGCGGATAAGGGTCAGCGGCAGCACGCGGATGGCGTAAGAAACGGCGGCCATCACGGCGATATAGACCCAATTATTGTAGGTCATGCCTGCACCTCCTCAGTTCCGGCAACTTCCGGTGCTTCGGGTGTAACAGGGAACAGAACGGCTGCCCCGCAGGAGATCAGCACCGTCAGCAGGATGGTGCGGGTGCCGTCCGAAAGGGAAGCGATGCCGGGCAGGCAGCCGCAGGCAAAGCTCAGGGCAAAGCTCAGCATCACCAGCACGGCAACGACCCTGTTCTTCCGGGCGGGGGGAATGATGATGGCCAGGAACATGCCGTACAGGGCCACGCTCAGGGCGCTGACCACACGCATCGGCAGCAGATTGCCTGCAATGATGCCCAGCGCTGTGCCCATGGCCCAGGCGGGGGCCGCCAGCGCAATGGCACCGTAGGTGTAGAACGGGTTCAGATAGCCGGGCCGTGCAATCGTGATGCCAAACAGCTCGTCGGTGACATCGTAGCCGATGATGAGCCGGTGGAAGAACGGCGTGCCTGGGGCAAATTTCTGGGCCAGAGCGCAGCTCATCAGCAGGTAGCGCGCGTTGGCAATCAGGGTGATGATGGCAACTTCCAGATAGGTGGCACCGGCAGCGATCAGCGAAAAGGCTGCATACTCACCGGCAGAAGCATTGTTGAACAGGCTTGCAAAAAAGCCCTGAATGGGGGTCAGCCCCGCATTACGGGCTGCAATGCCCAGTGAGAACGAGACAGCAAAATAGCCCAGCGCAATGGGCACACCATCCCGCATCCCCTCGCAGAATACCTTGCGACTGAATGCGTAGGGCTTTTGAGTGGTTTCCATGAGTGGTTACTCCTTTCCTACTTCAAGACACGAAAATAAGTATAGCACATTTACTTCCATCATGACAACTTCCACAGGATGACCACTTTAAAGAGATCTCCATCCACATCCAGCCGGAACGCCCCGCCCATAAGTTCGGTCAGATTGCCCGCGATCGAAAGCCCGAGGTGTTGCGGAAGATCAGGCAGGCCTTGTCATCCCTCCGCTCCAGGTTCAGATATACCCGGATGCCCGGCTATGCATATTTATAAATATTGTTGAGTAAATTATCAAAAGCGTGCCACAGATGCCTGTTCGATCCGCCCCATATAATTGATTATTGTAGAGAAAAACTGTTTAAAAACCAACCGGGAAAATGTTTAAGGTTTGTTTTAGACAAAAAAGCTGTACGCCGCCTGTGAATCCAGGTCATGCATACAGCTTTCTTTTTTTGTTTGATTTTTCACCGGAACTTACTGCACCGGAAACTGCCCGAGGTAATGTCCGTCCGTGGTATCCATACTGTAATAGTAGACACCGTCAGAGATCAGTCCTCTTGCCACCATTCCGTTCCAGTGATAGAACACGACTCTGCCATACGGATCATAGGAAAATCCGGTTGTGATCAGAGTTCCGTCACTGTTTGCAAATCCGTAGTCCAAACCATTTGCAAACTGGAACCAGCCTCCCTGCTCCATCGCGCCGTTTGCGTTCAGATAGTATACGCTGTTTCCGACAAACGTGATCTGATCCTTATAGAGATAACCCTGGGAATCAAAGTAGCAGGTATATCCCACACTCGGACAGTACTGGAAGTTCGTAAACACTTCGTGTCCTTCCGTATCAAGATAGATGATGTGCTCGCCGTCCGGATGATAGGTCAGGCGGTCTTTCATCGGGGTTCCGTCCGCCTGCATGTAATAAGTGTAACTTCCGTCAAAGACAAACCGGTTGATCAAAAGCGTGTTACTGCTGTCATAGCATCTGAGCTTTCCGTCACTTCCCCGGTAAAATGAGATCCTGTTATAAGTTGTCACCAATGTACCCGATGGTGTCTCCGGTTCCGATGGCGTTACCTGCGTCTGTTTCCAGTGCGCGTACAGCGTCTGGTTTGCTTTGATCGTTACGGTCGTTCCTGATTTTATCTGCGTTCCGCTGTTCGGATCTGTGAACCAGCCGAGGAACTGGCTGTTTGATTTGGTCGGCGTCGGCAATGTTCCGTATACATCCCCGGATACTACCGTTTTGGATGCCGTACCCACAGAACCACCGTTCGCGTTAAACGTAACTTTGTAAGTAGCCGGTGTGATATTGCTTGTATATGCCTTGATTCTGAAGTTCTTATTGTGGTTTACACCATAATCAACCCATCTTGTTCCGGATTTAAAGAAACTCTGTCCCTTCTTCGCAGTTGCCACACACTTGATCGAATTCCATAAGGTTGTGCTCTGTTCTGCCTGAACCGATATACTCTCTCCTGACTTTTCCAGTTCAACGATCGTTGCGAACGTTGTCCCCTTCTTTAAAACTACGCTCTTATTCAACTTGACCGTATACGCTCCCGCATAGGAAGTCGTTCCTGTTGTCGTCGCCGATGATATCAAAGTTCCGCTTTCCGGATTGGACGCGTCTTTGAGATCTTTGTATACACGGATCTTATAATTGACTTTGGAATTCTCCGGCAATACAAAAGATACCGCCTTTAATTCCTCATACGCATTTGAATTCGCCTGAAATACGTTCGCCGCTACCATTTTACCGCCCGAAGCCATATTGATATTGACAGACGCGATACTTCCGTCGTACTGGTAGTTATGTCCATAGTTGTTTGCCGGCTCTGTCAAAAATACATATGCCGCATTCTTTAAAGATGTATCCTCATAGGACATCCAGAAATATCCGTACTTGCTCATGTTATCTTTGCCCCAGCTGTTACGGATCAGCCAGGCACCGTTTCTCGACGGCTGCTTTTTAAAATTGGTCTTTGAAAAATTGTCATCCCATCCTACGATAGAGATTGCGTGATTCGTATAGGCGGATGAATAATTGTAGTACGCATTGGTACTTGAGTTGTAGTAGCTGTCGCTGTGATAATAACTTGCCGCAACCGCTCCGTAGGTCATGATCGCCTTTTTCGCACCATTGGGGTTGGTCTTTATATCGATCAGATAATACCCCTGCACATGTGCAGTATCCTTATTATATTCATACCCGCTGCTCAGTCCGTTGCTTAAGGTGCTGCTCGCCTTGCTGTACGGAACTGTGGATTCATCCGCAGCCCCTCTCCAGTTCATCAGAGATACTGTGGAATAGATATAGTTTCCACCACGATCCAGATAATTCTCCGACGCATTAGACAGATAGCTTACCGAATCCCCGGCAGTTCCACCAACCGGATCCTTGCCTCCGTGATAGGTAAAATACGCAAGCTGAAGCTCGGAAAGATCCTTTGACACATTATATTTGCGCGCCAGACTCATTTCCGCCGAAGCAAGCGAACCAAATGTCCAGCAGGTTCCATACGGATTCTGGTTGCGCACTGCCGGAAGTTTATATCCTCCGGTAAATCCCGAAGCTTTCGGATTGTAGGTCGCCGGGATCGAAGATGCCGTCAGCGCCTCATTTTCCAGTTCCACATCATCCATAAGCGGTACATCGGTATCTTCCGGTGCCTCAACATAACCACCGTAGATATCCTGTCCATCCTCGGTCTGTCCGATCACTTCTTCCTGGAACACAGTACCCTCCGGCACACCGGATTCTGTTTCAATCACATCTCCCTCCGGCGCGTCCATAATGATATCTGTTTCCTCGTCTGTTCCGTCCTCTGCCGCAAACAGTTCTTCCCCTGCTTCCGCCTCCGGGAGCGCCATGTCATCCTCTGCTTCCGCTTCTGTAATGACCGATTCTTCCTCTGCTTCTGCCTCATCGACAACCGGTGCCTCTTCTGCTTCTGCCTCCGCTTCTGTCTCCTCGACAACGATCTGTTCACTCTCTGCCTGAAAAGGCTCTGCAAACAGTGTGGTTGGAGTGGAAGCAAACAGCATACCGACTGTCAGTATACCAGCTAGCCATTTTTTCTTCATTTTCTGATAACTCCTCCTCTTTTCGTGTTTGGTTTGCCTGTCCATTATAATATAATGCACTTTTTATTTCCATTATTTTCTGTTTTTTATCTTTCCGCTATTCATGCCGCAGTGCCTCGATCGGATCCAGATTTGCCGCTTTATACGACGGCAGCATCCCAAACAGGATTCCGATCACCATGGAAAAAAGCACTGCTCCCACGGCCGCCGGAGCACTGATGGCAACCGGTGTCTCGCTCACTTTTGCGATGATCTCGGCAAGCGCGATCCCGACTGCGACACCGATGAGTCCGCCGAAACTCGTGAGCACCGCCGCCTCGGTCAGAAACTGCGCCAGGATCTTTCCTTTTCTTGCCCCGATCGCTTTCTTTAACCCGATCTCCTGCGTGCGCTCCGTCACCGACACGAGCATGATGTTCATAACGCCGATACCGCCGACCAGAAGGGAGATCCCCGCGATCCAGATCAACATTGTGTTGGTGGACGCGCTGAGTTCCTGGATCTGTTTTGCCTGCTCTAAGAGATCCTCCGCCTTATACTGGATCGTATCGTCGGAAACGCTTAAATGATCGTTTAGGATTCCGGCGCATTCCTTTCCGACCACAGTCATATCATCCGTGCTTTCCACCTTCACGATCAGATTCTGCGGTTCATCATACTGATAAATGATCGGCCAGGTCGTATCCGGTATGTAGACTTTTCCACTGCTGTCTTCCGCGTAAGTGTAATAGTCATCAATGCTGTTTATGACCGGCTCAAATGTCTTTTGCGCAACTATGATCCCCACGACCAGATACGGTTCCCCCTGAATCTCGATCGTCTTTCCGACCGCGTCCTCTCCCTGAAACAGCGCCTCACTCGAATTTTCATCGAGCAGCGCCACCTTATGGTAATTCTCATAGTCAGAGGTATCAAATCCCCGTCCCTCCCGCAGAATATAACCGCAGGTGGCAAGATAATTCTGATCGATCCCCATCACATATCCGCCGGACAGTGAATTTTCAAGATAATATACTCCGTCATAATCCTGACGGCTCAGATAAACCGACGCGTTTTTCACCCTGTCTGCCTGCCGGATCTCTTCTAACTCCTCTTGCCCAATGACCGGTACCCCGGCCGGCAGCTCGGAATAACTCATGTCATAGGGATAATCGCCCTGATAGAGCTGGATGCTCACCGTATTCTGCCCGGATCCGATCAGATTTTCCTTAATCTGCTCATTTGTCCCCTTAATTGTGGAAACAATCGCGATAATTGCCGCAATTCCGATAATAATGCCGAGCATCGTTAAAAAGGAGCGCATTTTGTGTGACCAGATGCCTTTAAACGAAAGCCGGATATTCTCAAACATTCGCACTCCTCCTCTCTGTCATCCCATAATAGGTGGTGTCTGCCTGCTTGGTACGAACGCCTTCCTTTGCTGTTTTCCCATAGGGAAAGGCAATATAATCGTCCGCCGTAATACCGGATCTGATCTCTATGGCACTTCCATATACCGTCTTTCCGGTCTTTACATACTGCTTTTTGAGCCGTCCGTCCCCGTCTTCTTTTAAAACATAATACTTTCCGTTCTCTTTTCTGACATAGGCTTTTTGCAGATAAATCGCGTCTGCGGACACATCCTGAGCTCCCTGGATCGTGATGTCCACCGCTTCTCCATTTGTCAGGGCTCCCGCATCCTCAATGTACGCGGTAAACTCATAATAGGAACTGTTTGGATTGCCGGAACCGTAGTATCCGCCGTCGGATGGGTATTCCGCGATCTCTGTGATCGTTGCGTCACACATGGCATTGCTCTGCCAGGAAGTCAGTGAGACCGGTGTGCCCGGTGTCACCTGATCTAACAAAAGCTCGCCGATCTGCCCTTTGACATACAGTCCGTCCGATCCTGTGACCACAAGGAATGCGCTGCCGTCACCGGGCAGATTGTCCACATCCTGAAGCGTCTTTACCACACCGTTTATGGACGCGTATACCGTTGCGTCCTCCGCCTGTTTTTTTAATTTGGTCAGCTCCAGCTGCGCCGTGCGCAGGCTTACATCCAGATCCCTTAGTTTATTCTTGGTCGTTAAGATCTCCCTTGCCAGTTCTTCCTTTGTATAGCCGATCTCCACCTCCGTGTCCTCTTCGGGCTCTTCCTCAGGCTGTACCGGTTCCTCGGTAACTTCCGGTTCGATCACATTTTCCCAGGCTTCATCGGTCTCAAGATCCGCCGCATCATACGCATCGCTGATCTCATTCGGATTTCCGGACTGCTGACTGTCCTCCTGCTGCTGAAAAAGCCAGTCCTCCCGGTCGTCCTCCGGCGTCACATCTGCTGTCGTTTCCTCTTCGGTATCCTCCTCGATCCATGGTTCTTCCGGCTTTTCCTCGATCGGCGTCATATTTTGCAACCTGTTTAACGCCCGTTCCGCGATCGCTGTATTATTCTGAATGGTCTCTATATCCAGTTCTTTCATCTGGATTTCATACTGTATGGAAGTCTCATCGTATTTTAACAGGGGATCTCCGACCGACACGGTCTGACCTTCTTCCACATAAACTTCCTCCACCTGCTGTTCACTGTTTAGATAGATCTGCTGCGCCACATCATTGGTGACCACACCGGAGCACTCCATATCCGAACCCCAGTATCCCCAGTCCAAAGACGCAACCGACCAGACTTCTGCTTCCGTATGTTTGTCCCGGTAATTTTTATAGCCGGCATATCCGCCCGCGCCTCCGCCGCCAAGGATCGCCGCAGTGAGCAAAAAGACAAGAATTTTCTTTTTCATGAAGCATCCTCCTTCTCTTTTAAGATCTCACCGTCCACAATGCGGAGTGTTCGCTTCGCATGCGCCGCGATCTTCTCATCGTGGGTGATCATAACAATCGTAACGCCTTCTTCATTCAGTTTCCGGAACAGATCCATGATCTGCGCGCCCGATTTTGAATCCAGTGCCCCGGTCGGTTCATCCGCCAAAAGGATCTTTGGGTTATTGACCATGGCCCGCGCGATCGCGACACGCTGTTTCTGTCCACCGGAAAGCTGCGTCGGCTTAAATGTGACACGATCCGAAAGCCCGACACGATCCAGCGCTTTCTTTGCCGCCTCACGCCTTGCCCGCTTCCCGACTCCCGCATAGGAAAGCGGAAGTGCCACATTTTCCAGTGCGGTTTCTCTCGGCATCAGATGAAAGCTCTGAAACACAAAGCCAATGCTGTTTAATCTGAGATCGGATAACGCGCGGTCTTTTAACCCGAGTACATTCTGCCCGTCCAGTTCATAGCTTCCGGAAGTCGGATGATCCAGACAGCCGATGATGTTCATCAATGTGGTCTTTCCGGATCCGGATGGACCCATGATCGCCACATATTCGCCCTTGTCCACCTGAAGAGATACATCCTTAAGCACCGGTATCACCAGCTTATCCTGCGTATAGTCCTTAAAAATATGTCTGAGGTCAAGGATCATGGCGCCACCTCCCCATATTCCGTATCATACATGCTCTCCATATCGTAACTCTCGGTTCCGTACATACTTTCCATATCATAGCTCTCGGTTCCGTACATGCTCTCCATGTCGTAGCTTTCGGTTCCGTACATATCGGTATAAAGCGGCGAACTGTAATCCACCAGGGCTTCATCATCAACTGCTTCCACTCCCTCATACAGACCGGGCATCGGATACGCGATCCGGTCTGTCTCCTCAAGCCCGGAAACGATCTGGTATTCATCGAGGTTCTCATCATACTCCCCGGTTTCCACCTGACATTTTTTCAGTCTTCCATCGGCATCCGCCGCCCATACATAAGGCGTCTCTTCCTCAAACACCAGATAACTGCCATAAAGCCAGATCCCCTCTTTGACCTCCTGCTGTCCGAAATCCGGTTCTATGTATACATGCTGTCCGAGCATCAGTCCATCCGCCGAATCCAACGTCACATAAAACGGATAACTGGATGACTGCTGCATCGAATCGCTACTGCTGCTGTAAAACATCGAAGAGTCCGAATCTGTCTGTGTGCTCTCCGTATCGATCTTTACAACTGTTCCCCGCCAGATCAGGCTCTCATCTACTCTGGAATGGACGATGACCGCCTGTCCTTCACTGATACCGCCGATATTCTGTTCATTGACCTTTCCTTTGATCTGAAATTCCCCGGTCGCAAGGATCGTCATGTACGCGCCGCCCGATCCCGTATCATCATTCCCGGCGGTGTTTATGTTCTTCACGACACCCGGTATCTTGCTTTTGATCACGGAATCACTGATCGAGGTATTGATCTTGTCGATCCCCGCTTTCTTACTCGCAAGCTCATACTGCGACTGACGGATCGAAGTCTGTACCGTCTGTATCTGTGTCGTGTAATCAAACCTCGCGTCATCGGTCGTCGCTTTATCCCGCTCGTTTGTAAGCGCTGTGATCTGTTCGGTGTAGGTCGTGATCTGATTGTTTATATTTTCGATCTCAAGCTCCGCCTGCTGAAGTTCCAGCTTCAGATCCGAGGTATCGTAGGAAAATAACGGTGTTCCTTCTTCCACCTCATCGCCCTCCTCCACATACACCTCAAGAAGCTTTCTGCTTGTATCCAGATTCACTTCCCAGGTATCCTGCGGTTCAACCACACCGGAATACCGGTTGTTTGCGCCGGTCGCCGTCTGCATGATCTTTGCTACCGACTCCACATATACCTTGTCCTCACAGCTCTTTGCCGCGTTTTTGTAAAACTTTCCGTAAAGGTACCAGCCGCCCGCACCGACTGCCGCGAGCACTGCCACTGTCCCAAGAATGACCCCGATCTTCTTTTTCCTCATCTCTTCTCCTTTTCTATTTCAGATAATCTTCTCTTCGCTTCCTTTTTTAATAAAAAACAGGATGATCAAAAACCTGTTTCGTTCTTAATCATCCTATCATATCCGCCGCGAAATTACATCCCGCGCACTCTTAATTTTTCTTAAATTTTCTTTTATTTAAGCGGATATTTATCCGTTAATTCCTTAACGATCGCTTTTGCCTGCTCTGCGCCGCTCTCACCGTTTTTGATCATGATCGCGATCGCTTCCGCTACCTTGTCCATATCCTCTGTGTTCAATCCTCTTGAGGTAACTGCCGGTGTTCCAAGACGGACACCACTGGTTACGAACGGAGACTGCGGATCGTTCGGGATCGTGTTCTTGTTTGCCGTGATGTTTACGGAATCTAACAGTTTTTCCACTTCTTTACCAGTCAGGTCATATGGTGTCAGATCCACTAACATCAGGTGGTTATCTGTTCCATCTGATACGATCTTAATCCCTCTGTTCTGTAGACCTTTACATAATGCCTGTGCATTGGCAATGATGTTCTTCTGGTATTCTTTGAACTCAGGCTGTAATGCTTCTTTGAAGCAGACTGCTTTTGCTGCGATCACATGCATTAAAGGTCCACCCTGAATACCCGGGAAGATTGCTTTGTTGAAATTATATTTCTCAGCAGCTTCTTTATTACATAAGATCATACCACCTCTTGGTCCTCTAAGAGTCTTATGTGTCGTTGTCGTTACCACATCTGCATATGGGATTGGGCTTGGATGAAGACCTGCTGCAACTAAACCTGCAATATGTGCCATATCTACCATTAAAACTGCTCCACATGCATCTGCAATCTCACGGAATTTCTTGAAATCGATCGTTCTTGCATATGCACTTGCTCCTGCAATGATCATCTTTGGCTTACACTCCATTGCAATTTCCATTACTTTATCGTAATCGATATATCCTTCATCATTTACTCCGTAAGGTACGATATTAAAATAAGTACCGGAGAAATTCACAGGACTTCCATGTGTTAAATGTCCGCCATGATCTAAATTCATACCCATAACAGTATCACCCGGTTTTAAAATAGCATACTGGACTGCCATA
>ERZ780198.3351-NODE-3351-length-11003-cov-35.433230_pt1 | contig 11003 bp, 6 predicted proteins | sample MGYA00510979_ERZ780198 | MGnify/ENA primary metagenome ERZ780198 (study PRJEB29588, sample SAMEA2158039) | human gut metagenome | biome: human gut; feature: human-associated habitat; material: faeces | place: Denmark | collected 2008/2010 ...
CAGACGATCTCCTTGGTCTCGTATCCGATGATGGAGACGGTGATCACATCGTTGGTTTTCAGGTTGCTAAGTTTGAACTTTCCGTCAATGTCAGTGGTCTCACCCGTTGATCCACCCTTGACAAAAACGGCCGCGCCGATGACAGGGCCATTGGCGTCCTTGACTGTACCGCTGACGGAACCGCCCCTGTTCTGGGCACCCGCCGCGGCAGAGAACGATACGAACAGAGCGACAGCAGCCACAACAGCCGCCATTCCTCTGAATATCGAAGACTTGATTCTGTTTAACATAATTTTAAAATATTGGTTTTGTTGTGTAGTATGTCAATGTGTGTGTACTTTCTCTTCTTTTCTCTTCTTTTCTCTTCCGTCTCTTCCGCTTTTTCATCTCTTCCGCCTTTTCTGTCTCCTCAGCTTCTTCCTCTTCTTTTCTTTTCTTTTCTTTTGCCTTTGTCGCTCTCCACTCTCTCTCTTGCCTCTTATCCTCCTTTTCCTCTGTTTTCTCATCCACTTCTTCCGTCTCTTCTGTCTTCTCTGCTTCCTTTTTTTCTTTTGCCTTTGTCGTTTCTACCGTTTCTTCCACCTCTTTTCCCCTCTTTTTCTGCCGCTCCTTTCGTCTCTTCCGCTTCTCTCGCTTTTTGCCCCTTTTGCTCCCTTCCCATCTTCCGTCTTCTGGCTTTTTCTGCTCCTTTCACCTCTTTCTTTCTCTTCTGTTCAAAAGCCCAGTCAATTTAGCCTGCTCCTGGTATTTATCCCAGCTGATGTCTCCACTTTCTACCTCTTTTGTCCCAAAGCTCGGTCAATCTTAGGATGTTTGTCTCAACCTCCAGATTAAGCCTATGGAATATTTATTCATTATGCAAAGTAAAGTATCATTTTGTAAATATACAAGAGGTTTTCTTCGGAAATGATAAGCTGCGGTTAAATTTTGTTTAATAATATTAACGAAATCGATTGCTCAACTTTCATCTGTTGATTTCCTGTCCCCTCCCCTGGCCATTTCCCTGTCACGTTTATTTCTTCCGCATCTCTTTCATATTTTTTCCCCCTTCCCCGTAGCCCTTGTCATCCCTCTCTTCCTGGTGCGTGATTCCTCTTCGCACCTGGAGTCCGTTCCCGCTGTCGTTCAGTCACTTGCGCTTCCAGGTGCGTGAGAAAAGTCGCACCTCGGAGCCCCGCCCCACATCCAGACCCTCTGAGTGGCCTTCCCTTTCTTCCAGGTGCGTGATTCCCTTCGCACCTGGAGTCCGTTCCCGCTGTCGGCCAGTCACTTGCGCTTCCAGGTGCGAGAGAAGAGTCGCACCTCGGAGCCCCACCCAGCGTGCTGGCCCTCTGAGTGGCCATCCCACTCTCCCTGGTGCGCGATTCCCTTCGCACCTGGAGTCCGTTCCCGCTGTCGGCCAGTCACTTGCGCTTCCAGGTGCGAGAGAAGAGTCGCACCTCGGAGCCCCACCCAGCGTGCTGGCCCTCTGAGTGGCCATCCCACTCTCCCTGGTGCGCGATTCCCTTCGCACCTGGAGTCCGTTTCCACTGTCGTTCAGTCACTTGCGCTTCCAGGTGCGTGAGAAAAGTCGCACCTAGAAGCCCCGCCCCACGTCCCAGTCCTCCGTGTGGCCTTCCCTTTCTTCCAGGTGCGTGATTCCCCTTCGCACCTGGAACCTGAAATGGCGGATATTCAATGATTTGCAGTTCCAGGTGTGAATTAGCCGTGGAATATTTGGATAGTTTGCTGATTTGTTTGTACCTTGCCGATGGAAAAGGGATGGAATTCCGTCCTTGAATATTAACTTAAACAAAATGTGGCGTTTATGGTTGAGGTGAAAGATTTGAACGAAAGAAAAACTGGGCAGGAGCCAGTGAGAGAGCAAGAGGAGGCTGGATGGTTCCACATTTGCTCGCAAGGACTGGAGGGTGTGGACTTGTTCCCGGATGAGAAAGCCTTCATAACTGGGGTGAACAAGTTCGCGGCGGCCTTCAAACTATTCGGAGAAGACATCGAGGTCGCGATCCTTGTGCTCGTGTCAACCCATTTTCACTCATTGGCTTGGGGGCGGAGAACCGATGTGGTCAGGTGTGCGGAAAGATTCAAGAAAACAATCAGTATGTACTATTCCCACCGCTTCGGCACTTCGAAAGTGATGAGCAGGGTGTGGGTCAAGGTAGGGAGGGTGGACTCTGAGGAATACCTTAAGAATGTTGTGGGCTACATCCTTAACAATCCTCGAAAACATCACGAGACGAACAACCCATTCTCCTATCCTTGGAGTTCCATCCTTGAATATTTCGCCGCGGAAGGCTATTCCTCAGTCTTGCGGCCAAGGATTGCCGACATCCTTCCGTGGCAGAAACCGAAAGTTATCGGGACAAGCCGTCCGGTTCCGCAATCCTGGAAACTTTATGCCAACGGGATGGTGGCATTCGGCTCATTTATCACGACCAAGCGACTGGAATCGGTGATCAAGACAATCGGCTCGCTTTCCTATCTGGTGAACAAGGCGGACCTGAACGCCAATCAGGGAGAAGCGGTCCGCTACCCTGTCAATGATCGGGAGGTCAGGAGCGCGGTCGCACGAATATGCCCGATGATGTTCCCTGACACCATCGGGCGATTGGACGAATCTGTTCTTGCTCCAGTGCGGAACACTGGTTATTGTCTGAAGGAGATGCGGAAATCCATCGGCTCAGCGGCAGAGGAAATGCTGGCGAAACTCAATTCCAATCAAGTCGTTACGCTGAGGAATATCCTGTCGACCCGCTATGGCTTCCCCTTGAAGATCGTTGACCGTGTGCTTGGCTCCGGCTTCATATAAGCTAAAAAATGGTAATTCTATATCGGTTAACTAATATATTTCTTAACTTGCTAATAGATAAAGAAATATCCCAGGAGGCCGTATTCGTTTGTAGTTATCTGAGCATTAGCGTGATGGGCTGAAAAGTTAGTCAACACGAATATAGTTACCCCGAAATTGTCGTTTGGCGGTTGGGGGAGATTATTTCTCCCGTGGCAGGAAAGCGAAATGTCCCGGAATATCTCCGGTGGTCGCACTCCATTTCTGAGCGCCGGACTTGGAATAGCAATATAGAGTGCCGCTGGAGGTGTAGTTCTTTGCGTCGGTGATGTATATGTCACCGTTTGTCGGATGAACCGCGATTCCGTAAGGTGACACGATCTGGCTTTCGGTTCCGTCAGTGATGATCTTTCTGGAGACGACGCTGGCACGTGCCGCATCGACGATGGCGTAACTGATTGTGCTGCTGGAGGTGACGTAGTTGTACTCGCTGCTGTAGATGTAGAGAGAGTCATTGGCTATTGCCATATTGGACACGGGAATATTCATCGTCTCAGCGACTTTGTACTGTGCCCCGTCTTTTTCCAGACGGTACAGATTCGAGGCGACATCAACATAATTGCCGTTGGATGACACCCATAGATTGCCTTTGGAGTCAGCCTTGATGTGGCAGAGGTTGATCGCGACATCAATCTTGTAAACCTCTTTCATCGAATCCAGGTCTATGACAGAGACGGTTGAGTCATAATCCGGAGCCCTGTGGCCACCTGAATTGGCCACATAGACGTTGTTCCCGATGATGGCAATCTCTTCAGGCTGGTATCCGACCTGTGTCTCACCCTCAATCTTGTACGTGTCAAGGTTGACTTTGAAGACAGATCCTTTGCGGTCAGCTGAGAACTCAGCGTCAGAACCAACGTAGGCGGTTACGTATGCGTAGTTGTCCTTGAACGCGATGTACCTGCAGTTCGCGATGTCGATCTGGGTGATTCTCTTTGCTGTGTAGGCATCCATCACCTCCACCTTGTGCGAACCGTTGACGACGGCGAACAACCTTCCGTCATAGATTTGGAGATCGTTGCCGGTGTCTCCCAATCCTTTGACAACCGTCGGATTCTTTTCTGCGTAGATTCCGCAGGCATAGGAGGCCTCGCGGTAGTCGAGAAAGTCGATGTCAGCCTTGTTGCTGCCCATATTGCCCTCATTGAGGACGTACATTCCTATCGGATCCGCATCGGGATCTGTCTGGAATCCGAGTGGGCCGTACACTGGAGGAACGATGGTCTCTTCCTTGCGGCAGCCGCAGATGGCCACCCCGAAAAACAGGACGATGGCCAAGGCTTTGATGATTTTGTTTGTGTGTCTCATAACATATTGATTTAAAAATTAAAACTCGTGACAAACCGACAGTTCGTCTTCGGCATCGGGTAGTTCAGCACCACGTCGTAGTCCTGGCCGAAGAGGTTGTTGATCTCGGCGGTTAGTTTGAGGGTGCGGGTGCGGATGGCGAAGGACTTCTGCACTGAGAGGTCGCTGGTGTACCACGGCTGGGTGTGGTTCCTTGGGATGTTCTCCTGCTGGTTGTAGCGCTCGCCGGTGTAGATGAAACTGTAGTTCAGTCCCCAGCCCTTGTAGAAGAGCGACAGCACGGCCGAACCACTGTGCCAAGGAATATACGGGATCTGGTCCCGGTAATATGTGTCTGCGGAATCCGTGACATCTATCGCCTCCTGGTAAGTGTACTGGAGTCTGGCCGTGGCCTCCACCTCGCCGAAAGCCCAGGCCGAGTTCAGGGCGATGTCAACCCCCTTGATGTCCACCTCTCCGAGATTGAGCATCGTCCAACGGAACTGCTGACCTTTCGGGTAGGCTATGATCTTATCCGTGATGTGGTTGTAGTAGGCGTCCACGGAAGCGTCGACAGTGCGCAGAGCGGGCATATTCATAAAATTCTTGGTGTATTTCAGTCCGATGTTGAACTGCTCGGCGTATTCAGGCTTCAGGAAGGCATTGCCCATATCCGTGTAGTAGAGGTCGTTGAACGTCGGCATCCTGAACATCCGCTTGTAGAACGCGCGCACCGACAGGTCCTGTCTATGGAACGGCTTGTAGGACAGGAAGAAAGCCGGTGTGGCGACCGCCTTGTCCGGCCTGGCCTCGAAACGCTTCACCTTCTCGTGCACGAAATAACCCAGAACGCTGGCCTGGCCTTTGATCCTGCCCCATTCGAATGCTGTCGCCAGCGCGGCCATCTGCGTGTAGCGGGTAGGGTAGGGGAATGTGCCGTCGCTTTCCGTCGGCATGTAGAATTTCGCGTCCAGGGTGTTCCACTGGAAATCGTATTCGAGGGACACCTCCCAGTTCTCCATTATATTATAGAGGTTCGCGCAGGAAGCGTACAACTCCTTCTGTCGGTAGGTGTTCTTCGTCTGGATCAGTTTCGCGTCCTGATTCTCGTAATGTGTGTAGTCGGCGGCGTATTTGGCGTTGATCAGGGATCTGAACTTCGGGCTCCACTTGTTCGTGAAAGAGCCTTGGATGAACGAGTTGGTGTCCCAAAGCCTCTCGCCGTTGCGGAACACGTTGTTCACGATGGCACCCGGAATGCCCCTCTCCGAGTTGTATGAATATGCCCGGACGGTCCACCGCCCTTCGTCGAGCGTTCCGTGCAGCGCGGCTTCAAGCCTGGTGGCGTTGATGTCGCCGTTGTGCCGGACAGCGGTCGTGTCGTAGGCGATCTCTCCCAATGAGTTACGCCTGAGGTAACGGAACTTGTACTTGCCGGTGGCGTTGACCCATTCTCCGCTGAGTGAGGCGCTTACTGCATCCGAGATCTTGTACTCGCTGCGGATGGACGGATTGATGAGGCCGAATGATCCGGTCTTCATCGTGGCCTTGAAGTTCGCGTTCCGACCATTCTCGAACCGCGGCCTCCGGGTCGTGATGTAGATCGTTCCCGAGGCCCCGAAGTCCTTGGCTGACTGGAAGATGTCGCTTTTCTGCCCGTTGTACAAGGAAATCTCCTCCACATCGTCCAGCGAGAATCGTCCCAGGTCCACCTGTCCGTTCTGTGCGTTTCCGAGCTGTATTCCGTCATAGAACACGGCCATATGGTTTGTGCCCATCGAGCGGATGTTCACGGTCTTGAGGCCGCCGACCCCGCCGTAGTCTTTCAACTGCACTCCGGAGAAATAGCGGATAGCGTCAGCGACCGAGAAACTGTTCAGTCGTTGAAGCTCCTCTTCCTTCAGGGTCTGCGCCGGGATGACCTCCCGGTATTTGTAACCGGCAGGGGTGCCGATGATGATGGACTCCTTGATAACCTGGGTGCTATCCAATGAATTATCCTTCCGGTGAACAGCTGTGGAGTCGCCGGAAGTCTGTGCAAAAACCACCTGCCCGCATTCCAGAATGCAGGCCGAGGCTATGAGACGGTATATTCGTTTCATAAATTTTTAGTCCGGCCGCCGCCCGTGATCCCGCAGGCAAGGCCGTAAAGTTTTGCGAAGGCAGGTCTTCTGACTCGCTCCTGACGCGGCGCCTTCCCGGCGGTATGGAAAACTGAATATTCAGTGTCCGGCCAGTGGCATAAGAAAGCCGCGTCATATTTATAAGGAACTCACAGCAGCGGGTACTGTCCCGGATTCACACCGGATTCCCTTTTGATCCTTGGCCTCAAACCTGAGCCAAAGAACCTTCACGGGGCAAAGATAGCAATCATTAGAATCATTGTCAAATCCGGGGGGCTGTTTTGATTTGTTTGAAATGTCCTAAAAGTCAACTTTTACAAGTAATAATCTATAAAACCGAGTTAACCGAAATCAGGAAAATACATTGAAGTGAAAAACTTCACCCGGACAAATTCCGACATCCGGCAATTTTTTCGTAATTTTGGACTATGAAAAAGTTTGTTCTCTCGGCAGTCTTGACACTGCTTTGCGCCGTGATGCTTCCGGCGCAGACCAAAATTATGTCCCACAGAGGCTTCTACGCCCATCCTGGGTCTTTTGAAAACACTTTGACCAGCCTTGCCGGCGCCCAGAAACTCGGCGTGGAAAGCGTCGAGCTGGACGTGCATCTCACCACTGACGACTCGCTCGTGATCCTGCACGGCCCGATGATCCCCAGGACGAAGTACAAGGATATTCAGAAACTTGACTATGCCACCGTCAAGAGCTGCACCCTCCCGAACGGCGACCATATTCCTTCATTAAGGGAATATTTCACCCAGGCGAAGCGCACTCCGGCGCTGAAGTTGTTCCTTGAACTCAAGTCGCATCCGACTCCGGCGAGGGAAACCCAGCTGGCGGAGAAGGTCATCGCTCTCTGTGATGAAATGAATATGTACGATCAGATGTGCTTCATCTCTTTCAGCGAGCATCTCTGCGACGAGGTCCTGCGTCTGCATCCGGGTGCTGAGGTGATCCCGATCACGTCCAGGAAGACATATTCAGTGAAAGAACTCAAGGACAGGGGCTACGCCGGTGTGTCCTATAATTATAATGTGGTGATCAACTCCGCCCACTATCTGGACGAGGTGCACGCGGCCGGACTTCAGACGGTCCTCTGGCCGGTGAACAGTTATGATCTCGCCGATTTCGCGATGAGGCACGGTGTCACCTACGTCTCCACGGACCAGCCGCAGGGAATGAAACGCCTTATGGACTCAATCCGCGAGCTGAGGTGGAAACAGGAGAAGAAGTTGATCTGCTTTGACTTGGATGGAACTTTGACTCAGCACAAGACCCAGCTGACCGCAGCCAACAGGGCGGTGCTCGATACTCTTGCAAAGCGTTACGAGATCATCATGGCGGGGGCTGGCAATTGCAAGAGAATCTACAAGCAGATGGGTGAATATCCTATCACAATCCTTGGCAACTATGGCATGGCCGAAAGCCGTATTGTGGACGGCAAGTTCCAGATTGTCAGGGAGGACAAGGCGCAGGTGGACAAAAAGTTCTTCGAGAAGAGCTGCAACTATCTGCGCAAGAAATATGGTTACACCGACTTCAGCGGCGAGTCTCTTGAATATCACGAGTCCGGTATGGTGACTTTCGGACTGCTTGGCACCAAGGCCGGCAAGGAGGCCAAACTCACTTTCGATCCGGACAAGATCAAAAGACGCGCGATGTTCCCGGAGGTTAAGGAAATATTCAAGGATTATTCCGTGTTCATCGGTGGCACAACTTCGTTCGACATCACTCCTAAGCAGTACAACAAGTTGGATGCTGTGTTGCGTTATGCCGCCGAGCATGGCTACTCGTTTGACCAGATCCTGTTTGTCGGGGACGATTTCGCGGACGGTGGCAACGACAGCCAGATCCGTCTCGGCGGAATGGATTATATCCAGATTGATGATTATACGAGATTGCCAGAGAAGTTGGAATTTTTGTTCTAAACCGATAAAATCAAAAAAAATCATTGAGTTTAAGGATTGATTTCATAACTTGCGCCATCAAAATTTTTCAAGGATGTTTTCGGAAGCCCACACATATCGACAGCAGCAGTTCCAGCAGGGATTTCAGAGCCAGAATGTTCAGGTCCTGAGCGATTTCGTGTGTGCCGGTCTTCCAGCCTGACGGCATATTCATTACGGAAAAAGGATATTATGATTTAAATATTGAAGGCTGGTCTCTCGTGGATCAGCCTTCTTCCTTTTTGAAGCGGCCTTGAGGTTTGAGGATAGTTTTGATTACACAATATATAGTTAAGGAAATACACACCTTTAACAAATAGACAAATTATGAGCATTGACAGATTTGATCTGGTGAAGGAATCCTTCGAGAAGAAGGCAGTTCCGGCTGAGCGCCCTGAGGGCAAGACCTCCGACTACTACGGAGAACTGGTCTTTGACCGTCCCAAAATGCACAAGTACTTGGACGCCAAGACCCTGAACGCACTCCTTGACTGCATCGACAACGGAAAGTCCCTTGACAGGGAGACCGCTGACGGAGTCGCAAAGGGTATGAAAGAGTGGGCTATGGAGCATCACGTGACCCACGTGACCCACTGGTTCCAGCCTCTGACAGAGGGCACCGCCGAGAAGCACGACTCTCTGATCGAGTATGACGGCAAGGGTGGAGTCATAGAGACTTTTGACGGAAAGTCCCTCGCCCAGCAGGAACCGGACGCATCCTCTTTCCCCAACGGAGGCATCCGCGCCACATTCGAGGCCAGAGGCTACACGGCCTGGGATCCGACTTCCCCGGTGTTTATCATCGATGACACCCTCTGCATCCCGACCGTCTTCATCTCCTACACCGGTGAGGCCTTGGACTACAAAACCCCTCTCAAAAAGGCCCTCAAGGCCGTTTCTGATGCGGCCACCCCTATCTGCCGCCTCTTCGACAAGTCTGTCACGAAGGTATATTCCTACCTCGGATGGGAGCAGGAATATTTCCTTGTCGATGAGTCTCTCTATGCCGCGAGACCTGACCTTATGATCACCGGCCGCACCCTGATGGGGCACAACTCATCCAAGAACCAGCAGCTGGACGACCACTATTTCGGGGCTATTCCGTCCCGTGTGGCCGAGTTTATGCGTGACCTTGAGATCGCCGGACACCGTCTTGGGATTCCGCTCAAGACCAGACACAACGAGGTGGCTCCCAACCAGTTCGAGCTCGCTCCGATCTTCGGTGAGACCAACCTTGCCAACGACCAGAACCAGCTTGTGATGAACCTTATGAACAAGATCGCGCGCAAGCACGGTTTCGTGGTACTGCTTCACGAGAAGCCTTTCGCAGGTGTGAACGGATCAGGCAAACACAACAACTGGTCGCTCGGAACCGACACAGGCACAATGCTTTTGGCTCCAGGTAAGGATGCGAAAGGTAACCTCCAGTTCGTCACATTTTTCGTGAATGTGCTCGCCGCCGTGCAGAAGCACAACGCTTTGCTGAAGGCCTCCATCGCTACCGCCACGAACGCCCATCGTCTCGGTGCCAACGAGGCACCGCCAGCAATCGTGTCAGCTTTCCTTGGCAGGACGATGACCGAGGTGCTTCACAAACTGCTTGAGGTTCCTTCCGACACTCCGATCGAGATCGCCGGGAAGAAGGGCAAGAGCGTCGGCCTTGTGGAGATTCCGGAGATATTCGTGGACAACACCGACCGCAACAGAACCTCTCCGTTCGCTTTCACCGGCAACCGTTTCGAGTTCCGCGCCGTGGGGTCGCTGGCCAACTGCGCAGGTGCGATGACCACACTGAACGCGGCTGTGGCTGAGCAGCTTATCTCTTTCAAGAAGAGTCTGGACAAGGAACTCGCCGCAGGCAAGGCCTTGAATGTGGCCATCCTAGACACCCTCAAACCGATCATCGCTTCCGTCATCAATGTTGTCTGCTTCGATGGCAACGGCTACACCGATGAGTGGAAGGCCGAGGCGAAGAGGCGTGGACTCGATGTCGAGACCAGCGTCCCTGAGATGATAAAGCAGTTCACTGCTCCTGCGTCTGTGAATATGTTCAAGGAGACAGGGGTATATTCAGAGAAAGAACTTCAGGCGCGCAACGAGGTGAAGTGGGAGACTTACAGCAAGATGATCCAGATCGAGTCGCGCGTGATGGCGAGGATGGCGATCAACCACATCATTCCGGCGGCACTTGACTACAAGTCTAAGTTGCTGAAGGAGGTGGCGTTGAGCAAGGATGTCTTCGGTGGCACGGACGAGTGCAAGGAGGAGATCTACCTCATCAAGAGCATCTCGAAATATGTTGACCAGATTCGTGAGAAGGCGACAGCTATGGTCGAGGCGCGCAAGAAGGCGAATGTCCTTGAGGATGAATATGCCAAGGCAGTGGCTTACCACGAGATCGCCGAGAGTTTCCCAGCCCTCCGCCGTCCGATCGACAAGCTTGAGGAGATCGTCGATAACCGCACCTGGCCTCTCCCTAAGTACCGTGAGCTCCTGTTCATCAGTTAGTTCCCGCGTCGGTCACTGAGCAGCCTTTCGGTCACTGAGCTTGTCGAAGTGGCTATGTAATCATCAAAGCACTTTTACAAAGCGGCAAAGGCGTTCAAAAATAGAAAATTCCAGAATTTTGCACGTTACCAAAATTCTGGAATTTTTATTTTCTGATCGCGGTGTTCCTTTTTGAGCGGATTCCTTAAATCTCTATTATCTATGGCTTGTGTCAGCCTCTATGCCTTGTGCCAGCTGGCGGAAGATTCTTGGATGATCTCATCAACCAGAAAGGCGTCACTCATATTCTGC
>ERZ780198.3352-NODE-3352-length-11002-cov-3.041838_pt1 | contig 11002 bp, 9 predicted proteins | sample MGYA00510979_ERZ780198 | MGnify/ENA primary metagenome ERZ780198 (study PRJEB29588, sample SAMEA2158039) | human gut metagenome | biome: human gut; feature: human-associated habitat; material: faeces | place: Denmark | collected 2008/2010 ...
GTTACAGAAGGAGAAGCAGCGGAGCTGCGGCGCTACGAAGTAGCGGGATTTTCGAGTCTGCAAGAGGTATAGAAAGGATGTGTGCATTTGATAACAGCACAGGTAATACAGAGCTGTCTGGATGATTTAAAGACAATTACAAAGGTAGATCTGGCAGTTGTTGACGTAGAAGGCGTCATGGTGGCAAAGAATTCGGACAGATTTGAACAAAATGTAGAATTTGTAACGGAATTTGCTGCCTCTCCGGCAGGAAGTCAGGTGCTTCAGGGCTGTCAGTATCTGAAAATCTATGATGAAGAAGATCCGGTATATGTACTTCTTTGTGGTGATTCCAGTGAGGAATATATGATCGGAAAGATTGCGGTATCCAATATCCAGAATCTGATCACAGCCTACAAGGAGCGGTTTGACCGCAATAATTTCTTCCAGAATCTGATCCTGGACAATCTGCTTCTGGTAGATATTTATAATCGTGCCAAGAAGCTGCATATTGAGATCCAGAAGCCAAGAGTCGTTCTGCTTTTGGAAATTCCGGCGGGAAAAGAAAATTATGCCATGGAATTTTTAAAGAGTATGTTTTCTGCGCAGTCCGGCGATTATGTAACGGCAGTAGATGAAAACACACTGATCGTTATCAAACAGGTAGAGGCAAAGGATTCTTATGCTGAAGTGGTAGAAGTAGCGGAAACAACCGTTGCAATGATGAACACAGAAGCGATGATCAATGTGCGTGTGGCATACGGTACGATCGTAGAAGAACTGAAAGATGTTTCTAAGAGCTATAAGGAAGCCAAAATGGCACTGGATGTCGGCAAGATCTTTTATGCGGAAAAGACGGTCACTGCATACAGCACACTCGGAATCGGACGACTGATCTATCAGCTGCCGATCAATCTTTGTGAAATGTTCATCGAAGAGATCTTTGGCGGAAAGGTTCCGGAAGAACTGGATGAAGAAACTCTTACCACGATCAATACATTCCTGGAAAACAATCTGAACGTATCGGAAACCTCCAGACAATTATATGTCCACAGAAATACACTGTTGTATCGTCTGGAAAAACTGGAAAAATATACAGGACTGGATATCCGTATCTTTGATGATGCACTGACACTGAAGATCGCACTTATGGTGGTGCGGTATATGCGTTATCTGGAGAGTATGGATTATTAAATGTCATGCATTCCCGGTCACACATTTGCTACGCAAATATGCGACAAGTGATGCATGACATTACGGGAACCTCAGCCCATGCATAATCACCTTCGGTGATGGGCTGAGGCTGCATCATGCATTCTTCGAATGCATGACATTACGGGAACCTCTCGCATGAGAATTGCTGCGCAATGCTCGAGGCTACATCATGCATCTTTGATGCATGACATTGCAAGCACTTTCATATATTGGATTAAATGGTTCAATATAGGGAAGTGCTATTTTGTTTACGCAGAAAAAGGATTATGTTTATGTGTATAAAGGAGAGCAGATGTTGTCCAAAGCGGGGCTGCGGAAGCTGACGATCATGGGGCGGAAGGTAAAGGTGGAATTTCTACTGCAGGATCTGCCGGCTATAGGCGGAAAGGGAAGCTGCAGGCTGCGTTATCTTTTGGGCGGACAGGAGAAGGAAAAAAGCTGGGATATTGTATTTGTATCCGGCGGACGGCAGATACATTTTTTGCAAAAGCTGGAGGAAGCGGAAGAAATGGAAGGGATCGTGGATTGCAGGATCTTTTTGCCCGGAGGAAAGGAGATCCGTGGAGAAGCGGATGCTGTCACAGAGGAAAAACAGAATGTGGAAGAGATGGATGTGAGGATGCAGATCCCGGATATAGATAAAGAAGGGAAAATGAAGCAGAAATCAGAATCTGAGGAACACCAGATAAAGAAATCGGAAGAATGGAAAGAAACAAAGCAGAAACCAAAATCAGAAGAATGCCAAATAAAGAAACCGGAATCAGAATCGAAAGTGGCGCCGGGAGATGAGGAACGATCACAGGAGATGCAAAACAAGAGCCGGGTAGAGACAAAAGAAAGCAGGAAGGAGACTGAAATACCGGAAAATCAAGTGCTCTATATCCAGGATCTGACGCAGCTTCTTTCCATGGGAGAAAAACAGAGAGAGCTGTATTATAACAGCTTTTTGCTGCATGGATATTATCAGTACAGACATGTGGTGGCTGGTGACGGGTTTATCGGTGTTCCGGGTAATTTTAGCCAGCGGGAAGCGATCGCGGCAAAAATGATGGGCTTTCCACTTTTCATTGAGGCGGAAAATCTGCAACATTGTGAAATTGGGGAAGAAAGCAGAGCAGAAATGCCACAGATGGGGGCATATGGGTATTTTCTGTGTAAAGTCAGATAAATATGCGAACGGTCAGTGCGGCAAACAAGGCAGAACAGGCGGTAGTGTGGCGCATGGCAGCTCGATCAGTCTACGCCCCGCAGTGCGACCGAAGGGATATTTGGTTTCAATATCTCTATAAACTTCTCCAGTTCCATGCGGGAATAGGCAGAAAAGCCGGGGCATAGAACCTGTTCACTTTCTTTATAGGACTGCAGAAAGTATCTTTTGGCGCCTTTGATCCAGTCACCTATCTCGCGGAAAGTTTCTGCGCTGTGCAGCTCGCGGACGACTGTGGTGCGGAATTCGTAGGTGAAACGCCTTTCATCTGTCTCGTGCATCAGAAAATGCACGCTTTCGCGGATGCGGGAAAGCATTTCATCGGAAAAGGCATAAGAAGTACTGTGATCTGTCGGATCAGTTAGTCCTGCCACCTTCAGATAATCGGAAGGACCGGACTTAATATCCATTGCCACGTAGTCGATCAGCTTCTGTTCATAAAGCGTCTGCAGCATGAAAGGATTGCTGCCATTTGAGTCAAGCTTGACCAGATAGCCCAGCTGTTTGACCTCGGCCAGAAAATCAGGCAGATCATGATAGATCGTCGGTTCGCCGCCGGTAATACAGACACCTGTCAGGATATTCTTTCTTTTTTGTAAATAAGAAAGGATATCTTGTTTTGTGTATGCAGCATAAGAAGCAGGATCTAATAGAAGGTCACTGTTCTGGCAATATGGGCAACGGAAATTACAGCCGCCGAGAAAAACAGTAGCTGCTACGTGCTCCGGATAATCTAATAAAGTTGTCTTTTGTAAACCGCAAAATAACATAAGCTGCCTTCTTTCCTATTAGACAAAAAACGTTCCGTGGGATGCGATGTCCCAGATAAACAGTATAACACTTTAAAGACCTGAGGGTATAGTGGATCTGGATAATTTATGCAGCTATTTTTATGCGGGAATGCTTGTTATTTTTACGCATAACCCGTATGATAGAAGTATAAGGCATTTGCAGTAATGATAGAAGCGGATGAAAAAGAAATAAAACGGAAAGATAGGTTATGCATGAACTGACAGAAAAACAATTAAAACGCCGGGAAAACCGGCTTCGCGCCAAAGAAGAGAAGCTGCGCAAGGAAGAAGAAGCAAGGCAACAGGCACTTATACTGAAACAAAAAACAGATGAGAAGTTTATGAAACAGGCTCTTTTGCAGGCAAAAAAGGCAAAAGAGCTTGGCGAAGTACCGATCGGCTGTGTGATCGTGCAGGACGGAAAAGTGATCGGACGCGGCTATAACAGACGCAATACCGATAAGAGCACATTATCGCATGCGGAGATCACAGCCATTCGGAAAGCAAGTAAAAAATTAAATGACTGGCGGCTTGAGGAATGCACACTTTATGTGACATTGGAGCCATGCCAGATGTGCGCGGGCGCGATCGTGCAGGCGCGTGTCAAGGAGGTTGTGATCGGAGCGATGAATCCGAAAGCAGGCTGCGCCGGTTCTATACTGAATCTGTTTACGATGAAGCAGTTCAACCATCAGGTGCAGACCACCTATGGTGTCTGCGAAGCGGAATGCAGCCAGATTTTGAAACAGTTTTTTGCCGGACTTAGAAAACGCCTGCATGAAACGGATGGTAGCGGTATTTGCAATAGGAAATAATGGAACTGTTCTGCGAGACAAAATGATCTTATCGGTTCAGATGCGTTATAGGTGACGGAAGAAAGGAAACGAGATGGGTGTGATATATTTTATTCTGGGAATCATGGGTGCTGCCTATGTGATAATTGGCGGAGGTGTATTTCTGGTATTTATAACTTCAGGAGGCTTTGCAGAGGCAGGAGGAGCAGTTTTTATGCCGCTTATTTTTGTGGTGATTGGTATTGGATTTCTGGCGGGAATTGTAATACATAAGAGTGTCAAAGGGAGAATTCGGAAAAAAGGGAAAAAGTATGTGGCGAAAGTGTACAGCTATGTGGAGAATACCTCTTTTACGGTAAATAACTCTTATACAGTCAATACAGTGGTGCACTATTTCGATGAAACGCACACAGAAAGAGAGGCTGTCATTCCGACATGTTTTGAAAAGGGTTCCTCTAAAATGCTTCCTATCGGAATGACCGTTGACATTTATTGCTACCGGGATAAATATGACTATGATCCGAAATCTGTCAGAAGTGAATATCTGCCGGGAGAGCTGATGGATGACAAGCCGGTAGATCCGATGCAGCTGAAAATGGTGGCTGTTTCGTGCCCGAACTGTGGTTCCAGCTTTCAGGCTGCAACGGGGTATTCCAGCAAGTGTCCGTATTGTGGCAGCTATATAAATGCGTAAAGGGATTGGAATCCGGTCTGTTAGAAGACCGGATTTATTTATTGCTATTTTTCGGCAAATTATATAAGATGATAAAAATAGTACTATTTTTCTGGGGGATCGGATGATGATAAAGATTTTTTTGGTGGAAGATGAAATTGCAATCCGTAAGGGAATCAAAAACAGTATTGACTGGGAAAAAGAAGGATATGAGTTTGTGGGAGAAGCGGGAGATGGTGAACTCGCATATCCGATGATCTTAAAGACGAAGCCGGATATTCTGATCACAGATATCAAAATGCCTTTTATGGATGGATTACAGCTTAGTAAGCTGGTCAGAAAAGAACTTCCCGCAACCAAAATATTGATCCTGAGCGGATATGACGAATTTGAATATGCGAAAGAGGCGATCAAATTACAGGTTGCGGAATATTTGTTGAAACCAATCTCTTCCGCAAAGCTTCTGGATGTGCTCGCACAGGTGAAAGAAGTGATCAGACAGGAGCAGGAAGAAAAAGAACTGATCAAGAAGTATAGAGAAGATATGAAGGAAAACCGTGAGCTGGAAAAAGAACGGTTTTTAAACCAGATCATAACACAGAATCTAAGTCTGGCTCAAATACTGGAGACAGGAGAATCTCTGGGGATGGATCTGAGTGCGCCCTTATATAATATACTGCTTTTAAAAATTACCGAAAACGGGGGAAAGCAGGAGACGTATGCGGAAATTGAGAGCGCGCTGGATACGTTAAGCGGTGTATTTTCTTTCCGGAGAGGCGTGGATGAATGGCTCTTCTTACTGATTGCGGATGATGCAGAGAAGATGGAGAGGCGGATTGAAAGCTGCAGAAAGACAGTCAGACAGATCACAGAAAAAACAGATCCGCCGGTGGAATACTTCGGAGCACTCGGAAATCCGGTGGAAAGACTCAGGGAGATCAAAAATTCTCTGAAAGAGGCTGAAAAGAAGTTTGCTTTCCAGTATTTAAAAAAGTGGAACCAGATTTTGGAAATACCGGTCAGAGATGTCGGATCATCCGAAAATCCGCAGACTGAAAAGAATGAAAATGAAGAACTTCTGATCAGTTCTGTACAGGTTGATAAACTCAATCACAAAATTATTGAGAATTTCATTCATACAGGTCTGCGCAGGGAAGTTTCCAACTTTGTAGATGATTATTTTATGAGTCTGGGTGAAAAGAGTGTCCAGTCACTGATGTTCAGACAGTATGTTGCCATGGATTTTTATCTGGCTGCGGTAGCTTTTCTGGAAAGGCTTGGATTTTCCTCAAAAGAACTGGTAGAGCGTTGCGGTGATCTGAAGGAAATGGAACAGGTGATACAGACAATAGAGCAGACAAAAGAATATATCAAAAAAGTACTCGATGCAACATTGGAATGTCGGGAGTCTGTGTCAAGGAAGCGTTACAGTGATCTTTTAAAAGAGGCTGTTTCCTACATCGAGCATCATTATGAGGAAGAAGATATTTCACTGAATCAAGTGGCTGCAAGTGTAAATATCAGTCCAAGTCATTTCAGTACAATATTCAGTAAGGAAATGGGAGAAACCTTTATTGAATATTTGACAAACGTCAGAATGGAAAGGGCAAAGCAGCTTCTGCGGAGCAGTACAATGAAAACGGCAGAAATTGCGTATGCAGTTGGCTACAAGGATGCGCATTATTTCAGTTATCTGTTTAAAAAAGTACAAAAGTGTACCCCGCGTGAATTCCGTACACAAGTATAAGACAGGAGGCAGTTTTGAAAAAGAATTCGTTGCTGAAACAACGTCTGAATATGTTGATGGGTATTTGTCTGCTGCCGCTGGTTGTGATCATTATCTACCTGATCATTATGATCTACAGTTTTGCGGATCGTTATGATGCGATCGTTGGAAAGATTGAAATGGCTAATGCATATAATATCAATTTTAAGGATGATATGGATTACATCATGTATATCATTGCGGTAAACTCTGAACGTGCCAAGGAGCTTGTCGATACGCAAAAGCCGCATGAAATGATAGATGATGCAAGGCAGTCCTTTCAGAAGATGTATGATGCCACAGAGGACGAGTATGCGAAGAATCAGCTGACGATGATATTGAAAGCACTGGATACATTAGAGGATCGTGTGGAAGAAATAGAGAAGGATGCGCTGATTTCCGGGCAATACGATAAAAATATGGAACGTTTGGATGTTAATATCCGTATTTTGACACAGCTGATCCAGGATCAGATCCAGCAGTATATTTATTATCAGGCGACAAATCTGGAAAACCTCAGAAGTGATATCCGAATGGATGTGGATCAGGCAACACGGACGGTGACAGTAAGCTTTGTTTTAATCCTGGCAGCAGCACTCATCATCAGTCGGAAGATCATGCTGAGAATCACAAAACCGATCGAAAGCTTGTGTGAAGCAACCAGAATTGCTGGACAGGGTGATTTTGCAGTCCGGGCAAAAGGTGGCAATGATGATGAAATGGCGATCTTAAGCACAAGTTTTAACCAGATGGTGGAGCAGATCGGCAATCTTGTAGAAGGGATCAAAGTGGAGCAGCTCAATCTGAAAGCAACAGAGCTGAAGCTCCTGCAGGCGCAGATTAATCCGCATTTTCTTTATAATACGCTGGATACGATCATCTGGCTGGCAGAGGCAGGCGAAAAAGAGCAGGTCGTCAATATGGTATCTTCGCTTTCTGATTTTTTTCGTACAACACTTTCGAAGGGGCAGGATTTTATTACGGTGCAGGAAGAAGAGCTGCATATCCAAAGTTATCTCCAGATCCAGCAGTTCCGCTATCAGGATATTCTGGAGTATGAAATAGAAATACCGGAAGAGTTGTATCAATACAAAATATTAAAAATGACATTGCAGCCTCTTGTTGAAAATGCATTGTATCATGGCATTAAAAACAAAAGAAGGCTGGGGCATATCCGTATCAGCGGACAGATAGAGGGAGATTATCTGATATTTGAAGTTTATGACGACGGAAGCGGGATTGATCCGGAAAAGCTGATCCGTCTGAAAAAAGTATTGGATGGTGAAATAGAGGAGAAGGAAAATCCAAGCGGATTTGGACTTTATAATGTGCAGCAGAGAATCTGTCTGAATTATGGACAGGGGTATGGATTACAATTGGAAAGCGAGTATGGGGAATGGACAAGAGTCTATGTCAGGATTCCATGCAATAAAATCAAACATATTTCGTAAAAAATTCAACTTTTTCTTACAAAAAATAATAACATCCCGAATATTAGAAAAAATTTACACTTTATTCAAAAGAAACTCCGTATTTTTTGCCGGCAGATTACGTTATGATTAGATCATCAAAAACGTGGTAACAAGCAAAAAGGAGGATACGCCATGAAAAAGAAATTATTAGGGATTTTACTTAGCACCGCAATGATCGCAACAATGCTGGTAGGATGCGGAAGCAGCGCAGCAGACACAACAGCTCCTGCTGACAGCAGCACAGAGGAAAGCACAGATGCAAGTGCAGATGCAAGTGCAGATGCAGAAGCACCTGCAGCATCAGGAGATCTGATCAAGGTAGGTATCATCAATAATGATCCGAATGAATCAGGATATCGTACGGCAAACGATAAAGATATGAAAGCAATGTTCACAGAAGAAAATGGATATGAAGCATCATTCGCATACAGCTTAAAGAATGATGAACAGATCACAGCAGCACAGAAGTTCATTCAGGACGGTGTTGATTATCTTCTTCTCTCCGCAGCAGATACAGCAGGCTGGGATTCAGTTCTGCAGGATGCACAGGATGCAGGAATCAGAGTTATCTTATTCGATCGTACGATCGATGCAGATGAGAGCCTTTACGAAGCATCTATCGTTTCCGATATGGCAAAAGAAGGAGAAACAGCAGTTGAATGGTTAAAGGGCCAGAACCTTGATGAATACAATATCATTCATTTACAGGGTGTTATGGGTTCTGCAGCACAGCAGGGTCGTACAGGTGCTTTAAATGATACAGTTGCATCTGACGGATGGAATCTTGTAACACAGCAGACCGCTGAATGGAACTCAGAAAAAGCACAGCAGATCGTACAGTCTGTTATCGACTCAGGTAAATCCTTCAATGTCATCTATGCTGAAAACGATGATATGGCAAAAGGTGCTGTAGCGGCTCTTGATAAAGCGAATATTCCTCACGGTGTAGGCAAAGACGTAATCGTTATGGGATTTGACTGCAATAAGTGGGCACTTGAAGAATTATTAAACCAGAACTGGAACTACGACGGACAGTGTAACCCATTCCAGGCTTCTTACATCGATGACATCATCAAGAAGATTGAAAATGGTGAGACAATCTCTGAAAAGACAATCATCATGGATGAAAAAGGCTTTGATGCTACAACGATCACACAGGAAGATGTAGACAACTACGGAATCTAAGATCCACGATCATACAAACAGCCGGGAGCGCAGCGCAGCAAAAAAGCTGCCTTGCGCTCCCTTTTTATAGGAAGGAGGATGCAGGGTGAAAGAAAACAGAGTACTTGAAGTGAAAGGTATTTATAAAAGCTTCCCCGGCGTAAAGGCACTACAGAATGTGGATTTTAATCTGTGCGAGGGAGAGATCCATGCACTGATGGGTGAAAACGGTGCGGGAAAATCAACATTGATCAAGGTGCTGACAGGTGTTTATACAAAAGATGAAGGACATATTTATCTGAAAGGAATGGAGAAAGAGGCGGTGATCCGTTCTCCGCAGGATGCACAAAATCTTGGTATCAGTACTGTATATCAGGAAATTACACTCTGTCCGAATCTGTCTGTAGCAGAAAATATGTTTATTGGCAGAACAAAGGGCGTAGGACAGAACTGGAAGAAAATGAATAAGGCGGCAGATGATATTCTGCAGTCGCTTGATATACCGGCAAAAGCAACCCAGCAGCTTGCAAGCTGCTCTATCGCAATCCAGCAGATGGTAGCGATCGCAAGAGCGGTTGATATGGAATGTAAGGTTCTGATCCTGGATGAGCCTACTTCATCACTGGATGACCAGGAAGTGCAAAAGCTCTTTAAACTGATGCGCGATCTGAAAAAGAAGGGTGTTGGTATCATATTTGTAACCCATTTCCTGGATCAGGTATATGAGGTTTGTGATAAGATTACTGTTCTGCGAGACGGACAGCTTGTCGGAGAATATGAGATCAAGGATCTGCCACGTGTGCAGCTTGTTTCCAAAATGCTTGGCAAGGAGCTGGATGACATGTCTGACATCAAAGGTGAGCAGAAGGCATTTGAGAAGAGTAAGAGTGATGAACCTGTTTTTGAGGCAGAAGGACTGTATAGCGATGCAGGTATCAAGCCATTTGATTTCCATATCGAAAAAGGTGAAGTCAATGGATTTACCGGACTTTTGGGATCCGGTCGAAGCGAGTGTGTACGTGCGATCTTTGGAGCGGACAGAGTACTGGGTGGAACCGTAAAGATGAACGGAAAACCGGTTAAGATCACAAAACCGCTTGATGCGATGAAACAGGGTATTGCATACCTTCCTGAGGACAGAAAGAAAGATGGTATCATTGGTGATCTTTCTGTCAGAGATAATATTATTTTTGCATCTCAGGTGCTGAAGGGCTTCTTTAAGCCGTATTCCAAAGCAGAAGCCAACAAGCTGGCAGATGAATATATTAAACTTCTTGCTATCAAAACAGCATCTGCAGATACACCGATCAAATCGTTATCCGGTGGTAATCAGCAGAAGGTTATTCTGGCAAGATGGCTTTTGACACATCCACAGTATCTGATCCTGGATGAACCGACAAGAGGTATTGATGTCGGTACTAAGATTGATATCCAGAAGCTTGTGCTGAAGCTTGCATCAGAAGGAATGAGTGTAACATTTATTTCTTCCGAAACAGATGAAATGCTCCGTACCTGTTCCAGACTGGTTGTCATGCGTGACCGTAAAGTGGTCGGTGAGCTGACAGGCAACGAACTGACACAGATGGGCATTATGAGTACGATTGCAGGAGGTGACCAGAAATCATGAAAAACTTATTGAAAAAACAGATCATGATTCCGATTATGGCATTGATCATACTGGCAGTATTTAATTTAATAGTAGATCCATCCTTTTTTAAGATCACAATGGGATATAACAGCATGGGAAATCCGGTATTGTCCGGTTATCTGATCACCATTCTGGATTACGGCTCAGAGCTGGCGATCCTTGCGATTGGTATGACGCTTGTAACAGCAGCTTCCGGCGGACAGGATATCAGCGTGGGCGCAGCAATTGCGATCAGTGGCAGCGTGGTACTGCGTGTGCTTTGTGGGACCAACTCCAGACCGGATACACTGCAGG
>ERZ780198.3354-NODE-3354-length-10993-cov-5.183032_pt1 | contig 10993 bp, 5 predicted proteins | sample MGYA00510979_ERZ780198 | MGnify/ENA primary metagenome ERZ780198 (study PRJEB29588, sample SAMEA2158039) | human gut metagenome | biome: human gut; feature: human-associated habitat; material: faeces | place: Denmark | collected 2008/2010 ...
TTTTATATTCAAATTCATTATAATTATTGCTTTCAATACTATCAATAGTAATATCTATGCTTTCTCCTACATTAACATCATCATAATCATATTTTTTTAAATACTCTTCAGGAAAAATAGAAAACGTATTATGAAACATATCTAAACTTACTGCAACATTATACTTTTCTATTTTATTGTTCTCATTTTCTATTATTATTCCATTTACTAAAAAAGTTGATACATTTTCTGAGCTTTCAATTTTATACATTTTCCTTATAACAATTTCTTCATTATTACCTATACTAAATTTTTTCTTTAACTCATCTTTTTTAATATCAAATTCTTTAATATATGTACTATTTAGCATATTATATAGCATTTCATTCGCAATTTCTTTCCTTTCCTTCGCTTTTTCTTCCTTATATTTTTTCATTTCTTCTTCATTTATCGCTTGTCTATATACTTCAATATTATCAGCTTTTATATCTAAATCCCCAGAATATTTATAATACTTATTTACAATATCTTTAACCACAAAATACTCATTAGCTACTTCGCATTCCACAACCGATTTATTTACATTTATTTCTTCTGGACTCGTTCTATCTGTTCCTGTTTGTTCATTTATAGTACTTCTACTATTAAAATATATGATTGATAAAATAATAATTATTATAAATACTACTAATATTATCATTGCAGCAATTATTTTATTTGTCTTTTTATTAAACTCTATCATTATATTTTTCTCCTTCTCAACTATTTATGGTGCTCTTAAACCATAAGACTGATTTGTTAAATACCAGTTTGATGTATATGGATTTGCTCTTGAAATAGCACTATCAGATCCTGCATTATATATTTGACCATTTCCTGCATAAATTTCAATATGCCCATATGGATAATATATTACATCTCCTGCTTGTAACTGATCTCTATTTATTTTTTTCCAATGATATGTATCTTGTAAAATGCTTGCTAATCCTGGTGCACTATGACTTGTTTGATTTATCAATCCGCAATCCTTTAAAACCCACATAACATAAGTTGCACAACAAACTCCTCTTGAATTTTTAGATTCTTCAAATGTACTTTTTAATACTCCTCCATTTAATGAATAATAATAACTATGTTGTTCCATGTATGTATGAATTTTTTTTGCACTCTGTAATATTGCCGCTTTTCCTCCTCCTGAACCAGATCCACTATTTGTCAATACAGTTCCATCCGCAAGAGTATATATTCCCTCATTAAATAATTTCCATGTGTATTTTTCTCTTTGAGGATACTGTCCTGTCACAAAAAAGTGTGTCAATCCAACTTGTGTTTGACATACAGCATTATTCTTAAATCCGTCTTTATCTCCCTTTTTATAATAATTTTTATAAACTTCTGCAATATTCTGATTTCCTGAAATATATTGTCCACAATTACCATACTGGTAAGATACCATTGTTAATGCATCTATTTGATTTTCCTTCATTTCTATACCATGTTTAGCAATCTCTTTTTTAAGAGCATTTTTCTTATCAGAAACTATTTTATCTTTTATTCTATCTACAATATCTGCATCTACTAAAACTTCTTTTCCAGCATCATATTGATCTAGTAAAGACTTTAAATTTACGCCTTCATCTTTAAAATATGATTCATTATTAATATTTCCAGCAGCATTTCTAACCATTACACCATATGAAAAATTTAAACAACCATCAAAACTTGTATAATACATTTTATATTGTTTTCTATCTTGTGTTACATATTCACTAACACTTGAGTACGAGATATTTCCTCCATTCATATACTCTCTTAAAGCATTATTTTCAAAACTTTTCAGCATCTCAACAACGCCTCCAGATTCTCCACTATTTACACTTTGAAACTTGCTTGCATCAAATATACTAAAATTAAACTCTGTAACACCATAATTATTTCCTGTTGCTTTATATAGTAAATATTTCACTATATCAACCATATCAGCTGTACTTTCATTAGTTTCTAATATTTCAAATAACCAGCTTGAAGCACTTAATATATTAGATTTATTAGTTGAATACTTAGATTTCCTAAATATCGTTACAAAATTAGGTTTTAAATCCTTCTCGTCAACTTTATCTTGTCTATCCGTTTTTTCTTTTACTTTTGGACTACCTGCTTCATAATAAGTACTTTCTACAGTATTTGTTATACTATCCTTTATCTCCACATAATGTGTTTCTTTATTTAACGTTAAATGTCTTTTTATATTCACTTGCTCTTCAGGATAAGAACTAACTTCTCCTGTTTCCGTATCATCTTGACTCCTTGCTCTTTCTTTCAATTTATTTTCTGCTGCTATAATATTAGAATTCGAATATGTATTAGGATCTGGTTGATCTTCAGCCTTTTTCCATTCTGTATTATCCACTGTTTCCTCATTATTATCTGTACTAGTCTCTGTATCTTGATGTGTGTATTCCCTTGTATATTCCACTATCCATGTATCTGCTTTTGTTAAATCAATTTGTAATGTATTCGTTTGAGTTATTATAGTCTTAGTCGTTGTATAATTATATTCCGTTATATCTTCAAAATCTTGGACTATTTCTGTATTATTATGTTTCGTATCTTCTAAACTTCCTGATCCTTTTACTTTATCTTGTTTTGTATATGTCCATTTATCAATATCAGTATTCTTTCTATAATTATCATAAACAGTAATTTCTATTTCACTATTATATGCTAAATCAGCTAATTCCATAACAAATTCTTGTGATTCTCCAACTACCAAAAGTGCCCATAAAAGATCAAATGGCATTGTATATTTATCAACTAATTCTTGATAATTTATTTCAGTAGTCGTCATATTATATACTGTTTTATCACTAGCTTTTACATTTGGATCATTTGTTTCTACTTTTGTATTAGTTTGAGTCCATGTTGCAACTTTTACATAACATGTCGTAGCAGCAGGTCTCGTTGAAGATTTACTATCATTTGAAGAAGCAGTATCTTCTGATGACTCCGTATCTTCTGAAGATGCCATATCATTTGTTGAACTATTACTTCCAGAGCCAAATCCACCTGAGCCGTCACCCATTCCATTATTATATTTAAATTGTAACGGATCAATCTTCACTCCATCCTTTTCTATTTGGAAATGACAGTGTGGTCCACTAGACGCTCCCGTCGTTCCAACCTTTGCTATCATTTGTCCCTTTTTTACTTTATCTCCTGGACTTACAACTGTACTACCTGTTTGATGATGCATATATTTACTAACATATCCATTACCATGATCAATTACAACCCAATTTCCTGCACCACCATTATAATCACCACTATTTGTCGTATACAACACTGTTCCCTCTTCACAAGCATATACAGGAGTACCATCAATTCCGGCGCCAGCAATATCAATTGCCCCATGATTTTCTGAAGCTCCGTCAACTCCAATATTTCCTCTGTATCCAAATTTAGATGTAATTGTTGTAAATTGTGGACTTACTGGCCAACATAATTCAGGTCCATCAACTTTAACACTACTAGACGTTGAATCTGCATTAGATTGCTTGTCTATTGTAAAATGACTAAGAACAAATTCTTTAGCAGAATCACTTCCACTTTCATTATATTCTTTTATTTTGGATTCAAATGTTTCTGAATCTGTATATATCATCGTAGAAACATTTCCATCTTTATCAGCTCGCTTAAATTTAATAATCCCTTGTATCTGATTATTTTCAAAATCTATGTTTTTCCAATCAATAGGTTCATCTGGATTACTTCTAGTATCTGGATATTTTGTTACTATTTCTGCGTTCATTAATTTTGATAATTGTTCTGGGCCATCTAAATATAAATCTACTCTGCTATTATTTTTCTTCATCTCATCCCATATTTCTTGTGCTGTTTTTCCTGTGGTTATCTTTCCTTCTGAATCTACTGTTGCAGATGAACTATATACAGCTGCTGCATATGGTGGACTTGACCAATCATCTTCTTTATAACTTCCATCATCTATTGTTATAAAATATACTGAACCAGCTAATATAACGATAATTAAAACAACAGCCAATACTGGTATCAAAATTGGTAATACAGCCTTTTTTACAACCTTAAAAGCTTTTTTGGTCACATTTTTTAATAATTGTTTCATCTCATCCATCCATTATCACCTCTTTTACTATATCGAAATGTCTAATTTTTGTATACTATTACTATTTATTGTGTCACTTTCCCTGTTATAATCCATAACCACATTTGAAAAAACTAATTTCTCTATATTTTTAGCAGAATTATAGGAACTATAATACTTTAACTTCAATGTTCGCTTTTGTTTTCTTTGAACATATAAATCTGCAAAAGAAATTTCATGGCTATATGCAGAATATTTCACATCTTTTGAATCTTTAATATACATACTTTTTAAATTTTCTTTTGTATCCATAAGTATATCTTTTTCAGTATTATTTTTCACCTCTATTTCATAACTCTCATAATCCATATATATGTTTCTATTTATTATTTTTATTGTAACACCATCTTTTGATTTTTCTTTATTTAGTTCACTTCTTCCTATATAATTATTAATATTTAACTTATATGTCTCTCCTTCCTTTTTAACTGTTATATAATCTTGTACTACAGGTCTATCTTCATATTTTCCTGTAGCCATTATATCTTCAAATACTTTAACTTTATATGTACTATTTATCCAATTTTCTATATTAAAATTCATATTATCATCTTTAAAATTATTATTGCAATACTGCTCTTTAAATTTTTCCTCTGTATCATACATCTCATCCTTGCACTCTTCAGTTAACATATCATATGCCTTTTCAGTATCTTTTTTTTCGCAATTATTTAAAAATTCTTGAATAATTTTAACTTCTGTACTTATAATTGTAGATGATTTCTTCTCTTCTGTAATTCCTGATAATTCTGATTCTAAATTAATATTGTTTTCTGTTTTTATTACACTGTTTTCTATCTTTATTTGATTATTTGTTAATTCTTCCGTACTCTTTTTAGCTGTCCATAAATTTACTAGTCTTAATAAAATAAGGAAAAAGGCAATAATTATTGCCAAAGTCCATATTCCTCTACTATTTTGATTATAAAAACGTCTTAGTTTATTCATAATTATTACCTCTTAATTTATTTATAATTTGATTTTTTTATTTTATTAAATTTCGCTATTCTCTCCATTGTAGTTTTAGCTTCTTTTTTAGCAAAATTAGCATTTCTTCCTGATTTATTCTGAATATTTTCTGCCAAATTTTCCTCCCATTCCTTCGCTTTAAGTCCTTTATATTCACTTCCCATAGCATTAGCATTTTTTATAGTCAATATTGTTTTGTCAATTCCAAGTGTAGGATCCTCTCTTCTCATTCTTTCTCCCGCTACCATGTCATCAGCTGAAATCTCATTTTCTATATACTTATCTACTGTACCATTATCCATCATATTTTTAACTTCTTTTTTGTCAAAATTCTTCTTCAATGCTTTTTCCATTTCATCACGTTTACCTTTTATATAAGCATTTCTTTCTAATTCATCATATCTTTTATTGTTCATAACCTCTTGATATTTAGCATCAGGATTATCAAGCTTTCTTATACTAGGCACTTTATCCGCAATATTTCCTGTTATATTATTTCCTACAATACCTTTTCCTGCCATAGCACCTGCTGTTGTATACTGAAAAGCCTTTTTAGGATCTCCTGAAACGATTCCAGCCGCTAAACCTATAGAACCTCCTAAAACAGCTCCCGTTATATTTCCTGCAAATCTTATAGAATTACTTGGTAAGTTCTTAGCCATATTTAAACCTTTTATAGCTAATTTTTTACCACCTGCTCTTGCTCTACGTCTTGCTCTAGCTCCTAAATTTCTTTTTGGTTTTTGATATGGAGTCAAATTATTTTGAGCCATTTTTATATTATCAGATTTATCCTCCTTGTTTTCTGGCTTGCTACTTTCTCCCATCATTTCTTTTATTTCATCTTCAGAATAACCTGATTCTCTTAAAATATTCTCATACTCATCATTAGAATATTTCATTCCTTCTCCTGAATTTAATTCTTTTGCCATATCATCTCTTTCTTGTGCATTCCACTCATCTGTATTATAATTATCATCATAAGCATCTAATAATTCATTTTGTCTAATATTTTTATTATCACTAGTATTATCTAATTGTTCTTTATCTATATTATTAGTATCCTCTCCGTAAACAGATGCCTCATTTACTCCTCCATTTAATTTTGGCTGTCTAATACTATTAGAGGAATTTTCTATTCCTTTTTGATTAGAATTCTCACCCTTATTTCCAGTATTTAGTGCCTTTTTTCCTTTATTACTTAAATTTTTCATAGCCTCCATTGTCAAAGCTGCACCAGCAGGTCCTGCAAGCATACCTGGAGTATGTGCTTTTTCAAATCCAAAGAAACTTCTTAATAATTTTTCAGCTGGAATCATAAATCCTAAAGCAACTAAACTATACAATATATTAGAAGCAGATAAATTCCAAGCTGATGTTATTAATATGTAATATAACAACAAATGTAATGGTTGTATCAATAAATTAAAAATATATTCTTTAAACCATTTATCAAATCCCTGAGCACTTCCATCTTTAATTTTGTCTATTGGATATGTAACAGCTACTAAAGGAGCAATTATCGTCAAAAAAGCCATATACAATACCCTCTTCAAATATGTAAATACAAAATATAATGTCATTAATACTAATATCATAAAACACAATGATTTTCCTATAAAGGTTGTTCCAAAATTTGTCAATTGAGCATCTATTCTTATATATCCCATTAAATTTGTAGGATATAAAATTCCTTTTGCTTTGCTTTCGTCATCTGTTTTTTCTCCACTTTCAGTCACATAGCATTCTTCTAATCCTGCTTCTTTAACGAATTCCTTAAATTTTTTTGCTTTGTTATTATCTGAACTAAATGGTATTAAACTATAATATTGTTTATTGTCGATACTCGAACTAACAATGTCAGTTAATTTTTCAACCAATTTAACAGAAAAAGCCATAATATAATGCATTAAAAATAATAGTAATAGTGCCATAATCCAATCTTGTAACATTTGTTTATATTTTGCTTTATCACTTGCAATTGTAGACAACAACATTCTAATTCCTATATAAATAAGTATTATCATCATCATTACTAATGCAATATTTCTAAGTGTAACATACCATTTACTAACTACCCCTCTCAACTCTGTTGCCATATTTTGTTTTGAAGTTTTTACTTCTTTACCATTTTCATCTAAATAATAATAATACTTAAGTTCCTGAATAGGGTTTCCCTCGGTATCTGTTACAACATTTCCGTCTTTATCCTTCTTATCTTCATATTTGGCAATTGGTTCCTTACCTTTCTCAAAAAAATTTACATTAAATAATAAAATTTTTCCCTGAAAAATCTCTTCTGGACTAATGGTATATGCCGGTAAATATAAAGTTTCAGGAATATTTTGATCAGAGTATGATGTAACAGCCCCGCGACACCATCTGTCCGTTGTCAACAACAACATCATCTACTACAGACATACCATAATATCCAACAGCAATTCCCACTAGTAAAGGTCCTATAATTCCACCAGTAAGAAGAAATAATCCAACAGCAATAGCAGCCGCGACTAACCAGACAAAAGCATTTCCTATAATCTCCCATATCGTAGAATCCATATCTGCCTCCAATAACGCATCAGTTGAACCCATAATAGAGGTATGCATTAGCGATACAATTGCATCTCCAATAGTAACACCTAAAGATAAAATAGGAGATAATAATTTTCCTCCAAATTCTAATCCCGACTCCACGCCATTTGTTGCAAGAGTTGGCTTTGTTACTACAAATTGAAACAATAATACAAAAATGAGTACTATTATAATTTTAGACCATATTTTTTTATTCGTAAAAATTTTCATAAAGTTATCCTCCACTTTAATTTTTTTTCATTTTTGCTAATTGATTTAAGTTTGTTTCAACAAACTCAAATTCTTTTTTCGTTGGTGTTATTTTTAAAATAGCAGTATCTGATCCTACTTTCAATAATCCTTCTCCTCTTTGACAAGTAACTAAAAAGTTAGCTTCTCCTTCAGATAATTTAAATACCTCTTTTAAATATTGTATTTCAGATTTATCTTGTGCTAAAAATAATTTTGTATCAGATGACGTCAAAACTGCTTGTGCTTCTGGTTTTTCATAAAAATCTTGAAATCTTTGAGAAATAATAGCTAATGAAACATTTCTTTTTCTAGCACGTCTTGCCATTTTATTCAAGAAATCTACAGCTTCTGGATATGGTAATAACATCCAAGCTTCATCAACTAAAACTCTTTTCTTAGCAGCCTTCTCCCTATCTTCACTATTCTTTTTTACAAATTTTTCCCAAATCCATGAAAGCAAAATTTGCTGAGCTAATGGTCTAGCGAATCTTTCTTCAAGTTGTGAAATATCTAAATTTATAAAAGGAGCTCCATCTAATAACTCAAATGTAGACTGTCCATCAAAATAAGCCATTTGTCCATCATATTCTCTTATATATTGTTTCATAACTTTTAATAAATAACTATAATGATATTGATAATCAACATTTTTGTTATCTTTTGCCTTTACTTGTAATCTTCTATACCAACTTCCTATTGTAGGCATTTTTTTCTTTTGTTTTGAAAGCATATCGCCTTTTATAATTCCTGTAGTATCTTGTTCATATAAACTACTTGGATTACTATTTATTCCTAAAGCTGCATATTCTTCTGCAACAGTCTCAGCAATAATCTGTTTTGTTAACTCATTTACTTCTGTACTCCTTGTACTTCCTTTTGCCATTGTAAGTAACCCCTGTGTAACATCTTCAACCTTATTTTCAATGCTTAAAACCATTCTTTCTTTTCCTGTTATTTCATCTTTAATTGTTTCTGTTTCAACATCAAATATATTAATTACTGTTTTAGATGTTGGACTAATTACCACATTTATTCCTCCAAGACTTTCTGCAACTATAGTATATTCACCTTCAGCATCAAGTGCCAAACTTTCAATTCCCATTAATACTGATGACCTAGAAACTAACGTCTTCATTGTTACTGATTTTCCTGCTCCTGATTTTGCAAATATAACCATATTATAATTTGTTAATGAGCTATGAAAATTATCAAATAAAATTGGCGTTCCTGTCTGTTTATTAAATCCTAATGGGACTCCTGTTGGATGTCCTATTTCTGAAGTTGTAAAAGGAAAAACCGTTCCCATAGAATTTCTATCAAAAGTATGACTTTTCGTTATTTTCTTTTCCATTAACGGCATATTAGTTTGAAAAGCTTCTTCTTGCATTCCCCACGCACTTCTAATTCCTACCATTGTTTTAGACATTTCTGAGGATAGCATTTTAGTAGCCCTATCTAGTTCTTCCAAGTTATAAGAAAATAATGTTGATACTATTGTCGCTTCAAATAATTTATTAAATCCTGCAGCTATTTCATCTCTCAATTGTTCAGCTTCAAATCTTTTTTGAGTAATAGTACTCTCTCTGTTTATATTACCTTTATCAGCTGCTACAATCCTTTCTGTTTCAAGTTCATTAATCACTCTATTTAAATCATTTTGAGATTTTTCTTCTTTTATAGGTGTTATATAAATAGATGTATTTATATCTCCAAAAAGATACATGTCTCTAAAAAGTTCAGGAAAAGTACACATTCTTGGTAAAGCTGAAACAAAAAAGCTTCTAGCATATCTTTTCGTATTTGATATAATCTCTAAATGGTCAATATTTGTAAAATCTATTCCTGATGGTGCAATAATTTCTTTCAATGTTCTTCTCTTTAATATTCCTTGTTCTACGTTATTTGTATCCTGAACATCTTCTTTATTCTTATTTTTCATCGTACTATTCTCCTTCCTTTGTTATTTTCTTTTTTCTTCCTTGTTTACTTAGTTTCTCTTTAGCTTTTTCAGCTAGCTCTGATCCTACTAAACTTTCATTCTCTTCAATAATAAGATTAGCCATTTGATTAATTAAATCTTCCATCTCAGCTTCCTTTTGTTTTGCTCTTCTCTCCTTCTCACTCTCTTCGGCAGCTTGTATTATAACCTCATTTGCTTTTTTCTGTGCTTCTTCTTTTATTCTTATATTAATTTCTTTTATTCTCTTTTCAAACACATCTGGTGCTGTACTATACATTTCATCATAGACACTATTAAAAGCCTTTTCTAAATTATATACTTCCGAATCATCTCTATTATAAGCTATGTACAATAATTCTGCTAAACCGTTAGAATCTAGTATTTTCCCATTAATGCCACAAACTCCTAAAGCACTTATAATCGACTGTGCTCTTGTATATAAATCTGAAAAAGCTATGTTTTTAATTTCGTCTTTACTATAATTTGAATTACTCATTTCCTCTGGCGTGTAAGAAATAATTACATAATAATGTTTTCTCAAAATATTTCTATTCAAACTCATTCTTTCTGTATTATTAATTATATCTATACCATATTCATATAAATTCTTTTCTCTTGTAAGTTCTAGTTTAGCATTATCTAATTCCTTGCCTATAACGCCTAATCCTTCTAGCTTATTGTATTCCATCTGTTTTTTTAATAGCCTATCTTGAATTTCTTTTACTCTAGCCTTATATGAAATAATGCTACCTTCTAAATTAACAGTTCTTGTTTGAACATATATTTGAATTGGATATCTTAATGTATTTAAAAATTGAATAAAACCTTGCTCAACTCCATTTTTTTCCATTCCAGACATTAAGTCATAATTTATTCCTTGACATTCTATAATCATCAAAAATTTATTCCCATTTTTTCTAATAATCATATTATCTTCAACTTTATCAAAATCCATAAAAGAAAAAATAGATTGTTTATTATATACTGTAGCATTATCTATTGCTGATTTACTTTTTTCTACTTTATTTACCTTTGCCTCTTTTTTAGTAGACATTTTTAATCTTAAAACTATATATATAATT
>ERZ780198.3355-NODE-3355-length-10993-cov-3.142988_pt1 | contig 10993 bp, 7 predicted proteins | sample MGYA00510979_ERZ780198 | MGnify/ENA primary metagenome ERZ780198 (study PRJEB29588, sample SAMEA2158039) | human gut metagenome | biome: human gut; feature: human-associated habitat; material: faeces | place: Denmark | collected 2008/2010 ...
TGACGCCGACGGAGTTTGCGCCGCCGCGATTTTGTCGTTGTTTTTGTCAAAAAAAGGTCTTAACGTTCTCGTTCATATCCCGAATCGTATAGGCGAGGGGTACGGACTCAACGTCGATTCGCTCGGTCGGATCATAGAAAGCGAACTTCCCGACCTTATTCTTACGTGCGATTGCGGGATCTCGGGTGCGGACGAGGTGAAATTCGCAACCGAACTCGGCGTGGACGTCATCGTTACCGATCATCACGAAATCTCGGGAGAAATACCGGATTGCACGGTTGTCAATCCGAAGCAGCCCGATTGCAATTATCCTTACGATATGCTTTGCGGCGCGGGGGTCGCGCTGAAACTCGTCGAAGCGATGAGCGACCGTAAAACGATGCTCGAATATGCAGATCTTGCGTGCGTTGCGACGATTGCCGACCTCGTTCCGCTGATGGACGAAAACAGGCTTATAGTCCAGTACGGATTAAAATCGCTTAACGAGTGTAAAAACGTCGGTCTTAAAGTTATGTTCGACGCGCTCAAACTCGGAAAAATTACGAGCGGCGACGTGGCGTTCAAGGTTGCGCCGCGCATAAACGCCGCCGGCAGAATGGGCGACGCGTACCGCGCGTTTGAACTTTTGACGACGTCCGACGTTTCGCGCGCTGTTTCGATCGTTGCCGAAATCGAAGAGGATAACGCAAAAAGAAAATCTATTTGCGACGAAATGTACGATGAGGCGGTTGGCGATCTTGCATACGAAGATCTTGTCAATTCGCGGGCGATCGTGCTTTCTCACCCGAGTTGGGAAAAGGGCATAACCGGTATTCTGGCGGCTCGTCTCGCAGGCGACTATAATCGTCCCACGTTTATTCTCGTCAAGTCCGGCGAGGACGCGTATAAAGGAACTTGTCGCAGCGTAGACGGAGTAAACGTACACGAACTTCTTGCGTATTGCCGCGACGAACTCATCGAATTCGGCGGACACAACCAGGCTGCCGGATTCTCGATTGCACCGGACAAAAAAGAGGCGTTCAGAGAGAAAGCGAACGAATTTCTGAGTCGTTACGACGCCGAAATTTTCTTTCCGCACGTAAAGTACGATATGGACGTTACCGAACCGACGCCCGATTTCGTCAGATCTCTCGACTTGCTCGAACCTACCGGCAACGGTAATACGCGCCCGCTGTTCAGGATTACCGCAACCGACGTAACCGTCGCGCCGTGCAAAAACAATCAGAACCATATTACCGTCACGCTTCCGGACGGACTTCAGATTTTCGCGTTCAATTACTCCAAACTTTCGTATCAACTTCTCGGTGACGGCAAAAAAGAAATCGTTACCGAACTCCAGATGAGTACGTACGGCAACGGAAAGCAAATCAAAGGTATTATGCGCGCCGTTAAGCCCGAAAAACTGTATATCGGCGACGCGGCGGCGTCCGGGTACAAATACGGGCTTTTGCGTTATCTTCCGAAAGAAGGCGCAAAGTACCGCGTTTACGACGATAACGAACTGTCCGTGCCGATAAAACCGTTCGGAACTTTATTTATTGCGTTCGGTCGCGAAAGTTACGAGAAATTTACGGCAAACCACAACGTTGCGGTTCACGAATTCAGTTACGTTACGTCTAAAAACAATTTTACGCGGATTATCGTCGCTCCGGTTATCGAAAACAACGTTCCTCTCGCAAACTATGAAAAAATCGTTTTTCTCGACACGCCCATAAACACCGGCGTGGTATCCTACCTCAACTCGGTAACCTCCGCCGAAATTCTCCTGCCCGCCGAACCGAGTAAACAGTACGGAATTTCTGTCGAACGCGAAGTCATGACGGATTATTACGACGTAATCCGCCGCAATCAGACTGTGTCGGCGTCGAGCCTTTTCTCATGGTTCCGTACGGTTTCCAAAACCGAGAAAATCGAACTTCCGCAACTTACGTTCTGTATTATCGTTTTTCAAGAACTCGGTTTTATTACCGAAACGAGCGATCCGTACCGCGTGATTCTGAATAAGGGCGTACGCGCCGATCTTGATTCCTCGGCTGTATATAAAGCGGCAAAGGAGGGCAGATGATGCAGGATCTTCGCGAAAAATTTCCGCTCGTATTCAACACTCAGCAGGTCGAACTGCTTAATAAGGCGTGGGATTACGCTACGAAGATGCACGCGAATCAGTTCCGCGATTCGGGCGAGCCGTATATCACGCACCCGGTTGCCGTATGCGGAATCCTTTTCGATCTCGGACTCGATTGCAGTACGCTTGCCGCAGCCCTTTTGCACGACTGCGTGGAAGATACCCCCGCCACGAACGAGGAAATAACCGCGCTTTTCGGCGAAGAAGTCGCCGAACTCGTCGCCGGCGTTACCAAACTCGACAAGATCGCGTTTAAGTCAAAAGAAGAGGAGCAAGCCGAAAACTTCCGACGTATGTTCTTTGCTATGGCAAAGGATATCCGCGTTATAATCATAAAACTTGCCGACCGCCTTCATAATATGCGGACGATCTCGTCCATAAGCCCGGAACGTCAGCACGCTATGGCAAGCGAAACGCTCGAAATTTTCGCGCCGCTTGCCTCACGTCTCGGACTGAGTTACCTTAAATGCGAACTTGAAGACTTATGCCTGAAAGTCCTCGAACCCGAGGTTTACGATCAACTCTCGAAAGAAATAACGCTTAAACGCGCCGAAAGACAGGAACTCGTCAATCAGATTTGTTCGCGCCTTACCTCGCTTTTGGACGAACTTAATATCAAGGGCGAAGTTTCGGGTCGGCCGAAACACTTTTACAGCATCTATAAAAAGATGAAAAACAACAACCGCACGTTCGATCAGATTTACGATCTTACAGCGGTGCGCGTAATCGTCGAAAACGTCAAGGATTGCTACGAAGTTCTCGGTATGATCCATACTCTCTGGAAACCTATCCCCGGCAGATTTAAAGACTATATCGCCGTTCCGAAACCAAACAATTATCAGTCGCTTCACACCACCGTAATGACGACTTATGGTATGCCTTTCGAAATTCAGATCCGAACTTACGAAATGCATAAAATAGCCGAATACGGCATTGCGGCGCACTGGAAATATAAGGAAAAGCGCGGCGAGGCGAGCGAACTCGACGAAAAATTGCAGTGGCTTCGCGGCGTTATGGACGTGCAAAGCGAAAACTCAACCCCGCAGGAGTTTTACGAATCGCTTAAATTCGACCTGTACAGCGGTCAGGTTTTCGTTTTCACCCCGAAAGGCGACGTCGTAACCCTTCCGGAGGGTTCGAATCCGATCGATTTTGCGTACAACGTGCATACCGCTATAGGCAACAAATGCGTCGGCGCGAAAATCAACAATAAAATGGTTCCGCTCGAAACCAAACTCAATACGGGCGATTACGTCGAAATAATTACTTCGCCGACGTCTAAGGGTCCGAGCCGCGACTGGCTTCGGTTTGTAAAAACGTCGCAGGCGAAATCGAAAATCAAAGCGTTCTTTAAAAAGGAACTTAAAGAAGAAAATATTCGTCGCGGTCACGATATGCTCGAAAAAGAGGCCAAAATCCGCGGTTACGTACTCGGTAACCTCATGGTTCCGAAGTGGCTTGACGTGATTATGCAGCGGTATTCGATCGCCTCGGTGGACGACCTTTACGCTTCGGTCGGTTACGGCGGGTTTACGGTAAACCAGATTCTTTCCAAACTTATCGATTTTTACAAGAAAGAGGAAAGAGCAAAAGCGCCGGCTAAAGTCAGTCAGTCCCACCGTCAACTTTCTACCAACGGCGTTATCGTAAAAGGTCACGACGATCTTCTCGTCCGTATCTCGAAATGCTGCAACCCCGTTCCCGGCGACGATATCGTCGGATTCATTTCGCGGGGCAGAGGCGTGGCGATTCACCGCAAGGACTGTCCGAATCTCAAAAACGTGGAAGATTTTCGTCTTATAGAGGCGCAATGGTCCAACGAAGGTGGGACGCCGTTCTCGGTTGCGATGCAGATCGAGGCGAAAGACAACAGTTCGCTTCTCGCGAGCGTTACCATGACGATTTCCGAAATGAAACTCGCTATATCCAATCTCAACGCGAGGGTGGACAAGAACGGAACGGCGATAATCAATCTTTCGGTTGTCGTCGATAACATCGACGAATTCGACACGCTCGTCAAAAAGATAGGCGCGATACCGGAAGTTATCAAAGTTTTCAGAAGCAATCAGAGTTAAATGTCGATACTTTACACAAACGTACCCGAAATAGAAAACGAGTTGAACGACGAAGTTCGGCTCTTTTTTCCGTATGACGACAACCCCGAAAACATTGTACATTTTTGTAAAATCGAAGGGGACGTGGTGCGTAATTCCGTAAAAATCGGCGAAAAAACGTACGAGTTTTCAGCGTCGTGCGTCAACACCGCAAACGCGCTTGAAAACAAACGACGTTTTAAGCGCGCTTGCAAAAAAGCGGTTTACGACGCTCTTGCCGACTTTACCGGAATAAATCCGCCGTGGGGAAGTCTTACAGGAATCCGTCCGTCCAAACTCGTTTACGATATGCTTACCGCCGGAGTGGATCCGGACGACTGCCCGGAAATGCTCGAAAAAACGTTCGGCGTAAGCGAAAACAAAGCGCAACTTATCTGCGACATTGTAAAAAACCAGCGCGGGTTTTATCGCCGCGATCGGCGCGATTTCAATCTTTATATTCATATCCCGTTCTGTACGAGCAAATGCCGGTATTGTTCGTTTACTACCGAAATTGCGTCGCGGTGCGGAAACATAATCCCCGAATACGTAAAACTTTTAAGACGCGACATCGTAGAGTCCCTTTCCTTTATCCGCGATCACGGTAATCTTTTATCGGTGTACGTCGGCGGCGGGACTCCTACCGCGTTGTCGGCGGACGATCTTGGGTTTTTACTTGACGGAATAGGCGACTACGGCGTCGAATTTACGGTGGAAGCGGGCAGGCCCGATACGATCACACGCGAAAAACTTGACGCGATCAAAGTGGCGGGTGCAACGAGAATTTGTGTAAACCCGCAAACTTTCAACGATAAAACACTCAAAAAGATAGGCAGGGCGCACACGAAAGCCGACTTTCTGGAAAAATACGCTCTTGCCGCCGGATACGGATTCGATGTTAACGTCGATCTTATCGCGGGTCTCGAAGAAGAAACGCTCGACGACTTTAAAGTCTCGCTCGACGGGACTGTCGCGTTGCGTCCGCAAAACGTTACAGTTCATACGCTTTCGCGCAAAAACGGTTCCGAACTCAAACAAAGCGGCAGGTTCGATAATTCCGCTATCGGGGATATGACGGATTACGCTCTTTCCGCGCTTACCGACGCGGGCTATTTGCCGTATTATCTTTACCGCCAGAAACAAATGCTCGGCAACCTCGAAAACGTAGGGTATTGTTTGCCCGGCAAGAAATGTCTGAATAATGTTACCACGATGGAAGACTGTACGAGCGTGCTTGCGTGCGGCGCGGGCGCGATCGAAAAAGCGGTTGACGTTTCCGCAAACCGAATCGAGAGATTCGCGAATATGCGGGACGTGAGACTTTACGTTTCCGATTTTGAAGAAAAAATGCAGAGAAAGCGAAATTTCCGCTTAAAACAGTTTACAAAAGCGTAACAAAGTGTTATAATGTTGAGGTACCTTGTTCCACAGGTTGTCGGGGTCTCGCCCGCGTACTTAGGTTTAAGGCGAATAAATTTCCATGGAGGATAAAATAATGGACAAGGAAACCAAGGCAAAGATCATCGCAGAGTACGCAACTCACGAGGGCGACACGGGTAGTCCGGAGGTTCAGATCGCGCTTCTTACTTACCGCATCAACCACCTCACCGAACACCTTAAAGATCATGCGAAAGATTTTCATTCGCGTCGCGGGCTTTTACAGATGGTCGGTTCGAGAAGAAGTCTTCTTAACTATCTTAAAGAACTCGATATCAATCGTTACCGCCAGATCATTGCCAGACTCGATCTGAGAAAGTAAAAAAACTTTTTGGGCGTAATACGACGTTATTATGCCCTTTTTTATGTCTGGCCCGTTCGAGAGACGCACGGGCTTCGGGAGGTTTATATGACAGAATCAAAAATTTTCAAAACGACAGTCGGCGGAAGAGAAATGACCGTCGAAGTAGGCAAGTACGGCGGACTCAGTAACGGTTCGTGTATCATCAGATGCGGCGATACGGTAGTTATGACTAACGTGAATATGTCGCCCGAGCCGCGTCCCGGTATGGATTTCTTTCCGCTCAGCGTAGACTTCGAAGAGAAGATGTACGCGGTGGGTAAGATCCCCGGATCTTTCAAACGCAGAGAAGGCAGAGCAAGCGATAAAGCCATTCTTACGTCGCGCCTTATCGACCGCCCGATCCGTCCGCTCTTTCCGAAGGGTATGTTCAACGACGTTTGCGTGGTAGCCACCGCGCTTTCGGTAGACACCAATATTCCGCCCGAAGTATACGGAATGATCGGTTCGAGTATCGCGCTTTCCATCTCGGATATCCCGTTCTACGGACCGACCGGTTCGGTGGTAGTAGGCTACGTAGACGGCGAATACGTTATCAACCCCGATAACGAGCAGCGCGCCAAGAGCCAGATGCACGTTTACGTTTCGGGCACTGCGGACGCTATTATGATGGTTGAAGCGGGCGCAAACGAAGTAAGCGAAGAGGTTATGCTCGGCGGTATTCTTTACGCGCACGAAGAGATCAAGAAGATAGTCGCGTTTATCAACGACATCGTAAAAGAAGTGGGAAAAGAGAAGATCAAAATGGATCTTTATACTATTCCCGAAGATATCAACGCGGCGGTTCGCGAATACGCGGGCGCACTCGTTGACGAGGCTCTTGCCGAAACCGATCGTCAGGAACGTCAGAAGAAACAGGACGAGGTTGACGCGAAAGTCATCGAGCATTTTGCGGAAATTTATCCCGACAATCTTCGCGAGGTAAAGGACGTTATTTACTACATTACCAAAGAGAAGGTTCGCGCAAAGATTCTTAACGAGGGATTCCGTCCCGACGGAAGAAAACTCGACGAGATCCGCGAGATCTGGTGCGAAGTTGGTTTGCTTCCGCGCGTTCACGGCTCCGCCGTGTTTACCCGCGGGCAGTCGCAGGCGCTTTCGACCTGTACGCTCGGCATGATGAGCGAAGTTCAGAAACTCGAAAACCTTGACGAAGAATACTGCAAAAGATACATTCATCACTACAACTTCCCCGGATATAGTTCGGGCGAAGCAAAGCCTCTCCGCGGACCGGGCAGAAGAGAAATCGGTCACGGCGCACTTGCCGAGCGCGCTCTCGAACCCGTTATTCCGTCCGAGCAGGATTTCCCGTATTGTATCCGTACCGTAAGCGAAATCCTCAGCTCCAACGGCTCGACCTCGCAGGCAAGCGTTTGCGGATCATGTCTTGCGCTTATGGACGCGGGCGTTCCGCTTAAAGCGCCGGTCGCCGGAATCGCTATGGGTCTCGTTAAAGACACGGAAAGCGACAGAGTTGCCGTAATGTCGGATATTCAGGGAATGGAAGATTTCCTCGGCGACATGGACTTCAAGGTTGCGGGCACCGAAAAGGGCATCACCGCAATTCAGATGGATATTAAGATCAAGGGAATCGACGAGCGTATTCTTCGCACCGCGCTTGCTCAGGCTCGCGAAGGAAGAATGTTTATTCTCGGCAAAATGCTCGCAGTTCTTCCCGAACCGCGCAAAGAACTTTCGCCGTGGGCTCCGAAGATTATTTCTTTCACGATCGACCCCGAGAAGATCGGCGACGTTATCGGCAAGCAGGGTAAGGTTATCAATAAAATCATCGAAGATACCGGCGTTAAGATGGATATCGAGGATGACGGAACGGTTTATATCGCTACAAACGACTCCGAAATGGCTCAGAAAGCGAAGAACATCGTTCTTTCCATCGTCGAAGATCCCGTTCCCGGTAAGATCTATGAGGGGCAGGTTGTCCGCGTAATCGAAATCGGTGCGTTTGTCGAACTCGCGCCCAATAAAGACGGAATGATTCACATTTCCAAACTTTCCAAGAACCGGGTCGAAAAGGTTACGGACGTAGTAAACGTAGGCGATATGGTTCGCGTCGAGGTTATTAAAATCGACGAAAAGGGCAGAATCAACCTTCGCCTTAAAGAGAAACTCAACTAAATACCAAGCGATCCGTCCGTCATTACGTTTTGCGGGCGGATTTTCTTCATAACGACGCTCGCGCCCGAATAAGATAATTCGGGAGATTGCGATCATGAAGTTAAACATACGGTTTTTCAGAGGCGTAATAGCAAACGTTATTATCGCGGCGGTCGTTGCCGGTATTTCGCTCGTGGGTTTTACCGGCGGTACGGTGACGGCAAGCACGGACGCGAAGCCTGCTTATAAGGGTAGTTCGACAGATAAAGTCAGCCTTATGTTTAACGTTTACCAAGGCACGGAATATCTCGACAAAATTCTCGACGCGCTTGACGAATACGGAGTAAAAACCACGTTTTTCGTCGGTGGCTGCTGGGTTCGAGATAACGAAAACTCTTTTAAAAAGATCGTCGGACGCGGACACGAAATCGGAAACCACGGATTTTTTCACCGTGATCACGCCAAACTCGACGCAAGAGGGAATGCGGAGGAAATTAACGCGTGCCATGAACTTGTCAAATCGGTTTCGGGCGTCGAAATGAATCTTTTTGCGCCGCCGTCAGGGTCTTATTCCCGCAAAACGCTTGATATTGCCGACGAAAAAGGATATACTACCGTTATGTGGAGCAAAGATACTATTGACTGGCGAGATAAGGACGAAAACGTTATTTTTACACGAGCGACAAAAAACGTTTCGGGCGGCGATCTGATACTTATGCATCCGACCGAAGCGACCGCAAACGCAATCAGCAAAGTACTATGCACATTAAAGGAACGGGGGCTGACGGTGTCTCCGGTAAGCAAAGTACTATGAACAATCGTTAAACACAAAGTACTGCGATAAAAGAGGAAAAAATACGTATATGACCGAATTATTGAAATACGACAACGGACTACGGGTGGTAGTCAACACCGTACGCGGCGTGCGATCGGTTGCTTCCGGATTCTGGGTAGGCGTGGGGAGCGCGTACGAATCCGACGAAAATAACGGGCTTTCGCATTTTACCGAACACGTTACTTTCAAGGGGACGGACGATCTCAGCGCATTTGACATCGCGCACAGGTTCGAGTCGTACGGCGCGGCGTTCAACGCGTTTACGAGTAAAGAGTGTACTTGCTATTACGCAAAATCTATCGACGAATACGCCGAAAACTGTTTCGCGCTTCTCGGCGAGATTTTACTGCGTTCCGTTTACGACGACGGCGAACTCGACAAAGAACGTAAAGTTATCGTCGAGGAAATAAATATGGTTGAGGATACGCCCGAAGATATTTGTTACGACGAACTTGCCGCCGCGACGTACGGAAACGCAAATTTGGGAAAAACGATTCTCGGGCCGATCGGAAACGTAAAAAAATTTCGTCACGACGACGTAAAAAAGTTTACGGACAAGTATTACGTATCCGGAAACATCGTAATCGCATTTGCCGGAAATATTACGACAGGACAAGCGGACGAACTTGTAAAAAAATACGTTATGCCGTATATAAAAGCGGGTGATCGCGCTACGCTCTACAGCCTTCCCGATCGCAACGCGCGGAAATGCGGAATGAGGATCAAAGATTTCGAGCAGGCAAACCTTGCGCTTTTCTTTCCTTCGGTATCGGCTTTTGCTCCCGAAGCGAGCGTTTGCGCTTTAACTTCCGTCGCTTTCGGCGGCGGTATGAGTTCGCGGCTTTTCCAGTCGGTGCGCGAACGAAAAGGACTTGCGTACAGCGTGTACTCGTCGCCGTCCGCATATAAAGAGACAGGCGCGTTTAATATTTACCTTAACATCAGCGAGGAAAATACGGACAAAGTTTTGTCGGCTGTAAGAGAAGAGATAGATCTGTTAACCGACAAAGGACTTACCGAAGAGGAACTCGAACGAAGCAAAGTTCAGCTTAAATCGTCGCTCGTGTTCTCGGGCGAAAACGTGCAGTCGGTTATGTCCTCGTCGGGCAAAGCGATGCTCGGCAACGACGAAATATACGACTTCGACAAAAAAATCGCGCAGATCGACGCGGTTACGCCCTCAGACGTGCTTGACTACGTAAGAAAAACTTTCGACTACTCGAAAATGAACACCGCGTACGTGGGCAAAAAAACGACAGCGGATATTCTCGGAAAATTTTAACGCGCAAGCGTAAGGAGATACACAATGGATAAACTCGAAAAGATTTTCGAAATGCAGGCGGCTCTCGACGGTTACATCGTAAAAGAACGCTCGCTTGATTTTACGCCGGACGAATGGATACAAAAGCGTTGTCTCGCGCTTATAAGCGAAGTGAGCGAAGTCCTCGACGAGGTCAATTTCAAATGGTGGAAGAACAAAAAGGAACTTAATTACACCGCGCTTAAAGAAGAACTCGTGGACGTACTGCACTTTTTGGTCGGAATGTGTCTCAACGCGGGTATGACGGCTCAGGAAATGTTCGATATTTATTACGAGAAAAACAAAGAAAACTTCAATCGGCAGAACGGACTTTCCGCAAAACACGGATACGAACTCGATAAAAAATAACCGATTCGGGTATAATGAGACCGATAACGGATTATTTGCCGTAAAATCGCGACGCGTTGTCCCGACGCGAATCGACAGCCTTTCTTTTTAAGCAAAATTTAAGAAAGGCTTTTTTCGTTTTTTACCCGAAAACGATTGAAACAAACGCGCGAATATGTTATAATACTACGGTAGAGAAAATTCAAGAGGTGTACCGTTTTGCCGCCAAAAGGATATTCTGAAAGAAAAAAAGAAGAGAGGATCAGACGCAGCAACGAAACGCTGGGAGTGATCCTTATTATAGCGTCCGTTTTTGCGCTCCTTTGTCTTGCCACGCGCGGGCTTATTCTCGGCGACGTGGGCAGAGCGATTTCCAACG